>WNFJ01630762.1_pt1 | contig 21720 bp, 18 predicted proteins | sample 5400461 | NCBI WGS metagenome assembly WNFJ01 (sample SAMN13153349, study PRJNA577476) | soil metagenome | isolation source: 115 cm saprolite on Douglas fir-dominated hillslope | place: USA:California | collected 2013-09-17
CGTGCAGGTCGTGATCGTGCCGATTTGGAAGTCCGAGGCGGAACGCTCCCAGGTGACGGAGGTGGGGGGTCGGGTCAAGGCCGAGCTCGACGCGGCGGGGAGCCGGGTGGAGCTCGACCTGCGCGACAGCGTGAAGCCGGGAGCGAAGTACTTCGAGTGGGAGGCGAAGGGCGTCCCGCTGCGGCTCGAAATCGGCCCGCGCGACGTGGCGGCCGGGCAGGTGGTGGCCGCCCGCCGCAGCGGCGGCAAGGCGCCGGTGCAGCTCGACGACCTCCGAGCGGCCGTGCGGCGCGCCCTGGACGAGATCCAAGCGGGATTGTTGCAGGCGGCGACCGCGCGGCGCGAAGCGCACTCGCTGCGCGGCGCCTCGAAACAGCAGTTCCTCGAGTTCCTGAAGGGCGGGGGCGGTTTCGCCTACGGCGGGTTTTGCGGCTCGGGGGCGTGCGAGGCCGCGATCAAGGAAGCGACGAATGCGACGGTGCGGGTGCTGCCCGATCCCGAGTTCCGCTCCCCCGAGGCCCCCCCGCAGTGCGTGTGGTGCGGCCAGCCCAGCACGGCCGAGGCGGTGTGGGCGCAGGCGTACTAGGGGGCCGTGGCCGGCGGCACGCAGGTCGAGGCTCGGGTCTTTACAACGACTTGACCGCGTCACGCGGCCGACTGCCCCCGGCGCGACGCTGGCACCCTCGAGCGGCACGCCGCTACGTTACGAGAGCGGTGACCGCCCCGGCGGCGCCGCGGTGACGTTGTCTCGGGGAGGCCCCACGGACGTTCAGTCCCACCACCGCGCCGCGCCTGCTGGCGGCGTACTCGGCTATGATCCCGCGCTGCTCCGCGCCATCGCGGCGCGGGTCGGCACGCCGAGCTACGTCTACAGCGCCAACCTGATCCGGGCCCAGTACCACGCGTTGCACGACGCCCTGAAGGACGTGCCCCACCGCATCTGCTATTCGGTGAAGGCCAACGGCAACCTCGGCGTGCTCAAGGTGCTCAAGGGTCTCGGGGCGGGCGCCGACATCGTCTCCGTGGGCGAGCTGCGGCGCGCCCTGGCCGCCGGATTCGAGGCGGGGGCGATCGTTTTCTCCGGGGTTGGCAAGACGGCGGGCGAGCTTGAGGAAGCGATCCGTGCCGGCGTCGGCTTCCTCAACATCGAGTCCCCGGCCGAACTCGATGCGGTCATCGCGGTGGCGCGGAAGCTCCGCAAGCGGGCAAGCCTGGGGATCCGCGTCAATCCCGACGTGGCCACGGAGACGCATCCCTACACCAAGACCGGCGAGAAGACGGCGAAGTTCGGGGTGCCTTACGACGAGGTGGTGAGTGTGGCGCAGCGCGTGGTGGCCGAGCCGCTCTTCGCGCTGCGCGGGCTGGCCATGCACCTGGGCTCGCAGATCACGGACGTCGAGCCCTATCATCGCGGCACGGTGAAGCTGCTCGAACTCGTGACGGCGCTGCGCGCCTCGGGGATTGCCACGATCGAGGTGGTGGATGTCGGTGGTGGCCTTGGGGTGCGCTACCACGCCGAGAAGGCGCCGAGCCCGCAGGCGTTCGCCGCGGCGGTGGCTCCGCCGGTGAAGCAGGCCGGCCTCGCGCTCTGGTGCGAGCCCGGTCGCTATCTCGTGGCCAACGCGGGCGTGCTACTCACCAAGGTGCTGTACCGCAAGCATGCGGGCGGCAAGGACTTCGTCGTCGTGGATGCGGGCATGACAGACTTCGTGCGTCCGAGCCACTACAACGCGCATCACGAGATCGTCCCGCTCGACGACGGCGGCCGCGCCGAGGAGCTCGTGAACGTCGTGGGACCGATCTGCGAGTCGGGGGACTTCCTGGCGCTCGACCGCAGGCTCCCGGCGGTCGCGCCGGGAGAGTACTTGGCGGTGCTCGGCACGGGCGCCTACGGCTTCGTCATGAGCTCGACCTACAACCAGCGACCGCGGCCACCCGAGGTGCTCGTGGAGGGCGACCGCTACTATGTGGCGCGCCAGCGGGAAACGCTGGACGATCTGGTGCGCGGGGAAGTGCTCGAGCCCACGACGTGGTATCGCGCGTGAACCGCATCCTGATCCTCGATTACGGCTCGCAGTTTACCCAGTTGATCGCGCGCCGCGTCCGCGAGGCGCGCGTCTACTGCGAGATCCACCCGGCCAGCCGGGACCTCGCGTTCATCCGGCAGTTCGGGCCGCAGGGGATCATCCTCTCGGGCGGCCCCAGCTCCGTGTTCGACGCCGGGGCGCCGAGCGCCGACCCCGGGCTCTTGGGCCTCGGTGTCCCGCTGCTCGCCATCTGCTACGGGATGCAGCTCGTGGCGCACCTCGCCGGGGGCAAGGTGCGGCCGTCGCGGGAGCGCGAGTATGGGCGGGCCGAGGTGCTCGTACGCGAGGCCGCCGGGCTGTTCGCGGGCTTCGAGCCGCAGGCGTGCATCACCGTCTGGGCGAGCCACGGAGACCGCATCGAGGAGGCGCCGCCTCAGTTCCGCGTGACCGCCTCGAGCGGCAACGCCCCGGTGGCGGCGTTCCAGCACGACACGCAGCCGATTTTCGGCGTGCTGTTTCATCCCGAGGTGGCGCACACGCCTCGGGGCGGCGAGATCCTGCACAACTTCCTGTTCGCGATCTGCGGCTGCGCGCCCGACTGGACGCCGGGACACTTCATCGAGCAAGAGGTGCCGCGGATCCGCGCGGTGGTGGGCCCCACGGCGCGCGCCATCTGTGGGCTGTCGGGCGGGGTGGACTCGGCGGTGGCCGCGGTGCTGGTGCAGCGCGCCATCGGCGACCGCCTCACCTGCATCTTCGTGGATCATGGCTTGCTGCGTCTCAACGAGCGAGAGCAGGTGGAACGCACGTTCCGGGCGCATCTCGGAATCGACCTGCGGGTGGTCGACGCCGGCCCGCGCTTCCTCGCCGCGCTCGCCGGGGTGGAGGACCCCGAGGAGAAGCGCCGCCGCATCGGGCACACCTTCATCGACGTGTTCGAGGACGCGGCACGACACGTCGCCGGGGAGGTGGCGTTTCTGGTGCAAGGCACGCTTTACCCCGACGTGATCGAGTCGGCGTCCCCCAAGGGCGGCCCGTCGGTCACGATCAAGACGCATCACAACGTGGGCGGCCTGCGGCCCGGCCTCCCCTGGCAGCTGATCGAGCCGTTGCGCGAGCTGTTCAAGGACGAGGTGCGGCAGGTCGGTCGCGAGCTGGGCCTCGCTGAGGAGATCGTGGCGCGACATCCCTTTCCGGGACCGGGGCTCGCCATCCGCGTGCTCGGCCTGGTGACGGCGGAGCGGCTCGAGTTGTTGCGGCGGGTGGACGCGATTTACCTGGAGGAAGTGCGCGCGGCCGGGCTGTACGATCAGATCTGGCAGGCGTTCGCGGTGCTCTTGCCGATCCGCTCGGTCGGGGTCATGGGGGATGGGCGAACCTACGATCACGTGGTGGCGCTGCGCGCCGTCACGAGCCGCGACGGCATGACCGCCGACTGGTTCCCGTTCCCGCCCGAGGTGCTGGGCCGGATCTCGAGTCGCATCATCAATGAGGTCCGCGGCGTGAATCGCGTGGCCTACGACGTCAGCTCGAAGCCACCGGCGACGATCGAGTGGGAGTGAGCCGCGCGCTGCGCGGGGCGGTGGCACTCGCCCTCGCGTTCCTTCCGCTATGGCCCGCGGCGGCGCTGCGCGCCCAGGCCCCGGGTCATGTCGTCGCCCCCGGTGGCTCGGGGTACGGACCCGTCTCCGTGAAGGTGATCGAGCAACGGCTTCGCGTGGTGGCGGAGCGCTTGCGGGCCTATGCGGCCCTGCCGCGGATGGCGGTGTGCGACGTGGCGTTCCCGAAGGACTCGGCGGAGTACGCCGCCCTCCACGGGTACGCCGTGCTGGCCCTCACCGCGCTGACGCAGCACCCCGCCGAGCTGCCGCTGGGCCGCCTCTACGTGCGGTCGGGCGCGGCAGAGACCGCGCTCGTGAACTTGACGTGGGTCCGCTCCGAGGAGATGGTGGTCGACAGCGTGGTGGCGCGGACGCTCGGTCGCGACCGCGAGGACGCCCTGTATCTGTTGCCGATCGCCCTCTACGCCCAGCCGGGAGCGCTGCTGCTGGACTTCGGCGCCAATCGCAGCGGCTTCCTCGTGCTGCGATTCGAGGGGTTGCCGGACGATGTGGCGTGGTTGCCGACCGCGGCCCCCACGGCCGAGCGGCCGGCGGAGGCGGCGTTACTCACGCTCGTGGCGCGGGAATACCCGGGGTTCGTGACGCGCTAGGCGAGGGCCTAGATGTTCTTGTCCTCTAACAGCTTCAGGAACTCGGGGGCGCTAGTGAGTTTCGCCAGCTGGACCGGCACGTCGGCCTCCTTGGCGAACTGCGCGATCTTGCCGAGCACCGGCAGGTACTGGTTCGATGCCTCGAGCGGGGGGGCGACGATCAGGAAGAAGTAGTTGACGGGCTTGCCGTCGATGGCGTTGAAGTCGATGCCCTGGAGTTTGCGGCCGAAGGCGACGCGCAGCTGGCTGACGGCGAGGGCGCGGCAGTGCGGGATCGCGATGTTCTGGCCGATCCCGGTGGACCCGAGCGTCTCGCGACGCTTGAGCATCTTGACGAGCGTCTGGTCGGCCTTGTCGTCGAGTTTGAGGAGGCCGACCAGCTCCTTCAGGACGTCGTCTTTCGTCGTGCTCTCGAGCTGCAGCTTGATCGCGTCTTCGGCAAAGAATTCGCGCAGGCGCACGTGCGGTCACTCCCTCGGAACGGCCGCCAAACCTAATGACTGGTTGCTCCTCGCGCAACGCGTCATTACGTTGTCTCCCATGCACTTCCCGTATCCCGTGGCGCACGAGTTTCCCCTGTTCCTCGCTCCCATGGCGGGGGTATCGGAGTCGCCGTTCCGGCTGCTCGCCCGGCGCTTCGGGGCCGACGTCGTCGTGTCCGAGTTCATCTCGGCGGTGGGGGTGGCGCGCGGGCTCGATCGCCTGTTCCAAGACATGCGGTTCGAGCCGGCGGAGCGCCCCATCGGCATCCAGCTTTACGGGGCGGACGCCGCCGTCATGGCCCGGGCCGCGGAGATGGTCACCGAGGGCTGTCGCCCCGACTTCCTCGACATCAATTTCGGCTGCCCGGTCAAGAAGGTCGTCCAGAACAACGGCGGCTCGGGCTGTCTCAAGGATCTCACGCTGGTGCAGCGCATCATTCGGGCGGTGGGCCGTGCGACCTCCCTCCCGGTCACGGTGAAGATCCGCAGCGGCTGGGACGAATCGCAGCGCGATCCGGTCGCGATCGCGCTGGCCTGTCGCGACGCCGGCGCGACCGCGCTGACGCTGCACGCCCGCACGCGGACCCAGATGTTCGCTGGCACGGCGAACTGGGACGAGATCGCGCGCGTGGTTGGGGTGCTCGACATTCCGGTGGTGGGGAACGGTGACATCACCGTGCCGGAGGATGTGGTGGCGATGCGCCGCCACACGGGCTGTGCCGGCGTGATGATCGCCCGGGGCTCGTTCGGCAATCCGTGGATCTTCGGCCAGGCGCGCGATCTGCTCGCCGGGCGGGCCAAGCGGCCCGACCCCAGCCCCGCGGAGCGGTTCGCCACGGCCCTCGAGCACGCCCAGCTGGCGCGCCGGGTCCAGGGCGACACTCGCAAGACGGCGCTCGAGTTCCGGAAACACTTCGGGTGGTACACGAAGGGCGTCCCGGGTGCGGCCGAGCTGCGGACCCGGCTGTTTCAGATCCAGTCCCTCGAGGAGGCGGAGGTGGTGTTCGCGACCTACCTCGGCGCGCGGGACGTGGGCCAGGCGGCATGAAGCTCGAGGACTTGGGGCGCTTCGTCGAGCGCCTGCCGTTCGCGACGATCGATCACCTCCGGCCCCTCACGCAGGGGCATCGGGAGGTGATTCTGTGTCAGGGGAAGACGGTGGGGCAGGTGGTGGCCATCGCGGAGCGCCTGGAGGCGGCGAGCGGCGGCTTCCTCGCGACGCGCGCCGAGCCGGCCCACGGCGCGGCGCTGGTCGCGCGCTTCCCGGCCGCCGCCCTGAACGAGCTGGGGCGCACCGTCTACCTCGCGCCCGATCCCGAGCCGGTCGCGACCGGCCGCGGCACCATCCTCGTGGTGACGGCGGGCACGAGCGACCTGCCCGTGGCCGAGGAGGCCGCCGTCACCGCCCGCGCCCTGCGCAACCGGGTCGAGCGGCTCACCGACGTGGGGGTGGCGGGGATCCATCGCCTCCTCGCCCAAGCGGACGCGCTGCGCGACGCCGCGGTGATCATCGTGGTGGCGGGGATGGAGGGGGCGTTGCCGAGTGTGGTAGGCGGGCTCGTGCCCGTCCCCGTGATCGCGGTGCCCACGAGCGTGGGGTACGGGGCCTCGTTCGGCGGGCTCGCGGCCCTGCTCGGCATGCTGAACTCCTGCGCCGCCGGCGTGACGGTCGTGAACATCGACAACGGGTTCGGCGCGCCGCGGCCGGGGTATGGGTCGGTCGCGGGCTCGCCCTGCTCGGCCTGGGCGCGGTGGGGGCGGCCGTGCGGGCGGCGCATCTGTGGGCGCTCGTCGCGGCGCTGGGCGGCTGCCTCGTTGCCGCCGGCCTCGCCCTCGCTCCGCTGATGCGCGCGTGGCTCGCCGCGGCTCCCCGTTCCCAGCCGTCCGACTTCGGCCACACGCTCGACCTGTTACGCCGCGCGCACGGGGCGCGCGCCGCGTGGTTGGTGGGACTGGCCGAGGGGGACGTGGAAGCGGTGGGGTCGGGAGCGGTGTCGCCCGCCGAACGGCGCCGTGGCGCGGCCCTGGTGCAGCTGGCGTCGGTGGACGGGCGCGCCCACGTAGCGCGCGAGTCGGCCGGGAGCTACGTGGCCGTGGGCGACTTCCCATTCGGCGCCGGGGTGTTGTTACCGCCGCCCGACGTGACGCCCGAGTTCGCCGAAGCGGTGGGCGCAGAGCTGCGCCGGCTGGTCGCCACCATGCAGCTCGCGCAGCGGCGGGAGACCAGTGCCCAGCCCGCCCAGCTCGTAGCGAAACAGTTGGCGGCGATCGCGGCCGGCGCGCAGACGCTCGAGGGGATCGCCAAGGCGGGGGTAGCGCTGGCCCAGCAGCTGACGCAGCGGGGCGCGGCGATCGTGTTGCAGGGGATCGGCGCCGCGCTCGGCGGGGCGCGCGTCGTCGCGGTCTCGACCGCGGCGGACAGCCGGCTCGCCGGGCTCACGCTCCCTGCCGACGCGCCCACGCTGCGGGCGGTGGCGTCGGGGGTGCCGGTGGTCACTCACGGCGCGGAGGACATCTTCGGCAGCGCGCTGCCCGACCGCCGACGCCAGGATCGCGCGGGGACGGCGTATCCCCTCTTCGACGGCCACTTCGCGATCGGGGCGCTGGTGGTGATGGGGCCGCCGCTCGCCGCCGGCAGCCCGGTGGCCGACCCATTGCAGCGCCTCGTGACGGAGCTCGGCGCGCGCCTTGCGGCCGCCCGCGCACTGCACGACGCAGAGCAGCGCGCGGTGTCCGACCCGCTCACCGGCCTGCGCAACCGCCGCGAGCTGGAACGGGCGTTGGGGCAGCACAGCGGCAAGGCGCCTCCCGCCGCCACGCTCATCTACGCCGACCTGGACCATTTCAAGGCCCTCAACGATACCCTCGGGCACCCGGCCGGCGACGCCGCACTGCGCCACGTGGCGCGCATTCTCGAAGCCGCGGTGCGCGACAAAGATCTCGTCGCGCGGATCGGCGGCGAGGAGTTCGCCATCTGGATGCCGCTCGCGCCGATCGAGTCGGGCTGCGAGGTCGCCGAGCGAATCCGCCACACGGTGGAGGCGACGGCGTGGTGGTGGGACGGCGTGGCCTATCCCCTGACCGTGTCGTGCGGGGTAGCGGACTTTCCCGCGACCGTGCGCGACGTCGCCAACCTGCGCGGAGCGGCGGACGCCGCGTTGTACCGCGCCAAACAGGCCGGGCGCAACCGCGTGGAGCGGGCGCGCGCCGCGGGCTAGGCTGAGCGGCGCGCGCTCGCGCCGTGTCGAGTTGCCAAACCCCTTCGGGCTCGCTAGGTTAGCCTTCGAGGGGGCGACAGGCTTCGACGGGTTTGGCGAGGCTATCGCTGCGTGCCCAGGTCGTCAGTCACCTGGTTAAACCACTGGCACTTTTATAACTGCCAACTCTGAATTGGCACTGGCTGCGTAAGCTTAGGCTTCACGCACCTGCGTGAGTGGCAGCTCGCCTGAGGCGGCGCTCACGCATCGCAAAATCGGGCTGGCGTGATCTGGGGCCCGAACAGGTCGCGTAAGAGCTGGTAAGGGCTTGTCGCTGCCGCGGCCGGCGAGGCGCCGCGGTGGTGAGACCTCCTAAGCGTCGCCTACGCACGTAGTGGTGGTAGCGGAGTTATTCTCGGACCGGGGTTCGATTCCCCGCGCCTCCATAACCCCTACAGTCCTGGATGGCGGGCTGTAGGGGTTCGTGTTGCCGGGACGGCGATGCCAGGTCGGGCGACCCAGCCGGTGCCTGGGTCGCCCGCCGCGGCCCCCCGCCCGGGGGTGGCCGGCTGGACCGCCGCTCCCGGTGAGCGCGGGCCGGTCGGTGGCGTTCGTTTTTGGCCTGCCAAATCGCTGCTCATCGGCGAATCGGAGGGGTCGTACCGGATGGAACCGCGGCTGGCCGCAACCGCACAGACCGGGATCACCTGCTACGGGCGGCGAGATCCATGAGCGGCGGCGCGCTCCATGAGACGGTGATCGGCCTGTATGAGCGTCACGCCCGGGAGTTCGAGCGGGACAGGGCCCCCGGCGCCTTGTTCGAGCGGCCCTGGCTCGAGCCGTTCACGGCTGGGTTGTCGCCGGGCGCCGCGGTGTTGGACGTCGGGTGCGGCAGCGGCGAACCGATCGCCCGCTACTTGCGCGAGGGTGGCTTCGCACTGACCGGGGTCGACGCGTCGCCCTCGATGATCGAGTCTTGTCGACGGCGCCTACCGAACGCCGAGTGGTGCGTCCTCGACATGCGCACCATGGCGCTCGACCGGCGGTTCGACGGCATCCTGGCGTGGGACAGCTTGTTTCATCTCAGCGGCCCCGATCAGCGGCCGATGTTCGCCCGCTTCGCCGCGCATGCGAACCCGGGCGCCCGGTTGCTGTTCACGAGCGGAACGAGCGAAGGCGAAGCGATCGGGTCGTGCTGGGGCGAGCCGCTCTACCATGCCAGCCTCGATCCCGAGGAGTACCGTAGGCTGCTCGGCGAGAACGGTTTTTCCGTCCTGGCGCATCGCGAGGACGACCCCGAGTGTGGGAACCATACGATTTGGTTAGCGCGGCACGTCTAAGGTTCCCGCTCCGGCTGCGGGCGCCTCGCCCGATTCGCTGGTGCTCGCGCTCTGGGTCGTCGTGACCGTCGGCTCGCGCGCGCGATCTCCCGCCCGCAGGGAACCTCGCCTACTGCGCGGGGTGTCGCTCCTCGGTCCCATCGCCCGACGCCGCGGCCCCCGGCGTTAGACGGTCGCCCTGGTCCGGTTCGTGACGCCCTGCTCTTCGAGCGCGGCCTGGGCGGCGGCGAGGCGGGCGATGGCCACCCGGAATGGCGAGCACGACACGTAGTTGAGACCGGTGCGATGGCAGAACTTCACCGAGTCGGGGTCGCCGCCGTGCTCGCCGCAGATGCCGATCTTCAAGTCGGGGCGAGTGCCGCGGCCCAGCCGGACGGCGACTTCGATCAGTTTCCCGACGCCGTCCTGATCCAGCACTTGGAACGGGTCTTCCTTGAGGATGCCGCGTTCCACGTAGAACGGCAGGAACCGGCCGGCGTCGTCGCGCGACAATCCGAAGGTGGTCTGGGTGAGGTCGTTGGTGCCGAAGGAGAAGAACTCGGCGTCTTTGGCGATGGCGTCGGCCGTCAGCGCGGCGCGCGGCAGCTCGATCATCGTGCCCACGGCGTAGGGGACGGCGCGGCCCTCCGCCTGAAACACTTCCTGGGCCACGCGGCGCACGATCGCCGCCTGGTGGCGCAGCTCCTCCGCCTCGGCGACGAGCGGGATCATCACTTCCGCGACCACTTTGGTGCCGCGCGCGACGACGCGGCACGCCGCCTCGAAGATGGCGCGGGCCTGCATCTCCGTGATCTCGGGGTAGGTAATGCCGAGGCGGCAGCCGCGGTGGCCGAGCATGGGATTCACCTCGACCAGCGAGGCGACGAGGCGTGTCAGCCGCGCCAACGGCAGGCGCATGGCCCGGGCGAGGGTCGCGATCTCGGCGCGGGTGTGCGGCAGGAACTCGTGCAGCGGCGGGTCGAGCAGCCGGATGGTGACGGGGTAGCCCGCCATCGCCGCGAAGATCCCGGCAAAGTCCTCCCGTTGCATCGGCAGGAGGCGCGCCAGCGCGCTGCGGCGGCCCGCTTCGTCGGGCGCGACGATCATCTGGCGCATCGCCGTGATCCGGTCGCCCGCGAAGAACATGTGCTCGGTGCGGCACAGCCCGATCCCCTCGGCGCCGAACGCCCGGGCGCGGGTCGCGTCCTCGGGCGTATCGGCATTAGCGCGCACGCGCAGCCGGCGGCGCTGGTCGGCCCACGCCATGAGCTGGGCGTAGTGACTCCCGATCTTGGGCTCGACCAGTTTCGCGGCCCCCAGGATCACGCGCCCGCTCGTGCCATCGACCGTGATCACCTGGCCCCGTTTGACCGTGCGTCCGTTGGCGCGGAACCGGCCGGCTGCGGGGTCGACCACGACGTCCTGCGCGCCCACCACGCACGTCTTCCCCATGCCGCGCGCCACGACGGCGGCGTGGCTGGTCATGCCGCCGCGCGCCGTGAGGACGGCGCGCGCCGCCACGATGCCGTGGAAGTCCTCGGGGCTGGTCTCCGGGCGCACCAGGATGACCGGGCGGCCGCGCTGCGCCAGGGTCGCCGCCTCGTCGGCGTCGAAGACCACCTCGCCGATCGCCGCTCCCGGCGAAGCCGGAAGGCCGGTGGCCACCACCGTGACGGCGGCGTGCGGGTCGACCATCGGGTGGAACAGCTGCGCCAAGTCGCGCGGCGGCACCCGCTGCACCGCCTCGTCGGGGCTGATGCGCCCTTCGCTGACCAGGTCGACGGCGATCCGCACGGCCGCCAGGCCGGTGCGCTGGGCGCGGCGGGTCTGCAGCAGGTAGAGCCGGCCGTGCTCGAAGGTGAACTCGATGTCCTGCACGTCGTGGAAATGGCGCTCCAGCCGACTCGCGACGCGTGCGAGCTCGCGGTACACCTTGGCGAGCCTGCCACGTTTCAGCTTCGCCAGCGCCTCGGGAGTGCGCACGCCGGAGACGACATCTTCGCCCTGGGCGTTGGTCAGGTAGTCGCCGTTCAGGGTCGGGGCGCCGGTGCGGCAATCCCGGGTGAACGCCACCCCCGTCCCCGAGTCGTCGCCCAGGTTGCCGTACACCATGGCGACGACGTTCACGGCCGTGCCCAGGTCGTCGGGGATGCCGTGCACCCGGCGGTAATCGATGGCGCGGCGGGTGCGCCAGCTCTTGAACACGGCCTCGATGGCGCCCCACAGCTGCGCCAGCGGGTCGTCGGGGAAGGGGACGCCGCGCTTGGCCTGGATGATCGCCTTGAACTCCCGAACCACGGCCGCCAGGTCGTCGGGCGGGAGGTCGATGTCACGTGCCGCCCGGCGGCGCCGCTTGTACTCGGCGAGCACCTCGGCGAAGGGCTCCTGGCCGAGGTCGAACACCACGTCGCCATACATCTGCACGAAGCGGCGATAGGAATCGTAGGCGAAGCGGGGGTTTTTGGAGCCGGCGAGGAGGCCCTGCACGGTGGCGTCGTTGAGCCCGAGGTTCAAGATGGTCTCCATCATGCCGGGCATCGAGACGGCGGCGCCGGAGCGCACCGAGACGAGCAACGGAGTGCGGGCGTCGCCGAACTTCTTCTTGGTGCTCTGCTCGAGGTGTTTCAGGTGGCGGTCGACTTCGGACCGCAGCGCGTCCGGCAGGGTGCCCTGCTCCAGGAAGGTGAGACACAGCTTGGCCGAGATGGTGAACCCGGGGGGCACGGGCAGGCCGAGGTTCGCCATCTCGGCGAGGCCGGCGCCCTTGCCGCCCAGGATGTCGCGCATGGCGGCCGAGCCGTCGGCGCGGCCGTCGCCGAAGAAATACACCCACCGTTCGAGCGACGGCACGGCGGGTCAGACGACGAGGGCGACCTGGAGCGGCGCCGCGTTCCGGGCGCGCTCCTGGTCGGGGGAGATCTCCGTCGGATAGTCGCCCGAGAAGCAGGCGTGGCAGAAGTCTCCGGGGTCGCCCGCGCCGGCCGCGGCCTGCAGCATGCCGTCGAGCGACAGATACCCCAGCGTATCGACGCCCAGGTGCGCTCGGATCTGCTCGACATCGTGCTGCGATGCGATCAGCTCGCTCTTGGTCGGCGTGTCGATGCCGTAGTAACAGGGGCCGGTGATCGGGGGCGAGGCCACGCGCAGGTGCACTTCGCTCGCGCCGGCCTGGCGGATGAGCTGAACCAGCGCGCGACTCGTGGTGCCGCGCACGATCGAGTCGTCCACCACCACGACCTTCCGACCCGCCAGGACCTCGCGCACGGGGTTGAACTTGATCTTGACCTGGGCCATCCGACCGGCCTGGGCCGGGTGGATGAAGGTGCGCCCGACGTAGTGGTTGCGGATCAGCGCGTGCTCGAGCTTGATGCCCGATTCCTCGGAGAACCCCAGCGAGAACACGCAATCGGCGCCGGGCGCCGGGTGCTCGCGCGCCAGGGCGTGCCCCAGGGCGCGGCGCACGCGGTCGACCGAGCGGTGGAACACGGTGCTGTCGGGCCGCGAGAAATACACCAGCTCGAACACACAGCGGCGCGCCTGCTGCGGCGTCAGGTGGGGGAGCTGCTCCACGGCGGACCCCTGGATCCGCAGGAACGTTCCCGGCTCGAGCTCGCGCTCGAGCGTGGCGCCCGTGATGTCGAGCGCGCACGTCTCGGAGGCCACCACCCAGCCGCGCCCCAGGCGACCCAGCGCGAGCGGCCGGAAGCCGCGCGGATCGACGATCGCGTACAGCGTGCGCCCGATCGTGATCACCAGGGAATAGGCCCCTTCCACGCGCTCCAGGGCATCGAGCAGCTGGTCCTCAGGCTCACGCGCCTCGGAGCGGGCGATCAAATGCACGAGCACCTCGCTGTCCGACGAGCTCTGGAAGATGGAGCCCTTGGCCACGAGATCCGCGCGCAGCGCCACGGCATTGGTGAGGTTGCCGTTGTGCGCCAGCGCGAGGGGGCCTTCGCGGTAACGGGCGAGCATGGGCTGCGCGTTGACGAGCACCGAGGTGCCGGCGGTGGAGTAGCGGGTGTGGCCGATCGCGACATCCCCGGGCAGCTCGCTGAGCACGCGTTCCGAGAAGATGTCGGCGACGAGGCCCATGCCGCGGTGCGAGCGGGCGACGCCCGGGCCGTCCACGGCCACGATCCCCGCCGACTCCTGGCCGCGGTGCTGCAGGCTGTACAGCCCGAGGTAGGCGAGTCGGGCCGCGTCGGGTACGCCGGTGACGCCGATGATGCCGCACATCGCTCTGATCAGTCTCCCATGCGCCGGGGGATCGCGTTGCAATATACCTGGCGCAACGCGTCCACGGCGTGTTCCAAGGCCGCGTCGCGCAGCCGCACGCGCAGCGGCCCGCCGCGTTCGCCCACGCGGCCGACGCGCTGCGCCGGCACGCCGTGCTCTTGGGCCAGCGCCGCCACCGCGGCGGCCCGCTCCGCGGGACACGTGATCACGGCGCGCGCCTGCGATTCGCTGAACAACAGCTCGAGGGCGGTGAGGGGGACGGCGTACGCCGTGAGATCGACGTCGAGCCCGAGCCCGCCGTCCTGATAGGGCCCGCCCATCGCGACTTCGGCGAGCGCGACGGCGAGCCCGCCATCGGCGCAGTCGTGGGCCGAGCGCCACCAGCCGCGCTCGGCGCCGGCGACCAGGCAGTCGACCAGGCGCCGCTCGGCGGCGAGATCCACACGCGGCGGCGTGCCGCCTGCGAAGCCGTAGACCGCTTCCCACAGCGCCGACGCCCCGAGCTCGGCCCGGGTCTCGCCGAGGATGAAGACGGCGTCGCCGGGGCCACGGGCGTGGCTTGGCACGGCGCGCGCCGCGTCTCGCAGCAGCCCGACGAGCCCGACCACGGGCGTGGGAGCGACGGCACCCGCGGGGCTCTCGTTATAAAAGGAGACGTTGCCGCCGGTGACGGGGAGGTCGAGGGCGCGGCAGGCGTCGCCCAAGCCGCGGCACGTCTCGCGGAACTGGTGGAACACGGCGGGCCGCTCCGGGCTCCCGAAGTTGAGGCAGTCGGTGATGCCGAGCGGGCGCGCGCCGGTGCAGGCGACGTTGCGGGCCGCTTCGACCACCGCGGCCTTGGCCCCTTCGTAGGGATCGAGCCGCACGTAGCGGCCGGGGCCGGCCACCGTCAACGCCAGCGCGAACGCGGCGTCGCGCACGCGGACCACCCCCGCGTCGCCACCGGGCCCGAGCACCGTACCCGCCTGCACGGTCGAGTCGTACTGCTCGTACACCCAGCGCTTGGACGCGATCGGGGGGTGGTCGAGCAGCCGCAGCAGCGCCGCGCCGGGCGACGGCGTCGGAGTGTCGGGCGCCGGCCGGGCGGCCCGCAGCCGGGCGATGGCGGGGTCCTCGGCGGCGCTCGGGTGGTACACCGGGCACGCCTCGAGCAGGCCCGCGGCGGGGATGGCGACCACCAGCTGTTCGCCCCAGGTGGCCCGGTACAGGCCGTCTCCGGTGACCCGGCCGATCGGGGTGGCGGCGAGCTCCCACCGGGCGGCGAGCGCCTGGACGGCCGGCACGCGGTGGGCCGGTGCGACGACGAGCATCCGCTCCTGCGACTCGGAGAGCAGGATCTCGTAGGGCGTCATCCCCGGCTCGCGGGTGGGCACGAGTGCGAGGTCGAGGTCGACGCCGACGCCGCCCCGTGCCGCCATCTCCGCCGAGGCGGAGGTCAGTCCCGCCGCGCCCATGTCCTGGATCGCGACGATGTGGCCCGAGCCGATCAGCGCCAAGCTCGCCTCGAGCAAGAGCTTCTCGGTGAAGGGATCGCCGACCTGGACCTGGGGCCGGCGCCGTTCGGACTCGCGAGTCAGCTCCTCGGAGGCGAACGCGGCGCCGTGGATGCCGTCGCGGCCGGTGCGCGCCCCGACGACGAGCAACACGTTGCCGACGCCGTGGGCCGCGGCCCGGATCAGGTCGCGTTCCCGCAACACGCCGACGCACATGGCGTTCACGAGCGGGTTGCCGCTGTAGCTCGGCCCGAAGTCCACCTCGCCCGCCAGCGTCGGCACGCCGACGCAGTTGCCGTAGTCGCCGACGCCGCGCACCACGGCGGCGAACAGGTAGCGGTTGCGCGCGTCGTCGAGCGGTCCGAACCGCAGGCTGTTGAGCAGCGCGACCGGCCGGGCGCCCATGGTGAAGACGTCGCGCAGGATCCCGCCCACGCCGGTCGCCGCGCCCTGGTAGGGTTCGACGGCGGTGGGATGGTTGTGGGATTCGATCTTGAAGGCGACCGCCCAGCCATCCGGGAGCCGCAGCACGCCGGCGTTCTCGCCCGGCCCCTGGATGACCTGGGGCCCGGTCGTGGGGAGCTGTGCCAGCACGGATTTCGAGTGCTTGTAGGAGCAGTGCTCGCTCCACAGCGCGGAGAAGATGCCGAGCTCGGCGAAGCTAGGCGCGCGGCCGAGCAGCGCCTCGATGCGGCGGTACTCGGCGGGGCTGAGCTGGTGCTGGCGCACCAGCTCCGCCGTGATCGGCGGAGCGCCCGGGAACGCGACGGGGGCGGCGGCCGCGGCGCCGCGGGGCGGCGTGCCGGTCCGGGTCATGCGGGGGCGCCCCGCGCTCCCGACACCCCGCGCCGCACGGCGCCGAACACGCGGCCGAGGATGTTGGGCTCGGGGAGGGCCGGGACGCACTCGGCCTCGGCGGCGTCGACCCAGGGGCCGTGGCAGTTGGTGCACTGAGCGAGCTGGAAGCCGTGCCAGGCGCCGCTGATCAGGTCGTCGCCGCACTGCGGGCACTTCACGGAGTGCGACCGGCGCGCGGCGGCCGCGGCGACGCGCTCGAGCTGGGGGCGCTGCTGGCGCAACAGCTCGGCGTCGCGGCGGGCGAAGTACTCGTCTTCGTTCTTGCTCGGTTTCTCGGGCATCGGTTCCGGGGCCGCGCGGCAGCGTTCAGGTTCTAGGGGGTCGACGGGGGTTTGGTGGTCAGCGTGTCGCCGCCCTTGCGCACGTGGGGTTGCGTGGCGGCGGGCGACGAGGACTCGCCGCTGTAGCGGTGGCCTGGCCAGCGCAGGACGGCGTCCACGACGCGGCCATTCTGGAGGATCACGACGTCGGCGGTGCCACAGGAGTACTCGCAGCCATTGGGGAAGAACAGGTAGGTGTATTCCCCCTGGCGGCGCACGTCCGCCGGCGGCCCCCACAGCGTGTACACGTCCTTCTCGCCCATCCCGGGATCGACGGTGCCCGTGAACGGCGAGTTGAACGGCACATCGCGCGCCGCCGTCGGGCGCTCGGGGACCTGGGGCGCCGGCCCCTCGGGCGCCGGGCGCGGCGGGGCCGCGCCGGTCCTGGCGCCGGGTTTCGAGGGCGCGGCAGGCGTCGGCGCGGGCGGCGGGGGCGTGACGGGCGCCGGCCCGGTCGCGGTGCGGCGGTGGCGCACGGCCTCGATCTTCGCCGCGACGGCGGCCGTGACCCTGGCGAACTGCTCTTTGACCTTTGCGAACTGGTCGTTGAACTGCTTACACCCTGAGGGGGCGATCGCCAACAGCGCGCACATCCACAGCCGGCTGCGTCGCATGTCGAGCCTCCATCGATTGAAAGACGCGGGCCCCGTCCTGGCCGCCCAAGACCGAAGCCGTGCGGCGCTCCGGGTGCGGCATGATCCCCACCACGTTGCCGGCCGCGTTGCACACGCCCGCGATGTCGTGGGTCGAGCCGTTGGGATTGTCGCGCACGTAGCGCCACACCACGCGGCCCTGCTGCTCCAGCTCCGCGGCGGTGCGCGGATCCGCCACGTAGCGGCCATCGCCGTGGGCGATCGGCAGCTCGAGGATCTCGCCCGGCCGATAGCCGCCGGTGAACGGCGTCGCGGACCGCTCGACCCGGACCCAGGCGGGCCGCGACAGGAAGCGGAGCCGGGCGTTGCGCATCAGGCCACCCGGTAACAGCCCCGCCTCGCACAGGATCTGGAAGCCGTTGCAGATCCCCAGCACCGGGCCGCCGGCCCGCGCATGCTCGGCGACGGCAGCCATGATGGGCGAGAAGCGGGCGATGGCGCCGGAGCGGAGGTAGTCGCCGTAGCTGAAGCCGCCCGGCAGGATCGCGACATCGGCTGCGGCGAGCGTCGTCTCGCGATGCCACACCAAGTAGGCGTCGGCGCCGGCGGCGCGGGCCGCCGCGAGCGTATCGGCGTCGCAGTTGGAGCCGGGGAACACGATCACCGCGACGCGCGTCACGAGGCCACCGCCACGGCCAGCTCGTAGTCCTCGGTCACGGGGTTCGCGAGCAGGCGGTCGCACATCGCCCGGGCGCGGGCCATCGCGTCGTCCCGGCTGCTCGCCTGCACGTCGAGGACCAGGTGCTTGCCCACCCGCACGCGGGCCACCTCGGCGAATCCCAGGGCGTGGAGGGCGTGCTCGACCGCTTGGCCCTGGGGGTCGAGCAACGTGGCGCGCGGCATCACCCGGACCTCGACGCGGAACGCGCTCATCGGGCGCCCGGGGGCCCGGGCCCGCGTCCCCCCGAGCCGTGCAGCCGCGGCACGCGCTCGCCGTTGGCGATGACGATGGGGCCCGCGATCTCGGCTTCCTCGTCCTCGTCGGCCTCGGCGAAGAACCCCAGCAGCGCCGCCCGCAGCACGCCATAGGCCATATAGGCGATCCCGAGGGGGAAGAAGAAGGCGTCATGCTCGAGCAGCCCGAAGACCACGACAAAGAGAATGGTGGCGAGCCCCAGCACGCCGCGCAGCGAGCGCAGGCCGGCCCGCGGCACCCCGGCATAGCGCACGTTACTCACCATGAGGATCGTGAGGAGGATCATCAGTAGCTGCATCAGGTGGTGGCGCGGGAAGAGCCGGAACACCTGCTGGTACAGCTCCGTCGTGGTGAACGGATAGAACGTGGCGAGCGTCATCCCGGCGGCGGGGGAGGGCAGGCCCACGATATGGCGCTTGGCCCGGCCCGCCTGGGTGATGTTGAAGCGCGCCAGTCGGATGACGACCGCCATGACGTAGAAGTAACAGAAGATCCATTCCGCCTGACCGGCGCTCGCGAACTCGAGCTGGTAGATGAGGAACGCCGGGGCGATCCCGAAGCTCACCGCATCGACCAGGCTGTCGAGCTCCTCACCGAAGCGCGTCCCGGTCTTGGACAGCCGGGCGACGCGGCCGTCCAGTGCATCCAGAATGCCGGCGAAGAAGATGTACCAGCTGGCGCGGTAGAACTCGCCACGCGAGGCCAGCACCATCGACCACAGGCCGAAGAACAGGTTGAAGAGCGTGAACAAGCTGGGCACGATGACGACCACGCGCCGCATGCTGGGGCGGGGGAACGGTCTCACGTGGGGTACTCCGCCAGTACGCTCGCCCCGGCGCGGACGCGGTCGCCCACCGCCACGCGCAGGGCGACCGGCGCGGCGGCAGGCAGCAACACCTCGACCCGCGAGCCGAAGCGGATCATCCCCAGTCGCGCCCCCTGCGTGGCCGCGGCACCCAGGCGGCCGTCGGTGACGATGCGGCGGGCGAGGAGGCCCGCGATCTGGCGCACGAGCAGGGGGCCGCGCGCCGTGCGGAGGCCGATCGCGGCCTGCTCGTTGTCGCCGCTCGCCTTGTCGGAGGCGGCATGCAGGAACTTCCCCGGGTGGTAGTGCACCAGCTCCACGGTGCCCGTGGCGGGGTAGCGGTTCACGTGGACGTCGAAGACGCTCATAAAGATCGCGATGCGGCGCGCCTGGGTGCGCAGGTAGAGGGGCTCATCGACCACAGCGATGTCCACGATCTTGCCGTCGGCGGGCGCCACGACGTAGCGGTCCCCCCGCGGCCCCGTGCGTGCCGGGTTGCGAAAGAACACGAGCAGCCACACGGCGACGAGCAGCAGCGCGGCCTCCGGGAGCCAGAGCCACGGGGTAGCGCGGGCGGCCCAGGCGCCCAGCGCCACGACCGCCCAGGTGGGGACGACGAAGGGCCAGCCCTCGGGAGCGAGCGGCACGCGGGGCATCACTCGGTCGCAAGGGACCGGCCCGTGATGCGGCGGTACGCCTCGAGGTAGCGTGCGCTCGTGGCCGCGACCACCGCGGGGGGCAGCGGCGGCGGTGGCGGCTGGCCGTCCCAGACGCGCCGGCGTTTCAGCTCGGTCAGGTAATCGCGCAGCGGCTGCTTGTCGAAGCTGGGCTGGCTGCGGCCCGGGACGTAGCGATCCGCGGGCCAGAAGCGCGACGAATCCGGCGTGAGCAGCTCGTCGATCACGAGCAGCCGGCCCTCCGCCGTGGTGCCGAACTCGAATTTGGTGTCGGCGATGAGGATGCCGCGCGGCGCGGCGTAGCCGCGTCCCGCCTCGTACAAGCGCCGGCTCGCCTGTTGCAGCCGCTCGGCGAGTGGCCGCCCGACCGCCTGGACGACGTGCTCGAAGCGCACATTCTCGTCGTGGCCCTGTTCTGCCTTGCTGGCGGGAGAGAACAGCGGCGGGTCGAGGCGCGCGCTCTCGACTAGGCCCGGCGCGAGGGGCTCGCCCGCCAGGGTGCCCGTGCCCTGGTACTCGGCCCACGCCGACCCGGTGAGGTAGCCGCGCACGACGCATTCGAACGGCACCGGCGTGGTGCGGTGCGCCAGCATGGCGCGGCCCGCGAGGGTCGCCCGGCAGTCGGCCAGGGCGGGGATGCGGGCCACGATCTCGTCCGCGTCGGCCGAGAGGAAATGGTTGGGGAGCACCGCGGCGAGCCGCTGGAACCAGAAGGCGCTGAGCTGAGTGAGCACCGCGCCTTTGTGGGGCACGGCTTCCGCCAGCACCACGTCGAACGCGCTCACGCGGTCGCTCGCCACCAGGAGCAGGGTGTCGGCGCTGACGTGATAGACCTCGCGCACCTTGCCGCGGCGCAGCAGCGGGAGCGGCAGCGCGCTCGCGACGAGCGGCGCGGTCATACGCTGACCGCCGCCGCGGCGACCGCGGGGGCGGCGGCCTCGATGCGGCGCAGCACGGGGGCGAGCGCGTGTTCGAGGAACTCGTCGGTCTGCTGCGGCGCCCGGCCGACATACGCGGCGGGGTCGAGCTCGGCGGGGGGGACGGCGACCTGGAGGGCGGCGAACGCGGGATCGCGGGCCAGCCGCTCGAGCACGTCGTTCGGCGCGCCGCGCTCGGCCACCGCCTGCGCCACGGCGAGGCTGTGACTGCGGATCACCTCGTGCAGCCGCTGGCGGTCGCCGCCCGCCTTGACGCCGCGCATGAGCAGGCGCTCGGTGGCGAGGAACGGCAGCTCGGTCGCCACGTGGCGGGCGATGACGGCTTCCCGCACCTCGATGCCGGCGGCGACGTTGGTGGCGAGCACGAGGATGGCGTCAGTGGCCAAGAACGCTTCGGGCAAGACGAGGCGGCGGTTGGCGCTGTCGTCGAGGCTGCGCTCGAGCCATTGCGTGGCCGCGGTGTGCCAGGCGTTGCCCGCGAGCTCGATCACGAAGCGGGCCAGGCCGGTGATGCGTTCGGCGCGCATCGGGTTGCGCTTGTAGGCCATGGCGCTCGACCCCACCTGCTCGCTCTCGAACGGTTCGAGTAGCTCGCCCTCGTGCTGCAGCAGGCGCAGGTCGGTGGCGAACTTCGCCGCCGAGGCGGCGACGCCCGCCAGCGCCGCCAGCACCGTGGCGTCGAGCTTGCGGGGGTAGGTCTGCCCGGTGACGGGCACGACGTGGCGGAACCCCAGCTTGCGCGCGACGCGCTCGTCCAGCTCGCGCACCTTGGCGGCGTCGCCGTCGAACAGCTCGAGAAAGCTCGCCTGCGTGCCGGTGGCGCCTCTCACGCCGCGAAACGGCAGTGTCTCGCGGCGCTCGAGCAACGCGACGGCGTCGAGCAGGAAGTCCTGCATCCACAGCGTCACGCGCTTGCCCACGGTGGTGAGCTGGGCGGGCTGAAAGTGGGTGTAGGCGAGACAGGGGAGGGCGCGGTAGCGGCGCGCCAGCTTGGCGAGCGCCACGAGCACCGCTGCGATGCGCCCCAGCAGGAGCTCGAGCCCTTCCCGCATCAGGATCAGGTCGGTGTTGTCGCTGATGTCGGCGCTCGTGGTGCCGAGGTGCAGGTAGGGTCGGGCGGCAGGCGCCTGCTCGCCCAAGTGCTGCACGTGGGCCATCACGTCGTGGCGCAGCCGCTTTTCCAGTTCCGCCGCGCGGTCGAGATCGGCGTCGTCGAGATGGGCCCGCAGCTCGGTGAGGGCGCGGGCGGGCAGGGCGAGCCCGAGCTCCTGCTCGGCCTCCATCACGGCAAGCCACAGGCGGCGCCACAGCCCGATGCGGCGGCGCTCGCCCCAGAGCGCCTGCATCGCGGGGGAGGCGTAGCGCCGGCCCAGCGGGGACGTGTAGCTCAAACCGTGGCCTTCGCGCGCGCGGCGGCCTTGCTCCAGTCGGCGAGGAACTGCTCCAGCCCGCGGTCGGTGAGCGGGTGCAACAGCAGCTTGCGGAGCACGTCGGGCGGCAGGGTGGCGACGTCCGCGCCGAGCATGGCCGCGTCGATCACGTGGCGGGGGTGGCGCAGCGACGCGGCGAGAATCTCGGTGGCGAGCT
>WNFJ01209154.1_pt2 | contig 21710 bp, 20 predicted proteins | sample 5400461 | NCBI WGS metagenome assembly WNFJ01 (sample SAMN13153349, study PRJNA577476) | soil metagenome | isolation source: 115 cm saprolite on Douglas fir-dominated hillslope | place: USA:California | collected 2013-09-17
TAGTCGAACCGACGAATGAAAGAGTGTCCAACCTGTCGCTGTTGTTTTCCTGACGACGTCAATCACTGTCCGGATGACGGCGCCGAGACGACGCCGTCGATTCAGGGCGAGCCGATTCTCGACGGCCGTTACCAATTGGAAAGACGACTGGGCCAGGGCGGCATGGGAGTCGTCTTCCAGGCGCGCCACATCTTTCTTAAAACCGCGCACGCAATCAAGATCATTCTTCCCGATCTGGTGGGAAACGATCCCAATCTGGTCACGCGCTTTCGTCAGGAAGCGCTGGCCGCCGCCGCCATCCGTCATCAAAACATCATTGCCGTAACTGACTTTGGCGTGGTGCGCGGGACGATGCCTTTTCTGGTGATGGAGTTTGTGCGAGGCAGCTCTCTGCAGGAGATCATGGCCGAGGAAGGCGCCATGTCTCCTTTGCGGGCCTTCGAGCTGATTCAGGCAATTTGCGCCGGCATCGGCGCGGCCCATCGTCAGAAGATCATTCATCGCGATCTCAAACCGCTGAATGTAATGATTCAGGAAGGCATTCCTGTCGCCGAAGGCGTGAAGATTCTCGATTTTGGTTTGGCCAAGATCAAATCTGGTGAGTTGCTCGGTTCGTTCATCGCGGCGCAAACGACCGGCTTGATGGGCTCGCCCTTTTACATGGCGCCTGAGCAATGGTCGGACGAGCCGCCGGATGCGCGCGCCGACATCTATAGTCTCGGCGTGATGTTCTATCAGATGCTCTGCGGCGAGGTGCCTTTCAAAGGCAGCTCGATTCCTTCGATCATGAAAAAGCATCTGACTTCGGAAGTGCCGACGCTGGCTTCGAAGGGCGTCGACGTGCCGCCCCAGATCGAAGCGGCAGTGCGGCACGCGCTGGAGAAGGAACCAAAGTATCGCACCCCTTCGGCCGAGGAATTTTCAGCCGAGCTGGGCCGGGCGATGACTTCGGCCAGCGCGAGATTGAAACGGACTGGCGAATCGGCGGAAATCGACCCATCGAAAACCATCGTTTCGACTCCCGAGGAAAGCGCGACCATGGCCCAAAAAGGATCGAATACCGCTTTCGATCCGCTAGCCGGCACGATTAGCGCGTCGTCATTGAAGGAAGACGAAACAAAGATACGCATGGCCCGGGAAGAGTTGACGCGTGAAAGCGAGGCCCGGCGTAAACTTTCCGACGATGAAGCGAAGCGCAAGGCCGAAGAGGAAGAGCAGAAACGCAAGGCCGGCACCGCAGAGCGCGATGAAGAACGCCGCCGACTGGAAGACCTGGTGGCCGCGCAAACCAAAGTACTCGAAGAGAAGCTGACGCAACTGGCCGCTACCATGTCGCCCAAAACTACGGCCGTCGTGGATCCCGATGCGACCCATGTGCAGAGGGTCGGGGCCGATACTGGTGATAACAGCTTCCCGGGCACCTCGGTGCATCCATTTCCCAAGATGGATGTAAGTCTGGTGCCGCCGAAAAAGTCTTCGCTGCCGCTGATTATTGGATTGGTCCTCGTGCTCTTGATTGGCGGAGGTGTGAGTGGATATTTTCTGTTGCGCACAAAGACGACTCAGCCACCCGGCCAAGGCCCCAACACACCAGGAGATCCCGTCGTAACGGTCAAACCGGAGTTGATCGATATTCCCGGCGGCACTTTTCAGATGGGCCGAAGTGATTCTCTGCCAACCGAAGCGCCGCCTCATCAGGTGACGGTCAAACCATTCTCGATGGACAAGACCGAAGTAACCAACGCCGAGTACTCACAGTTTGTGCGCGAAACAAATCATACGCCTCCGCAGCAGTGGGGCAGCGTCAAAGCGCCGGTTGGTCAGGAATTGTTGCCAGTCTCGAGTGTCTCTTACGAAGACGCGATCACCTTCGCCGACTGGCGTTCAAAGCGGGATAATCTGACCTACCGTTTGCCCACGGAAGAGGAATGGGAATATGCCGCGCGCAATGGTAATAAAGACAACCTCTATCCCTGGGGCAACACCTGGCAACCGGGCCGCGCGGCCACGCAGGAAGCAGGAGTAGGCAAGGAACAGCCGGTGGGATCTTACCCGCAGGGCAATAACAGCTGGGGTGTCCAGGATCTGATTGGTAATGTTTGGGAATGGACTTCGACCAGGGCTTCACTGTATCCGGGTAGTCCGCTGAAACTTCCTGAAGTGCAAAAGGATTGGATGGTCGCGCGCGGGGGTAGTTATGGTAGTCAGGCAACCAAGCTTAGCGCTACCATGCGCGATTGGTTCACGCCAAACTACAAGAACCCGGTGCTGGGTTTTCGTTTAGTAAAGTCCGCCCCGTAATAGTTCGAACATCTTTTCCGCCGGCACCCTCGCCTCCAGACTTGCTTTTCACAGCCTCCTTTCTTCACAATCAGGCGCAGTCAACCGGCAGGCGGACCATCCGGCTTTGCTTTGTGATCACGCGTCGCAAAATAGGGCCTGCGCATTCGTCCTTTCAAGTACACGGAGGAAATAGATGTTTCGACAGGCCAGTAAGCAATTCTTCTTCATTACTTCGCTAGCGTTTCTTACCTCAGTTTCGATTTTGGTTTTTGCGGGCAATGCGCGAGCGCAGGAAACCGGCGGAGAGTTGAGCGGCGGCGCGGGAATTTTTCGCCCCAAGAATCCCGAAGCCAGGCACAGTTCGAATCCGTCAAAACCCGTCGTGCGGCCCAATCGTCCGACCCGGCCAAATCCGGCTGAAGTCGAAGAAAAATTTGAGGAGGCCCTGGCGGCCGGAAACGATGCGCGCGATGGACGCAAGTTCACCGTTGCCGAAGCTTCATACCGCACGGCACTCAATTTAAAGCCGCGGGACGCGCGCGCGCATTACGGGTTGGGTAACGTCTTTGGCGATCAGCAACGTTGGGACGACGCCGAAAAATCCTATCGACAAGCCATTGCGATGGCTTCGAGTAATGCTGAAGCGTTGATGGCGCTCAGCTATGTTTTGGTCCAGCCGCGAACCGGGGGCATGTACGCGACGCGATTCGCAGATGCCGAGTTATTTGCGCGCCGCGCCACTCAATTGCAGCCGACCAGCGCCGTCGCATTTGATCGTCTGGGCGTAGCCATGATGGCGCGCGGCATGTTTAATAAGGACACCGAGGCGGCTTTTCGCCGCGCCGTTGAGTTGGATCCGAACTTCGTCGTAGCACAGGTGCACCTGGCCGGGGTTCTGCGTCGCATGAATCGCCGGGACGAAGCTGAGCCCCTTTATCGCGCGGCGATCGATCAAGCAAAGGATGCCCCAACGCTGGTGCTAATCGCCGACTCGATGCAGTCAGAGCAGCGTTGGAATGATTCCGAACCTGTCCTGCGACGAGCGCTGCAAATGGACGCGCGTAATCCCGGCGCCTTATTTCTGTTGGGACGCCTCCTGGCGGTGAACAAGAAATACGCGGAAGCTGAAACCGTTTTGAAAACCGCGATCGAAGTAAACCCCCGGAGTTTTCCGGCCCGTAACATTCTGGGCAGCGCGTATTTGGCTCTGGGGCGTTATGATGACGCCTTCAACACCTACGAGCACGCGGTGCAATTTGCCTCTGACGCCGATCGAAAACAACTTGCCGGAAGTTACGGTTTTGGTGGAGTTGGCGACGGCTACATGAATGCTGGTCGAGCGCGTGATGCGGTGCGGGCCTTTGAGCGGGCCTTGCAACTCGATCCAAACAACCCCGATTTACGGAACAAGCTGGCCGCGGCGCGCGCAAAATCGTAAGCCGTGGTCAAGCGCGGAATAATTCAATGAAACGTTGCCCCAAATGTAATCGAACCTATACCACCGGCAATCAGAAGTTCTGTACGCATGACGGCGGATTGCTGGAAGTAGTTGAAGGCAGCCAGGGCGAAACCATTCGTATTTCCGCTCAGCTAAAGGACACAATCGAGGAAGCGCCAACCAGGGCAATCTCTCGCGAATTGACTGGCGAGAGTCCGGCCCAATTCGATCCATTTAAGACGATGATGGCGCGTCCCGAGGAAACCACGGGCGGCCGTGGTCGGAACACCGGGGAGCTGGCACCGCCCTCAGCGCCGTTATCGCCGGCGCAGACCTCGGCGTCGTTGCCCCCGCTACCATCGGGTGAGTGGCCCGCGTCGGATTCGGGAACCTTGCCTTCGCTGCCTTCAGCGCCGCTGGCGCCACCACCACAGGCGCAGGGTTCAGGTCCGATCGAGACTTCCGCGCCGGGGGCGCAAACTCTCTACGTTGCAGCTCCGCCGCCGCCACACAGTCAACCTTTGCCCGCGCCGCCTCCGGCAAAGAAATCGAAATCAAAGCTTCCTTTGGTGCTCGGCATTCTGGCCGTGCTTTTCGTTTTAGGAGTTGGAGCTGTAGCCGCCGCTTACTTTGTCGTCTGGCCCATAGTGGCGAAACGCACAGCGGGCTCGCCGGTTGAGCCACGGCCGCAACCTTCGATTGAGGCGACGCCGCGATCTGAGCCGACACCCGACGTCGGGAACGCAAATCCACCGGCTAATGAGCCGCCGCCTTATTCTCCGCCGGCTAACGCGGTTCTGTTCGTGAATTCCAGTAATAATCTGGAGGGCAAACTCGCTGAGAATTATGTAGACTTTTCTTTCTATTATCCGAAGAGTTGGCAAAAAGATTCGACGGCGGGCGTGCCCGGCGCCACTAACTTCGCAAAAGTCGAGCGACGTATCCCTCCCGATTTCACTCAGGAAAATTTCGCCGTGGGCTCGTACTTGTCAGCCGGCTCAGCAGAATCCGATCGCGCCGTGTTCCACACCCTGGCGGAAAATCTTAGTTCCCAGTTCGCCAAAAAATTTCCCGAATATCAAAAAGTTTCCGAGGGCAAGACAAAAGCGGGTGTCTATGAAGGATACGAGTTTCGCTTTGAGGGCATGTCACGAAACACTGCAAAGGGCGATCTCAAATTGTGGGGACGTGTGATTTTTGTGCCGCCGGTTGATGGCAGCAAGAATGGCGTCACGCTTTTGATGTTGGCGACTTCGCTCGCGCCTGAATTGAAAAGGGTTGAGGACGTGGGCGTAAAGGGCGAGCTGCCAATGTTGCTCGAGTCATTTCGCTTCGGAAAGAAGTGATACATTTTCCATTCATCATTTGACGTTTTTCATTTGCCATCTGATTTAAAAACGAGTGTCAGAAGCCGCCGGTGCGTGTGATCCAGGACTCGCTAAAATAATCATTAAAGAGACGGTCTGTGGTACGTTTGCTCTTCCCTGGCGATCGAGTCTCACGCCGCTGGTCACGAGAGTCGTCAAATGCTAAATGAAAAATGTCAAATGACAATTGGAAAATGGTCGTCGTCCACCTTGAAATCTTATGAAGATAGTCTTGGCAGAGGACCGCGGCGGTAAGCTGCAGGGAGAACGTGCGTTCACCAGCGAACTGGTGCTGGTGGGACGCGATCCGGCCGTGTGCCACTATTTCTTTGCGCAGGACCAGTGGCCAATGGTGTCGCGCAAGCATGCTGAGTTTCGACTCAGCGAAGGCCGTTGCCTGGTCCTCGACGCGAATTCTCGGTTCGGCACCTTTGTTAATGGACAAAGAATTAGTGCGCCTGTCGAGGTCAGAGTTGGCGCGCATGTTCAACTCGGCGCCGGCGGACCAATCCTGCGCGTTGTGAGCATCGAACAGACTCCGGTGCCAAAGGCAGAGCCGCATCCATCCGAGCTGGCGGACTTAGCAACCTTCCGGCAATCTCAGGAGGGCAAGCCGGTACCGCCGCAATCGCCGCCGGCTGTGACGCCGCCGCCACTCGCTGACCTTCGCACTGAGAAGATTCCCCAGCCAGCCACGCCTTTACCATCGAAAGGCGGCACAGCATTTCTCGAGTTGATCGACGACGCCACTCGCCAGGCAAAACGGATCGAGCTGAAGGGGGAAGTCACGCGTATCGGCCGCGATCCCGAAGGTGAAATTGTAATCGACGTCGCGGCCGCGGTGGTTTCCCGCCGCCATGCCGAGATTCGAAAAGGCGGCGCACAATTCTCCATAACTGATCAGAAGAGCTTTAACGGCACGCTGGTAAACGGACAGCGCATTACCGGAGCCGTCACGCTGTTTGACGCCGATCAAATCCAGCTCGGTGTCGGCGGCCCTGAGTTGCGTCTGATCGATCCGACCCATCCGGCGCCGGCGCATAGAGCAGTCCAACCGGGCTCTCCAAGTCCCAGTCAGCAATTAATTCCATCGGCATTTGGCCAAATCGCGGCGATGGCCAACCGCGAAACGATCGTGGCGACGGGATCGAGCACGTCGCGCCCGGCGCCGGCGCCGGACGAGTCACAGCCCCAATTGCTCGCGCGGCTTTCGTTCGACAATCGCCGGCAGCTTTCGGTGGGACGCGCGGCCGACAACGATCTGCGTCTCGACGGTTTGCAGATCTCAAATCATCATGCGCGTTTCGCGCGCGAGAACGGCAGTGTTGCGGTCGAGGATGCCGGGTCGACAAACGGCGTCTACGTCAACGGTGAGCGGATCACCGGCAAGCGTCCGATTCAGCTATCCGATGTGATTCAGATTGGCCCCTTCGTTTTGCAGGCCGATGCGCACCAGGGCGTTGCCGTCTATGACACGCGATCAAAGACGCGCATTGACTGCATCAATATCGTAAAGATTGTCACCAACCGATCCGGAGGCGGAACGATCAAGCTGTTGGATGACGTAGGTCTGACGATCCAGCCCAACGAGTTTGTTGGCTTGCTGGGACCCTCGGGCGCCGGCAAATCGACGTTGATGGATTCGCTGAACGGCATGCGTCCGGCAACCAGCGGTTACGTCCTGATCAACAACCTCGATCTTTACCGGCACCTGGATTCGCTAAAGCAATCGATCGGCTATGTGCCGCAGGACGACATCATTCATCGGGAGCTGACTGTCTATCGCACGCTTTACTATGTCGCGCGCTTGCGTCTTTCGGCCGACGTTTCCGGCCGGGAGATCGATCAGATCGTAAACGAAGTGATGGACGTCACCGGACTCTCAGAACGTCGCGACGTGCCGGTGGGCCAACTGTCCGGCGGACAAAGGAAGCGCGTTTCGATCGCGGTTGAGCTGATTACCAAGCCCTCAGTGATCTTTCTGGACGAGCCGACCTCCGGACTCGATCCGGCAACGGAAGAGAAGATCATGAAGCTCTTCCGCCAGATCGCCGAAAGTGGCCGCACCGTCGTGTTGACCACCCACGCGATGGAGAACGTCAAGCTCTTCGACAAGATTGTGGTCTTGATGAGGGGCAAGCTGGTTTTCTATGGCGGGCCGCAGGAAGCGCTGGCCCACATCAAAGCCGAAAGCTTCAAAGATCTTTACGACAAACTTGAAGCGCCGGTGGACGAGCAGATTGCGGCCATGCCGCCGCTGCCGCCAAACGCCTCGAAATCCCAGAAGCAGGCGTTCAAGCTGCGGCGCGAGCAGATTGCCGAACAGGTAGCCGACGACTGGAAGAAAAAGTTTCAAAGCACGGAGACGTATCGCCGCAACGTCGTCGAGCCGCTCAGCGTTTTGCCCCGCGACGGCCGCGCCGCGGCGCCGCCCAAGCGTCGTAAGAGTCCCGTGGATGCCGTGCGCCAGTGGGGCACGTTGACGCGGCGGTATATGGAAGTTCTCAGCCGCGACAAATTCAATCTGCTGATCCTTTTTGGCCAGGCCCCGATCATCGCTTTTCTTACCTATCTGGTAGTCGACGCCAAGAGCCCGCGCGACTTTCCCTATTTCATGCTGGCGCTGGTTTCAGTTTGGTTTGGTACGTCTGTGTCCTCGCGCGAAATAATTCGCGAGCGGGCTGTTTACACGCGCGAGCGGATGGTAAATCTGCGGCTGTTTCCATATGTCGCGTCAAAGCTCTTTGTGTTGGCCCTGATTGTATTTTTTCAGTGCGCGTTGCTGTTCGCGTCTATAAAGTTTTTGCATTATGTCGGTCTCATGAACGTGCCCGGGTGGGCCATACCGCAGCTCGCAATCATTTTGATTGCGTCGCTGGTGGGGATCGCGCTCGGGCTGTTTGTCTCTGCGATCGTCAAGACCTCCGAGATGGCCACCAGTCTGGTGCCGTTGATCCTGATTCCACAGATTCTCTTCTCGGGCCTGGTGGGCGTGCCGACGGGGATCTCAACAAAGGTTATCGGGACGCTGATGCCGGCGACGTGGGCATTTGATGGGCTCAAGCAATTTTCCACGCTCGATACTCTGGACCAGGAAGGCTCTGATCCGGAAGGCGAGAACAAAGGCCGCGGCCTCTACAAACATTACGAAGACCTCAACGACGAAAACATCAGCAAGGCGCGCGATGACGTGGCCAACTATAAGAAGGACGCCGAAGCCGATTCGAAGGAATACGAGCGGAAGATGAAAGATTATGTGAAGGACTTACAAAGCGGCCAGCAGGCCACCCAGCCCGAAGCTCCCAAGCTGAAAGAGCCTCCGAAAGTTCCTGACGCTAAAAAGATACCGGAAGATTTGAGCAACTACATAAACTTTCTGCACCCCTGGGGTCACTGGCTGCTCGATCCCTTCGCGCTGATAGTGATGTTCTTTGCGTTGGTGATCGCAACGATTCTCACATTGCGGGCGCAGGATATTTTGTAGAAAAGTTAAGGTGAGAGGGTACCGGGTTCGCAGTTCGGCTTCCGGCCGCCCATTCCGAATATTCCCAATCCAGGCCCGAAGGGCCGATATGAATTAGCCACGACCGTAAGGTCGTGGATCAGAGTCTAGTCATTTCATTTTTGAGGCCCGAAGGGTCGGCACAAATCAGTCCCACAAGTAACGCTCATCGTACTCAATCTGGTACTTGTCGAGAAATGCCAGATACTCTTCCTTGAAGTCTCTTTTGCGATGATGATGCTCCTGATCCTTGATATATCTCACCACATTATTTTCTTCGGACTTGCTAACGCTGAAGGCGCCGTAGCCTTCCTGCCACGCAAATGCTCTTCGGTTAGAGAAGGACTCATGAACCCACCGTGACGAGTTGGATTTTACCGTGCTCACTAGATCGGCAATCGTAATAGTCGAAGGTAGAGACGCATAAAGGTGAATGTGCTCATACATGCCGCCTGCGCAAATCAATGTAGCATTCTTGTTTCTGATCACCCCACCGATGTATCCGTACAGTGGGTCCCGCCACCCTGGTCCGATCCAGGGTTCACGTCCAGCAGTGCTCCAAACAAAATGAACTAACAAGCTAATGTGCTTACCGCCCATGTTTTCGAGTTCTCCTTTCCTGCCGGCCCTTCGGGCCTCACGGAATTTGATTGGTTCAGATCAGATTCCACGACCTTACGGTCGTGGCTATTTCATAACGGCCCTTTGGGCCTCAGACCCAGCGGTCTAGAAAAAGCGGGTAGGGTAATAGGAAGCAGAGCTCTGTGCAATGTAATGGATTTTGCATCGAAGCTGGCGAGTGGGATGATTCGCAAGACTCAAGAAAGCAAGCCTTACCGCACTGGAGAGCGGCAAGCCGCAGTCTTAAAAAGGCAAACTCCTCGCGGCTTAGCCTGAGAGGAGCAGGAGACTCGACCTATCCCGGCGGCGGCTGCTTCTTATAAATCATTATGTAGAGTAGCTTCGCATTGTTGGGATTCAAGGGCCGTAACTTCTGGTACTCCTCGGTTGCCGCTTTCTTGTCACCGGACATCAGGTAAGCAACCCCCAGATTGTAATGCGCTCCCTGGTAATCCGGTTTGAGATTGACCGCCTCTTTAAGCGCTACAATGGCCTGTTTCCACTTTTCAAGATTCATGTAGGCCACACCCAGGTTGTTCTGCGCCGCAGGCCAGTCCGGCTTTAAGGCAATTGTCTTTTGGAAAGCAGCAAGTGCCTCCTGTTTCTTTTGCAGCCTGCTATAGGTGATTCCAATATTGAAGTGACCTTCGGGCAGGTCAGGCTTTAGCTGAATCGCTCGCTGCAGAGGATCGACTGCCAGAGTGAAATTGCCGACATTGTTATAGGCCCAACCGAGATTGCTGTAGGCCTCGGCATAATCAGGTTTCAGAGAAATCGCGCGCTTGAAAGCTTCTATCGCCTCGGGCCAACGCTTTGTCTTGCCGAGCGCATAGCCCATGTTGTTATTCGCCTCGGCGTCATCGGGCTTGAGGCGAATCACCTGCCGGTAAGTGTCGGCGGCTTCCTGATAACGCCCGAGCTTGTCATAGATCCAGGAAAGATCGCTGTAGGCATCAACCGAATCCGGCTTCAGACGGACTGCCTGCTTATAAGCCTCGATTGCCTCCGGAAATTTTTCCAGCCGTCGATAAGCATCGCCGAGGTTATCATGCGCTTCCGCGTAATCAGGTTTCAGTTGGACCGCCTGTTTATAGGCGGCCACTGCGTCCTCATACTTGCCGGCGTTGTAAGCTGCGACGCCTTGATCGTAATACACGAGGCTGAGAGTATTTCGCGCTTCATCATCTTTCGGGTCCAGATCGAGAGCTTGCTTTAAAGCAGTGAGAGCTTCCGCGGTTCGATCCAGCTTGAGATAGGCGTTTCCGAGCGCGTGATGAGCGGCCCCCCAATTCGCTTTTTGTTGAATCGCCTGCTTGTCGGCCGCGATGGCTTCGTCAAAGCGAGCCAGATTGAAATAGGTTTGGCCGAGGTTCAGATATGCCTCGGGATAATTCGGTTGCAGGTGCACGGCCTGTTGATACGAAGCGGCGGCCTTCTCGAATTGGCCGGCGTCGAAAAAGTCATCGCCCTGCTTGTTGTATTCCTCGGCGGTTAAGACATGCTTTGCCGGCTCGTCCGGCGGTTTTGAAGATTCAACGCGGGGCTTTGAAGATTCACTTCGAGGCTTTGTCGAGTTAGCCGGACGCGAAGGTTTTGTAACTCGTGCTGTTTCCTGCCGGGTGCTGGCGGTAGTTTGTCTTTGCGGATGAGCAGCCGCGCGAGCCGAACGAACGACGGTTTTCTTTTCAAAGTGTTTGGGAGCATGCGCCTGATTTTTCGGAGTGCTGAAGATCCCTTTACCTAACTTGGCTTCGACGTCGGCGCTGGCCAGCAGCACGCCCGCTCCACCGCTAATGTCCTGCGCGCGGACCGTGGTATTGGCCAAACAACTAAATGCCAGGATTGCTGACAGGGTCAGACGCCAGTAAAACGAAAGCTTGGTTTTCATCTTTCCACTCCCCGAGGTGTCAAATCAGACATAGGCCGAAGACAGTGGCCTGATAGCTGCGGCAAAGTCTACTGTGACGCGCGGCTTGACCACAAGGATTGAAACTACGAGAACGGTAAGCGGCTTGCCGAAGCCACGACCAGCGCATTTTCCATTTGTCATTTTTCATTGGCCATTCATTTGGTGTGACTTCGTGGATCGTCTGCTGGACTGTGGCTAAGGGAAAGCGATCCACGAAATCACACGAAGGTAGTGGAAAGAAAACGGCAGCAATGGCAAATGAAAAATGTCAAATGAGAAATGGAAAATGTTTCGGTCGTTCGGGCTACAATGACATAAACTAGGATCTGTTTCACGACCTGACGGTCGTGGCTAATTCATATCGGCCCCTCGGGCCTAATTTTAAGGCAAGCCTTACCGCACTGGAGAGCGGCAAGCCGCATGCAAAGAATAAAAGGACATGCACAGAATCAAAAGAAATGTCCAATATGTGCTTCTCGGCGTCATCGTCGTTTTATTGGCGCGAGCCTCAGCCGCTCAGGAATTTCTTCCGTCTCCTCCGCCGGACCGCGCCCTGGTTTACATTCTCGACGACCAAAACAGATTAGTGGCGCTGCCTTTTGAAAAGGGACAGACGCCGTTGCATCCGGAAAAGATCGCCGGCAGCACAAAGATTAGTTACGTCGAGCTGAAGGGTGAGCACTCCGCGACCGTCATCAAGACCACAACTCCGCGCTGGTTTCTGTTTACTTACGAGCGGCCGGGCGCGCATCCGCCTTTTTTGGTTTGGCTGACGCCGCGACACGGCGCGCGCAGGGTCACGGCTATCGCCCAGCGCGGAACGAGCGGTTTTGCTATTTCTTCCGAAGAAATTGTCAAACCCTCGATCCGCGTGCTGGCCAAAGACGGCGATCAGGTTTTCATGGAATTTCGCCCGCGCACTTCGCTGATGGCGGGAGAATATGCGATTATTGGCGATGACCTGGCACGCATCGCTACCTTCCGCGTCCTGGCAGCCACAGAGCATTAATTTATGAAAGCAGGAACTTGATGGCTTCAGTAAAAAAATCCGTCCCGCAATCAGCCCGCGCCGGAAAGTCTTTTTGGACGCCGGGCCGCGCCGCGCTGACTCTGGTCGTAGTTGGTTTGCTTAGTGCCCTGGGCATATCAAGCTGCAATTCAAGCGACGTTACTACTACTAATGCACCGGCTAATGCGCCGGCGGCTAATAGCATGGCGAACAATCCGCCGCCGCGAACAGTTCCGCCGGTGCCAGCGGCGGTGATCAATCTGCCGCAGAATCTTCGCGACAAGCAGATGAAAACTCTCGAAGGCGAATCGCTGAAGCTGGCGGATTACGCCAACAAAGTCCTGATCGTGAATATCTGGGCCACCTGGTGCGGCCCCTGCCGTCTGGAGATGCCCGAGCTGGTAAAGATGAATAACGACTATAAATCTCGCGGCCTGATCGTGCTGGGACTGGCGACCACTTATAATGAACACAACGATCCCGCGCACGTAAAAGACTACATTCGCGAACAGAAAATCCCTTACAAGATCATCTGGGACGACGGCACGTTGGCGGCGCCGCTAGTGCAACTGGTGCAGGGCAGGTCCGTAATTCCGCAAAGCTTTGTTATCTCGCGCGATGGCCGCATCCTGAAGCATTTCCAGGGATTCGATCCAAGCCGAACGCCGGCTGAGATGCGCCAGGCGGTCGAAGACGCACTTAACGATAAAGGCAAAGCCTAATCTTAATTGATCCATTGATGCATTGATCCATTGGTTCGTCGCAATGATTAAGTGACTCAATGAATCAATGAATCAATGAATCAATGAATCAATGAATCAATGAATCAATGAATCAATGAACCAATGAATCAATAATTGAATGACCGTCGAAATCAAACAAAAACTTCAGGCCGAGTTGGACAAGCTGGAAAGCGAACTGCGCGTCCATCTGCCCAAAGAGATCAAACGCGCGCTCGAGTTTGGCGATCTGCGAGAGAACTCTGAGTATCAAACCGCGCTGCAGCGACAGACGATGGTCAAGGCGCGCATTCGCGAGCTGCGCCAGCGGATTAGTGAAATCTCGTCGATCGACCTGTCAAAGATTCCGCGCGACAAAGCGTCTTACGGTTCGACGCTGGTGCTCTACGACGCCGGACGCGACGAGGAAGTTACTTACCGGCTGGTGACTCCGGAAGAAAGCGATCCGGCTGAGGGATTAATCTCAACCGTGTCTCCGATCGGGCGCAGCCTGATGGGCAAAGAAGAAGGCGACGAGGTAGTGGTAAGCATCCCTTCCGGTTCGCGGCGCTTTGAAATCAGACGGCTGACGACTCTCCATGACGAAGTGAAATGATCACCGGACGAAACTGCTTATGCCTGCGATTGACTGAGGTCAGTACCACCTGCGGTAGCGGGTGGGTCGTTAACTTGCTCGCCGCCTCGCGCTTACCCGCCCGCTACCGCAGGCGGTACTGACTTCATCGCCTGGGTTCCAGCAGTTCACCCACACCATCGTCGCCTGGCCGGCTGAAGTCGGCGTACCACAGACCAACATGCCCAAACCGTACGGGTCGAGTGAGGTAAAAAAATTCGTCGCATAGATCCGCTACGCTGATACAACCGCCGTGCGACGTCACTGGAACCGCCGCGATAATCTTTGCCGGTTCCTTTGTCTGCAACGCGCCGATTGCTGCCTGCATCGTTGAGCCCGTGCGAATACCGCAATCAACCAGGATCACGGTCTTGCCCGCGAGATCGAACGGTTCAAGTTCGCGGCGGCAGATCCGTTCGCGTCGATTCAACTCGGCGAGGGCGTCAGCGATAAAGTGTTCGAGCGGCGTAGACGGAACCGTCGCCAGCGGCAATAAACTTTCATCAATAACCATTGAGCCGCCAACCGTGACCGCGCAGATTTGAGAACCAGCGCCCTGCGGCGCGAGTAATCTGCGGATGATAACCAGATCGAGAGGCGCACAGAGAAACTTGGCCACCTCGTGCGCTACCAACACGCCGCCCAGCACGATGGCCAAAACTACGACATCATCAGCCCGTCGATAATTCTCAAGCTGCAAGGCTAGTTCGCGTCCGGCGCTGCGCAGATCCGGGAATGGCTTTGCCGGCTTGATCGTCTCATCGTCTTTTTGCGACGATTGAGGGTCAACGGCGTCAGGGTAGTTGATCATAATCGATGAATCACAGCTTTTCTAAATAACAATCGCTCAATCAAGTTCGATGCAAGAGCCCGCCCACTTAGTGACTGTTCGACCGGCTACCCGGGATGACGAAGATTTCCTCTTCCAACTCTTTGCCACCACTCGTCCGGAGCTTAGCTTACTGAACCTTGAAGAAAGTCAAAAGCGGGCCCTGATCAAAATGCAGTTCGACGCGCAGCGACAGCAGTACGACGCGTGTTATCCTCAGGCGGAAAGCGGCATCATTCTATCGGATGGCCAGGCGGTTGGCCGGCTGCTGGTTGATAGCAGTGAGCGTGAAATCGTTCTCATCGACATTGCGCTGATGCCGGAACATCGGAATCGAGGCATCGGCACTGGCTTGATTCGAAAGTTACTGGGTGATGCAGCCGGCGCCGGAAAAGCTGTGCGGTTGCATGTCTTGAAATCCAATCCAGCTTTGCGGCTGTATGAACGGCTGGGGTTTTATCAGGTGGAGGACCAGTCAATGTATTTAGAGATGAAGTGCGAACCAACCCAAGCGGGGCACTAGCCCGACCCGGGGTCCCCGCGCGGGCAGCCCGCGTGGGGTGGGGGCGGTGAGGAAGGGCTTCGGTCCGAATAGCAACTGAGCCCTCCCTGACGGTCGGGCTAATGCACCGGGAACGTAGGTTTAGGACATTACCGGAATTTGACCGGCTATTATTTCGAGAAAGGTATGACTATGGCAGCAGACCTTCAGCACGCGGAGTTTCTCAAACACCTCAATACGAAATTTAGAATTCGGGTAAGCGAGACGGACGCAGTCGAAGCTGAGCTAACGAGTGTTTCCGAACAACTGGTCTCTCCCCGGCAGGAGAGGTTCTCGCTTTTGTTTCGCGCGCCGAACGAAATGTTTCTGGGACAAGGCATGCGGCCTTTTGTGCACGAGGTGATGGGAGCTTTCGATCTCTTCATTGTTCCAATTGAGCTGGACGATCAGGGCACCTACTACGAGGCTGTATTCAACCGCATGGTCAAAAAATAAGCCGCCAAACATCTCAGCTAGTATGCCAATCACGTTACGCGAGGAAACCGCTGAAGACCAACTCTTTCTCCTCGAAGTCTATGCCAGCACTCGCGCACAGGAAATGGCGCTGGTGCCCTGGAGCGACGAACAGCGCGAAGCGTTTGTCAGATCGCAATTCGAAGCCCAACACTCTTACTACCAGGCGCAATTCCCGGACGCGAGCTATCAGGTGATCATGGTCGATGGCGGGCGAGCCGGAAGGGTTTATGTGCTCAGAGAATCTGAAGCCATACGAATCCTGGACATTACTCTGCTGCCCCAACACCGCAATTTAGGCATTGGGACATCGCTGATTCGGGAAATTCTGGCTGAAGGCGATCAGGCAGGGAAGCCGGTCAACATCTGGGTCGAGAATTTTAATCCTTCGCTAGAGTTGTTTGAGCGTTTGGGCTTCGTGAGAGTTCAGGAGGACGGCTTCAATTGTCTGATGGAATACCGCCCGCCCGTCACTGCTTGATTGCTTGCGGCTTCGGTAAGGCCAGCGTGGGGCGCGCGGAAATTCTCACGGAGCGCCTCAGGCACAGGTTCAAGCGCGCCCACCTCGGCTTGGATCTGAAATATTCCGACCCTTAACCTTTTTATTATAGGCGTTGAATATAAGCGCAAAAAATAATAGACTGCTCGTCCTCACAAGTACCACCCAACGACGGACCCTCGCCAACGCTCAAACTATCGATCAAGGGAGACCCATGTCTGATTCACGCAGAAAGTTTTTGAAAGCAGGGATGCTGGCGGCATTGTTCGCGGCGGTGCCGCTGAAAAATGTGCTGGGCCAGAGTTGGACAGATCAAAGCGGTAATCCGGGCGCTGGCTCCCAGAACCAAAACGATCCGCTCGCCAATTATACCAAGGCCACCTTCATCTCTTATCTGAATTCCGTTTTCCAACTTCATACTGTTTCCGGCATTGTTGCGGTAACGCTTTTGAAGGTTGACGATATGGCGCCGCCAAAGGGTGGCGAATGCTTTTCACTGCTGTTCCGCGGCGGGAGTCGCGGCTTCGGTCAGGATACTTATACGATCGACCATGCAGCGCTGGGAACTTTCAAACTCCTCCTGGTCCCCGTGGGCACCGACAGTAATGGCGCGCAAGGCTATCTGGCAACTATCAATCGGCTGACTTACGTTGATGCGCAGGCCCCCGCGCCTAAGGGAAAACCGGCAAAGCGAACCTGGATGGAAAACTCGACGACGCCGACGAATGCTACAAAGCCATCCGCCTCACCAGCGCAATCACCGTCTTCGGGAACCGTCACACCGAAAGAGCAGCCGAAGCCGGTAAAAAAGAAGCGGAAGCCGTCGTGGAAGACGAACGATAACGAAGATTTTGGCATTGATTAAGGTCAGTATCCTAAACTGTCGGGATAGCGGTGGGCATATTGAAGGCCCGAAGGGCCGGTAGGTAATAGCCACGACCGTAAGGTCGTGGAACAAAACACACCCGAGCCATTAAGGCCCGAAGGGCCGACACAGACCGGGAGTTCGATCATGCCGGCTCTGCGGGCCTCACGATCATCTATTGGATCGGGTTCCACGACCTTACGGTCGTGGCTATTAGCTGACGGGCCTTCGGCCCTTCGATCGTAATGACAGGAACAGAAAACTGTTTAAACGGTTTCGGGTTTTTTGGCGGCCCGCTATTCACCTCGCTGAAGCGAGGTGCTAATGAGAAGCGGCTCGCTATCATATCGCTGAAGCGAGGTGCTAATGAGAAGGAGTTAAACGCTTCAAGCTAAGACCAACGCTTGCCTAGTAAAAGATTTTGCTTGCAATCCAGTAGACTTGCGATTAGAATCCCCGCCGCTTCAACTTTCGAAAGCTTCAATCTCTTAAAAAGATCGGGCTCGATCTTTCCAAGTCTCCAGTGGCTGTCATTCCGAAAGCCAAACCTCCCCGGTCATGCCGGATGGTAAAACAATATCGACGTTTCTTGATGGAGTAGAAGACCATGTCAACACCATTCCTGGCTGAAATCAAAATCATGAGTTTCAACTTTGCGCCGAAGGGCTGGGCGCAATGCAATGGGCAACTCCTGCCGATAAACCAGAACCAGGCGCTCTTCTCGTTGCTGGGTACGACTTATGGGGGCGACGGTCGCACGACGTTTGCGCTGCCGGACTTTCGTGGCCGCGTCCCAATCCACGTGGGCGGGGGATTTCTCGAAGGCCAGAAGTCCGGTGAGGAGTTTCATACACTCAATCTGCAAGAGATGCCCCAGCACGTGCATTTTGGGCAAGTCGTGACGCCGAACGCAACGACCGGAAACCCAGCGAACAACATGCTCGCCGGGGTGCCTTCGTTTGCTTATCGGAACAGCATCACGAATCTCACACCGCTTAATCCAAGCACAGTCACGAACGTCGGAGGATCTCAGTCCCATGAGAATCGCCAGCCGTTCCTTGTGCTCAATTTCGTTATTGCCCTTCAGGGCATTTTCCCGTCGCGAAACTAAAGGAGAGAAACCATGGGAGAACCTTTTGTCGGCGAAATCAGAATGTTTGGGGGCAGCTTTCCGCCTGTGGGCTGGGCCTTTTGTAACGGCGCGACCATGGCCATATCCGAAAACGACACGCTTTTTAACCTAATCGGCACAACCTATGGCGGTGACGGCCAGGAAACGTTTCAGCTTCCTGACCTCCAGGGACGCTTACCGATGCACATGGGGCAAGGGCCAGGGATTACGCAGAATTATCAAATCGGTGAAAAGGCCGGCGTCGAGAGTGTTACTCTAACGACGCAAACGATTCCAATCCACACTCATGCGATGGTTGCTTCCGGCGATGCGGCTGATCAGATTACCGGTCAGAATGGCGTCCTGGCGGCGCCACCATCGCTATCGATTTATTTTACGGCTTCAGCGGATACAGCACTTAACCCAAACACCGTTACGCCCGTCGGCGGCAGCCAGCCTCACGACAACTTACAACCGTATCTGTGCATTACATTCATCATTTCCCTGTTCGGGGTTTTCCCGAGCCAGAGCTAAGGAGGCGAGATATGTCAGACCCATTTGTTGCGGAAATCAGAATGTTCGCAGGAAACTTTGCGCCCAAGGGTTGGGCCACCTGCGATGGACAGCTCTTGCCAATCTCGCAGAACACGGCGCTTTTTTCACTGCTCGGCACGTTTTATGGCGGCGATGGCAAATCTACTTTTGGCCTGCCAAACCTCGATGGATCCGCGCCGATGATGTGGGGCCAGGGAGCGGGGCTATCGCCGTATGATCTCGGACAAGCGGGCGGGACCGATACCATCACGTTGCTCACTTCAGAGATGCCAGGTCATAATCACTTGGTAAAAGCATATACGGGCGATCCAGCTGACTCGCGCATTCCCAATCCTAATGAAACGCTCGGGGCGCCGGCGCCGGGACTACTTTATAATCCATCGACAGCCCAAACTACGACCATGGCACCCCAGGCACTTTCGCCGAACGGTGGTAGCCTTCCGCACAACAACATGATGCCGTTCCTGACAGTCCTCTTCATTATCGCAATGCAGGGCGTCTTTCCGGCGCGTCCTTAAGGCCAGCAGAAGGCAGTTCATCCCGTGAGATAGAAAAATACTATCTCACGGGGTAAAAAAGAAAAGCCGCCAGCACTGACTCGGATATTGAGTGCTGGCGGTTTTGTTTGCGATGCACACCACAATCCACAAATACGCAGATTACGCAGATTACACAGATAGGCAAGTCGGAAAGAGTATCGTTATCAATCGATCAGCCTCTGAGTTGAGAGAGGTCACTTCTCTGCTTTCTCTCAGTCTTCTTTCTGTGTAATCTGCGTAATCTGTGGATAAACCCATCGACTTGCTACTGGACACGAGCTTCTTTGATCCCGAGACCTGCCGGGAGTTGATCGCTGAGATGCGCGGTTCCCCAGCCGTTCCCGCGGTGACCTATGGGCAGGGCGGGCCGGGTTCAGTTAATGAAAGAGTACGTAAGGTCGAAAGTCTGATGCTTTCAAAAGAGACCGTGGAGCATGTCAAGCGGCGTTTGATCGATTACCGCCAGAAGGTTGGAGAACATTTTCGGATTAGCCTCAGCGGTTGCGAAGAACCGCAATTCTTACGCTACCGCGTGGGCGATTTCTTTGTCGCCCACCAGGACGGCAACACCGGACTGGTGCAGCTCGATACAGATCGGTTGCGCCGGATCTCTATAAGCATATTTCTCAACCGTCATTCTGAGGCGCCCGAGGCGGACGTTTACTGCGGCGGCTCACTCCTGTTTTCCGATTGGCGAGCCGGCAGGGAGTTGCGGCTCGACGGTGAGACAGGAACCCTGGTCGCCTTCCGTTCAGAGACCACCCACGAAGTGATCCCGGTAACCCATGGTGAGCGCTATGCGATTGTGAGTTGGTATGGGTGAAGTCAGTACCGCCCGCGATGTGATGAGGTCAGTACCACCTGCGGTAGCGGGTGGGTTCTCGAGTCGAGTCCCGCGATGAAGTCAGTACACCCGCGATGTGATGAGGTCAGTACCACCCTGCGGTAGCGGGTGGATTCTCGAGTCGAGTCCCGCGATGAAGTCAGTACCACCCTGCGGTTGCGGGTGGGTTAATCAAAGTCCGGCAGATCACCCCCTTGTCCATTCACAACATAATCGATCGCCAGCGCTACGCTACGTTCATTCCACAAATGGCGCTCGCTTCCTTTGTCGGCCCAGGGACTGCGAGGACTATTCCAGTTTCGGTCTTCTCGCATTTGTCGCGTGGCGTTCGCCTTAAAAGCATTTAGAGCTTGGCTCGGTTTGGTCGTTCCAATGGAAACCACGACGTGCACGTGATTGGTCCTCACGCCAAGGGCAAGTAAATGCCAACGGCGATACAAACAGGTTTCGCGAATGGCATTTGCGAAAACTCTGGCGTTGCCTGGCATCGAGCGTTGGAGCTTCGGGATCTAAGTGCTTGGCGATTGTGTCGCTCCCATTTTTCATTAATCGGAATGTGAGGAGTTCGGTAGATATTGTGACGGCAATCAGTCGAGCCACGCTCGTCACCATGGAGCCACGTCCCATGGCAGCGAAAGGTGATCGGATATGCCAGAGGGAGATCGGTGTCGTTCCACATCGTGATATCGGGGGCATAATGCACCCATCCGCGACCTCACTGCGCTGATTGAGTGATCGACACCCGCCCGCTAACGCAGGCGGTAACTCACGGCGCGCTCAAGAAAGGCTATCATGATGTGCAATCCAACAATTCTTGCGAAGAGAGAGCCACCCGCTACCGCAGCTGGGTGATCATCTTAGGAAGGGAGAATCCACCAGCTCGCCGGTTGGAACTAAACCTCCGGCTCATGGCATCATGGCCACCATGAAAGCAGTTGTTGCCGCATCAGAATATACCCACCCGCTACCGCAGGTGGTACTGACCTTACTATTCCTGGTGATCACAGTATCCGTCGCTTGCACGGCATCCAGGTCGGCCGGTTCGCAACCAGTCCCGAATAACAACTCGACCGTCGTTCAATCTTCGGTCCAGACAAGTAACCCGATCGGACAAGAGAAACCAACTTGCCAACTTACTCTGACGGGGGTCCCCGACATAAAAGGTCTCAAACTCGGGATGACTCCGGACGAAGTGCTGGCATTATTTCCCGGGAGCAAAGATGACGCGGAAGTTCGCGCGAGCTTAGCAAGACCACCCAGCCCATTGGGAGTATCGAGTTTTGTCATCAGACCTGAGAAGTATGAATTGTCAAAAGAAAAATTCGCTGGAGTGAGTCAGATCACGTTTTCTCTACTGGACGGTCATGTTTCAAGTTTTTCAGTCGGCTACAATGGCCCGGAATATTCCCACGTTGATAAATTCGTGGCGAAGTTCATTGAAGGCACAAATCTTCCGCCGCCTGATCAATGGGAAGCGTATGTGGGCATGGACAATAGTCTAAAGACTCTCAAGTGCACAGACTTTGAGGTGAGGGTCTTTATCGGCGGCCTGGGCGGTAACCTCAATTACGTGCTGATGAAGGATCTCGAGGCGGAAAAGAAGCTTAAGGATCGAAGGGATAAAGCCAGAGCGAAAGCGACGCCTTGACGGCAGAAAGCAGAAGGCAATGGGCATTGCAACCCAGAGGGTTGCAAGAAAGTAGGGTGGTCGAAAGCGAAGCGCAGACCTCCGGTCAGTGTCGAAGCGCCAAAGGCGCGAAATGTAAGAGCCTGGGGCAACGCCCCAGGTCGCAATCACGTTAGACCACAAGAGCGCCCCGACAAATTTCATCGCCCCAAAACATTTGCGTTGACGGTTTTGCGATTCCGTAATAGTCTTGTCGCTCGTCGAAAGGGATTTTGCGCTTTCCCGTCCGCCCAAAGTCACCTTAATAACACCTGCGCGTTCTAAAAATAAATAGTCGTGAAGCA
>WNFJ01394455.1_pt1 | contig 21704 bp, 15 predicted proteins | sample 5400461 | NCBI WGS metagenome assembly WNFJ01 (sample SAMN13153349, study PRJNA577476) | soil metagenome | isolation source: 115 cm saprolite on Douglas fir-dominated hillslope | place: USA:California | collected 2013-09-17
GGGATAGGACACCCGCACCTCTCCGGTAACCTCGACCCGGTAGCCGTTCACCTCAATCGTTAAAGCAACGGCGGAGCCGACGGGATAACCCGCCGCAGCGTCCACGTAGCATCCGTGCAGGCTAATGTCGCTGAACGTCGCCCACATGGCGGTGCCGCTGTTGATTTCGCGCAGGTGGGCGCTGCCTTGGCATCTGTATCGTGGGCTTCTGCGTTGTTCCGCGACGGGACCGGTTCTTCCGGTTGAGACTCGATTGCCAGACTGAGTTCCGGGAGATGATGCGGAACTCGGCGCACGCGCCGGCGCGGCCCCTGTCGCCTCGGGAACCGTGGATCGCTTCAAGGCCGCGAGATAAGCCGCTCCGGCGTCGATTTCATCGGACATAAGAACGGATTCCGAAAACGGATTCGCATATCCCTTGCGAGACCGTAGGTCGAAACTTTATCGGGGATTCGGTATGGGTCTCAGTCGTACTCTACGGAATTTCCCGGGGGAATCACTAGGCTAAGTGCGGGATGAATGCGACGAATGGGCGCAAGACGTTTCCGTTTACGGGAGAAGTTCACGATTGGGACGCGGTTGCGGGAAACTCAGCCGCCGACTGCCGGATCTTGTTCCACACTTCGTCCCGCCCAGTTCCGGTTTTCGCAGAGAACGGAATCACAGTCGCAGTCGGGTATGCGTCTGCCAGTCCCTTCAACGCATTGCGCAGTTGATTGTTCGAGAGCCGGTCACTTTTGGTAGCGATCAGCAGAAAATCGCGGCCTGAAGCATTAAGAAAATCCAATAGTTGCCGGTCGCTGTCCTGCGGAGGCACGTTCACATCTACCAGCGCCAGGCATAACGCCAGGGTCGGCCGCTCGTTAAGATAGGGCTCGATGAACTTGGGCCACTCTTGCGAAATCTCGCGCGAGAGCTTGGCATAACCGTAGCCCGGGAGGTCGGCGAAGATGACCTCTGGACGCGGCTTTCCCGGCCACCGTACCTCGAAAAAATTGATGCTGCGCGTGCGTCCCGGCGTGGAACTGGTGCGCGCCAGCTTGGTCTCCACCAGCGTGTTAATCACGCTGGACTTGCCGACATTCGACCGGCCAAGGAACGCGACCTCCGGCAGGCTGGGAGCAGGGAAGTGGGCAGCGTCCGTAGCCGCCGCAATGAAGCGTGCCATAACCCTCATGCGCAGTTCTCAGTTCTCAGTTCTCGGTTCTCAGTCGGCATGGTTCAGTGTGCTATGTGGCGGCGAGACTTGGCAAGCTGGCAGAGGACTCGGTAGAGAGAGACTCAAATTATGCGCAATTGTGAAGGTAATAACACGGGGGAAAGCGGTTGAAAAGCAGCCAAATCGGCCAATAGAGCGCCATCGGGGATCCCAGCAACACCCACAGTCCGCGCTTCTTGAAATGTCATAGACAAAATATTGAGATCATTGTCCAAGCTACCGCGGAGGGAATGCTTCTGGAAAACATTGCATCGTAGTCGACGGCATTCTGTAGCTGGGAGCCAACCAACCTAGATACGCAATCACCAAGGATGCCACGAGCGTGAGCCAGTACGTTTGATTTGTAGTCATGCCAGAAACATTCTGTCTCAGCCGACGGCTGTTAAGACACTACGAGAGAACGCATCTCAACTCAACTTTTGCGGAATTGTTTGCTCAGCGTGAGCGCCTGGTGTTGGTAGGACGATCCTATGTTCGTGCCATATATCTTTTCTGGCCGGCGCAGCAGAGGCATGTAGTTCAGGCGGCCCACAAGCTGCCCGTGCTCGATCAGGAACGGAACCTCGTGGGCTCGAACCTCAAGCACCGCGCGAGTCCCCTTGATATCGCTCGACCCATATCCGAAACCGGGATCGAAGAAGCCGGCGTAGTGAATCCGAAACTCGCCGTCGGAAGGATCGAAGGGAACCATTTCAGCCGCGAATTCAGGAGGAACTCGCACTCTTTCCCGGGACGCAAGAATATAAAAATCATCGGGCTCGAGAATCAGATTCTTATTCGCAGTCTGATGCCGAACTTCCCAGAACTCCTCCGTCGGATAATGATCGATGCGATCCAATTCGATTGCCGGGGCGTATCGCTTCGCTTTGTAAGCAATGATCTCGCCCTCTTCTGCGCCTTCCAGATTTACTGTGATTCTCAAGCCCCGGTGAAGGCGGGCTTTCACCGGGCTGTCCTCGTCGTCCATGTAGACAAGAGATTCCTCTTGATCCAAACCTTTGATGGTGCGATCGCCTGCGACCGGACTCCCTTGCACGAACCGCAACTGGCTGAGCCTCATCCCCGCCCGGACGGCAACCGTAAATGTGCGCGATACCACTTCGGCGTATAGCTTGCCCTTGTATCCCGGCGGCACACGGTCAAACTCCGTGCCGTAGTCGGTGATCAGACGGGTAAAAATATCGAGGCGGCCGGTCGTGCTCTTCGGATTAGCTTTGCCGGAAATGTTATCCGGCAGGTTCAGCTCCTCCACCAGGGGAATGATGTAGACGCAATCCTTTTCGAAAACTGGCGCGCCGGTCAGGTCGACCCGTATTTTGGCTTCCACAGTGCTATTGGGACCGGGCAGAAAACTTGCGCGCACACGATGCGCCATGTCGCCAAGGCGCAGGTCGAGACTCGCGGGTTGGATGTGGTCGGGGTTGATTGCGGGACTCGCGCTAATGTTTCCACGGGCGATCAGGTTGGTGATTTCCTGAGAGGGCAGGATTCCCGTGGTCCGGGCTCGACCTTCTTCATTTGCACGGTCCGGCCCGTTCTCAAAAGCAATCTGACTCTGGTTGGATGTGGACATCTTCAAGATTCCCCTTGCCTGACTGAGAGCCTACGAAAACTCAGAAATCGCCTGGCTGGGTCAACACACTTGCAGTCTATTCGAAAAAGCCGTGGAAGGTTGCTTCCGGCGGGCTGGAAAGTGCTTTGACTGTACGAAGGCAACGAAACCATGTCAAGCCCGCAAGATGCAATGCTCAGAAACTGAGAACTGAGAACTGCTCCCCTACTGATGCGTCGCCGGACTCTCCTCGGGACCCGAAGTCAGAGGTGCGATCGGCTGCGCGGTCACATCTTCGCTGAGCGTAGGCAGCGGAGATTCCAAGGCGATCTGCAGAACCTGGTCCATCGTGTCCACGAAGTGCATCTTCATGGCGCTGCGCAGATTTTCCGGGACCTCGGCCAAATCTTTTTCGTTGTCCCGGGGGAGGATTACTTCGAAGAGTCCAGCCCGATGCGCGGCCAGCAGTTTTTCCTTAAGCCCGCCGATGGGAAGCACCTTGCCGCGCAGCGTGATTTCGCCAGTCATGGCAAGGTCGCGGCGTACTGGAATCTTGCTGAGCGCGCTGGCGATCGCCGTGGCAATGGTAATGCCCGCTGAGGGTCCATCTTTCGGGATGGCGCCTTCGGGCACGTGCACGTGCAGATCGAGGGTGCGGTAGAAATCGCGAGTCAGGCCGAGACGATGCGCCCTTGAGCGAACGTAGGACAGGGCGGCCTGCGCCGACTCTTGCATAACGTCGCCGAGCTTGCCGGTGAGTGTCAGCTTGCCTTTACCGTCAACGACCGTGGCTTCAGTGCTGAGAATAGAGCCACCGACTTCGGTCCACGCCAGGCCAGTGACCAATCCGACTTCACTTTTTTCATGCGCCAGCGTGTCGCGAAATTTTATTACGCCGAGGAAGTCGGTCACATTTGCGCCAGTCACCGCGATGGTATAGTTCTCGCCTTCTTTAACCACCTTGCGTGCGACCTTGCGGCAGACATTGCCGATTTCGCGTTCCAGATTGCGCACCCCGGCTTCGCGCGTATAAGCGCGGATGAGCGTGGTGATGGCATCGTCGGAAAACTTCACGTTCTTCTCCGACAATCCGGCCTGGAGCATTTGCTTCTTGACCAGGAACTGCTTGGCGATCTCGACCTTCTCCTGCTCGGTGTAGCCGTGCAGTCGCAGCACTTCCATACGATCCTGCAGCGCCGGTGGGATGGTGTGCATCACGTTGGCCGTGGCCACGAAGAAAACCTGCGACAGGTCATACTCCACATCGAGGTAGTGATCGACGAACATGAAATTCTGCTCGGGATCGAGCACTTCGAGCAGCGCCGCCGAGGGGTCGCCGCGGAAGTCCATCGACATCTTGTCGACTTCGTCCAGCATGAAGACCGGATTCTTGGTGCCCGCCTTCTTCATCATCTGAATGATCTGTCCCGGTAACGCGCCGATATAGGTGCGCCGGTGGCCACGAATCTCAGCTTCGTCGCGCACTCCGCCCAGCGACATGCGAACAAACTTGCGGCCCGTGGCCTTGGCAATCGACATGCCCAGCGAAGTCTTGCCCACGCCCGGAGGGCCAACGAAACACAAAATCGAGCCTTTGGGATTTTTTACTAACTGGCGCACGGCGAGAAATTCGAGGATGCGTTCCTTAATCTTCTCCAGCCCGTAATGATCTTCGTTCAGAGTTTTCTCGGCGCGCGAGATGTTGCGAATTTCCTTGGAGCGCTTCTTCCACGGCACCGCCAGCAGCCAGTCGAGATAGTTGCGCGAAACTGTGGACTCGGCCGACATCGGAGGCATCGCTTCCAGCTTCTTCAGTTCCTGCAGGGCCTTGTCTTTGACGTCCTTCGGCATGCCGGCGGCTTCGACCTTCTTCTTCAGTTCGTCGAACTCGCTCTTCTCGCCGCGGCCCAGCTCTTTCTGAATGGCCTTGATCTTTTCGTTGAGGTAGTACTCTTTCTGCGCCTTCTCCATTTGCCGCTTCACGCGCGACTGGATGGTGCGGTCCACGTTGAGTTTTTCGATCTCGACGTCGAGCACGTCAGCGATGCGGCTCAGGCGTTCTGAAGGATCGAAGATTTCCAGCAATTCCTGCTTTTCTTCGATGGAGAGCTGCAAGTTCGCGGCGATGATATCTGTGAGCTTGGCCGGATCTTCCATGCGCACGGCCGAAATCATGGTCTCGTAGTTCAGCGCCTGGCACAGCTTTACATACTGCTCAAATAATGTTGTCACGCGCTGCATGCCGGCTTCGATCTGGGCGTTCATCTCGACGGGATAGCGAGCGACGCGCACGTTAGCCTGCATGTAACCGTCGGCATCGGTGGCGTGCAGCAGCCGGCCGCGCTCAATGCCTTCCACCAGGACTTTAATATTACCGTCGGGCAGTTTGAGGCTCTGCACGATGTTGACGATGGTACCGACCTGGTAGATCTCATTCGACTTGGGCTCGTCGATGGAAGCGTCGTGCTGGGTGGCCAGGAATATCTTCTTGTCGGCCGCCAGTGCCTCTTCGAGTGCGCGCACGCTGGACTCGCGGCCCACCACGAACGGCGTCATCATGAACGGAAAGATGACCACATCGCGGATGGGCATCATGGGCAGCTTCTTGCTTTCGAATTTTTCTTTGGATGTGGTCACTCAATCTCCCCAAGGTCGTGCGGAATGACAATCGTGGCGCGTGCTTCCCCGCCTACCGCCCACCACCAGTTTACTCCTTTTTACTAGCCTGCCTTCTCCAGTGTGGCCACGGAAGCGCTGCGCTTCTCCACCATCTCCCGCGTGACCTCGAACTCCTTCAGTTTCTTCTGGCTCGGCAGGTGGAACATCAGGTCGAGCATAAGCTCTTCCAGGATCATGCGCAGCCCACGCGCGCCCACTTTGCGGGCCATGGCCTGGCGCGCAACCGCACGAAGAGCGTCGTCGCTGAACTTCAGGCGTACGTTCTCGAACTCGAACAAGCGCTGGTACTGCTTGACGATAGCGTTCTTGGGACGGGTGAGGATCTCAATCAGCGCAAACTCGTCAAGGTCTTCGAGCATACCCACGACGGGCAGGCGTCCGACGAATTCAGGAATCAGGCCAAACTTGATCAGATCTTCCGGCTGGATTTCGCTGAGCAACTCAAAGTTGCGCTTGCCCGAGACCGCACTATCTTCTTTATCCGCCTCTTCGCCGCCGCGAAAGCCGAGCGACTTTTTCCCGACGCGTCTTCCGATAATCTTTTCCAGGCCCACGAACGCTCCTCCGCAAATAAAGAGGATATTGGTAGTGTCGACCGGTGTGAATTCCTGGTGAGGATGCTTGCGTCCGCCCTGCGGCGGGACATTGGCAATCGTCCCTTCGAGGATTTTCAGCAAAGCCTGCTGCACGCCCTCGCCGGAAACATCGCGGGTAATGGAAGGATTCTCGTCCTTGCGGCCAATCTTATCGATCTCGTCAATGTAGATGATGCCAGTCTGGGCGCGACTCACATCGCCCTCGGCAGCCTGCAGCAATTTGAGGATGATGTTCTCGACATCCTCGCCCACATAACCAGCTTCGGTGAGCGTGGTGGCATCGACAATGGCAAAGGGCACGTCGAGCATGCGGGCCAAAGTCTGCGCCAGCAGCGTTTTGCCAGTGCCCGTCGGCCCGATGAGCATGATGTTCGACTTGCTCAGTTCGATTCCGTCGTTGGTCTTCTGCCGGTTCATGAAAATGCGCTTGTAATGGTTGTAAACCGCGACCGCCAGCTTTTTCTTGGTCTGCTCCTGACCGATGACATATTCATCCAGGAAGGTCTTGACCTCCTGCGGTTTGGGCAGCTGGTTGGGCGGGGCGGAGGCGGGAGTGGCCGTGCGGTCGTCTTCGAGGATGGAATTGCACACCGCCACGCACTCATCGCAAATGTAGGCGCGGGGATAGTCGCTGGGCGACGAGATCAGTTTGGCTACGGCATCCTGCGATTTGTGGCAGAACGAGCAACGCAAAATCTCGTCGGAGGACTTGGTCTTCACTCGGCTCTACTCCTTTTTCTTTTAGTACCGAGTACCGGGTACCGAGTTGCGAGTACTGAGCGATTTGCTCGGTACTGGGTACTCGGGACTCGATACTATCAAGCGCGAAGGCAGATCATACCGCTTTTCCGGTCTTGTAGATGATATCGTCTATGATTCCATACTCCTTCGCCTGCTGCGCGTTCATGATGAAGTCGCGCTCCACGTCCTTTTCCACCTTATCCAGCTTTTGCGTGGTGTGCTTGGAGAGCAACTGGTTAGTAATCTCACGCATGCGGAGGATTTCGCGGGCGTGGATGTCGATGTCGGTGGCCTGTCCCGAGAGTCCACCCATGGAAGGCTGGTGGATAAGAATGCGCGAGTTGGGCAGAGCCAGTCGCTTCTTGGGCTCCCCCGCCGCCAGCAGCAACGCCGCCATCGACGCCGCCTGTCCCACGCACAGCGTCATCACATCATTCTTCACGTACTGCATGGTGTCATAAATCGCCATGCCCGCCGTGATCGAACCGCCCGGCGAATTGACATAAAGCTGAATGTCTTTCTCGGGATCTTCCTGAGCCAGAAACAGCATCTGCGCAATCACCAGGTTGGCGATGTTGTCGTCAATCGGCGTGCCTATGAAAATAATGTTATCGCGAAGCAGCCGGGAATAAATGTCGTAGGCGCGTTCGCCCCGCCCAGTCTGCTCGATGACCATCGGTACCAGCATCATTTGCGGATCGTTTTGCTTCACATTCACCTGCCACACTCCGCCCCGAACCAGCGCCTGCGTTACTCGGGGAGGGTCGAAAGTGGTCCGCGTTTTTTGATTTACGCGGACTGGTGATAAAGAAAGTTGAGGGTCTTCTCACTGCGGATTCTAATTCGGATTCTATCGAGGCCTCCATCCTGTGTCAAACGAGCGCGTACCGTTTCGGGACTTTGTTTCGACTGTTGTGCCAGAGATTCTACTTCCCGGTTCACTTCGTCATCACCGACCTCGATTTTTTCCAGGTCTGCGATGCGTTCCAGCAGCAATGAAGACTTTACATCCTGCACCGCTTGTTCCCGCTGACCGGCGCGCAGGCGTGGCAAGTCCATTTTCTTAAGGTCTTCCATCTTCATACCTTGCGCTGCCAGCGCCCGCAAGCCGCGCTCCAGCCGCAAATCGATCTGGCGGTCAATTAATGATTCGGGCACTTCGAAATCGTTACGCTTCACCAGTTCGGCAACCAGCTTGTCTTTCGCCTCATGCTCGGCCGCGTGGCGCTTTTCCGCTTCCATATTCTCGCGGATCTGCTTGCGAACCTGGTCCAGGCTGGTGAACTCGCCCAGCTCTTTGGCGAAATCGTCGTTGAGCTCGGGCAGGCTCTTCTGCTTAATGCCGTTCACCTTCACCGTGTAAACGAAAGTTTTGCCGGCGAGCCGCTTGTCGGAAATATCTTCGGGATAGCTTACGTCGAACATGCGCTCGTCTCCGGCGGAAGCGCCGGTCAAGTTCTTACTGAATTCGGGAACCGTATTCTTGCCGCCGATTTCGATCAGCACGTCATCCATGTGGACCGGATTGGCTTTGGCGTCCGCGACATCCTTGCCATCTTTAGGTTTCCCATCCATCGAGGCCTGAGCGAAATCGCCCTCGGCAAGGGGGCGTCCTTCCACGGTAGCGTAGGTCGCGTGCTGCTCCCGCACGCTGGTCAGGGCCTGCTCGACATCCTCATCGGTGACGGTAATCTCCGGCTTGTCGGCGCGCAGATCTTTGTAGCCTTCGACGTGAATCTCAGGCAGCACTTCAAAACTGGCCTTGAAGGTTAGTGGTTCGCCCTCATGAATGTGCAAATCGGTAACGCGGGGCTGCGAAACCGGGATCAGGCCTTGTTTTTCAGCTTCCCTGCGGAAATATTTAGGAATCAGGGCCTCAGCCACATCGTTCTTGAGCCCTTCGCCAAAGCGTTGTTTGATGATAGAAGCCGGCACGTGTCCGGCGCGAAAGCCCGGCAGCCGCGCGCTCTTCTGGTAGCGCTGAATCTGCAGCTCGGTCTCGCGCGCAACTTCGGCGGTCGGAATCTCGACCGAAATCTCCCGCTTGATATCTTTCTTATTGGTTTCCGTCTTGGCCGCGTCGGTAGTCTCTGTGGGGCTCACGTTTTGCCTTTCCCAAACCGCTGGATCCAGAGGCTCCGTCGAGCAAACGGGCCAAACCGAATTCATACGGCGTTAACTTGAGTGTAAAGACAGAAGGAGAGCAGCGTCAAACGATCGGAAGGCTAGCGACTGGTCCGGGAAATTCAGACACCACCATCATGAAGACCGGGTTGGTTGGTCATGGGCCGGGACCAGCCCGCGCGTGCAGAGCGTGCGAGCGTTCCGGTAGTGGGCTGTGAATTATTTCGCGTGATGCAGTTGGTGCCGCAAGGTTTCCACGATCAGACCGACCAGCGCATACGTAACGGCATTCGCCGCTAGAGCCTCATACAGACTAATAGGGTAATGCATGCCAGCTATCGCAACGGGACAGGTCAAACTGACGAGAGTCCAGACATCGCGCATTCGTTCGCTTGTAGATGGGAAGGTTGCGAGGGCAAAAAGTGCCCAGAAGCCCGCAACTAGAAAGCCTGCACTCGCCCACAGAGCAATTCGGTATTTCATGGTGCCGCTCCTCACCAGCATCATTCTAAGACTTTCTACGACTTTCCGCTCGTCAACGAGCGTAATTGCGATTGATCGCCAACCATCCGCTGAAGTTCGCCAACTCCTCCCCCATTGACTTGCGAATACCTCTGCACCTAACATTTCAGCCCAATCATCGGCCGGAACATTGAAGCAATCGCAATGCCGGGCGGCGTCGTGAGTGTGTTTCGTGAGGCTGCATGTCTTTTGCACAGTACCTGATGTAGCCGGAGGGCAACATGAACCGAGACAAGGCGCTAAGAATTCTGCTGGTATTGTTGGGATTGATATTTGTGGCTGGCGTCTATCCCTTGATTACGTCTGTGCGCAGTGGCTGGCAAGCGAATCGGGAGGACGCCGAGCCGATGGGGCTTAGTCTCTATGTCATGATGGGGATTTTCTTGCTGGTGGCAGCGCGTAATCCGTCAGCGAATCGGGGCGTGATCGTCTTCGCCGCATGGTTGAATATTGCTCATGCCGCGGTCATGGCGGTCATGGCAGTTCACCTTCCGAACGAACGCGAAGGTCTGCTGATCGCCGCGGCTGTGTTTGGTGTCATCGGTGCAGTCCTGATCCTGCTGGCTCCGGCAACCCTGTTAGGCGAGCAGGCAGTCCGCAACCCGTGAGTAAGGTTCGCACTCCGGAAAGACGACAACCCGTTGTCAATCCTCAAAATGCCTGTAGGGATTACCAAAAGGAGGCCACGTGGAGTTTGTAATGTTTGAAGATGTGGACGGTATGGAAGTCTTTGTGAACCCCGAACAGGTTATTTGGGTCAGAGAGTATCCCGGCGAAATTACGATCATTAGCTGCGGAGACGAGGACAAGTTTGCGGTACGCCTTAGTCCTGCTCAAACCGTTGCCGCATTGGGCAAGTCAGTTCGTTAAACCGTAGGAGTGTGGTTTCGATGGGTGGATGTTTCCCAGGAGAGAGTCCAAACAAACTACTGACGACATAAATCGTTGCTGAGAACAGCCTGGCACCAGTCGGAACCTGATCGGTGAGTGTAATGGCGATGTTACCCCAACTACTACTGCGGAAGTACAGACTGCCCAACTCTCCGGCCAGAAGTAAGCTAACCCCATTCCGAGCTCTGCTCGCCGGCAACATCCAGCCCGATACTCGCATCTAGAATTGCTGCAGGTTGTAGGCTGCGTCTGAACCTGGCTCAAGGAGAATCAAGATGAGAGTTCGCTCCCGGATTTGGTGTAAGGGCTTGCGCCTTGCCGCTATCATTGCGGCCTGCACACTCGCGAGTAACACGCTGAATGCACAAGCGGGACAACTCGCTGCAACTCACGCTCCCGCAGCGCCAGCGAATATCCGAAACCTGACGTTGGTGTCGACTGCATTTCGAACCAATGCGGGACCGGTTGCTGTATCGTGCATTCCAAGCCTTTGCGAAAACCTCGGCGTGTTCCTAACCCCGTCGCTGGTGCACATTATTTGTCCCCAACCAGCCGGCGCAACCTGCACGTACTATATTCATCTGGAAACCCAGGCATCGGTGAGCGCCAACGACAGCGGCGTGTTCGAATTTCTGGTTGACGGTATCGCCCCCACTCCCGGACCGACGGATTATCGCGGCTTCTTCGAGTGGGATACGGCTGACCCGAACTCGACCGTTATGCAAGCGCGCTCCTACGCCGTGGTAGCGCAGGTAACGAACTCGCAAGACAATGAACCCCACGGCATTGAAGCTCAATTCGGCTGCGTCGATCTGACCGGCGACGGCTGCTCCTCCACCATGGGACTGGCCAGCATGAGCATCGCGCTGTATCAGCCGTGAGTCTCCAGTCGTTAACAGCACGACCGAAGAGGGTGGATGCTGCGAGGTAAGGACAGCAATGAGAGAAGCGTCAAACGGAGAGAATGTTAACCGGCCCCGTCTGGGAGTCTTCCCTTGAACTCTCAGTGCTGTGCCAATAACTTATAGTAATAACAGTGCTAACATGTATTCTATTTAGCCATGGAGTCTAGGTCCGCCGCCGCCGACTCAAACAGCGCGGCCTCGCTTTCCAGCACTTTGGCGACGCGCGCGATCTCCATGTCAGCTTCCTGCCAACGGCGTTGTTCGATGGCCTCGCGAATCCCGGGCATGGTCTTGGGAGCGTATCCGGTATAAACACCGGGACCATAAATCATGTGCTTGTACCACGGACGCCGCGGCAGGCCAGCGGGATCGGTGAGACGGCGCTCGCTTTCGAGTAGCTTCTGGTTCAGCGCGGTCAACTGCTGGTCGCCGCCGGAAAATCCCGATGCCTGGGCTTTACTGAAGGCAGCTTTGTAATGCTCGGCACTTTTGCTGAGGACTTCTAAAGCATTTTCCAGCGGCGCGAAGTTCAGGTGCGGAGGCATGTCTTCGCGCGGCGGAGCTACGGTCGGCTTGCGAGGATCAAGTGTCGCGAGAAACGCTCCTTCATTTAATTCCTGCTCGCGTTCGCGCGCTTCGTCCTGTTTATTTTGCAAAAGTTTTTGCAGGTCTTTGCTGTACTTCTGCATGGTGTCGGCGAAATCGGTGAACTCGTAGGGCAGCACGTCGGCGTCGGCCATTCGCATGACGGCCGTGCCCACGGTTTGCGAGAGCGTTACGCCATAAGCAAAATCCGTGTCGGAAAAATGTGTGTACCAATAAAAGTCGTCATAGATAGAGTGATAAATCCCGCCCTCGTCTTCTCCCTCATAGGCAAGGTTCAGCGACGCGATGCCCAGGTGGTCGACAAACGCGGTGTAATCGGTGCCGGAGCCGAGTGCGTTCATGCGCAAGTCGGGACGCTGGCGCAGTTCTTTACGGTCCTCGTCGGACTTCGCTTTGGCAATGCCGGCGAGGCGGTCGCGCTCGAAAGCTGAGAGCTTGCTCTCCGGATCCTCGATGCTTCGCGCCACTTCGTTCATGAAGTGTTCCAGCGAATGCGAGCCTTCGAGTAGAAGAAAGCCGCGGCCGTTGCCGTCGGTGTTGATGTAAATCGCGGCGTGCTCCTGCAGTTCGCGCCCGTGGGTTTCCGCCCAGGCAGTAGACCCAAGCAGCATGGGCTCTTCGCCATCCCACGCACAATAGATGATGGTGCGCTTGGGCTTCCAGCCCTGCTTGAGCAGTTCGCCCAGCGAGCGCGCTTCCTCGAGCAACGCAACCTGGCCAGAAATGGGATCCTCGGCGCCGTTCACCCAGCCGTCGTGATGGTTGCCGCGCACCACCCATTCATCAGCTTCGGTCGTGCCGGGAATGCGGGCGACGACGTCGTGCACTTCTTTCACGTCCCAATTGGATTCGACCGCCAAATGCACTTTGGCCGTGCCCGGACCGACGTGATAGGGAATTGGCAAAGCGCCGCGCCACTCCTCGGGCGCGAGCGGGCCTGTGAGGGCCGCCAGCAGCGGCTGCGCATCTCCGTAAGAAATCGGCAGGGTCGGAATTTTGGTGATGCTGGGAGCGTTGCTCGCGGTCATGCGCGGCGCGTTGGGGTCGCCTCGGTCAGGAGTCAGCGGGTCGCCAGGATAGTTGGAAGCAAAATCCATGACGCTGCCGCGCTGCACGCCCTGGTCGGGACGCATCGAGCCCTTGGGAAAAACGTCGCCGCCGAAATAGCCGTCATCTTTAGGATCGGAATAAATGATGCAGCCCACCGCACCGTGCTCGGCGGCAACCTTGGGCTTAATGCCGCGCCACGAATTGCCGTAGCGCGCGATCACAATCGCTCCCTGCACCGAAACTCCGAGGCGCTGCAGGCGCTCGTAGTCGTCAGGCAAGCCGTAATTCACATACACCAGAGGCGCGGTCACATCTCCATCGCGAGAGTAGGCATTGTAGGTGGGGAGTTGCTCATCGCGTTGATTGGAGGTGGGATCCTCAGCCAGTGCGGGCTCTTGCAGCTTGGCGACGTAGCGAGTGGGCGCTACGAGTTCCACGAGGCGGCGCTTCGGGGTAGGGAAGAGCACTTTGAAGCTTTCAATTTGCGCGTTGAGTCCCCATTCTTTGAACCTCGCCAGAATCCATTCGGCATTCTGTTTATCGTAGGGCGAACCGACGTGATGCGGACGGGCGCTCAGCAACTGCATGTAGTCGCGTTGCTTTTGCGCATTGGGCAGAGCGCGGAATTTGTTTTCCCACTCGCGTTCGGTTTGCGCGTGCTGCGACGAGAATCCGTAGAGAGGGGCTTCTATATTTGGTCCCTCCCTGTGGATCTGCAATTGCTGAGTGCAGAAATGAGCAGATGATTAGTAGTGCGAGGATCGAGCGCTGCATGGGCCTCCTGGCTCCTGCGAATTAAGACTAGCGAGTATGTCACGGAACAGCGACGTTGCATGTGACGATAATCGAGTAAATATTTATATTCAATGGTATGGCAGCGCCCCCAGACTGGCTCACAGTTCTCAACCACGAGGTTGTCGCCTGCACTCGCTGCCCGCGGCTGGTCGTCTATCGCGAGCAAGTAGCCCGCGAGAAGCGCCGGGCTTACCGTGAGTGCGCGTACTGGGGCAAGCCCGTGCCCGGATTCGGAGATCCCGAGGCGCGCGTGCTGATCATGGGTCTCGCTCCCGGTGCGCACGGCTCGAATCGCACAGGACGGCCGTTTACCGGCGACGCCTCCGGCAAGTTCATGTTTCCCGTTCTGCATGAAACCGGATTTGCCAATCAGCCCGATGCCACCGACGTCGATGATGGTCTTGTGCTGAAAGATCTGTACATCACCGCCGCGGTGCGCTGCGCACCGCCCGCCAATAAGCCCACGCCCCAGGAACTCGCGGAGTGTTCGCAATTTCTTGACCGCGAGATGGCAGGATTAGAAAGAGTCAAGGTAGTGGTCGCGCTGGGGAAGATCGGCTTCGATGCGTATCTCAACTATCTGAAACGCCGAGGCCTTATGGTCAGCCGGCAAAGTTATCTCTTCCAGCGGTATCTCTTCAAACATGGCGCCAGTTACCGGTTACCCGACGGTAAGGTGTTACTGGCTTCTTACCATCCTTCGAACCAGAACACGCAGACGGGCAAGCTCACGCGAAAAATGTTGGTGGAGATATTTAAAGAGGCGGCAAGACTTGCCGATGAGTAAGGTATGGCGCCGCCGGGCGGATCGTTGCACCCTACCCCACTCCATGGGGTCACAATCATGAGAAACCGGGGTCACGAACCGGGGCGGCGCCGTATGTGTCGGCCTTGCCCGGGGCGAGCAGGTTCCGCACTCTAAACCCGCCACGTTCGATCCAGCGAATTTATCGATCGAAACCTGAGAGCGATTTGCTCATAATGTTCCGGTGGGAACATTTGTGCATGCAATGGTGTTGGTACGGTAACGTATGTATAATCCCTCCTATATGAAACGAGGGGCAGGAGTTAAGAAGGGCCGGAAGACAGTCCGCCGGAAAAAGACGATCAGCCTGAATGCGGCGGAGGAGCCGAAGCGGCCCTATATTTCGCCGGCGGATTTGGCGAGGTGGTATCGGCCGACCAAGATGCCGGTCACGCTTCGTCTGGATGCTGATGTGCTTGCCTGGTTCAAGAAACCGGGGCGCGGCTACCAGACGCGGATCAATCGGGCGTTGCGGAAAGTGATGGAAGATAAGAAATCCTCCGGGAAGTGAAGGGGTCCGGGCTTCGGGTGAAGACAAGAACGAAATCGCAGGACCCCATTGACGCGCTTCGCTTGCTCAATAGCAAGTGCGAAGCCGGCCTAGAACCCAACCAGGACTGGTTCGGGGTCAAGGCGGATACCCCAGATTTCCTGCACGCGATTCTGAATCTGTTCTTTCAAGGCGACGACGTCGGCGGCGGTGGCTGAGCCGTGATTGACGATGGCCAAGGCATGCTTGCTGGAAATGCCGACGCGCTCAGAGCCGAATCCTTTGGCGAACCCGGAGTGCTCAACCAGCCATGCCGCTGAAACTTTCTTGCGGGTTTCAAGGGCGGGATAAGTGGGCACGTCCAGTCCCCGCGCGGCAGCCCGGGTTTTCAAATCCTGGTGCTGTTTTTCGGAGAGTACGGGATTTTTGAAGAACGAGCCTGCGCTCTGACAGTCCGGATCTCCGGGAACGATGAGCATGCCTTTGAGGGCTCGAATGTGGCGGACGGCCTCGCGCGTTTCGGCAAGATTTGGCGGGGTTTCGCGGCCTTCGAAGTGCCGTTTGAGGTCCGCATAGCTGATGCGCGGCTGGCCGTCGGGCGTGAGTGCGTAGGTCACGCGGAGAACGATGAATCGTCCGCGCTCGGTCGAGTTAAAGATGCTGGTCCGGTAGCTGAACTCGCAAGCCTCGCGACAGAGTTCGCGCACCTGGACGTCCTTGAGGTCTAGAACCTGCACCGAGGCAATGGTCTCAGATACTTCCTGTCCATAGGCGCCGACGTTTTGCACGGGCGTGCCGCCGACGCTGCCCGGAATGCCGCTGAGGCATTCGACGCCGGCGCAGCGGGCCATCACGGCGCGAGAGACGAACTTGTCCCAGGATTCTCCGGCGCCGGCATCGAAAAGAACTGTGCCGTCATGGGGGTGGGCGGCTTGCTGGTCGATACCTGGAAGGGAAATTTTCAGCACCAGGCCCGGCCAACCGGCGTCGGCCACCACCAGGTTGCTGCCGCCGCCGAGGACGAACAGGGGCAGATCGCGCGAACGCGCGAATGCAACCGCCTCCTGCACTTCGCCTATGCTCCTGGCATCGACGAAATACCTCGCCGGGCCTCCGATGTTGATGGTGGTCAGCGGCGCGAGCGGGATGTTTTCGAGCAGATGCACCAATGAATTTAAAATATACACAGGGCGGAAAGCGAGTGCCGGGTTTGGTGAGGTTACGGGAGTTCAGTAGCCTGGACGCCACGAGTCGCATCGGCAACAAAGGCGCGGTGGAGAAGAAGGTCCACTCCGGAATGAAGACTTTCTTCTGGAGCCGACCTTTTTTAAACCTTCCCGCACCGTTTCGGGGCTACAATGTCAAGCGGCACGGAATGAGTTTTTCCGGGCGGTTTGGCATCGTATCCACGGCAAGAAGCATCCCACGGGAGGCATCCCACGGGAGCGATGTTTCTGGATTATGAAACCCGGCCCTGCCGCAAGCGCTGGCCATTTAGCTTGAAGGGGATTCGCTCGGAAGGAAACGATATGACGAACCAATTTTTGATGACGCCGCTTTTGTCCACCATGATTGCGCTTAGTGCGTTTGCGCAGCAACCCAACTCAAATTCAACCACGCCACTGGCGGAGCGAACTGCTTCGAGTACGCAGCCTGGACCGGCTGCAGGGAAAGAGTCTTCGCAACCTGCGTCCAGTCAGGACTTTTGGGATGGCGACGAGCCCAGCTTAGGAGCGCTCATCACTCACCCATTTGCCAGCAAGGAGTATGTGAGGCGGCATGTGCAGCCCATCCGGGACCGGATTAATGAACTTGACGAGTTGACCGCGACCCATAGCCAATCGATCAAAGAGGTGGATACCCGTGCGCAGCAAGGCCTTCAGATGGCTTCGGAAAAGGCCAACCTGGCTGATGAGCACGCGCAAGAGGCCGCCCGCAACGCGCAGACCGCGCAGCAGACGACAGCTTCGCTTAATACCCGCATCGAGGCGGATGAGAAAATGGTTGGAAGCATCGATCAATACAAGTCCGGGGCGCAGACCGAGATTCGCTTTCGGCCCGGCCAGACGGTACTGAGCAAGCAGGCCAAGGACGCACTCGACGAGATGGCATCGCAACTGAAGAGTCAGCACGGTTACATCATTGAAGTGCAGGGCTTCTCCGCTGGCCAGGGCCATACCGCTATGGCCAGCTCGCGGAAGATGGCGGACTCGGTGGCGCGTTACCTGGTGTTGAATCACGAAATCCCCGCCTATCGCATTTACGTGATTGGCATGGGCAACGTTTCCGCGAGCAAGGGCGCCAGCAGTACGCGTGTCGAGGTTAGCTTGCTGAAGAGCGATCTCGAACAGATGGCCAAGCAATAATACGGCAGTCGAGCGATCAGTTGCTGTCGCCGCCACCGTGTTTTTCCCGGCACCGCTTGCACAGGGTTGGGACTTCGGTATTGTCCACCAAATGTTTGATTGGTTGCTGGGCGCGAAGGTAGGCGAAGATGTCTCGTAAATCGTCATCGGTCATCTTTCCGTACCACAGCCACGGCATGAGGGCATGGAGGGAACGGGCTTTGACCTTTCCCGAGCGCATGACTTCCAGGAAGAGGTTTTCATCGTAATAGCCGATGCCGCTTGGATCCGGGGTGATATTAGGGCTGACGATTGTGAAGCCGTTGGGCCCATCGATCAGGTTTCCGCCAGCAAATAATTTTGCGAATACGGGAGCTTCCGGATGGTACCAACTCGTATGACAGCCAACGCAGTCGGCCACGCTGGCCAGATATTCGCCGCGTTTTTGCGGAGTGGAGAAATCGGGGGCAGGGACGGGCGAGGTGATGGGCCGCTGCAAATCTGCGTACCGGAGGCTGCGACCCAGAGGAATGCGGGTTTGAGGCAGGGAATTGCGAAGCGGTGGAACCGAGCGCAGGTAGACGACGATCGATGCAACATCTTCGTCCGAGAGATCATGGAATGCGCCGTACCACATCTGCGGATGAAGCATGCGGCCGTCATGGCCAATGCCTTCCCGGATAGCGCGCGCGATCATGTCATCGGTCCAACGCCCCGCACCAGTGTCGGAATCGGAGGTAATGTTGGGAGCGACCAGCCAAGGCCGTCCGTCGTCAGCGAATACGTGACCCGCACCCTTTTTGCCCGGAAGCGGCGGCGCGCCCGGGGCGCTCCAGTCACGCTCTGAATGGCAGCGGAAACACCCGAGCGCGCCTTCGGCAAGGTACTCGCCGCGTTTCTGGCGCTGAGGGTTTCGCGCAAACTGCACGTTCCGCAAGGGCCTGCTGCGAGGCCCGACAATGAATGCGCGCCATGCGGCAGGATAAAAACTCCAACCGATAATAATTCCGGGCGCGACGAGCAAAACCAGCAGGATCAGCAGCACAGCACTCGACAGCAGCGGTTTAGGGCGGAGTGTCATTGGGCCATCCCCAAGTCCGAGTATCTTACGCCAGAAGATAACGGAGGGCGGCATGACCTTCTGAGGGCTTGGTTATATGCGCTTATCCCGCTTTTCTCGCTAACGCTGATCTTCTTCCATTAGACTGATTAGTCCAACCGAGGCCCGACACGATTGCGCAACTCCATGGCACGTTTGCCGCTTCGCATCCTTGCTCTACTCATACTTATTCCCACCACATCAGCGATTGCCCAAGCCGTGCCGAGAGAACTGTTTGATGGGCTTAGATGGCGGTTGATCGGCCCCTTCCGTGGTGGCCGAGTGGTGGCTGTGGCCGGAGTGGCAGGCGACTCCACGACCTTCTATTTTGGGGCCGTCAATGGCGGCATCTGGAAGACAACCGACGCGGGTGTGGTCTGGACGCCGATTTTTGACAGTCAGCGGGTCGGTTCAATCGGCGCACTGGCCGTTGCTCCCTCGGATCCCAAAACCATTTACGCCGGAACCGGCGAGTCCGACATTCGTTCCGACCTCTCGTCTGGAAATGGTGTCTACAAGAGCGTTGATGGCGGGCGGACGTGGGCTCACTTGGGGCTCGAGGATACGCGCCAGATCAGCCGGATCGTGATTGATCCCCAGAACCCGAGCGTCGTGTACGTGGGTGCTCTGGGACATGCTTACGGGCCAAACGCGGAGCGCGGCGTCTACAAATCGATAGATGGCGGCCGGAGGTGGAGCAAGGTTCTCGATCAGGGAGCAGAAATCGGCATCTCGGATCTGGCGATCAGTTCCGGCCATCCGCAACTGCTGTTTGCGGGGACGTGGAGCACGCATCGTCCGCCCTGGAGCACGTATGCTCCAATCGACGGGCCCGGCGGCGGCCTTTATCGCTCTCAAGACGGCGGCAAGACGTGGACTCGCATCAACGGCAACGGACTTCCCGACGGCGATTGGGGACGGGTAGGAATTGATGTTGCGCCGGACGGTAACCGAGTGTATGCGCTCATTCAGGCAAAGAAGGCGGGTCTTTACCGTTCTGATGATGGTGGAAATACGTGGGTGCTGGAGAACGCAGATCCACGGTTGACCAGCCGCGCCTGGTACTTCAACAGCATTACAATCGATCCGCAGAATCCTGATGTGATCTACATTCCGAACGTCGCCCTCTACCGATCAGACGATGGCGGCAAGACCATTTCAATAGTTCGCGGTGCGCCGGGTGGAGACGACTACCATCAGATTTGGATCGATCCCAAGCGTCCTTCCAGCATGGTGCTCGGCACGGACCAGGGGACCACGATCAGTCTGGATCACGGCCAGACCTGGAGCACATGGTACAACCAGCCCACAGCGCAGGTCTACCACGTGATCACGGATAATCAGTTTCCATACGTCGTGTACGGCACCCAGCAGGATAGCGGAAGCGCCGCTGTCTTCAGCCGCACCGACCACGGCCAGGTTACTCCACGGGACTGGTTTCCAGCCGGCCCGAGCGAGAGCGGTTATATGGCGCTCGATCCGAGTGACCCCGACATCATTTATCAGAGCGGGAGTTATGGCAGCGTTGCACGTTTCAATCGACGCACAGGCCTCAGTCAGGACGTCACTCCCTGGCCCGTATCCGTATTCGATTCCCGGATCAATCAGCGAAAGTATCGCGCACCCTGGAGCCCGGTGCTGGTGTCTTCCCCCTCTAATCCCAAAGCCCTCTATCTCGGGACCCAGTACGTGCTGAAGACAGTCGATGGGGGTCTGCACTGGGAGACGATTAGCGCCGATCTCACGGGATCAGCTCCGCAGGGAGGAAGCAAAAAGCCCGAAAGTGTCCCGACCCTGGAGAATGCCAAACAGGGAGGGTATGGCGTTGTCTGTACCATCGCGCCATCAGCGCTCAACCGGGACCTCATCTGGGCGGGTAGCGACACGGGACTAATTCACATCACCAGGGATGGGGGAAAGGCCTGGAGAAATGTGACGCCACAAGGGCTCAGTGCCTGGAGCAAGATCTCTATGATCGAGGCTTCGCACTTTGATTCGGCCGTAGCTTATGCCACGGTCGATCGCAGCCGCCTCGATGATGGAACACCCTACCTGTATCGAACACGCGACTATGGAGCAAGTTGGCAACGGGTCACTGATGGGATAGAGGATGGCGCTTTCTTGCGCGCAGTTCGCGAGGATTCTCAGGTGAAGGGCCTGCTCTTCGCCGGAACCGAATTGGGGATCTACGTGTCTTTTGACGACGGCGATCGCTGGCAATCGTTGCAACTGAATTTACCTGTCAACTCGGTTCGAGATCTGACGATTCACGGCGATGATCTGGTGATCGCGACGCACGGCCGTTCCTTTTGGATTCTCGACAACCTCACCCCACTTCGCCAGGCGTCCGAGGCCAGCAAGGCGGAAGGGAATGCGTGGCTCTACCATCCTGCCGCGGCCATTCGCGTGGATAACGACGCGTTTGTCGGGACGCCGCTTCCGCCCGAGGAACCGACGGCCGAAAATCCGCCGAATGGCGCAATGATTGACTACTTTCTGAAGTCCACGGTTCGCAACGTGAAGCTGGAAATCTTCGACGCCCGCCACGAGATCGTGCGCAGCTTCTCGTCCGACGATAAGAACGCCGGGAAGCACGCGCCCCTTCCCGTGGCAGAGCGTTGGTTCCCGAAGCCCGAAGCCCTGGAGAAAATCCCCGGAATGCATCGTTTTGTATGGAACTTGTCCTGGGGGAGTTCTGGAGGGCCGATCGCAGATGAAGAGGCAGATCTCCATAATCCCGCCGGCCCGAAAATGGTACCGGGAACTTACGAGGTCCGGCTCACGGTTGACGGACACTCCCAGAACCAATCATTGGAAATCGTTATGGACTCGCGCTCGCCCGCGACTGCTGAGGTTCTGGCGCAGCAATTCCATCTGGGCCGACAGATCTTCGACGAAACGCTCCAGGCACGCCGCGCGCTGGCCGAGATCAGCTTAGTGCAGAAGCAGCTCGCGGAGGCACAACAGAGGCCAACAACCCAAAACCCTGCGCTGAAGGGTGCGCTGGCGGAAGCACAATCCAGCCTGGGCAAGATCCTTGCCAACAAAGAGAAATCGGAAGCGCCGGGGATCGAGGATGCCTACAAGGATCTGGCATCGGCACTACGGGTTGTCGAAGGAGGCGATCGCCCCGCTCCTGCGCAGGCCATCGCAGTCTTCAGAGAGTCAAGCCAACAAATCGAAGCGCGCATTGGCGAGTGGACAAAGTTCAAACAGACGAGACTGCCGGAAATTAACCAACAATTGCGCCAGGCGAATCTCGCACCCATTGCCGAAATCGAACAG
>WNFJ01114065.1_pt3 | contig 21694 bp, 25 predicted proteins | sample 5400461 | NCBI WGS metagenome assembly WNFJ01 (sample SAMN13153349, study PRJNA577476) | soil metagenome | isolation source: 115 cm saprolite on Douglas fir-dominated hillslope | place: USA:California | collected 2013-09-17
GGCGAGCCGATTGGCGCGCCTGTGATGGAAGAAAACGAGCCACAGCCGGCGATCGGGTGACCGAAAACAATGGAGTAGTGGAGTAATGGACTGATCGGCGTCAACAAGCGCCATTACTCCTTCACTCCAATGCTCCGGACCGCCCGCTTGATGTCGATTGTGACCAAAACTGGCGACAAAGGCGAAACCTCATTGATGTACGGCCGTCGTCTGTCAAAGGCCGATTCCCGTGTTGACGCTTACGGGTGCGTCGATGAGCTAACCGCCGCGCTCGGGCTCGCCCGATCGATTTCGGCCGATAAACTGATTTCAGACGAAATTTTCGCCGCACAAAAAGATTTGATTGTCGTGATGGGTGAGCTGGCAACGGCGCCAAGCGAGCTGGAACGTTACGTCAAAGATGGATTTCAACTTACCACTGCGGCGATGGTGGACCGTGTTACAACGGTCATTTTCGATCTCGAGAAAGACAAATCGCTTTATCCGAAAGACTGGGTGGTCCCAGGCGCCTCTGAGCTTTCCGCGGCTCTCGATTTTGCACGCGCAACATGCCGCCGCGCGGAGCGGCACATCGCTGCGCTCAGCACGAGTGAGAAAGATTTCAATCCACAGATTTTGCGTTACGTAAACCGTCTTTCTGATCTATGCTGGATCTTGGCTAGACGCGCGGAAAAGCACTCGTCAACCTCCAGTTAGCGGCGCGATGCGCGGAACGCATGGTCTAATTTCAGAGTTGCGCACCCGCGCCTGCTGTAGCATCTTCACGCTCCCGCTCTGAAGGCTCCCGCCCCCGGGAATTTCTCTTATGGCAGATACGACAGAATTAGTACCTGAATTATTGGAAGCAGGTGTCCATTTTGGACACCAGACGAAGCGTTGGAATCCAAAGATGAAGCCTTTCATCTTCGAAAAGCGTAATCAGATTTACATTATCAATTTGGACGAGACTGTCCTTCAACTTCGGCGCGCCACGGAATTTCTCCAGGAAGTCGCGCGACGCGGAGGCAAAATCTTGTTCGTCGGCTGCAAGAAGCAGGCGCAGGAAGCGATAAAGGAGGCGGCACTGGCTTGCGGACAATTTTACGTGAATCAACGTTGGCTCGGCGGCACGTTGACTAATCTCGCTACCATTCGCAAAAGTATTGGGCGACTGAAATACATCGAAGAGATCGAGCAGTCGCCCGAATACAAGAAAATGGGAAAACAGGAGTTGGCTGCGCTTAATCGTGAGGCCGCCAAGCTCCGGCGCAACCTCGAGGGGATACTTGAGATGTCGCAGTTACCCGATGCTTTGGTGGTGATCGACACGATCCGCGAGCAGAACGCCGTGAACGAGGCGCGGCGCCTCGGGATTCCAGTAGTCGCCATTGTGGACACAAACGCCGACCCCGACATCATCGATTACCCAATCGCCGGCAATGATGACGCGATCCGGGCTATCCGGGTTATTTTGCAAAAGCTTGTGGATGCCATCGTTTCGGCAAGCAACGAAGCGCGCATTCGCGAGCAGGTGGAAATGGCTGGCGTCTCAGCCTGAACTTTGCGTTGTCTCAGCGCAACGCTCTAACATTAACGATTTAACTTCCTGATGAACACAACGACTGAGATCGATCCACAATTGGTGAAGCAACTCCGCGAGAAAACCAATGCGGGCTTTATGGATTGCAAGCGCGCTCTCGTCGAAAGCGCCGGCGATCTAGCCAAAGCGGAGACGATTTTGCGGACCAAAGGCATTGCCACCGCTGGCAAGAAGGCCGCACGCGCAACGAAGGAGGGGATCGTGGCCTCCTATATTCACCTGCAAGGCAAGGTCGGCGTACTCGTAGAGGTGAATTGCGAGACCGATTTTGTGGCTCGGAACGGGAATTTCCGCGAGTTCGTGAAAGACATCACGTTGCATATCGCCGCAGCGCATCCGCTTTACGTTAGCCGCGCAGATGTTCCCGGTAACCTGATCGAAGCCGAGCGCGAGATCTACAAAGCCCAGGTCAAGGGTAAACCGGACAACGTTGCGGAAAAGATTGTCGAAGGAAAACTCGAGAAATTCTACAGCACCGTCTGTTTGCTTGAACAAGCCTTCATCAAAAATCCCGACGTGACTATCAAAGATTTGCTTACTGGTAAGATTGCCGAGCTGGGCGAAAACATTGTCATCCGCCGGTTTGTTCGGTATCTCGTTGGCGAGCCGCTGCCAAACGAAGCGTAGGTGGAACGCGTTGTCCTCAACGCGTTGTTGCAGTTCCAACATTTAAAGAGTGTACCTGCCGCTGCGAGCGCGCGCCAACAACTTCGCGTGCAGACAGGTGATCCGTAGCTATTTTTTGCAGAATGGGACTGGCCGAATACAAACAGAAACGCGACTTCAAGAAGACAGCTGAGCCCGCAGGAAAACCGTTACCGAAAAAAGTAAAAGGCGCGTCGCGATTCGTGATTCAAAAGCACGCTGCGCGGCGCTTGCACTACGATTTCCGACTGGAGATGGAAGGGGTGCTGAAATCGTGGGCACTGCCGAAAGGACTTCCATGGAAGCGAGGCGAAAAACATCTCGCCGTCGAAGTGGAAGATCATCCGATCGAATATGAAGACTTCGAAGGCGTAATTCCCGAAGGACAATACGGCGGCGGTACCGTGATGGTTTGGGACCGCGGCACGTACTACGTTTACGGTGAACAGCCGCTGAAATCGCTGCGCGAGGGCAAGCTTCACCTTGTGCTCGACGGCCAAAAGGCGAAAGGCGAATGGACCCTCGTGCGGATTCGCATTCGTGACGGTGCGAAAAATCAGTGGCTAATCCTGAAGACGGGCGCGGACGCAAAACCGATTTCGAAGAAACTCGACGATCGGTCGGTTAAGACGGGGCGCACAATGAAGCAAATCGCCGAAGCTCGTGATGCAGAGTGGGAGTCGAATCGCCAAACGGATGAAAGTCCAACGTCGCAATTTAAAGCGCGGATTCGGGACGCGATGGCAGCACGCGATGTGGTAGGGCGCGGCCGCCGGACGCGCCGAGCGACTCCGTCCGGCGACGAACGCGGACGGCTCGGTCCGGCACCTGCCGGATCTCTACCAGATTTGCCCTCGGCGAAACCGCGCTTCATCGAGCCAATGAAAGGCAAGCTGGTCGAGAAACCACCGGCGACCGGCGATTGGATTTATGAGCTGAAATTCGACGGGATTCGCCTGATCGCAGTTAAAAGAGATAAAAAAGTCTCACTGTTCTCGCGAAACCAAAACGATTTGAGCGCGCGTTTCCGGGACATCGTCGAGGCGATAAAGAATTTGCCTGCGCGCGAATGCGTGATCGACGGCGAAGTAGTTGCACTCGACGATACGGGCCGCTCTTCGTTCCAGCTCCTCCAAGCCCATGAAATGGAAGGACGAAAATCACCCATTTATTTCTACGCATTCGACCTGCTCCAGCTCGACGGCAAACGCTTGATCGGGCTGCCGCTGGAGGAGCGGAAAAACGTTCTGGAAAAACTCTGCGCCGGCGCGGGTGATCCGATTCGCTATTCGGGCGCAATCGGCAGTGATGGTGATGCCAAACGGCTGCTCGAAGAAGTGAAACGTCGCGGGCTGGAAGGGATTATCGGCAAACAGCGCAACTCCGTTTATGAACCCGGCCGCCGAAGCGGCGCATGGATCAAGCTCAAATGTGTCAACGAACAGGAATTCGTCATCGGCGGGTACACGCCACCGCAGGGCGCGCGCAAATATTTCGGCGCACTCCTGGTTGGTTACTATGACAATGACAAGCTGAGGTTTGCCGGCAAAGTTGGCACGGGCTTCACTGGCAAATCGTTATCGATGCTGCACAAGAAGTTCCAAAAAGAAGCGCGTCCCGATTGTCCATTTGTCGATCTGCCATCAAAACAAAACGGCCAATGGGTCCAGGGGATCACGCCTTCCATGATGAAAAAGATGCACTGGGTGAACCCGAAGTTTGTCGCTCAAATCAAATTCGCCGAGTGGACTCGTGACGGGAAATTGCGTGCACCCGTTTTCCTTGGTTTACGCGAAGATAAGAAGCCGGCCGACGTTGTTCGCGAGAGCTAAGCGGAAGCTGCAAGTGGTGCCGGGTGTGCGCGCGCTTGTGATTTGATCCAAGTGGGCTGAGTCAAAGAATTTTGAAGAACTTCGAGGAGGGTTGAATCTGTTATGCGAATTGCTCAGGTGGCGCCCCTTTTTGAGAGTGTGCCGCCAAAGTATTACGGGGGTACAGAGCGGGTTGTATCGCATCTGACCGAGGAACTGGTTCGTCAAGGCCACGAAGTCACGCTTTTTGCGAGTGGAGACTCGGTGACCAAGGCGCACCTCGTCGCGGCGTGCCGTCGTGCATTGCGCCTCGATAAACACTGCATAGATCAGTTGTCGCACCAAGTTTTGATGCTCGAACATGTGTTCCAGCGCGCTGCGGAGTTCGATATCGTCCATTTTCACGTTGATTATCTGCATTTCCCGCTCAGCCGGCGGGAGCAGCTAACGCATGTAACCACGTTGCATGGGCGGCTGGATATTCCTGATCTCGTTCCTCTTTACCACGAGTTTCGAGAGATGCCGGTAGTCTCGATCTCGAACTGCCAGAGAGAGCCTTTGCCGGGGGCGAACTGGCAGGCCACGGTTTATCACGGTGTGCCTGCTGACATGTACCAGTTCCGCGCAGAGGCGGGAAGCTATCTCGCCTTTCTCGGACGGATTTCTCCCGAAAAACGAGTTGACCGCGCAATCAAAATTGCCAGGCAGGTACAGATTCCACTTAAGATTGCCGCTAAAGTGGATCGAGTTGATAAAGACTATTTCGAGGGCGTGATCGAGCCTTTGCTACGCGATTCGCTAGTCGAGTTCGTCGGCGAGATCGGCGAAGGGGAGAAAGATGAATTCCTGGGGCACGCTTATGCATTACTTTTACCTATCGATTGGCCCGAGCCGTTCGGGCTTGTGATGATCGAGGCGATGGCGTGCGGCACGCCCGTGATTGCCTACCGCTCCGGCGCCGTACCCGAAGTGATGGAGGAAGGGCACACAGGATTTATCGTGGAAGGGCTGGAGGATGCGGTTGAAGCGGTCCGGCGAGTACCGGAACTGAGCCGGAAACGGTGTCGCGAAATCTTTGACCAACGTTTTACGGCGGCGCGAATGGCGCACGATTACGTGCACCTCTACGAACGGCTAAGTAAAAACAAACCACCCAGGGTTTTGGAGGTGTGCGCATAATGGCCAGGGAAGTCATCCGTATCCGGAATGAATTTTATATTCGTTCATCGTCTGCGCGTGTCGATGTTCGCACACGGGTATTAAAACAAGGGGACACCTTCGCTGTGTTCGACCGGTTCGGCGACATCGAGACGTTCGGGACCGGTGAACTCGGCCTTTACTATCAGGACACTCGGTTCTTGTCGCGGCTAACTTTGAGACTAGGAAAGGACCGGCCGTTGCTGCTGAGTTCCACTGTCAGAGAAGACAACGCCGTCATGGCGGTGGATGCCACGAACCCCGATGCGTGGCGCGACAGCGAGATAGTAATTCCCCGAGGAACCGTGCACGTGTTCCGCTCGAAGATTCTGTGGGAGAAAACGTGTTACGAGCGGCTGCGGATCCATAACTACGGACGCACAGCTGTCGATGTCTCTTTCGCAATCGAATTCGATGCTGATTTTGCCGACATCTTCGAGCTGCGCGGCATGAAACGAGAACGCCGCGGCCGCCGCTTGGAAACGCAGGTTAAGAAGGACGAGCTTGTGCTTGCATACGAAGGTTTAGACAACCGCCTTCGACGGACGCGAATCGTTTTCGATCCGCCGCCTACCAGGTTAAACGAGTCCGTCGCCACTTTTCAAATCCGATTGGAATCCGGAAAAGATGCCAGCTACCGGTGCGCAATTGCATGCGAAGTGGACGGCGATTCGCGAAACGAGATCCAGCCCTGCTACGAAAGCGTTGTGGAGGAGGCGGCGAGCGCACTCGAACGAATACGCGCCCGAGAACCACAGATTTTTACAGGAAACGAACAGTTCAACGATTGGCTGAACCGTTCGCTCGCCGATCTCCACATGATGCGAACGGAAACGCCCTATGGCCCATATCCTTACGCTGGTGTTCCGTGGTTTACCACTGTATTCGGGCGAGACGGAATTATCACCGCGCTCCAATGTCTGTGGTTTGATCCGTCTGTCGCGCGTGGAGTCCTGGCGTACCTGGCAGCTACCCAGGCCGACGAGCTGAGGCCGGAGCAGGATGCGGAGCCGGGCAAGGTACTGCACGAGATGCGCGCGGATGAGATGGCCACGTTGGGAGAGGTTCCGTTTAAACGCTACTACGGCAGCATCGACGCGACGCCGCTTTTTATCATGCTCGCCGGCGCATATCACAAGCGCACCAGCGACCGCGCCTTCTTAGAGTCAATTTGGCCAAATATCGAGCGCGCGCTTGAGTGGATCGATCGTTATGGCGATTCAGATGGCGACGGTTTCGTGGAATATGCTCGCAAAGCGAAACACGGATTGATCCATCAGGGTTGGAAAGATTCTCACGACGCGGTTTTCCACAGGGACGGCACGTTTGCCGAAGGACCGATCGCGCTCTGCGAGGTCCAAGGTTACGTATACGCCGCTAAGGCTGCGGCTAGTGAGCTTGCAAAGATTTTCGGGGACGCTGCACGTGCGCGCGAGTTGTCAAAACAGGCTGAAACGATCCGTCGCCGGTTTGATCGAGCATTTTGGTGTGATGACATTTCGACTTACGCCTTTGCATTGGACGGGAGTAAGCAACCTTGCCGCGTGCGAACGTCGAATGCCGGGCACTGTCTTTTCGCCGGTGTCGCAACCCCGGAGCACGCGCGGCGCGTAGCGACAACGCTTACAGACGAAACATCGTTCTCCGGTTGGGGCATCCGTACGGTGGCTAGCAGCGAGGCACGCTACAATCCCATGTCCTATCACAATGGATCGGTGTGGCCGCACGACAATGCTTTAGTCGCCGCAGGATTCGCCCGATACGGATTTAAGGAGTCGGCGGCGATGCTCCTCGCAGGTTTGCTCGACGCGAGTCTTTTCTTCGATCTGCATCGTCTGCCGGAACTATTTTGCGGCTTTCCCAGGCGCGCTGGTGAATCCCCGACGCTCTATCCCGTAGCCTGCGCTCCGCAGGCTTGGGCTGCGGGTGCGGTCTTTCTTTTGCTTGAAGCTTGTCTCGGCTTGAGCGTGTCCGCTCCCGAACAAACCCTGGTGTTTTCGAAGCCAGTTTTGCCGGCCTTCCTTCCCAAGGTGAGCATTCGTGATCTGAAAGTAGGAGACGCGCGAGTTGATCTTCTGCTCACTAGACACGATGAGGGCGACGTAGGAGTGAACGTGCTGCGTCGCGATGGAGCGCTTGAAGTCCTGATATTGAAGTAATTGTCTTCATAGATCAACGGAGCTTCTAAGGGATTGCGCTTGTCCGCGTGGTCGCCTGCAAATATCGTGGAATCATGAAGGCAAAAGTGATTGTGATGCCAAAAGCAGCGGTGCTCGATCCGCAAGGCAACGCAGTCCGCGATGCGATGCGGCACCTGGGAATGCCAGAGGTGCGGAGCGTCCGGATCGGCAAATACATGGAAATCGATATTGAAGGACAAAACGGGGATTTTGAATCGCGTTTGCATCGCCTTTGCCGTGATCTGCTGTCGAATCCGGTGATCGAAGATTACGAGCTGCAGAAGGCGGGGGACGAGAATCAGAAGAAAACGCCCAACGCCCAACTTGAGAAGCCGAAGCCGAAGACAACAAAGCGAAAATGAAAGCGCTGCGATATTTTTTCTGCGTGGTTTTCCCGCCGCTGGCTGTGCTCATGACCGGTCGTATTGCCAGTTTCTTTCTCAGCCTGATTTTGACGTTGCTTGGCTGGATTCCAGGAGTCATTCACGCCTGCCTGGTCGTGAACGATTATCACGCTGAGCGGCGAGCAGCCACAGCCGCGCATTAGATGGACATGAAATTCGCTGTCATCCAGTTTCCCGGTTCGAACTGCGATCAGGATTGTGTCGCGGGCATCAATGGCTTGGATGGATTGCGTGCCGATTACGTCTGGCACAAGGAAACGTCGCTCGATGATTTCGACGCAATCGTGCTGCCGGGGGGGTTTGCCTATGGCGATTATCTTCGTTGCGGAGCTATCGCTCGCTTTTCGCCGGTCATGAAGGCAGTGATCAACGACGCGCGCGGGCAAACTCGTGCTCGGCACATGCAACGGGTTTCAAATTTTGTGCGAGGCCGGCCTGCTGCCAGGGGCACTGGTCCGCAATCGCTCTCTGCGCTTCGTGTGCGACATGGTTATCACCAGAGTGGAAGTGGACGATTCGCCGTTCACCCACGGCTGCCCAAAAGGGACGCTTCTCCGCCTGCCGGTAGCGCACGGGGAAGGCTGCTTCTTCGCCGACGCGGAAACGTTGCGCGAACTGAACGCCAACCAACAGGTGGTTTTGCGCTATGCGGACAGTCAAGGGCGGATCGTTTTGGGTGCGAATCCCAATGGCTCGATCGAAAACATCGCCGGCATCTGCAACCGCGAACGAAATGTTTTCGGTCTGATGCCTCATCCTGATCGCGCCTCCGACGCGAGGCTCGGGAGCCCGGATGGCGCGAAGATTTTTCAGTCGATGATGGAGACGATTCTCGCCAGTCGTTCGCCAAGCGCATCCGAGCGCGTAGCACAAGTCGCGTGAGTCTCTTCATTACCGGGACGGACACCGGCGTGGGAAAGACCCATATTGCCGCGCGGCTTTTGCATCTGTTGCGCGCATCGGGCATTCGCTGCGCTGGGATGAAACCGGTTTGTTGCGGGGATCGTCGCGATGCCGAGGCGCTTCTGGCAGCTGGCAGTGACTGCGTGGCGATCGATGAGGTGAATCCAGTTTGGTTAAAAACACCGGCCGCTCCTATCGTGGGCGCTCTCATGGAGAAAGTTACCATCGATATCGAACAGATCCTCTCTGCCTTTCACGCTCTGCAAGAGCGTGTTGAATACGTCATCGTGGAGGGAACAGGCGGTTGGCTCGTGCCGATTCGCTCAGATTACTTCGTCAGCGATTTGGCCGCGGCAATGAAGCTGCCGGTTCTTGTGGTTGCACAGAACCGGCTCGGCTGTCTTAACCACGCGGCCCTCACCGTGCGAAGCGTTGCGGCGCACCAGCTCCGGTGCTTGGGTCTTGTATTGAACAGCACTGAGCTGGCGAGCGACATCGCGGCCCTGACGAATGCCGATATTCTCAAGCGTATTCTCAATGTTCCATTGCTTGCTGGACTAGGAGAAAACCTGACAGAACTCCCTATCGACTGGCGACTTATGCTCGATTCGATAGCCGAACAATAACGTTTTGAGCTGATACAGGATTGTAAAAAAAACGAACACGATTCGGGTAGAATTGGCGTAGGTTCGCTTTGCGCAGAAGGATGGCATCGCTATTGCTCAAATAAAGCTTCGAAAACCATTACTACTATGCTCTTACAAAAAACCTTACACATGAGCCAGCCGTTGCCGGAGTGCAAAGCGCGTCTGGCTAGCATCCAATCATACCGGCGGCAGTTTCTGATGGTGACACGCGCGACTGTGACATCATCTAAAACTGTCGATTTCAGCTTTCGCGGTCCGTTCGGTTTTGAGGCGCATACGGTCCTCTTGTCGGTCGAGAGCGACTCGCCGGAGCAATATGCGTTCGAATCTGCGGGCGGTAACATTGCCCTTATGGGCATTGTTGATTTCGCTCAGGTTCGTCCAAACTGCACGGAGGTCACGCTCGCGGTTCACTACGAGATCAAGAACAAATTGTTCGCGTGGCTCGACCGGCGTCTGCATTTCGTGGACAGTTTCGTGACTACGGAATTGCGCAGCATCCGTGCGCATTTCGAAGGCATTGCGGCAAGCTATCTGGATCAGGCGCGCGTTATGCCCATGCTCCAAACGGCTCCAGCCTGAGATCGGCAACCGTCTCTTTTTTAAGAACGCGAGGCTCAAAACCTCGCGTTCTTTCATTTTTACTTGATTCGCACTGCGTGGGTCTTGTCTAGGCGGAGGATTTGTCCGGCACGAAGTGGGATTGTTGCGTTCGGATCGGTGATTTTGTTGCCATCAAGTTGAACGCTACCCTGCTCGATCAAGTGGCGGACCTGTGTTCGAGATTTATTGATTCCGAAGGCGTTCTGGAACGTAATGCCAACGAGATCTACGAAATCGGAATAGTTATCGAGACGTAGGTACGGTAGGTCAGCATGTTCCAAGTCGCGTTTGCTGAATCGTGTATTCCATTCATCGAGGGCCTTTTTAGCGGCTGCAGACGCGTGGTACGTTTGCACGATTTCGAAGGCGAGCTGCTTTTTTGCCTCGAGCGGGTGCATACCAGTCGCCGATGCCCGGCCAAGGAGTAATTCATAGTAGCGCGCCATCAATTCATCCGAGATGCTCATCAATTTGCCGAACATGTCTGAGGCGGACTCGTTTACCGCGACGAAATTGCCAAGGCTCTTGCTCATTTTCTTCGAGCCATCCAGCCCTTCGAGAATCGGCAAAAGGAAAACGACCTGCTGCGGCAGGCCTTCTTCTCTTTGAAAGTCGCGCCCGATCAAAATGTTAAAAAGCTGGTCTGTTCCTCCGAGCTCCACGTCAGCTTTTACCATCACCGAATCCCATCCCTGCATAATGGGATACTGAATTTCGTGGGCGTGGATGGGTTGTTGATTGTCGATACGCGCCTTGAAATCTTCGCGCTGCAATATTTGCTGCAACGTCACGCGGCTGTTCAGGCGAATGACATCTTCGAACGACATCGCGCGAAACCAGTCGCCATTGCACACCGTCTCCGTGCGCGCCGGATCAAGAATTTTGAATGCCTGCTCGCGGTAGGTTGCGGCGTTTGCGATCACTTCCTGATGCCTTAACTGGGGCCGTGTGACAGAACGACCACTCGGATCTCCGATCATCCCCGTGAAGTCGCCGATAATAAGAACGGCTTGGTGGCCGAGGTCTTGAAACTGCCTCAGTTTTCGCAAGACAATCGTGTGGCCAAGATGGATATCCGAGGTGGTTGGATCGACTCCGAGTTTTATCCGCAACGGCCGACCGAGCGCGAGCTTGTCGCGCAACTCACCTTCGCTGATGATCTGCGCCGCGCCTTGTTTTAAGAACGCCAGAGCTTCTTCTGGTTGCATGTTCAACCACAGAATAGCGCACCGGGCCAGCGCGCTACTTGTTTTTATTCAGCAACTCGCGCACCTGGTCGATCGTGAGTGGCGCATTTTGTCTGTTGAGCGATTTTTGACTCTTGCCCTCGTCCAGAAACGGGCGGTTCTCTGCATACGTGCGAAGGGCAACTTTCTTATCCGATTGCGAAGCGTCGTGGGTGCCGCGCGCAGTCTGATTTGCGTAGGCAGATTGAGAATTTCCAATTGCTTGCTGAGACGACACTTCGAATACGGTGCGTTTGCTGTGGAAAGAGTGAGAATTGAATGGATTCGTGAGGAACTGTCCTATTGCTGAAAAACTCTTCTGATTCGATTTCTTTTGGACGTAAAATGTTCCGACAGTTGCCCGTTTGTTTATCGAAGTCCCGTCGGCGATAAATTTCTTGTGCTGTGCCTCATTTTTCAGGTCCATGTCCGGTCTGAGCAGGCGATCCACGAGCTTTCTTTCCTGTTCCTGACCGTGTAAACGGGAGAGAGCAGCCAGAAGTAATACACAGACGGCCAGCGATCTTCGCACACGGCGAGGCTGCCGGAGTTCCGAGTCACTTGTAAAGCAAATTTGCCGATTCGGTGAAAGTCGGCGCGCTTGCGCCGATCCCCGAACGCTTCCAAGGCAGCGCGGCGTCCCTGCCGAACATCGCGAGGCTTTTCTTGTGTTCCATTGCGAGCCGCGAAATAATGAGCCCATGTCCGATCACGTTTACAAAAAAGTTGAGATAGTTGGTTCATCGCCGGACGGATTTGAGGCGGCGGTAAAAAATGCACTGGGGCGCGCAAAAAAAACGCTCCGCAACATGCGATGGTTTGAGGTGACCGAGACTCGCGGATACGTCGAGGACGGCAAAATCGCCCATTGGCAGGTGACGTTGAAGATCGGTTTTACCCTGGAAGAATGATGTAGCTGGGCTCTCTGCGCGGGATGCCGAATAACACAAACACGCGCTCGCGGCGCGGCAAGTTTCTCTGCAACGTCACTGCTCTTCCTGGGCCGCTTGGTACAGCTTGGCAGCGCCATAGATTAGGATCGCGGGTTTTAATGCCACGATGAGCAGGCGCAAAAGACCACTAAGAATCCGCCCCAGCGGTAACCGATTCAAAACGTATCCAGCCACAAACGCCCACACCAAAGACTGCGCCGGCTTTTCGCGCACGTAGTCCTCGGTCTCACTCAGAACCGTCTCGACCTGATCCTTGACCCATTGCACTCCGCGTTCAGGGAGTTCAGCGGCTACCTCTGCAGATAATTGATCCATTTCGCTTAATAAATCGGATCATGACCCTCTCTTGCGCGCATGTGCTGCTACCGCAGAGTCAGCCAAATCGAGCTTGCGCCCGCGCCGGGTGGAAAATCAGGGAGTTGAGCGGGCCGATGAAATGTAGCGGCGCGGCGCGGTGCTTTCAGACAATAGCGGGCCATCACTTCCAGTGCATGCTCGCGCAAGGTAGAGCAGTTGGTCGAGAGCAAGATGTGGGTGTCTCGCTCTGCCAGTTCGAGAGCGTCAATAAGCAAGTTTTCGAAGTCATGCTCGACCTGAAACCTTTTTCCTCCCGGCGAACGCGAGAAAGTCGGCGGATCAAGAATGATCACGTCAAATTTCTCACCTTTCCGTACCAGACGTGGCAACACCGCCCTGACATCATCGGCAATAAAGCGATGCTCGATTGTTGGAAGACAGTTAAGCGCAAAATTCTCGCGACCCCGCGCCAGAGACTTTTTGGAAAGATCGATGTTAAGGGTAGCTGCTCCGACATATGCCGCACTGACGGAAAACGAGCAAGTGTAGGCAAAACAGTTTAGCAGCCGCTTGGGCGTAACATGCCGTACGTAGCGGCGATTTTCTCTTTGATCCAGAAACAGGCCCGAGGAATAGCCCGTCCCGAAGTCGATTCCGAACTTCAGATGTCGCTCGGTGGCGATGATCTGTAAATTTTCGCCAGGATCGCCAACGATCAGACGCGGCGGTTCGCGCTCTTCACCTTTTCTCGGGACGAACCTTGCGAAAATGCGTCCAACGTCGAAACCGACAGAGCTTGCCCACGATTGCAGTTCAGCGAGAAGCCGCTCACGGGCCAGTACGCGTTTGAAAGAAAGAATGATGTCCCGCCCGAAACGCTCCACCCAGCCATCCTCGATGGTGCACAGCCGGTGTGCGTCGGTTGCCTCCGCCTGAAAATCCCGAAGCAAGCCTGGATCGATCCAGCCGAAATTCATCTTCTTCTATCGCTCCAATCGCATACTTCGAATCGGCATCGCGCAACGGATCGGTTGCCGCCCGAGGCCGCGTTGCTACACTGCCGCATAGTCGATGCATCGTCGCGCGCACCTCCACTGCGGCGGGGCTCACCTATGCAACAAATAACCGTTCGCGTTCCCGCGAGCACTTCCAATCTCGGTCCTGGTTTTGATTGTCTTGGTGTCGCACTGCGCATCTATAATGATGTAACGGTGGCCCGTGGTGCGTCGCGTCAACATTTTCATCCGCGAATTGTTTCCGATGCGGCGGACCGATTCTTCAAGCACTCGCGCCGCCGTGCGTTTTCGTTTGCTTGTTCAATTGCAGAAAAGATTCCGCGGTCGCGTGGCTTAGGCAGTAGTGCAACCATTCGCCTCGGCATCTTACTTGCGCTCAATGGGCTTAGCGGCACTCCGCTCGATCGATTAACGATCTTCCGATCATGTGCCGAGTTGGAAGGACACCCTGATAATGCTGCGCCCGCAACGCTTGGTGGTTTCACTGTGGTAGGGTCGGCACACCGTGCCGATCGGACGCCCCAGAGCGGCGTCTCTGTCGTCCAGCGCTTCGCAGTCTCGCCCCGATTGTATTTCGTTCTCTTCGTTCCAGACCTTGAGATTCGAACCTCAGGGGCACGAAATGTTCTGCCCTCAAAAATTTCACACACCGCGGCGGTCCAGAATTGTGCGAACGCGTGCGCGCTTACAGCGGCTTTCATCTCACAGGATTATCAAAAATTGCGCGGCGTTTTTGCCGATCATCTTCACGAGCCGTTTCGCGCGAAACTGATTCCCTTTCTTCCACGTGTCATCGCGGCCGCTGAAAAGGCGGGTGCGCTCGGCGCGTTTCTCAGCGGAAGCGGGTCGACGATCGCGGCTGTTACACTCAATTCATCCAAAAAAATCGCAGTCGCCATGGCGCGTGCTGCAAAAATATCGGGGCGTACGATCATCACGCAGGCTGATAATCTCGGCGCGAAGATTCTCACCAGTGACTAATCACTTTTCACTAATCACTATTCTTCATGGGCCGCCGACTTGAACAATTAGAGGAGTTTGGTATCGACGTGGTTCTCGAGCGCCGTCACGGCATTCGAGCTTCTGTGCTGCGCGAGATTCTTTACGCACTTTCATTCGTTTACGACCGCTTGGTGCAGCTACGGCTTTATCTGTATCGAAAGAGAGTCCTCCGCGAACGCGCGCTCGGGTGTCTGGTCATTAGTATCGGGAATCTTACCGTGGGCGGCACGGGTAAGACGCCGATTGTCGAGAAGTTTGCCCGTGCTTTGCAGGCGGGTGGACGGCGTGTTGCCATCCTGAGCCGCGGTTACAAGAGCGTGCCGCGCAAGCGAAATTGGCTGAGCCGGTTTCGCAGAGACTTCGATCCTCCACGCGTTGTCTCCGATGGCAAATCACTGCTGCTCGATTCAGTGACTGCGGGCGATGAGCCTTACATGCTCGCGCACAATTTGAAGGACGTAATCGTGCTGGTGGACAAAGACCGCGTAAAAAGCGGACGGCTCGCGATCGATAAATGGCAGGTGGATACGTTGTTACTCGACGACGGATTTCAGTATCTGCATCTCAAACATCGGCTGGACATGGTGCTCGTCGATCGACAAGCTCCTTTCGGAAACGAATTCCTGCTTCCCCGAGGCACCTTGCGGGAGAGGCCGCGCAATCTCCGCCGCGCCAGTTACATTTTTATCACAAAAAATACCGGCGAACCTAATTCCGATCTAATGAAACGCATTCGCCGTTACAATCGTACCGCGGAAGTCATCGAATGTGCGCATAAGCCGCTCCATCTTCAGAATGTTTTCACGGGCGAACAATTGCCGCTCGAGGCTTTGCGGAACACGTTCGTCGGTTCGCTCTGCGCAATCGCAGCGCCCGAAAGCTTCCAGCACGCGTTGCAGAAACTCGGGGCGCGTGTCGATCTCGCTAAGCGCTACATCGATCATCACTATTACACCGAGGCGGAACTCATCAGCTTTATCAAGCGTTGTATCCGTCGCGACCTGGCGATGATTGTGACTACCGAGAAAGACTCGGTACGGATGCCGCGTTTGCCTGAAGCGGAATTGAAAGTGCCGATCTACTTTCTACGGGTGGAGATCGAAATCCTCAGCGGGCACGAAAGCTGGGAGCATTGCGTTGCGCGCATCTGCAAACGCAATTCCATGCTCTCGCCCGAGCGCTTCTTCGCGTGAGCATTTCCTGAATTCGACGTTGGACGTTGGACGTTGGACGTTGGACGTTTGCTCTCACGCATGCCAAACAAAGCCGAACTCATCGTCGAAGACCGCAAAATTCCAGTATCGAACCTCGACAAGGTTCTGTATCCGAAGGTCGGATTCACCAAAGGGCAGGTAATCGATTACTACATTCGAGTCGCGCCGGTGCTCTTGCCGCACTTGAGAGACCGGCCGCTCACCATGAAGCGCTATCCTAATGGCGTGGAAGGCGAATTTTTTTACGAAAAGAACTGTCCGTCGCATCGACCAAAATGGGTGCAGACGGCAAAAGTGTGGAGCGAAGACAATCAGCGGATCATGAACTATTGCCTTGTGAACAATCTGCCGACGCTCGTTTGGGCCGCAAACCTGGCCGATTTGGAGCTGCATCCGTCACTCTCGCGCAAAAACAACATCGAACGTCCGACAATGATGGTGTTCGATCTCGATCCGGGCACGCCGGCCGACATCGTCCAATGCTGCCAGGTCGGGCTTCGGCTGCGCGATTTGTTAGGCAAAATGAAATTGAAGTCGTTCGCGAAAACAAGCGGCTCAAAGGGCCTTCAAGTGTACGTGCCGCTCAATACGGCAGTTACTTATGACGGAACGAAGGATTTATCGCGCGCACTTGCGCAACATCTCGAACATGAACATACCGATCGGGTGACTTCGAACATGTCCAAGGCGGTGCGCAAAGGCAAAGTGTTCGTTGATTGGAGCCAAAACGACGAACACAAAACCACCGTCTGCGTCTATTCGCTCCGCGCGAAGGAAGAGCCGACTGTCTCAACTCCAGTGACTTGGAACGAAGTCGAAAATTGTCTCAAAAAGGAAAAGCCAGGTCTTTTAAAATTCCGCTCGGACCAGGTCCTTGCGCGCGTGGAAAAGCTTGGCGACCAGTTCGAGCCAGTCGAAAAACTTAAACAAAAACTGCCAAAGAAGTGGGAACTCTAAATATGGCAATCAATTATCGAGTATGAACAATCAACTCTGGTTTGATGGGATTGGATGGGTGGGAGCAGTAGCGCTCCTAATCGCTTACGCGCTGGTTTCTTCCAAAAGATTGGAAGGAGATTCGACTGCCTTTCAACTCCTCAATATCAGTGGCAGCATTCTGTTAGCCGCAAACACGATCTTTTATGGCTCCTATCCGTCCACTTTTGTGAATCTGATCTGGGCAGGGATAGCCGCTTTTTCAATCGCAATGAGAAAGCGAGCTCCTTCTCGTTAGATCGCTGATTAGAAATTGTTTTGTATGCGCAAAGTGAATCTCAAAGATATCCCAGAGCAGGAACGGCAGTCACCAAAGGGAAAGTTTGGACGCGTGATGAAGAACATTTCGATCGCGCTCGGTCGCCAGGCGGACTCGCTCGATTTGGCGAAGCGGCATCCGTTTGATCTCGCGCTGGTGAGGATTCCGAAAGGCAAGACGCTTTGTCCGTATCACGCGCACGCGGCCGAATCTGAGCTTTACCTCGTAGTTTCCGGTCGTGGGAACGTTCGCGATAAAGACGGGATAGCTGAAGTTGGAGCGGGCGATGCCTTTTTCTTTCAGCCCGGCGAAGCCCATCAACTTAGCAACGCCGGTGACGAAGATTTCGTTTACTACGTGATTGCCGATAATCCGCGCAGCGGCGGCACAACGGGCGATTCCTGTTACTATCCCGACAGCGGGAAATGGGCGGTGACGAGGGATGAAACCGAAGAAGTCATCGTGAAAGGAACTGAGACCGATTATTTCGATGGCGAAGAATGACAGAAGGCTGGAATGCGCAAGGTAAACATCAGCGAGATCAAAGAAGAGGCATGGCAGTCGCCGGGCAGAAAATACGCCGTCTCGTTCAAAGGAATTTCTGAAGCACTCGGACGCGAGCCTGCCTCGCTCGATCTATCCAAGCGTCACCCGTTCGATCTGGAATGGAATCGCGTGCCTTCTGGCAAGCCAAATTTTCCTTACCACGCGCATTCGGTGCAATGGGAGCTGTATCTGGTCATTTCTGGTAAAGGCACTGTTCGCCATGAAAACGGCAGGACGGAAGTTTTCCCCGGCGATGCGTTCATCTTCGGGCCCGACCAACCGCATCAACTGATTAACTCAGGGGAGGAAGACCTCATCTACTATGTCATTGCAGACAACCCAATCGGCGAATCGGCTTACTATCCCGACAGCGGGAAATGGAAGGTCAATAGATCGTCAGCGGCGGACCGCGTAGTTATAAAGGGTCCAGAGACGGATTATTTCGAGGGCGAAGAATGAGCGATTGTCGCGCCTAATGAGGTCGAGATCTCTCGATGCTCTGGCATACAAAAGATAAATCCAGAGATTCCTCGACTTCGCTCGGAATGACAGAAGGATTCCAATCATGGATTCCAACAAATCATCGCAAGAATTCCCGTACAAAACGTACCTGAACATTCTGCACGGGCCGCTCGAGCTCATCGATGTCCAGAAGCTGGCCGATGCCTGCACCGATAAATGGTTCAACCAAACCCTCTGCAAGGTGAACGACTCTGTCGTCAGGATGGCGGTGGTGCAGGGCGAATATCACTGGCATGAGCACAAAGACATTGACGAATTCTTTTTCGTTCTCGATGGAAATTTCCTGATCGATCTTGAAGATAGCGTTGTCGATCTCGCACCGCGACAGGGCTTCGTCGTTTCCAAAGGTGTGCGCCACCGCACACGCGCGCCGGAACGAACCGTGATCTTGATGGTCGAGCGCGCGGACATCGTTCCTACTGGCGACTGAGCATGCCGAGAATGCAGGCGACACGCCTGCCACTACAGAGTAATCGTGAAGATAATTTCGGGCGGCCAGACAGGCGTCGATCGCGCAGCGCTCGACGTTGCACTTAGGCATGGAATCGAGGCAGGCGGATGGTGTCCAGCTGGGCGTCTCGATGAATTCGGCAGGATTCCGGATCAGTACCCAGTTCAAGAGCTAGCAGTTGGCGGTTTCACCGAGCGTACCTTGCAAAACGTGAAAGATTCTGATGGAACGGTCATCATTTACCCCGGCAAACTTGGCGGCGGCACGGAGCAAACAGTCCGCTTTTGTATCGAGCAACGGCGACCGCACCAACTCATCGACGCGTCAAACGTTTCGGCGGAGGACGCTCCGAAGTTAATTGCCGGTTTCGTGCGAAAACACAAGATCGACATCCTCAATGTCGCGGGTCCGCGGCAGAGTGAATGGGTGGAAGGGTACGATTATGCGTTTCGCGCGCTTGATATTTTCCTGACGCTTTGTAGCCACCGCCCTGTGGGCGGTTAGGAAGAGGACGGCTCACAGAGCCGTGGCTACAGATTACTCGTAGCGTAACGCTTTCACCGGATCCAAACGCGCGGCGAAATAGGCGGGAATTAATGCGGCAAACGAACAAATGAAAAAGGCGCTGATGCAGATGATCGCAACATCTCGCGGGATCACCTCCGCGGGAATCGATGAAAATTGGTAGACTTCGCGCGGGAAAATCTCGATGTGCAACGTCGATGCGAGCCAGTGGCTGAATTCGTTGCGGTAACGGATTAGCGTCATCCCGAGCCCAAGGCCGGTAAGAGTTCCAAAAAGGCCGACGATTGTTCCTTGGCCAAGGAAAACCCAAATGATTTGCCCGATGTTCGCTCCTAGCGCTTTCATGATTCCGATCTCGCGCCGCTTTTGCACGGTCACCGTGATCAGAGTGCTCATGATTCCGAAAGCCGCGACGACCACGATAAAGAACAACAGGAAAAACATCACGGTTCGCTCGAGCCGCACGGCCTCGAAATACTGATGATTCATGTCGATCCAGGTCTGCGCGTATTGTGGCGGCTCGAGAAATTGTTGGATCGCCTGTTTCACGCGCTCGGCCCCGTATGGATCATCGGTCCTGACGGTGATGCCATGCAACGCGTCCCCCAGACCGTATAATTCTTGTCCGACATAAATTGGCACGAGGAGAAATTCGGAATCGTGCAGGTAATGCCCCGTCTCAAAAATACCGGTAACGGTCAATTCCTTTGGGAGAATCACATCGCGCAATTCGTCGACCGCTTTTTTTTCTTCTTCGCCCTTGGCATTCTCCAGTTTCTTAATGCTGTCGAGAATCTGACCAAGATTACCAGGCGAATAGACGGTGACCTTGTCACCAACGCTCACCTGCAGTTTTCGCGCGAGCTCGATCCCGAGCACGGTCGAGTCGCCTTCCAGATCGAGCTTTCCGTATTTGATGAATTTTCGCAGCGGGATCACTTTCTCTTCCCGCTCGGGATCGATGCCGCGTATGAGTGGTGCGAGCCGTCGGTTTTGAAATTCAACGATCACCGGTCCTTGAATGTAAGGCGCAGTCGCAACTACACCCGGTGTATTGTCGATTTTTGTTTTGAGCGGTCGCCAATCGCGCAACACGTCCTCGGAGCTCACGAGAATATGCGCGTCGAAATCGATCACTTTTTGGCGCAGCTCGCGGTCGAAGCCGGTCATCACCGAAATCACGAGGATTAACACAGTCACACCGAGCATCACACCGAGGACAGAAATCAGTGTGATGATCGACAGAAACGTTCGCTTCGGCTTCAGATACCGCAGCGCCAGGAAAACACTAAACGGAAGGTTCAATTCAGCGTTAGCGTGGCGGCAAACTCACTGCGATTCAACCGCGGAGCGGGCTTCTGGGTAGCGCACGCGTCTCGCGTGCTGGCGAGCGCGTCCGCGGTCGCGAACTTTTCTTGTGACGTCTTATCAGCGAAAGAGCGATGAAAGCCAGAGAAAGATTGTTTCGGCGCGACGCCAAAACCAACACGCGAGACGCGTGCGCTACCCTATTTCAGCGCGTGTGCCTTTAATTCTTCCAGCGTAACGAACTCAAGCGCGGAGGTGTGGGTTGCATCAAGATCAACAGGGGCGGCGCGGTTGTGATCCAGCGCGCTTTTCCAGCGCGTGACGCACACGCACCATTTGTCGCCCGGCTTGAGTCCGGGGAAGCCGAATTCCGGATGCGGCGTAACCAAATCATTTCCATCGAGCACAGAGAAATCGAGAAACTCCCGGGTAACTTTCACACAGACCGTGTGGAGGCCAATATCTTCAGGCCCAGTGCGGCAAAAGCCATCGCGGTAAAATCCGGTCATCGGGTCACGACAACAACATTTCAATTCTGTCCCCAGAACATTCGTCGGCATAAGCAAAATAAAACGTTAGTATTTGCGAAATTTAGGGAGGAAACAATGCGAATCCAAGCCAAGTACGTTCACACGAATCTGATTGCAAGAGACTCGAAAAGGCTGGTTCGATTCGGCTTGTCTGCTCTTTTCACTCGTAAAATGCCCCTAAATCACAGCCTGAGTCATAACAGGTGTGCGGTAAAGTCATAACTCGTCCCCTGAAATCCGCCAAAGTGTGCCCATGATCGTTTTTAGCTCCCGCAGCCCAACCCCCTGGCTTTATTGCCTCGCGCGTACGTGAGATCATTCGGAAAGGCCGACCTTCATCGCCTGCCTCCTGGCTGCAGCCGGCGCGACGGCTTCGCCCATCACCTGGAGCTGCCCTTTCACGGACTGGATCCGGCTGCGGAGTTGCGCCATGTAACTCCCCCGCGTCGGCGCCTGGCCGGCCGTCTCGTACGTGGCGTAAAGGTCCTGCAGGCCCCGGAGCCGTTGCTGTTTCCACTTCACCCGCTCGTGGTGTTCTACCAGGTTCTTGTGATTGCGCCGGTTCATGGCTTAACAAGTATCACTGAGGCCGCAGCGACACCGATGCCTGCAACGAGCGCTGCGCTACCGTTGTCTGCCGCGCGGCCGTCGCGGCAGAGTGATTAAGCCGGAGCCGAAGCGACACGTGATGGACGGAGCGTGAGTTTGGGCAGGCAGGGCGGCTTGATTACGTCTTTCGGCACCTATGTTTTCCCCGCATTTAAGCCGCTGCCCAAAGTTCTTCTTTCCGGACCGACTCGACACACTATTTCACTTGAACTTCGATAGCTTTTGATCTTGCTATCGGCGTTGTCGGGAGATGCACTTTCAGCACTCCGTC
>WNFJ01445085.1_pt1 | contig 21672 bp, 9 predicted proteins | sample 5400461 | NCBI WGS metagenome assembly WNFJ01 (sample SAMN13153349, study PRJNA577476) | soil metagenome | isolation source: 115 cm saprolite on Douglas fir-dominated hillslope | place: USA:California | collected 2013-09-17
TGGTCGCTGCCGCCCGACAGGTGCGGTCATCGCTGCCACTTCAGACAGGTGCCTTGTAGAGGTCAGTGAATCAAAAGCTGAATGCTGTGAATGAGAAAGACAGGAAACAGGTGGGAATATCCATTTGCGCCTGTTTCTAAACAGACACACGCCAAGACTAATTTTGTCCTAACTCTTCATTGTTATAGGCTTCTGGCGATATCTTGGGCGATCTTAGTTCTTTTTAGTATGATATAATGCAGTAGACTTTTTACCTCAAGTGACACGTAAAGGCTTAGACCGCTTAACGGATGAGTAAGTCGATAATGTAATGGCTTGGTAGAATAATCTGTCACGTACGATAAGCTTAAACAAAAATTAAACCTATATCCTCTGTAAGGCCCCAGAGCAGATTCTCCGGAGGCCTTAAGCTCTCTGCATTTGTCTTGAGACTAGAAAGTAAACGGGGAAGGAGGTGATCTAAGATGGCGAATGGTGATTTGCTCCGTCAGTTGTTTCGAGGATACGCCAAGCGTGATGACACCACTTTCCGTGCTGCCGCTGAAGCTATCATTCAAGATGAACGCATCAAAAACCATAGGTTATTAGCAGACGACCTCGAGAGGATCCTTCTGAATGGTAACGGAGCTGTTGTTGAGAGACGCGTTGTTAACAGTCTGCACGATATTCCTAAAGATCGGGAGCGTGGATTTCCTCTACTCGATATTTTTGAATATACCTATGAATGGGATCGCATAGTTCTGCAAACAAAAACTATGGAAGTACTCAGGCAGATTGCTAAAGAACACTACTGTAGAGACATATTAGCCGCTAGCGGGCTTAGACCAAAACAAAGGGTACTTTTTTACGGACCGCCTGGCTGCGGGAAGACTTTGGCTGCTCAAGTAATAGCAGGAGTTCTCTATACTCCACTTGTAATAGTTAGGTTTGATGCAGTAGTATCTTCTTATTTAGGAGAAACGGCAGCAAATTTACGTCGAGTATTTGACTTCATCCAACGGGGTCGATGGATCGTTCTCTTTGACGAGTTTGATGCAATTGGAAAAGATCGCAATAATCCATTTGAGCATGGAGAACTCAAGCGCGTCGTCAATACTCTTTTACAGTTGATGGACGCATTCCAGGGTGAAAGCCTACTTATTGCAGCAACCAATCATGAAGGATTATTGGATAACGCTATCTGGCGTCGCTTCGAAGCTGTAGTTCCTTTCGCTCTTCCTTCAGAACAAGACCGTATTCTACTTCTACGCCTATTTCTGAGAGGTTTTGATTGCTCACAATTAAACCTCAGCGCTATTGCGCATAAACTGAAGGGCGCTACAGGTTCAGATATTGAGTGGGTAACAGTTGAAGCTGCTCGTCGTGCGGTGTTAGACGGGAGAAATAAACTTCTTAAAGAAGACTTAGATTTTGTGCTCGCATCATTTCGAGAGAGAGTAACAACTATAGGGGAACTTTCCGGTCATAAAATCGATAGTACCGTTGAGGGGGTAAAAGAAATTGCTTCAAACTAGGAGGACAGTGAGTGATGGCTAGGGATCTTGAGCATTTCGAGTTACAGGAGTGGAAGCAAACTTTACCTAGGCGTCGGCATGGCGGAGGCGGTTTACCTAGGCGAGAGGATCAAAATGCTCATGGACGTGGTCTTATTTTGCAAGCAGATCGAGTTGCTGATCATCTTCAAGAAAGAAATCGAGCCGCTCCTCAAGGTATAAATCCCAAACTTATTTTCAAGCTTCAGCTACATCCACAAGGGAACTTAGAAGAAGAACAATTGAGACAATTGGATCTGCGATTGCTGGCGAGAGATCCACATCGGGCTATCGTAGTTTTTCCTGACGAAGCTACGCTTCACGAATTGCGTCGCCACCTCAGCGAGTATGCAGGGCTCGTTCCCAAGGGTCATAGCTACTCCTACTTAGCCTCTATCGAGGCTATTACCGAATTAACTCCGAGTGATCGCACGGGTACAAGATTAAGGGAAGGGCCACTTACTTCAGATGAGATGGCCTCACTTGATATTGAGCTTTGGCATGGTGGAGACAACACTGAATGTCGCGAACGGATTAGTGAAATTCAAAGCTTTCTGAGAAGACAGAACTTGGATGTTACTGACTGGTGGATTGGAGAAAGACTCTGTCTACTGCGCGCAAAAGTAAACTTTTCTGTGCTAGAGACATTGCTGAATATTGACTATGTTAAGGAAATAGATAGAAGGCCTGCGCCAACATTCGAAATGCGCGCAGTAAGTTCACTGAATCTTTCCCAGATTGAAGTGGACGAGTCACTACCTGAAGGACTGGTAGGAGTGCTGGTCGTAGACAGCGGTGTTATGCAGCGCCATCCTCTCCTAGGTCATGCGATCGGTGACGCCCAAGTCTTTCCAGATCGCCTCCGTAGTCGTATTAGGGGAGGAGCAGAGGATGGAGATGAAAAAACTGGAGGACATGGCACGGCTGTAGCTGGTATAGCGGTTTACAATGATGTAGGTGATTGTATCTCGAGCCGAACGTTTCGGGCATCAGCTCGCCTTTTTTCTGCACGAATTACAGATGACAAGAATGAGTATGATGAGGATGAGTTGGTGGAACACCAACTAGAAGAGGCAATAGAGTATTTTCTGAACAACTACCCTTCCATAAAAGTGATCAATATTTCGTTGGGAGACGAGAAACTTGTCTACTCGGATGGAAGTTATCAGTTCAGGTTCGCAGCAACTATCGATGAATTAGCCTATCGCTATCGTGATCGCGAAGTTGTGTTTGTGGTATCGGCAGGTAACTTCTGGCCTGGACATCTGAATGATGAAGAGATAGTCGAACAATACCCAACATATCTTCTTCTATCAAGCAATGCACGTGTCATTGATCCTGCGACTTCCGCAATAGCAGTGACCGTGGGGGGTCTCTCTTATGGCGAAGGGGAAGATCTTAGGAGCCCAAATATAAATAAAAGTGGAACTGAGTGCCTTGTTGCGGGAGAAAGGTACTGGCCATCTCCTTTCACTCGTATAGGTTGGGGAATAGATGGTGCTGTAAAACCAGAAGTGGTGGATTTTGCAGGTGATATGCGTTTCGAACGTGGTTCGATCCCTAAGAATCCTGTTTATGCCGGACTACCTACAACTGCTAGAGATTTTGCACCCCCAGAGGGGAGGTTGTTTCGCACCGTATCCGGAACCAGCTTTGCCGCTCCACGAGTAGCAAATATTGCAGCTCGATTATTTAGTGAGTTTCCAAGCGCTTCGTCAAATTTAATAAGAGCACTTATTGCTGATTCCGCAAGAATTCCGTCAAGCCGTCCAGGCTACTTTCATGATAAAACCCCTTGGGACAAGGATGTCCTTCGAGTCTATGGCTATGGTCAACCTGATTTTATTCGGGCACGCTGGTCAAGCCAAAACGAGGTCTTGCTCCTATCAGACGATAGTATAGAGCTGGATTCATTCCAATTATTCACAATTCCCCCCTTGCCAGAAGAGTTTGTAGAAACCAAAGGAGGCCATATATCGGTTACTCTTGCATTTGATCCTCCAACCCGACATACTCGTAGTGACAGCTATTTAGGGGTGGCCATGGAATTTGCCGTTTACCGCAACGTAACTCCGGAAGATGTGGCTGATGCTATTAGAGAATGGAAGCGTGAAGAAAGGGAAGGTTTAGAGAACCAGGACCTCCCTTCATTAAGCAATCTCCGCCGGACTGGAGATCCACCAGTAAAGCTTCAGATGAAACCCGGGGTAAATCAGCTAAAAAAGGGAACTTTACAGCGTGCCCTCCTTAGAATAAATGGAACAAATTGGAAGTACAATGGAGATTCATTAGTACTGGCAGTGATTTGTCAGCGCAAATGGGCCCCATCTGAGATTACACATCAGAGGTTTGCTGTCGTGACGTCTCTCTACCATGATAACCCATCGATAGACATCTACTCTCATATCCAACAGTACGTACGTGTACATCAACGAGTTCGGGTACAGGTATAAACAACAGGTGAAAATACGGCTTTTCGCCTGTTTCTAAACAGACACTGCCAAGACTAATTTTGTCCTAACTCTTCATTGTATAGGCTTCTGGCGATATCTTTGGCGATCTTAGTCAGGGAGTGAGCCTTTTGTAACATTGCACGTCTAGACCGAGATAAGCTCAAGCGCTGCCATCCGACAGAAGACGACTGGTGATGGCAGTCGGGGAGCGGCTTCATGCTCGTTTCGACAGAAATCTGTGCAAGCGGGGTAAATCTCATCCTACTTGCGTAACTCTGAAAAAGGCTCACGCCCTGATAGAGAATGCCAAACGCCTTTTCTCATGCCATTCAACCCATTGTATTTCATACTCCGCTGCCATGAATTGAAGATCACTTGGAAGGTATTTCTGTAGGGCTTTGTAAATCTCTGTAGTATCGATTCGTTGATCTAGTGCTGGCAAACTATCCCTTGCCGGAAGGCCGATAGGAGTATAAACTTTATCCACGCCGTAGATAATATGACCACCTCCATTTGTGTTAGCGAAGGCAAGTATATCACGAACTAGTTCTGCTTTAGCCTTCGGTGAGCTCAAAGAGAAAATCTGCTTGAATTCCCACTGATCCCCTTCTCCATGAATTTTCAAAAGTTCTTCTAGTTTCTCTTGTGAAACTTCCTGATAAAGTTCGTTGCTATTAGCCATTTGGGACTCCCTTCAACTCCATTTGGTCCGAATAAAGCCCAATGCTGAGGTCAGTAGATATTCAATCCGCAGTTTTTGTGATACCTCCGTGAAGTGTCACACGCGGACGTAAGCGTATCTTTAGCGCTTTCTGGCTGAAAATCGGCTCTGTCGCTCGATTTGCCCAAATATATGCTTCTCCAGGCTTGAGCAAGGCCAATTGAGCCGCAGTCAATTCATTCAGGGCGACAACAGACTTTTGTATATGCTTTAGCCAGTTGGGTGAGTTAAAGCGGTGAAGAATAATGATTGAAGAAAGCTCAATGACTGCACCAGGTAAAGAAGGCGGATCTTGAGAAGCAATCAAGATGGAGACTCCTTGATGGCGCATTTGCCGGATCACACTCACTACCTGGTCAGTCAGTTCACCTCCTGTCATATATTTGTGCGCTTCATCCAATACAATGAGTTTATTCATATGTTGTCCATCCTGAGTACCGACGCTCGCAAAGATGGTAAGCATTACTACAAAAAGACCGAGAGCCCGATCCTTCTGGATCAATTCATCGCGAAAATCTACAATGATCAAACGACCTGCTTTCAGACGACCTGCCAGTGGAGGGGCCGTATCAGCAATATATTCTTCAGCAAAGTCGAGGCGCATTTCTGCCAAACTCTTTTGACTATCGCTTAATCGCGAATTTGCTACCCCATTCCTGATGTTATCTATGGTCAAATTATCCCGATAGTCGCGCATTATCTTGTTGATATGAGCGATGTAAAGAGAGGAATTGTCCACTGCTCCCATTAAAAATTGCCAATCCCGTGCAATAAGTTCACTTGATCGAAAAGAAATCGGGTGTACTTCTACGTTAGGAAATTCCAACCGGCGTGCTGCAACTTTATCGGACGAAGTCAGTATGAGAACATCGGATAGCGCAGCTGGCTCAGCACCAAACTCTGCCCGTAGGCGGCTCAGCTCATCTTCTCGATTATTGGGCATTACCATCGAAACGAATTCAGGAATGTAATTTTGTGACTCGTGGTAATGAAAAATAACGGTTGCCAATGGATGCGGCAGGTGGTTCACGCCCGGAAATTGCTGCGTTGCCATTTCAACAATACTCCCGATGGTATAGCTTTTCCCGGCGCCTTGTACCCCAAATAAGCTAATGGTATTTACCCCATTTAGATCCAGGCCAACGATTCTTCCACTGCCTCTCCCCAAAATACCATACTGTGAAGTCATGCGCGTATCGCCAATAAGTACATCGATAACAGGGCCAGCCTCTACATCTGAAGAAGCTGTATTTAGAGTAACATCGCTTTCCTGTCTTTCGCTTGCGTCTTGCTGAATGGGGGGTAAAGCTTCGCCAGATTCAAGCTGAGATATAACACGAGTTACTGACGGTGCAGGAGACAAAGCCGTTCCCTGTGCCTGTATTTCAAGATCGGGTGATTTTTCTGAAACTGATGCCATCTGGTTCCTGATATCGTGGTTAGGTATCGCATCCTGCTGATGGCGTACAATACGCGCTCCAAAAGCTGTTGTCGTAAAAGCGTCACGGAGACGCACAAGATTAGCGTCACAGAGCAGTTCAATAGGCGGAGTGGGTAGTTTTGCCGGAATCTCCTCTGGTTGGGCTGCATGAACAGTAGCCAAATTGAGCGCACGCAGTCCCTGTTGTACCAAACGGCTGATCTGCTCTGTCCCAATAGTGTGAAAGGTTGTGCCTGTTGCGCTTACCGTTTGTATTAACCTATCAAAGGTTAGATCAAAAATGAGTCCACGTCGCACAAATTGCAGCGAGTATCCACGATCCAGTGAAGAAAAGAACTCCGACATCTGAGCAGCTATTTCAGTTTTGATCAAACCATATCTACGGGCGCGGTTGAGGTAGAAATCGAGCAACTGCATGAGTTCTTTAATCTTGACATCCTGTAAAGGTTTGCGCGGATCGAAGTGAGCCTGCAACACTTTTTCAGCATTGGTAAGTTGGCTTTCCATAGCATCTTCCAGGCCGAAGTTGATACCATGTCTTCGTGATTTAACTTCCAGGAGGTGAAAGACCAGGGTACGACTTTCTGGATCAGCTTCTATCATAAGTAAATCGCTACGTCGCATGGACAGCTCGAATGCCCCGGGCACAGGCTGAAAAAGATCAATATGATTGTCGAGGGGAATCACTAGGCGATTTTCAAGTAATCCAAACTGCTCTAGGAATAGTCTTGTGAGGGCGAGACTGATTACCTCATCGGCATGATTTGGAGTCGCCATCAATTTTAGCGTCAACTGGCCTGACAATGAACGCAGCGCGTGAAAAAAGAGCATAGCTTGACCCTCACCTTCATTAATCCCGTAACGTTCGAGGGTTGGGCCAATGATATTTAAAAGTTCATCTATTGCTTGAGTCGTAAGAATCAAGTGTTCCCCTGTTGCTCCAAGATATTCTGGTGTAAAATCGAGCACAAAGGTAGGGTGTTGATAGTCCGGCGTACTATCAAAATATTCCAGGCCAAGGTTGCTATCGACCATCAGTACCCAATCGGAAGCCGCATGAATTTGATAGAGCAAGCTTTTTGCATCTAGATCAAGAATAAGTTGTACCGTTGGACGAAGGAGGGTATGTATATCACTGGAGCTTACACTGGCCTGTAGAGTGGTGTATTGATCGAGAAGATGAGCTAGCTGGGCCGTAGCATTTGGACGAGCTGGCAGTTCTTCGGTTCGACCTGGTTTCAACTGATGACACCAGACAAGCTGCCCTTCTTTATCGGTAAAGGCAGTGACGGGATCCTGAATAAGACCATAAATATAACTGGAACGCCCTTGCTCAATCCTGGTGTCTAATGAGACGTGCGCCGGAAAAAGGTTTAGCAAGAGGCTGAGGTGTGCGGAGAACTGTTCTGGGTGTTCTTCGAAGTCACTTAGCTGGTTACGCGCAAAGCGCAGTTTGGGAAAAAGGAGGTTCCGACTAGCCTGGGTAAACTCATCCTGCATTTCTGATACCTGCCGGTTGGGATTAATTAAGTCTTCAAGGGCACTCCCAATATCGTCTAATTCATCGCTCTCGTTGAATAGTTGTATCTGATACCGCAAATCTGCTCGTTCCTTTTGTAATTCAATAAGCGTATCAGCTATTAAACGGGCGTCTCCTGGATTGAAAACATTAAGTTTAAGCGTTGAGACATAGGGATGCTGTACAAGATAGCGTTTAATCTTACCTATCAACTCGCCTACGCTGATGCTATCACCTGGTGACCAATTCTTTTGTAAGCCAAGTCCTATTGCCAGATTCGCGCTAATAGATCGACTATCAGGGGTATTAGCGGGAAGATAAAGCTGCCAAAAAGGGGTCAGCCCCCCATTATCGATGTAATAATGGTGATTGTCATCCAGCAACGCTTGCGGAATGTAGCGAGGGGTCAACAGGCGAAGAAAATCACAAGGAGTTGTAAATACATTTTTGGGATTATCAGTGTCTAATGCTTTGGTCAACCATGTATCAGCAACTTGCTGGCATTGCAAGTGCCACCAGAGACGTAGAGGGTGCGTTGGGGCAAGCAACCGAGTTTCTACTTTGTGATCTACTCCTTGCAGGACCGTTACTTGTACAACATCTATATCCAAGGCCAATAGTATCTCGTGCTGTAGCTCGGCTTGCTTATCCATTGTAGTAACTTGGGAAAGCTCTTTTAACAACATATCTAGCCAGTTTTGATAGCTGGTTAAGTACTCCTCTATTTTAGATGCTAACGGAAGCAGGTCGATGGTGGATATAAGCATTCCTGGCGCAGAAGTGGCTTCATTACCTGTTGCGTCTGTCTCTTTTTCTTCTATAGCGGAGATGGTGGCAAAAAGCTGTCGCCGAGAAGCCAGAAACGCGCTGGGTACGCCACTGGAATCGCGTTGCGTCGTGCGAGAACGTAAAGTGCCAGCTTCTAACAAATGAATACTCCACCGGCCTAAAGGATCTTCAAATGCGAGCGTGCGACGTTCGGCATTTACCAATATGCTACTGAAAGATAAACTATAACTATGTTGGGCGCTATAGCGGATAGCAAAAGTGTTGGCGCTGATCCAGGCGGCTTTCTCTGGCTTCAGCCCTTTGAGCCTACCGAGCGCTTCACCACGCCCTTTAGTGTTCAACAGGCGTTCGATAACAGTTAGGCGCGCTTCCAAATACGAGGCAACCATTTGATTACGAGCCATGTCCGGGCTATCTACCATGCTCTCATCATCTTCTACATATAAAAACTCTTCTGTTTCATTTATCCGTTTACTCTCGTAATTATTTGGATCACGTCTTACAGCAGGGTCTTCGCGATCTTCCTTATTCAGTAATATCCCATCAGCTGTGTAAGCCCTTACACGTAAAAAATACAGATCTTCTTGCAGGCCCACCTCGGAGATAGTTTTCATGGAATAGCTCATTCTGCGGTTCGCGCCTTTTTTTACGCCGATGCGCCCACTCTCATACACTACTGAACCAGCACTGTTAACGATTTCTAGCCGGAAATGATCAAGGGTACTTACATCCTTAAAATCTGGTTCTGTCTCCCAGGTTACGCCCAGGCTTTTCGTTGTAAGGGGGTTAAAAATCTTGATCGCGCCTTCTGCATCCTGACGAAGTGGTAATTTGAGGTCTTGAACATACAGCAGACATTCTTGTTGAGCTTTTACAAAAGGCCAATGATCAAGAGTCAATTGCTGAGAGAATGCCTCTGTTGCAATCACACGCCCCCAGTGTGTGATATCCTCTGGCGTGTAATCCTTGAGGAAATTGTACAGCCTAGCCTGAAATGTTCCCCGTTCCAATTTGAGATGATAGATGCGTGTTAACAAGGTTTCACTTGCTTCAACAAATGTGCGCTTTGCCTGTGCATTGAGTTTGATACGCATATCCAGGTACTCGGTACTGCCTTCTTTGTCATCAAAAACTGCCAGATCGGGTATCAAGCCAAGCTGGTAGAGAGCTCTACCTGCCACATCTATAGTTGCACCATTTTGTTGTACCGTCAGCAAATATTTGAGAACTTGATCATCTGTCGGACGCAAATCATGATAATCAACGCGCTCGATAAGTTTCTCAAGCTGAGGGCGCAGGGTTATAGGAAGCTGATTCAAAGCAACTTTACGCAGGGTGCGGCTCAGTTTACTGAAATCAAGTTCCGCAAAGGTTGAAACATCAAATGAATCTTCTGCGCTTGTATGGAGACCAGGAGGCACAAAAACGAGCAGAGGTCTATCTTCTGCATTCCGTAAAGCGACAAGTTGTGTCGCTTTAACCTCCCAGGGATGACGTTTGTCTTGATTATCCTTAATGAGAGAGCAAATGTAAGCAATATCCCTCATGCTTTCATAAAGGCGATGCGCCAGTTCTTGCATAACGGGCAAAGGTAAGGTCGAAACGCGCAAGCAGTTACCTGTTTTACTTTGGTGGAGTTTGATGATCAATTCTTCTGCAGCCTGGTCCGTAAGCAAGCGGGAAAACACAGCAGGATCTAAATCTTGAAAGGCCTTATTTGCGGTATTGATGGTCATTTACTCCCTCCAAGCTATAGCGCGGACGAATAGTTTGAGCATTGTAGGCATCACTCAGATCGGTGTAGAAGCCGATCTCGCGCAAACGATCTTTCAGGGCGAACAGGTTATCTTTGTACGCTGACAGTTCACGTACTCCATCATTCTTGGCAATCTCTGGTACATCCTGGCCATTGATCACCAACCCGTAACGTTGTAGCAACCAGCTTACTAATTCATCGATTAAAATAGTCCGTGAACGGTAACCATTATCTCCATCCTGTTCCAAAACGGCAATTTGAACTAAAACCTCTAGTAAACGACTGCCAATATGGAAGCGTCGCGCATTATTACGTGCTCTTCCAGATCTCAACAAACCGCCATCGCTATTCTTCTGAAAAAGAGAATCGAGCAACTCAACATGATATCGTTGGTGGAAAGGTGTACGGATATATGCCACCACCTCGATAAATGTCTCAAATGGAGAAAAAAGATTCATGGTCCGAATAGCATCAATCTCAGACCACTGCGATTGTTCTTTCATCTGCTTACGTGCACTGTTCGTTTGATGTTCAGCCTCCTGTTGTTGTTTCTCCAATTCTTGAAAAAGTTGGTTGACCCGAATTTTGAACATGGGATCAAAATCGCCTGGTGGGTTACGGTAGGTTGCCAGGGCCTCTTCAATGCTCGCCTGTGGACCAGTGCGTTTATAGTCGTTGTTTAAGTAAAAGAGTAGCTGATTTACGGTGAACACAGCTTTGACATAATCATTAATACGTGCGAAATGTAATCTAACGCTGGCTTGTGAAAGTTCGGCTGCGGTACTTTTGTAATCGTCGCCCATATCTACGAACAAAAGCGGCTTGTACAAGCATGGAGCCAATGGATCATCTTTGGAAAGGCCCTGGCAGTATTCACATTCTCCACCTATTTGCCTCGCTTTAACCCAACCGGGGAGCAGCGCGAACAGCCGTAACATGTACAATCCCATATGCATACCCAGAATAATCTTGAGATAATCAAGCAGGACATGCCGGGGAATCATGCCCTGGTATGCGAGCAATCGCTGTACATCGTTAGCAAGCAAATGGGCTGCTGCCAGCGAGAGAGGCGGAGCAAGCGGCTCTCTACTATCTGTGCTAGTGATGTCATTCAGATCTGTTCCAGAGAGCAAACGCTTGACTACAAGGGTATTCATGTCAAGCGAACCGGGAACGACATTTTCTTCGTCACCGAAACACTCGCGTAAGCGTCCGATGATATTTGGATCGCCATACCTGAGCAAGCTGTATGCCTGATCGGAACTATTAAAATCTCGGGTATGTTTCACATTACGAAGTTTGTAAGCGTCCAGATTGAGGGGCATTGGCGCGGCAACAGCCTCCTTACCTTGCACACCGCGATAGACCATATCTACTAGATCGCTTGCAAGCCATTTTTGAATAACGTCTGGATAGGCATCTAATCCCTGTTGGTAATGCTGGTCGCGTACTAATCTATCATAGAGGGTGGGAAGTTTCACATCACCGCGTGATTTGTTCGCTATTGGACGCTGTCCATTGTGCTTAATGAGCATGAAAAGATTAACCAGCATGCGGTCGAGATTTATAGCCTTAGCGTCAACATGAGCGATGAGCGGTTTTCTAAATTCTTGTTCAGCTTTACTCAGTTTGATCGGCATACTTATTGACCCTCCTCGGTCTGTTTCGTAATATGCAGAACGTCTTTCTCATCGGCCCAAATGCGGTAGAACTCCTGGTCATCTTCAGTGAGTAAAGCCTCTCGATATGGCAAATGAGCCAGAGCATTTTTAAAAATAGAAAGATTGAGGAAATAGCCCTGGATATCTGCTGGCGAGGGTACCATACCATTACTAATCTGATAGAGCAGTTCAAACAAATCCAAGGAAATTGTTAGGTATACGGATTGGTCATTGTGTTGAAAGAAAAGACAATCAGGCGTATATTCTATATAATCTGCGAGTTTACCCAATATTGGTACCTGCAGGCTAAATTGACTGATTGGGAAGAGCCTAAAACTCTTGATGGAAGTTTTGGACGTAGAGCTAGCACGTAATACCACGTTGTTCTGGGCGTAGGATTTCTGGCGCATGCCTGTGGCCCTGGAGATTGCAAAAGCGATTTTAGACTTCATTTCTTGTTCGTTGGCAGGTTGGCCACTGCTGCCCACCAATTCCAAAAATTCTTGAATATAGCGATAGGGAAGCATCGCCCGCCATGCGGAATCACGACGCTCGAAAAAGCTTTTACGACGTAGCATAGCATGGAAAAGAAGGCGCTCTTTCAGGAAAGCCACGTCATCAACGTAACCCTGGTTGCTTTTCTCATTTTGTAGTTCATTGTGTACCACGCTTAATAATTGACGATCATAACTGTGATAGTCAAATCCAAGCAGTGGCGAGGAGGTCAGTTGTTCACTGGTTGTAAAATACATAGCACGATCAGTATCAGGGTTGGCAACAAGGGCTGGGTCAACCTGCATGAGTTGGCGTAGTAAACGATCAGCTACTTCCGGTCGCTCTTTAGCTCCTCCTTTGGAACGTACGAATTCGTTCGCTGGTTCGTCTGCTGCGGCAAAGGCGTTATAGTAGAATAATTTAAGATATTCTAGCCCCGATTGGTTATTTTGTAGCAATTGGGCCACATCGTCACAGTTATGATCCCGCAGCAAAATATATGAGAGCGCGGAGCGAGTATCGCGCATGGTGATATGCAATCGACGGCGAAGATATACCACTTCAAACAGTGTGCGTAGTCGCTCGATGATTTGTTCGCTTCCATTTGTGTCGTAGAATCGATTTACATTCGCTAGAATGAAACAACGATCTTTGAATTCGCAGCTCTGACAGGGCGCCCAGAATTTGGGGTCTACCAATTTTTTCACCTGTCGGCTCAGGATAGAGTTTTCATTTCCTGCGACCACTGAGCGCCAGTTCAAGTTTACAATCAATAGACCTTGAGCCAGGTTGCCCTGTGCTTCCAGAAAATCGAGGATGGCTTTGTGAAGATAGGGATAGTGATCACGGTAGGTATGCAAAAAATCCCGTAACCGCCCTTCATTAATGGCTATAATACGGGCGGCACTATCGGGTTGAGCAAATGGGTTGTGACCACCGAATGGCGCAAGAAAGTCATTCAAAACCTGATCGTTGCCTTTATCTCCTTCATCCTGCGAACCATCATAGTTTGTTTCAAAATCGAGTCTATGTAAGTGGAAGCGTTTGCCGTTATTACCATGGAGCAGTTCAATATGGCTTCCTTGCTTTACCGCTTCAGCCTCAAGCTGTTGAATAAAGGCGGTTTTGCCATCACCAGCATTCCCTGTAATGATCACCAGTCGGTGCTTACCCTCTAAAATATCGGGAAGAAGACGTTCATCAAGCCAGGTAGGAACGTAGGTGGCTTTGGCAATAGGATCGAGGCCGCGTGTACCCGCATTACTGAAGCGAGCCTGGCTGTAGAGCGTAAGCAAGCGCGTAACATAGGGATTATAATTGGGTCTATCTTTTTCCCACGTTTCTAATTCGATGTCTACGCTCTCTACGCGTCCGGTTTCTCCAAATTGGTCTGTTCCCTCTGGATTGATGTGTTCCTCAGGTAGAATATTGGTTGGCCGCAAAGGGTAGTCAGCGACTTTTAACAGTTCCGCATGCATCTCTCTGGCTGTGCGGAAGCGTTCTCCACGTGCTGGTTGTGTGATCTTGTAGAGAAACAAGGCAAAATCATCCGACAATTCAGGTCGATAATGAAGAGGATTTTCTGGATCGCTGTCAATTTTCGGGTAATCTGAGAAAGGATAGTGACCGGTTATCATTTCATATAACACTATACCGACCGCGAAGAGATCAACGCTTTCATCCCAACCAAGCATTTGGATATCGGGGGCCATGTAATTTGGGGTACCAATTAACGTATGTCTGATCTGACTGCTCAGACGCGCAGCGATGTTGAAATCTAGCAGCTTGAGATTCCCCTGTTTGTCTAACATCAAGTTACCAGGTTTGATATCCCGGTGTAAGTAGCGAATATTGGACTGCTGCAATTCATCATACTCTTCCTGAGTCAGATCTCCTTCAGCCGCTTTGCGTCGTAATTCTATCATTCGTTCTTCATTTGGTTGATGGAGGTAGTCAAGTGCGTTAAGCAATTGCCCAATCAGATGTACAGCTTCCTCCGGTGGTAAAAGATTCTCAGGCTTTGTAAAAGCCGTTAATGTTACCCCTTCGATCAATTCCATCAGTAGATAAAATTGTGTTGGATGAATGCGATCGGCAAAATAAACTATGGCGATGTTAGGGTGATTAAGTTTGGATAGGATCTCATATTCCCGCTTCAATTGATCCAGTGAGTACTCACCGTTAATCACCTTCATAGCATATACGCGGTTTGTAATATGGTGGAACACTTTATAGACTTGCCCAAAGCCTCCTGACCCAAGTTGCCCTAATACTTTGAAATTGCCTCCGATCTCCTCTCCTATTGCATAATAGAGTGGGTAAGTCGTGACGGGCTGAGCTTGATCAGGTAGCGTTTTGGCCTCAGAGGGATGCAGCAACTGATCTAATATCCTGACAACATCATCCGCTGTGTAGTGACGGCTACTATAGTCTATTTGATAAAGCGTAGCCGCCAGGTCCGCCAGTTCGTTAGGCAGACCTGGCACAAGCGTTGTCAAGGAAGGCGCTTCTCCACCAATCTGTATACGCTCGCTAACGTTCGCAAATGGCACCTTTCCGCTAAACAATTCGTAGATCATGGCGCCCAGAGCATACAGGTCGCTTGCGAAATAGGCTTCCGGGTTGAGCTGATCCAGTTCAGGGGCCAGGTAACGTCGATCTCTATCAGGTGATGGAGATTGCCAGATAGTAGCCTGACCAGCTTGTTCGATACGGGCATGCTCAAAATTCATCAACCGAGGTGTAAGATCAGAAGACAGCAAGATATTCTCAGGACGTAAATCACGATGAATTACCCCTTTAGTATGAGCCGCACTCAGACCACAGGCAATCCCTTTCAGTAGACTGATCTTCTCAGCATAGCTTAATTGTTGTTTCCGCTCCAAAAAATCCCGCAATGTGCCTTCTTCTGACCAGGGAGTAATTTCGATAAAGTGTCCAGAATCGTCTGTGAAAAAATCGTTAATTGCAAGCAAGTTGGGATGATGGCCGATTGATTGTAAAGCCAGTGCGTCACGTTTAATGCGGTTCAAAAGGTTATCTCGCTGAATTGGGGAGAGATATGGCGTGAATGCATACAGCCTCAAACGTATGGTTGGCGAGTTTGGTAGTAGATTGTTTTGGACGAGGTATTCGTCAGTGAGATCAGTGCGCTCAAGTGTCTCAACTACTGTATAATGATCGATTTGTTGAGGCGCATGGGTGCGAATGCGGCATTCTTGCTCAATAGCATCCCGAACCGTATTTCGATATGGAAGAAGCGCATCTGAGGCTAATGAACGACCACCAGCAAACAGCAATGATGGATCCTGGAGAAATTTCGCTACCTCGGGATAGAGAAAAGTGTGTTTGGCGACTGCGCCAGTTAACTGTAATTGAGTCTTCTCATCGGCAATTACAACGCAGGCTTCAACCCAGACATGTTGCAGTGACGCGGAATATTGTACTAGCCTTCCTTTGAGAACACGTGCTTTGTGATTTGTCAGGCGTAGAGGATTGGCTTTCTCTTTACCACTAGATAAATGCCATATGTAATCGCCACCGCTAATCTGTACCAGCCAGCGTTTAATTTCGACAACATAGATGGCATGCGGAGCTACCACGATCAAATCATACTCATAGGGCTGGCGTCCTACTGTAGCTATCTCTAAGTTAGGATAGAGCAAATAGTTGGAAGGGAGGACATTAGCGAGATGCTGTACAACCAATGCCTCTCCTTCATCGATTGGCTGCACACCTCCGAGATTTATTAACTGCGCCATATGTTTGCTCTCCTGTGATACAGCTAATTATAACCTTTTACTTGAGTATTTGCTCACTTTTAACGGCGGCACTCTAACTTGATAATGATCTGGTTTTTTTGGAATAAACTTTGTACGTCGGTTACTAACTGATCAAGCGAAAATCCTTGCGCTCCTTGTTTCTCTGCTAAGTGGCGAACGACCTCACCTAACTCCATAGGGCGACCATCGCTGAGTATTGTCAGTAACTGACCCTCTGCTGCGTTCGGCGCCTGCTTGATAAACAAAGAAGAAATCTGGTCTTGTAATTGTTCTATCTGCATTTGTGCATACAGGAAACGTTCAGCCCAAAGTTCTAGCATTTGTGTATCTCCACCTTTTAAGCTCTCTTGTAACTCATGCTCTACTTGTTCAACGCGCTCAGTGTCTGGCAAGATAGGATTTTTTGCGATCAGGGAGAGATATGACAGATCGCTCTTTACCCTGGATAGTTTGCTGCTGAGTTCATCCATGAAGCGCTCGAGTTGTTCGCCAACCTCAATTTCCAGATTCTGCTGAGACTCTATTGGACGATAATGATCAAAGCTTGCATGGAGACCTATTCTATGACTACTTAGATGGTTTAAAAGTGTCTCGCGCTGCATCTTGAGAGCCATGAAACGATCTCGCTGGCCGGAAATGCGTTCCTGAGTGGCCCGCTCTAGTTTTTCAAGTTCTCGACGCAGCACAGGCATATATTCAAACCCCCGTCCTGCGGCGATTTCATGCCCGACGCGTTGATTCAGTGCTTCAAACTGGTCACGAAATTCAGGCAAGCTATAGGTATCCGCACAATTATCCACTTCTCGTTTGACTCGGATTACCATTTCAAGAAGGATATTCCACACTTTAAACTGCTCAGTATTGTAATAAGCTTTTTGTAGTAGTTCTTTTAGCCTTTTAAAGGTTGCATGTATAGTTAGCTGTCCACGATATAAGATAACTAGCCTGGATGAAGATGTTTCAGCGTTCCTAGCCTCATCAAGAAGGTTTTTGCTACTCTCCAGGAGTTCAGTGGCCACCTCTGATACCGTAAACACACTGACCTCCACGATACTTTGAAGGGCCTGGCTACGTGGCAGCCATAGTGATTGGTGGGTTATCTCAGGTACAGATAGTCTGCTGTTCGCATTGCGTTGGGCATCATCAAGTATCTTTTGAATTTGATCTTTGTATATCTGATTATGCGTTTCTACCTGGTGATCTATTTCATTGCGCAATCGATTCACTGCAAGGTGTACCTCTTCAAGCTCGGAGACCCCTGTTGCTCGCTCAGCACGCCGCGCCAGCATCGCTACTTGTGAACTAAACCTGGTGATATCAAAGTCTCCTACAGACTCATCGAGCAGCTTCAGATCATTTCTGATGGCTTCTAATTTCTCATTAATGACATGTTGCAATTCTTCTGGTGATTCGATTAATCGCGCAAATTTGCGTTTTCGTTCATCAAGTTTTAAATACCGACGAGCTTTTAACAAGCGAAGAGCTTGCTGTAATTCAGTTGCCAGGTATCCTTGTCGCCTGAAAAGGTCATTCAGTTCATCGTATCCTAGCTCACCAGCGAGAACTCCATTCACCTTTGTTTTCGCTGTGCTGGCATCGAGTGCATCGAGAATTGCCTGTTCTAGTGGATGAAGCTTGAACTTAATCTGCCCCTGTTCTCGGCCAGCCCAATTCGTTAGCTCAAGTAAATGAGGAATAGAACGTTGGAAATTCTGAAATGCTTGACTACTGCCTTGACCAAAGAGCCGCACAATTTCATCTTTTGAACCAGTGAGCGCCTGCCGCCCATGAGCCATGGCTACGGTTACACGAGGATTGCTCAGAGCATTGATATAGAGATTCAGGTGGTTTTCCCATCCTCGCATTGTGATAAAGGTTACGTATGCTGGATAAGATGCCTCACACATCTGGTTGAATATATCTTTAACCATATCCGTGCCTATCAAAGTTAATGCCCATTCACTCTGTTCGCGAAGCTCGTTATGGAAAAGAAGTTTCACTACATTGCCGAGTAACTGATCTGTGAAAGTTTTCATGTTACGCGCTTGCTCTTCGTTAGGGATAGCATTACGATTATTGGACAGGAATTGTAGTAAGGCGAGCATAAATAGAGGTGTGAGCCTTGTTAAGGGCAATCCAAGGTCGCTCAGATAGGCAATATTCAATACAACAGAGGGTCTGCGCATAGCATTCAAACGGAGGAATGCTTTCTTTGAGCCACCCAATTTGCGAATCTGCCCTGGGTCCTGATTGCCTGACTCCAGGCTCAATTGAATCCAGATACCAAATTCTGCAACATTTTGATCTGTATCGAGTTCTTCCTGGGTAAGAGCCGCTTGCAGATAAAGTTGCCTGTCCGGGTAACTCTCTTGAAACGTACCAGATAATTCATGCTGGCCCTCCCATTTCCAACCTGTTAAGGAAGTGCCTCGGCGCTCGGTGAAGATTTGTCCACGTAAGATAAGTTCCTGAAAGGCAGTCAACGCCAACTGCCCATGATATGTATCTTCCTTATACCGCCCAATAAACTCCTTGGCTAGACGTAGAAAAACTGGATCAGGTCTTACTTCCGTGGCGGCTAGCTTGCGTAAGGAGGGTCCCTCCGCAAAATCGTATAGATATTCACGCCGATAGGCTGGTGGCAATACAGAGATAATGTCAGCTACATCGTAGTAATGCTGAATTTCTTCTGAACACCCTTCGGGGAAAGCTCCAAGAAGCTTAATCGCAAATTCATTGTCAGTATTACCTGTGACTGGTGCAACGCCCAACGCTTCGCGAACCACCTGACCAAGTTTTCCATTTTGATCAAATGCTACCTCTCCATGGAGATAATCATCTATCAGATCCGTTGGCTGGTAAGTAGTATTGCTCTCATCGTAGTAGGCTATTGCCCTGCGGAAGGCGTCGACGACAGTGCGAGGGCCAGCTCCAAGGTCTTGTCGGGAAGCAATCTGACCAATACTCTTTAGGGTATATGGAGGTAAAATATTGCTCATAGTGTCCACAAATCCAAATACCTGAGCATACTTGCGCCAAAGATCAGAGGCAAATGAACGACCATACATCGTTTCGGGACGTATATAAAAGTTGAATCCTTGCATCCGATCAATAATATCCCGACGTACATCAGCGATGAGGGTTTCGGTGGCCGTCGGCATGCTGATTACGATGCCATAACTACCCTGATGATGGTGCAATTCATTGAGTACACCAAACAGATCTTCCATAAACTGGTCGCGAGTAGGATACTCACTCAATGTGACCTGTAGTTCATCGGTAAAGACAACCGGGCCTTCTCGTCCTACCGTTGTGACTAGTTCATTGACCTCAGCTAAAAATTTAACGACGTCAGGTGGGCGCGTCTCAAGCTTTAACTTGCCTTTATCTAATAATCCTTTTAATACCTCTATCGTCGTGCCTTCCTCCTCTGCTATCGTTTCCAAAGACTGAGCGCAGTAACGGTCATAGATAAAGCGTAGAGATTGACAATAATCGGGGGCGAGTTGCTCAAGTCGATAATTTACCCAGGTGTAAGTGGCTCCAATAATATCAGTGAGTCCAAACCAGGCAAAGGGAGGTACAGCAATCACGTTGTTTTTCTCACACTCATACCACAAATGAACTGCTGTGCTAGTTTTGCCATACCCATAGCGACCGACGATAGCACCTATCACACATCCTTTGTTGTGGCGAGTCCAATGAATCAATTTTTCTACGAAAGTAGATGTGTCTCCCATGGACATATGAGTACTGGCATGGGTAGAGTAAACCGTTTCTACGATCGCTGGAGAGGTTATCAGTGTATCGGCACTATAAGTGGGGATAACAGCATCCTTTTCGCGTACAGGTGCTAGGCGTTTATCGAGCATCAACATATGAATCCTTTCGAGCTAACCTACGAGCGAGTGATTTAGCTATAGGATATCTAAAACCTGGATAGCATGCTCAAGAATTACTGACCTGCCCCACTCTCCCGTGTGCATTTTCAGAAATGAAAAAGTGGAGCGGGCAATTTCGAATACTTCCTCTAATTGCTCAACTTCCATGAGACAGAGCTGAGACAGTTCATTCCAGACTTGATCAACAAGCAGGAGGGGAGTACCGTAGGAAAGATGCTTTCGTTGATAGCATCGATCAATACCAAGAACAAAAAGTTCAGGTGAGCACCACACTCTTCCACAAGTATTGCGTTGCTTACCCCGGACCTGTAAAAATGGAGGATGAAGTTCGCTTAGCCATAAGACAACAGCATTAGGACTCTTTGGATATACACCTTTGCCATATTCAGGATGTTCTACTGAAAGTTTCTGATGAAGTGCTGCTGCCTGGTCAGAAAAAGCAGGAACTGTAGGCCGAGCCTGCCAGAGTAGACAACAGGTGGACTGATAAACCCAACTCCAACTGCTCAATTTGATACCTTGATATTGTTGTCCTTCAACCAACACATAAAATATAAAATGTATCATATCCGCATAAAGGTCAGGACTTATTGATTGTACCTGGTTCAATCTCTGCCCCAGATCAGATAATTGATAGCGAGGACTACTTTTGTCAGGTTTTCGCCTCACTAAACCTGATTCAGACATGATGAGTAAGTTTTCTCTAATATATCGGGCTACTTTTAGTTGCTCTCGGATACCAGCATTAAGCAGAAGATCTTCGGTAGAGAACCATTTGTCTTCCGAAAGAACTTCTAACAACATGTGCACTCTTTTCGGTAAAACCTTAATGTTAAAAGATGCACTTGTAATAATAGGTAGATTATTCATCTCTCAAGTTATTTTGAATAATTTGTGTAACATCCTTAACTGATTGAAGTCATTTTAACAGAGGTTGAGTTATCGGTCAAGTTTAATGTTTGAGTTTTTGAGTTTGTTTGAGTTTTCATGCTTAGGCATGGTTCAAATGAACTTGACAGTTCCTAACAGAGCGGATAACGCAAAGTGGCTTGCTAAGCCGGTTCAGATTTAAATTTGACTGTTCAAACTGTCAAGTACAATTCATCCAAATTGAACCTTGCCTTAAGGTTATTGTACCAAGTGGGCATTAAAAAGGTAACTATAAACCGCTCATGCCTTGCCAACCATAACCGTCTTATATACACTAAGAACAAATGGACGGGCTGCTCAGTCGGAGGATGGGACGTGCAGAGTTTCTTTGCCATTTGATCAGCTATCATCCTCGTTTGCTCCAAAATGCTTGTAGTTCCTGCCTCCAGGCTGTCAGCTGGCCCATCAATAGAAAGAAAAGTTCGCTATCTTCATCTGGCACGATAGGAAGCAGCGGCATAGAGAAGGTATCAATCACATTGTTATTTGCATCGATCTTAAAGGCATCGATAATCGGTAGGTCTGCCTGATCGTGCAACATTTTTCGCGCGTGCACTGTTGCATCCTGGAAGAGTGAACGGCCACGGTCGATCAGGGCAGAGAGCACGAGAGACGATTCGTCATCAAGCGTAGAGGAGAGTACATCTGTATATTGCTGGAGAAGCGTATCGATATCCGCGAAAGTAGTGAG
>WNFJ01479443.1_pt2 | contig 21671 bp, 18 predicted proteins | sample 5400461 | NCBI WGS metagenome assembly WNFJ01 (sample SAMN13153349, study PRJNA577476) | soil metagenome | isolation source: 115 cm saprolite on Douglas fir-dominated hillslope | place: USA:California | collected 2013-09-17
CGCGAAACGACGGATGAAGCACGATAGGTATCAGCGAAGGGTAGTGGGTGAGAAAGAAGTTTTTTTCCCAATAGCCGGACCACGGGAGATAGAGGAGCATCGCGCCCATTTCGAACGCAAGAACGACCAGAAGTGCGCGATAAACCCGGTTCATAGATCAGCAGAATTCCGTCGTATCAGGAAAGCTTCAGGATCTGCGGATGGGCTTCTGAAGGGCGGCGATGCGTTCGGCCACGCCACGGTAGTCGATGTTCATCGCGTAGACCTGGGAGAAACTCTTCAGAGCCGCTTCCGGCTCGCCCGCCGACTCCTGAGCGACGCCCAAATCATACCGCAAGGCGAGCGTGCTTTCCGGATCATTGCCGGGGGTCTGCAAGGCGCGCTCATACCAGATGGCAGCAATGGCCGGCTGGCCCTTTTCCATGAAAGCCAGACCGAGAAGCGTACAACACTGCATGGTGTAGCGGAAGGCACGGCCGCGATCGCTGGCTTTGGCAACTTTCTGGAATTCGCTGATAGCCTCCTCGAGGAGCCCCATTTCGCGAAACGCGATGCCCAGGTTGTAGTGTGTTTCGAGATCTTCATCCTCCGCGCCCATCTCACCGAGCTCGGCGCGAAACTCGTCAAAAACTTCCTTGAGCGGACCGGACTCGGCAGAAGGCGCAGGTGGTGCGGCCGCCTTCGAAGCGGAAGGCGGAGGAACATACGGTGTGTTTCCAGAAAATCCAGGCGGCAGTCCACCAATGCCGAGCTGATCGATTTCGTTGGCCAGATCGGCCAGGAACTGATCGGAAGCAAAACCACTACCTGCGGGCGGCGCCGAAGCGGCGTTTTGCGCGACTGGCTCCGGCTCGCGAGGGGCAATGGGTTTTTCCGGTGGCTTTTGATCATGTGCCGGCACGAGAGGTTCCGCGTCGAGTACGAGCTCGTACTCTTGGTCCAATTCGAATTCGGGCTCGCTGCTCTCGGGAGGTTTCTGCGGAAGTTTGGGCTTGGCTGGCGCCGGTGTCTTTGGTGAATTCTCGGCGATGGGTATCGGCTCAAGTGGAATTGCCGGAGTGGCGGCTACTTCCTCCAAGGGAACAGGCGGGGTTTCCTCGCTAATCTGAAACTCTTCCATGTGCCCAGGTTCGGCAGGACCTGCGGGTGCGGCCGGGGGCTTGGCTGGCGCAGAAGCAGAAGCCTTCACAGCTGATTCGCTGGGACGCGTTTCTTCGAGAAGGGTCGCCCATTCGTCGGATAAATCGACTTCCTGCACATCCGACTGCGTGGGAGCAGCGCTGGCCTTAACAGACTCGGCGCGGCGCTGTTCGTCGACAGGAGCGGCATTCACTGGCACTGCGGAAGGCGGAGGCTCTTCCGGCACGGGCATCGCGGCGATTTCGGGTATGGTAGCAGCCATAGGTTCTGGTTCTGCAATTTCCGCGGCCTTCGGTCCTGCCACTGGAACAGCGGCTACCAATTCTTCGTCGGTCAAACCAGCGGCACGCTGGAAGCGGCGGCGCAATTCCCCGAATCGTTCGGCGCTGCGCTTGTCGCCCGTTTCGGTGTGGATCTGTTCGAGTTGCGCGGCGAGTTCGGCGGTGCGGCGGTCGTCGCCGGCGCCAAGGACAAAGTCGAGCAGTTTTTCGAGTGTCGGAGTGTGGCGCGGCGCGCGGCGCAAAATAGCCTCAAGCAATCCAATGGCTTTCTGCGTGAGGCCGTAGCTGGCGAAGAGGTCCACGTCGGTGAGCGATTGGGCGATGAATTTCTGCGTTTCTTCGTCGAGTGCAGGTTCGCTGGAAACCACCGCAGGCTTGACGGGAACTTCCGGAGCGGATTCTTCCTCCTCGGCAGGGAGCTTCGGAGCAGGCGGCTTGGGAATATCCGCCTGCAAGTTTTCCTCTGGAAACTCTTCGCCTTCCCCCGCGGCCAAGAGTCCCATCTTGCGGAGTACGCCGTTGAGCCTGCGCTTGGCGGAATCGCTCTCGGGTTCCTTCTCGAGGAGTCGTTCGAAAGTCTTCTTTGCTTCCTCCCACTGGTGAGCGGCAGCGAAGGCATCTCCCAGGCGCGCCAGCGCATCGGGCAAGCGGAAGGAATCGCTGGTGCGACCGTAGAGTTCCACGAGCCATTCGAGCGGTTCGATGCGCTCAGGCATGCCGGCAACAAGCTCATTGAGCAATTTTCCGACGACCTCGTGCTCCCCGGCATCGATCATAGGTAGCCGCGACTTATCGAGAATAGCCATGGCTTTTTCGGCATTGCCGGATTGCAGCAGCGCTTCGATCACTCTTTGCATGGGGCCAAAATTTTTCTCATCCGCTTCGAATACGCGGTGCGCGAGGGACGAGGCCTGGTCCCAATCGGAGTTCTTGAGATAAAGATCGAGGAGGAATTCGGTCTGCTCGCCGCCCTTTTCGAGATCGGCCGTCTGCTCGAGAAGCTGGGCGGCCTTGTTGAGATCGCCTTGTGACGAATAAGAGCGCGCTTTTACAATGGCGGCCGCAAGATTGCCGGGCTCGAGCTTGAGAGCTTTGTCCGCAAGTTTTTCACTTTCGGCCTGATCGCCTCGCGCCAGGGCGCGCTGGGAGGCCGAGACGTAGGCATCGATGGAGTCGCGTGTTTGGCCCATGGCCTGGTACAAATCGGCCAGACGGATCTGGATGCGGAGATTATCTGGTTCAGCGAGCAAAAGTTTTTTCAGCAGGCTGACGGCCTCCGGCTGGCGATGGTTCTTCAGGTGAATCTCCGCCAGTTGGAGGAACAGCGGCCGGGCTTCGCTCATAACGCCCTGTTGCACGTAGAGGTCGGCAAGCTTTTCGAGGGGACGAATCTCTTCGGGAGCGAGCTTGGCGATGCGTTTGTAAACGGCGATGGCTTTTGTAAGGAAACCGTCACCGACAAAAATTTGTGCGAGGCGTTCGAAGTAGTCGATGGCCTGGAATGTCTCGCCCTGGCGAATATACAGCTCGCCGATGGTCATCAAGGTGACTTGATCGCGAGGTTCGTACTTCAGAATATTCTGGTATTCCGCTATGGCCTGAGCGACTTTGCCCTGGTTCAGCAGCTTTTGTGCGGCTTCAACATATTTGCTCTTGTTATAGGCCATGCGCGAACAGACAAATCTCCTCTGGAGTCTGCCCCAGACTTTGTCCTCAATTTGCTGCGGTGACCGTTAATTGGTCGAGCCGCAATGCTACTCCGTAACGCTAACAGGCTGGAAAAAGGCAAGTCAACGAACCCAAAGTTTGTTGTGAGCAGGCAGTTATCCCCTTCACCAGAAGGAAACCAGCCGGCGAAGGCGAGGCGAATGGAAAGGGAACTCTTTTCCCTCGAAGCCTATACGAATAGGAGGAAGAAATGTGTCCATTTTCGCGTCCTTTCCTCTACATCCAGCCAGTCTTCCATTGACGGTAAGAAACCAGGACGAAAGCAAGAATGATGATTGGCGCCAGGACCTTCGCGAAGGGATCGCCCGAAAACGCATACGAAGCTGACGCTCCGAGCAGGTTGAATGTATATCCCGCGTAGGCCCATTTTTCAGGGTACGAAACCGTCCCTGCAGGATCGCCAGGCCGCCGAGGAGCTTGGCAGTTCCCTGACGACTCTCTTTTCAGGTCCTGTTTTTACGGCTCCACCTATACGGCGAATGGGAAAGTCGAAACCGGACATAGTTGAGTTGCGGACTTGAGGACCAAAACTAATGACGGATAGTGGTACCATCCCGGCATTAGGCTATGAAAGGGCAAGGAACACCTGATGCATGCGTTGGAATCCCGACGTAATTTTCTCGCGGCCCTGGGTGGAGCAGCTGCGTCCTCGTTGCTTTGCCGCTGCGGCTCGAGCGCTTTGCCTTTGCCCGCGATGAGCAGCCGCTTTAAGCTTTCGGTCATCACCGATGAGATCAGCCAGGATCTGGGCCACGCGCTGGAAATTGCCTCCAAGGAGTTTGGCCTCGCATACGTTGAGCTGCGAGGGATGTGGAACAAGAACATTATTAACCTCGACGAAAAAGAAACCGCTGAAGTGCGGCGGCTGCTCGGGAAATTTAGCCTTCAAGTAACCGATATTGCCAGCCCGCTCTTCAAGACGGACTGGCCAGGAGCCCCGACCTCGAAATACAGCCCCAAAACGCCGCAGTTTGGGGCGGACTATAATTTCGCGCAGCAAGGAGAAGTGCTAGAGCGCTCCATCGCTATTGCGGAGGCACTGAGCACGGAGCGCGTCCGCTGCTTTGATTTCTGGAGACTGGAAGATGCGAAACCGTTCCGAGAGGCGATGGACGCGAAACTCCGCGATACCGCTGCTCAGGTGGCGGCGAAAAAAATCACTCTGCTCCTTGAAAACGAATTTGCATGCAACACGGCGACCGGCGCGGAAGCGGCGCGCACTTTGCATGCCGTGCAGTCGCCAAACTTGAAATTGAATTGGGATCCGGGGAACGCCGCCTTTCGGGGCGAGATCGCTTTTCCCGATGGATTCGAAAAAATTCCCAAGGAACGCCTCGGGCACATGCACTGCAAGGACGTGGCGCGCAAAGTGGACGGGACTTTCGAATGGGCGGCGATGGGCCGGGGCATTATCGATTACGACGGACAGTTCGGCGCGCTGGTGCAAGCCGGATACTCGGGAACCGTGAGCCTCGAAACGCACTGGAGAGGCGCGGGCTCGGAGGAAGAATCCTCGCGGCAAAGCATGGCGGGGATGAAGGAACAGCTGAGAAAAGCGGGCGCGCTGTGATTAATATTTCGAAAGTTTGTAGAGCACGGATGCGTGAGGCTGCAGCGTGACGGCGAGTGATTTCATAGGGGCAAGATCCTTCTTCTCCCATAGGTCGCGCACGTGGTACTTGCCTTTCGGCAGCCCGGCCTCTTTCCACGAATAGTGCAATGTCTGAGGAATGCTGTCGAGGTTGAAGACCGCGATGTAATATCCGTCACCAGATGCCGGGCGGGCGAGCCACAGGGACGAATTGTCTGTTGTGAGAACGGCGTGATTGCCAGTGGAGTGCTGGTCGACCTCGAGCACTTCGGCGTTGGTCAGCAGCGACTTCGTCCATTCATCGCAGAGTGTCAAGTTTCCCCCGATAATCAATGGCGAACGAAAGACGGACCAAAGCGTGAACTGCGTGCGCTGCTCATCGTGAGTCAGCCGAGTGGCGCGCGGTTTCTCCCAGCCAGGGGACGGTTCGAGGCGGCCGATTGGCAGCATGTCTGCGTCGGGCCAATGGCCGGGACCTGAGAAGGGCGCCCATTTAGCGGTCCGGCCAAACTGATTCTGGATGCCCGAAGGAAACTCCGTGTCGCTGTGCCAGAGGTCCCAGATGTCGTCCGAGATGCGCCACATCTGCGCGTATTTGCTGACTTCTTCAGCTTTTTCGAGCGAAGTGGGTCCGGGCGACAGACTCAGAACAATGGGTCTCGAAACCTTGCGAAGCGCGTGACTCACCAGACGAATTTCGTCTCCTTTGTAAGGATGATCGGAGATGCAATCAACCTTCAGAAAGTCCACGCCCCAGTCGGCGTACTGCTCGGCGAGCGAATCGTAATACGCTTGCGCGGCTGGTTTGCTGGCGTCCAAACCGTAGTTGAAAGGATTCCACGGACAGGTGTCGGAAGTATTCGCGGCATCGCCGGCGTGGAAAGCGCTTCCCGCGATGGGGAGATTTTTCCGCACGGCCTCCTTGGGAACGCCGCGCAGGATGTGCAGACCGAATTTCAGGCCGAGAGAATGAATGTAGTCTGCGAGTGGCTTGAACCCTGAATCTTCAGTCGCCGAAGGAATCGTGTTGACCGCGGGCGTGTAGCGGCCGAAGGCATCGAGGCTGAATTGCGCGCTCTCTGCATTTGTGCCGGAGGAGTGATTCGTGACATACCAGCCGGAATCCACGACGACATATTCCCAGCCGAAGCCCTTCAGGTGCTCGGCCATCCACTGTGCATTGGCGCGAATGTCCGCCTCGCTGACCGTTTCGCCGTAGGCGTCCCAACTGTTCCAACCCATCGGGGGAGTGGCTGCGAGCAGAGACGGCGAATCGGGAGCAGCGGGCCGAGCCAGGAAGACGGCCGCGGCGGCGCAAATCAAAATAACCAAGACGAACGCGTTGGAAAAACGCATTGGGTTGCTCCCGTGGTGATGCTCGGCGCGGCGATCTATTCGGACCCGGAACGGCGATCTTATCTTGAGCTGTCAAAAAATTGGAAGTGAAGTCTGCGTTGCGCCCGCAGCCCAACAGGTGGAGTCCCGCACGGGCGCAAAAGAATAGCGGTGAAGGGGCGTGGGGCCGTGTTGGCGCAAGGCCTCGAGATGATCGGGTGTGCCATAGCCTTTGTGGCGGGCGAGGCCGTATTGCGGATAAATGGCGTCCCACTCTTGCATGCGAATATCTCGGTGCGTTTTGGCGAGGATCGAGGCTGCCGCGATGGAGACACTGCGGGCATCGCCCTTGATCAGGGATTTCTGCTCGATCAGGACGTCGAGCTGCATGGCGTCGATGAGCAGGTAATCGGGCAGAATCGCCAATTGTTGCAGCGCGGCGGTCATCGCCTGACGCGAGGCCTGGTAAATGTTCCAGGCGTCGATGCGCTGCGCGTCTACTTCGGCAATGGCCCACGCGAGAGCGTGTTCGCGGATGCGCGGTGCAAGCTCCGCGCGCCGTTCGGAAGTGAGCTTTTTCGAATCGTCCAGGCCGACAATGCGCCGCTTGGGATTGAGAATCACCGCGGCCGCAACGACCGGACCAAACAACGCGCCGCGTCCGGCTTCATCAATGCCGGCGATACGCGTCCGGCCAAGGTGGCGCGCGGCTCGCTCGAAACGGGAGGAGCAGAGTCGGCTCATTACGCGGGGAATATTAGCACGCGGAAGAGCGCGCGACTCACGACTTATCACAGGTGTCCTGTGAGAATCATCGCCCTTGAAATAGTGGAAATCGCTGGGGTCACTCGTAACGCAAGGCAATCACGGGATCAACTCGCGTCGCCCGCCGCGCAGGCAGCAGGCAAGCAATCAAACCTGCGGTGGAAAGAATCAAGGCGCCTACGCAGAATGTCGAGATATCGGTCGGACGCACTCCGAAGAGCAAACTGGATAGAAAGGGTGTAAGCAGCAACGCGAGAGCAAATCCTGCCAGCAGGCCTAGCGCAATGGGGAGCATGCTCTGGCGCAAGACCAGCGCGAAAAGTTGACGTGGCGCGGCGCCCAGCGCCGTTCGAACGCCAATCTCGCGCATCCGTTGCAAAACGGAATACATTGTAACCGCGTAAATCCCGATACAAGCAAGCAATAAGGCGATCCCGCCCATGATTCCGGCAAGCAGCGTCACGAACCGGGTTTGCCTGCGGGCCGATTCCACGTAATCCGTCATCGGCTCAACCTGATAGATGGGCAGGTCCTTGTCCAGCGAAGCGACCTGCTGGCGAATCAGGGGCAACAGTGTTTGTGTGCTGGAGCTCGACTTCAGAGTGACTGCCATGTGCGCGCGAATCGCCTGCGGATAGAGCAGGTAAATCTGTCCGCGGACTTGATCCGTCAGCGTGTGATATTGCATGTGTTTCACGACGCCGATCACTTGCGCGGTATCGCGCACAAAATTGCCGTTCTCGATGTTGATCAGTTTTCCGACCACATCCTGCCCGGCCCAACTCTCTTTCGCCACGGTGTCATCAACAATGGCAAGCTTGAGATTCTCCGCGACATCGTGATCGTCGAAATCACGCCCGGATAAGAAAGTGGCTCCCATGCTCTTGAAGTAGCCGGGGAGACTCGATCGCAAATCCGCCATCGTCGTATTCTGGTCGTGTTTCGAAGCGCCGTCGCGCCAATAAAACCCATACCAGTTCGGGAGTGTGTCGTCGAACGGCAAGTGGGAAATCACTCCGGCCGTTTCGACGCCGGGCATTTGCGAGAGGTTTTCTTTGAGTTTCCGAAAAAATTGCACCGCCGCGTCGGGGGATTGGTATTTCACCGACGCCACAGAGATGCGAAACGTAAGCACATTGGTGGCGTCAAACCCAGGGTTTACCTGGAGCAGCCTCACAAAGGTTCGCAGCATCAAGCCTGCGCCGATCAGGAGAACGAAACCGAGCGCTACTTCGGAAATCACCAGCAGATTACGCTGGCGGCCTCCGCTTCGAGTGCACGTTTGCCGGTTGTCCTTCAACGATCGGGCGAGATCCAATTTTCTTGTGCCGAGCGCGGGGGCAAGTCCAAACAGCGCACCGACGACAATGGCGACGATGAAGGTAAAGACAAAGACGAGCGGATTCATCTGAATCGTGGAGAAACGCTCCATTTCTTTGGGCTGCATGGCCAGGACAAGTTTTAGGGCGCACCAGCCAAAGCCCAGTGCCGCCACAGCGCCGCAGCAAGATAACAAGACGCTCTCAGTCAGCAACTGCCGAATCAATCGGCCTCGCCCGGCACCGATGGCTGTGCGTACCGCCATTTCCAGGGTGCGTTCATTCGCGCGGACCAGCAAGAGGTTAGCAACATTCACGCAGGCGATGAGCAGAACGAGTCCGGCGCCGCCGAAAAGCGCCAGAAGCGCTGGCCTGATGTTTCGAACCACGTCCCCTTGAAGTGGCACAACCTGGAGAGTGAGCGGAGGGTCTGCAAAAGTAGGGTATTGGGCGCGAATCTGTGCGGCCAGCGTATCCACCTCCTGCTGCGCCTGTGTAATGGTCACGCCGACCCGCAGCCGGCCAATAACGCGAAGATAACTTTGATCCGCAGGACTGCTGGCAAAATTAGAACGAAAGGGCACATAAGCGTCCATCTCCGGGGGGACGCTCGAGCCTTCGGGGAAGATGATTCTGAATCCAGGCGGCATCACCCCGACCATGGTGACGGATTGGCCGTTGAGGCGGACCGTCTTGCCGATCCATCGAGGATCCGCACCAAAGCGTCGATGCCACAAACCGTCGCTGATGATCATCGCGCGCGGAGAACCAGGCCCCTGCTCTCCGGGTTCAAAGTAGCGTCCGACCTGGGGGGCCGTACCGAGAATTCCGAAAAAGTTGGCGGTCACCATGCCGAGCCTCACCTGCTCGGGTTCCCCTTCCCCGGTCAGTGCTCCGCTTTGCGCCCAAATGGCGCCCAAGTCCTCGAACAACCGGGTTTGCTGGCTGAGCATTGCCAGCTCCGGACCCGACGCGGGCGCGCGCCCTTCAGTGCCAAGTGTTGACCAGACGATGGCAAGGCGGTCCGCCTTCGGAAACGGCAAACTTTGCAACAGGACCGAATGAACCGCGGTGAAAATGGCCGTGTTCGCGCCGATCCCAATTGCGAGGGTGAATACCGCGACAAGCGTAAACCCTGGCCGCTTACCCAGGGAACGGAGCGCAAACCGGACGTCCTGCATAAAGTGATCCAGGAAAGGCAGGCCACGCTGCTCGCGGTACAGCTCTTTGGCTTGTTCGAGGCCGCCGAATTCGCGGCGCGCTGCGTGGCGAGCGTCTTCAGGGCTCATCCCGCGGCGAATGTTTTCTGCGGTGAGCATCTCCAGATGCGCGCGGACTTCGGCGTCGAGGTCTCTGTCCAGTTCCCGCTTGCGAAATAGGCTTAGCAAACGCGAAGCGGAAATTCGCAGCCAGTCCATTTCAGGCTCCTTGCGTACCGCCGAGAAGCCGGGTCATGAGCGCGGTCATGCGCTTCCAGCTGGCGGTCTCAGCGAGCAACTGCTTGCGCCCGGCGCGCGTGAGGGAGTAAAACCTCGCCTTGCGATTATTTTCCGAAGCGCCCCATTTTGAAGAGATCCAGCCGCGCTGTTCGAGCCGGAGCAGCGCAGGATAAAGCGTCCCCTGGTTCAGCTTGAGGAGATCCCCGGAAACCTGCTGGACCCGCTGGGCGATGCCGTAGCCGTGCAGCGAACCCATGGCATGAAGGGTTTGCAGAACAATCAGGTCGAGCGTGCCTTGCAGGACTTCCCCGCGCGGAGGGGCCATGTTTTCTCCTTTAGACAAACAACAGGAGCATAAGATCTCTCCTGTCGAATGTCAACAGGACGCTGAGCACCTCCGCAGTTTTCTCTTCGCGCGGGACATCCGTCATTCCCAGAAGACAAGTTGACCGAGGACCGCGCCGGAGCCTAGGATGACCGGGCAAATCTTGCGCGCGCTGAAAGTTCCCAAGGAGAGTTCCATGGGTCTGTCCTTGCAGTCCGTTTTATTTCGAGCTGGTTTCTATCTTTGCTGCACTGTCGTTCTACTGAATTTTGCTCTTTCAGTCGCGGGCCAAGGCATCGCGAGCAGCGATCTTTCGCGACTGCGCTCCGTGGGCAGCGTGGAGCTTTCGCCCGACGGCCGTCGCATCGCCTATAGCGTGACCATGCGCGACCGGCCCGGCCGCCCTTACGGGCAGCTCTGGATCATGGATGTTGCTACGCAGAAAACCACACGTGTGGGCGGTGAGAAAGATTCTGGCGGCGGTCCACTGTGGTCTCCGGATGGCAAGTGGTTCGCGTTTCAAGGCCATCAGGGTGAAAAGGGCGGACTGTTCGTGGCGCGGCCCGACGGCTCTGATGTCACTTTTCTGGCATCGCCGAGCGGCACAAACAGCCCGCTTCCGGGCACCGGCAGGGATTTCACCTGGTCGCCCGACGGCAAACAACTCGCGTTCATCTCCGCAACTCCCGGTGCAGAGGCTGCGGAAGCCAGCGGCGATCCCATGGTCATCACGCGCTACCTCTATAAGCCAGATGCCGGCGAAGGAATGACGCGCTTCAACGACAATCAGCGTCTGCACATTTTCGTGGTGGACGTTTCCACAAAGCAGGTGCGCCAGCTAACGCAAGGGAATACCGATGAGCATTCCATCGATTGGTCGGCCGACGGCAAGGAGATTCTCTTCGCTTCGAATCGTGAGCCGAATCAGGATGAGTTTTTCAATTACGACATTTTCGCGTTGAAGCTTGGGGACGATAGCATTCGCCGCCTGACCGCGACGGAATACAACGAGTACGAGCCGCTATGGTCGCCGGATGGCAAGCGCATCGTCTTTCGCGGCACCCGCCGTGGCCTGACCGACCGCGAGACCACCATGGAAGACACGCACGTCTGGGTGATGAACGCCGACGGTAGCGACCGCCGGGAGATCGGCGCCGTTCTGGACAATCGCCAGGGTGCGCCGCGATGGTCCGCGGACAGCAGCGCGGTGTACTTCACCATCCAGGAGCGCGGCAGCAACCATTTGGTGCGGCTGCCAATCTCAGGCGGCAAGCGGGAATATGTGGTGAAAGACAAGGGAGGTGTTGGCGGTTGGTCTGTGGGGAAGGATGGAACGATCGCCTATGGCTTCGCGTCACCGCGCGATCTCTTTCAGCTTTATCTCAAGACCGGCAGTGCCGCGCCACGCAAGCTGACGGATTTGAATGCGGAAGTCTTTGCCGGAAAGCAAATCGCCGAAGTCGAGGCCTTCACTTTCATCAGCAACGACAACAAGTTTGAAGTCGAAGCCTTTCTCACCAAGCCGCTGGGAATGACCACCATGTCCAAGCATCCTCTCATCGTGAACATTCACGGCGGTCCGCACGGGCAGAATGGTCCGCCATTCAATTACAAAAATCAGGTCTACGCGGCACGCGGATGGGCCACGCTGAACGTCAACTATCGCGGGTCCACCGGTTACGGACAGAAATTCGCCGATGCTGTCTTCGGTGATCAGGACGGCAACGAAGGACAAGATGTTCTGTACGCCGTGAGCGCTGCGGTGCGGCGCAACTTGTGGATCGATCGCGAGCGCATGGGCATCGAGGGCGTGAGTTACGGCGGGCAATTGACCGACTGGCTGATCACGGAGACGAATGAATTCAAGGCGGCCGTGCCCATCGCCGGAATTGCCAACCTCGTTAGCTACAACTACATGACCTACTACAACCAATATGAAGAAATGGAATTCGGCCAGTTCCTGCATCAGGGGAACTTGATGGACGTCGCGTGGGAGCGCTCCGCGCTGAAGCATGTAGCTGCCGCGCATACCCCAACCATGTTGATGCACGGCGAAAATGACAACGATGTCCCCATCGCGGAGGCTGAGCAATTCTTCATTGCGTTGAAAGACGTGGGCACGGAAGCCGTTTTCGTGCGCTATCCTCGCGAAGGCCACGGCCTCAGCGAAGTCAAACACAACATCGATTCCATCGACCGTTGCATCGCCTGGTACGAAAAGCATTTCCCCAAGCCCCGTGCGGAAGGCGTCACGAACGTCCAGCCCTGATGGAAAATAAAAAAGCCCCGATTCACCGGGGCTTTTTTCGTCGATTCTTGAGGAATCGAGAAGTGCCGCTTACGCCTTCGCTTCGCTTCCCGCGGTCGCAACCGCAGCCACTTCCTCGCGTCCTGCACGCTTGATGCGGGCGGCCTTGCCCTTTAAATCACGAAGGTAATACAGCCGCGCCCGGCGGACCTTGCCTTTGCCGACCACTTCAATGGTGCTGATCGTCGGCGAATGCAGCGGGAAGATGCGCTCGATGCCCACGCCAAAACTGACGCGGCGCACGGTAAACGTCGCGCTGGAGGCCCGGCCTTTCTTGGAAATCACCACGCCCTCGAATGCCTGGAGGCGCTCCTTCACCTTCTCGCCTTCGCCTTCCTGCAGGCGGACGTTGACCCGCACGGTGTCGCCCGGGCGGAACTCGGGGAGGTCTTTGCGCAGTTGCGCTTCATGTAGTTTGCGAATTACGGGGTTCATGTTCCTGTTTCCTTGCAGACCCACTCAGGCGGGGCCAGCTCTTCAGAGACAACCTCTAATTATAGATAATTTGGCCCAATTCTCCTAGCGGATTTCCCCTGAGCGGGCAGCGGAGCCTTGCAGGCTCGCCTATTCCGCATCCTGGGCGCAGCGAAAGCCGACCGCAGCGGAACGGTCCATGCTCGGCGCCATGAGCAGCAGCTTTCCGTGTTCCGCCAGCTTGTATGCTTGCGGAAAATACCAGATGGAACCCTGCGGCTGGTAATAGCTGCCGCCACGAAGAATTCCGCCGCGCGTGTGTTCGTCTGTGTATTCATCGGTCCACTGCCACACGTTGCCCACCAGATCCACCACGCCAAAGGGACTCGTTCCGGAAGGATGCGCATCAACGGCGTCCGGACCGCGCATGTTGCGCGATTTGTCCGGCACGGGCACACCGTTCGCGTTCCATGTATTTCCCCAGGGATAGAGGCGGCCATCCGTGCCTTGTGCAGCATACTGCCACTCCCACTCGTGGGGCAGGCGCTTGCCCGCCCAAGCAGCATAGGTGCGCGCATCCTCCATCGAAATCCAGGTCACCGGACGATTGTCCCAGCCTTGCGGATAGGTTCCCTTCTGCCAATCACGCAAGAAGTTCAAATCATCCTCGGGATGATAGTGCGTGGCGTCCAGAAATTTTTTGAACTGCGCGTTGGTTACCGGATATTTGTCGATCCAAAACGCCTTCATTTGCATCGGGCGCTGATGATAGCGGCGCGCTGAATCCTCCCAGGGATACTGAACGTCTACTCCGATATCGTTAGAGCCCTCGATCTCGATGCCGCCGACCTCGAACAGGAAATCGCCCGCCGGAATCTTTACCATGCCGTCCGGCGCAGATAAGGGTGCTTTCGTGCGGGGTATTTCCACCAGTTGCTGCGGGACGTCTTTCCATACATGAGAAAAACTTTCCAGCGGCTTGGACGAAAGCGCCGCCATTTTTTTCATGAGATCGCTGACACTTGCGGAAGGCGGAGCGTGAGTCGCCAGGATGGCTCCGTACCCTTTTTCTTCGAGCAAGAAGCTTAGAACGATGCGCCCATCGCGGCGTTCCGGCTTCAGCTCCACTCCGTGATAAAGGTTGAAGTACCGTATTCCTTCTTGTACGGGAAATTCCATCTGTGGCCCAACGAGGTCGTATTCGTTGCGGTTCACGATCGTCCACAGCGTCTCGTTGTCCCCCGGCCATCGGCTTGCGAAGACGCCCCAGCGCTTCATCGGCGCAAACGGCTCCCAGTCTTTACTCACCAGCAGTGGAGCCATCGCGCGCTCTATCGTTGCGACACGGCGCGTGGCTTCCGCGTCGCGCGGCGTGATTCCATTCCAGATTCCCCAAATATTTTCCCAGCTCTCCCACCCGACTCCATTGAAAAAGGCAAACTGCAGATTGTCCGTCTTGTCCCGCTTCCAGCGATCGGAAATGTTGACCATGTGCCGCGGCTCAAGCCATTTGTAGCGGTCCACCATAGGCGCAAATGGATATCGATATTGGCCCCAGGTCATGAGGTTGTAAGCCACTCCTTCATCATGGGGCCCGCCTTCTGGTTCGAAGGCCAACGGGTGTCCAAGTTTGTCCGCGCCGAGCGAAAATGCCAGCGGCACGCCATCTTGCGTGTCTCCATTGACGCCATCGGCTCCAACTTCCGCCATCAGCGCTGCGATCGCTTCGGGCCATGACTTGCTTTCCGCTCTCGTGCCTTGATCCCACATCATCATTGGAAATAGCACGCGCACGCCGCGCCTGTGAAAGTCGGCAATCATTTGGCGCACGCCCGCCACTCCTCCTGGCATGCATCGAATCATGTCGTGCTGATTGCGATTGTCGATTCCCATGTTTGGATAGGTGGACCAAATCAGCACCGCATCGATGCCGCCGTAGCGTTTGTCGACATCGTCGAGGTACCGGTCGACGGTATAGCGGTGCGCAATGGGATCATAGAAATAGCGCTCCTGCACCATCATCTGCGGCTGAATAAAACTGGACTGTGTCCAGCGAAGCGCCGGAAGCTCGTAACGCGAGCCGTCGTATGCAATTCGAATTCGCCGTTCATCCCGCCAGTGGCGCACATCCGCAAGCCAGGCCTGGTGCTCGTCATCCGAGCATGCTTTCGTGCCGCCTTCCCAGAGTCCCTTGACGTTGAGACAACTGGGACCTGGAATTTGTTGGCCCTCCGGCGCGTGCTGGGTGTCCTGCGCGACGATAGGCGGGGCGAAACAGAAAGCCATAAGCGCCAACGCGGTAATTCGTAAGGTCACGAGAGACTCCTGAACGGGGTGGAGGGCCCACCGGATTCTCTTCCAATTCCTCCTCGACGGCAACGCAGGAAGGAAGTTCAACGTGGGGCGGCGATCGCACCGATGTGCCTGGCGATTTCGTTGAACGCGCTCTTCGAACTGGAGATGACCTCGTTGGCGCCCAGGCTTTCGAGGATTTCCGTGAATTCGTCGAGGTAGCAGCGAACGATGATAGTGGCCTTTTTGTTGCGGTCGCGCGCACGCTTGGTAACGAGGAGAGCAGTTTCAATCACGTTCGAAGTGATAACAATCAGGCGGGCGCGATCCACGCCGGCTTCGATCAATGTGCTCTCCTGTTTGGCGTCATCCACGATGACTGGTTCGCCGGAGCGAACAAGATCGTCAACGGCCATGGAATCTTTTTCAATCAGCACGTATGGCCGGGCGCTCTGGCGCAGATGGTCAACCAGATGGCCTCCCAGGTGGCCGTGTCCTACCACAATAACGTGGTCTTTCATTTCGCTGGCGAGCATGCGGCATCCCTCCTGCGGATTGTAACGTTGCAATGCTTGAAGAATAAAAATGGAAATAATGATCCCGAACAAAACGCACTGGCCCCAGAAGGAATAGAGAATCCACAACGAGCCCGGCTGGACGCGCAGGTAGACCGCGTTCAAGAACGCTTCGGACAGCGGCAGATGTTCAATGCGGTAGAAGAGTATGGTTCCCAGTGCGAACCACAGCGCCAGCAGCGCGAAGCCCCAGCGGCTCTGGCGGAGAAAGAGAGCAATTCGAATCCAGAAGAAGCGGCGCATGAGAACCCTGCTGGCGGAATGCTAGGCGGCGCGGCGAAGCAAGTCAACGCGAAGAAAAAAGTTTCGGTGGTTAGGCCGAAGAACAATCGCGGGAGTGAGTAGTGCGCTGTTGGAGGCTTCGCAAGGTAAACTCAGAGCAGAAAAAATCGAGGAAACGAATAAAACAAGATTCGGCTAGGCATAGCGATTCGCTTGTTCATTAAAGGAGGCGGGCAGAGGAGATGAAGGCGCGGCTACAGGTCATGAAGTTTGGCGGTACATCGGTCGGCGATGCGACTTGTATCGCCAGGACAGCGCAGATTATCGCCAGGGCGGCAAGAGAGAACGGCTGCGCCGTCGTGGTTTCGGCGATGAGCGGCGTGACCAATCGGTTGATCGAGGCCGCAAATAGGGCGCAGGCAGGGAAAACCGCAGAGGCCGCTGCGGTTGTCGATGTGCTGCGGCAGCAACACGAGGCCGCGCTGGCCAGCTTGATCCAGAGCGAGGATCAGCGCGTGCGAATCCGGCAGCGCATGGAAGAAGTGCTCGCGGAAGGGCGGCGGCTCTGCGAAGGAACATCACTACTGCGGGAACTTACCCCACGCACCCTGGACGCGATTTCGAGCCTCGGCGAAAGGCTCTCCGCCCCGCTAGTGGCGGCAGCAGTGAGAGAGCTCGGGCTGCCCAGCGAAGCGATTGAGGCCACAGAACTGATCGTGACCGACGCGTTTCATGGCGGCGCCGAGCCGCAAATGGAATTGACGCGAGCGAAATCGCAGGCGAGGTTGCGGCCGCTCCTGGAAAAAGGCATCGCCCCGGTCGTGACTGGCTTCATCGGCGCCACTGCCCAAGGGCAACTGACAACGCTGGGACGGGGTGGCTCCGACTATTCCGCGACGATCCTGGGCGCAGCCATGGACGCCGACGAAGTCATCATCTGGACCGACGTCGACGGCGTGCTGACCGCCGACCCACGCCTGGTGGCGGAAGCGCGCACCATTCCTGTGATCTCCTACCGCGAAGCGGCGGAGCTCGCGTACTTCGGCGCGAAAGTTTTGCATCCAAAAACGCTGAACCCGGTAGTGCAGGCAGCCATTCCCGTGTGGATTCGAAACAGCTTCGCACCAGAGCGCCTGGGCACCAAGATCACGCCGGAAGGCCGCAGCATCGGAGGCGGAGTAAAAGCATTGACGGCCATCCGCGATGTAACGCTGATCAGCGTTGGCGGACCAGGAATTGTGGGCCTGCCCGACGTGCTGGGCCGGACGTTTTCGACCACCGCCGAAGTGCGCGCCAACGTGCTCCTGATTTCGCAGTCCTCCTCGCAAAACGATATCTGCTTCATCGTTTCCACCGAGGATGCTCACCGCACCGTGGAAGCGCTGCGCAAAGAGTTTGCGCAAGACCTCGCACACCAGACCGTCGAGCACATCACCGTGGATTCGAACGTCGCAATCGTGGCCGTCGTGGGAGAGAACATGCGCGGCACTCCGGGAATCGCCGGCAGAACCTTCAACGCCCTGGGGCGCGAAAAAGTGAACTTGATCGCCATCGCCCAAGGCTCTTCCGAATGCAATATCTCCTTCGTGATCGAAGAGCAAGCCGTGAAAACCGCCCTGAACACCACCCACCGCGAGTTCGGCCTGGATGCCTCGCCGAACTGAGCGCGGAACCGGCGCCCTTCCGGCTACTTGCGCGTCTTTCTCTTTCTATTCTTGTACAGGGTTTCCAACAGGTATTTCACGGAGGCGCATTCTCGAATGACAGCCTCCAGTTTCGGGATGGACGAGCCATTCTCCGGCCTCGATGTGGTGATGGAAGCGAAAGTCTGCGAGTTGATCAACGAAATCGCCTGCCTGGACGAACTCAATACCATCATCGTCGTCACCCACGACGTGACCGCCGCGGCCACCGTCGCCGATCACTTGTGGCTCATGGGACGCGACCGCGACGTGAGTGGAAGAGCCATCCCCGGCGCGCGCCTTCAGGAAACCTACGACCTCATCGAGCGCGACATGTGCTGGCACCCCGAAATCACCAACTCTCCCAAGTTCCTCGAGTTTGTGCGCGAAGTGAAGGAACGCTTTCAGACCCTCTGAAAGATCCTGTCATACTTTCAGCTGAGCACGACTGGCGACAGCCTAAAATGAACGTTGCGGGAACGTGCTTGTATTCAATGAATAGAAACTGGAATAAAAGATGCCGCAGATTTCTCCAACGGAGTTTTGTGCGTTACCGCTTCGCGTGCACACGTTTCTTGCCGGCGTTCCGCTGCACGATGTCTGGGCGGTTGACCTACCTGCGCGTCGCGAAGGCGTTACCCTCTCCGAATTTCTTCGCCGGGCGAGTCAGAGAGGAACCAACCGATTTCCGCCGGTGGCCCGCGCACTTATCCGTCTTCGGCTTTTTCTTGGACGCATTTTTCGACTCGAGGGGGAACCGAAGGATGCCTTGACAGCCTCGTTTGGAAGCCGCCTAACGCCAGAGGATCGTGCTCGTTCTCTTGTCGCGCCTGGAACGCCAGAAGGACTGTTCCGCGTTGTCTATCGTTTCGAGAACGAACAGCTGCTTGAAATACAGAATCGTGCCGTCCATGCTGCGGCTCTTAGTGCCCTCACTGAAAGAGCCCATAGCTATCGATTCTACTTTGCAGTCTATGTGCGCCAGAGAACCTGGATTACGCCGTTATACATGGGCTTAATCGATCCATTTCGAAGATGGATTATCTATCCGGCCATGCTGAAAACAATTCGTGCAACCTGGGATCGGAATATCTGACCAAGTGACTCACCCTTGCGGCACAAACACGCTGCCAGCCACAGCCACTCGTCCGCAAGTGATTGAAATAATGGCAGGCCCGTGGGGACTCGCTTGCCCTGAGCTTCCGAAGGGAACCGCAGACCTCCACCGTGTCAAGCTACCACGCATACAAAAGAGAAGGACTTAGACCGTATCGAGCATACTCTCGACAATCATTACACCCGTTTCACAGGTAGGAATCACAGGTTGCAAAAAAGCGAGGGCAACAAACGCATCGCGAACGGCTGCGCTGTATAGAGCTACTTTGCCTGCGGCACTTCGACAAGATGTTCGGCGAGCGCTACCCATTGTCCGTTACGATGAATATAAGTCACCGTATATCTGCCTACCACCGTGTATGCTGCGCCGCTCTTTGTCCCACGCGGAGTGTCGGTGCCAACGACGACTGCCGTATCGTTGTCTATGATTACGTTTTGGTCGGTCAGGGTTTGGGATTCTGTTGGATCGACATCGCCCGAGGTTATGTGTTTAATGAAAGTCTCCTTGTCGTAAGGTCTATTGGGGCCGAAGCTGGCGAGAAATTTGTCATCAAGAATCCGCCGAAGAGTAGCCGCGTCGTGTTCAATCTCGGCATCGACCCATTCCCTTTCGAGGTTGAGCACCTGCTGCTTTGCGTCGGCGGGCGGCAAAGTCTTGGAGTTCTTTGGCTCTCCGGCTAGGGGCGATGCGGCCATACAACAAGCGGGCGTCCAGCATAGAACCTTCCCGTTCCGTTCTCGATTCATGGTGCCCTCCTCCTAAGTCAGCGAAGTGAAAAAGTATACGCACCTCGTCCGCGGCACGGCACTGCCGGGAATGTTACGGGGATGCTTGGCAAGGGGGCAACCGTCCGTGCCTTTCAGGAAAGCACTCGTTGCGAGAATGGCTGCGAGTAGCGCGAGAGCGCCATCCCCGGGACGATGTGGGCTGCCTTAGCGCTTACCGCCGGAAAAAGGAGAGAGTCCTTCTCCGGGAGGAGGAAGCGTTCTGAAGCAATGCAGGCCCGTCTAGCATATCTCCACAGTGTCAACCTACCGCGATTACGAAATGCAACCACTTACAGCGAATAGAAGTCCGTTGTGCAGGCCGTTTTACCCGTAACGCAGGTAGGAATCACAGGCAGCAATTGCGGGTAGCCCCCTCCGAGAACATCACGTTCGGCCCAAAGTTGTTACCCATGTAGCCGGTACGTTCTGTAACCCGTGTCTCCGGGCTGGACCTGACAGAAATGGTAGGCCCGTGGGGACTCGCTTGCCCTGAGCTTCGAAGGGAACCCCAGACCTGGCCGACCCGGTCGGCCCGCTCTAACCAGCTGAGCTTCTAATAAGTGCTTGAATCAATTTGGCTGATTTCCATTGTTTGATTTCGTATTCACGGCGGCGGGCATCTGCGAGGATTTCAAATTGCTCTTGGTAGACAAGTTTCCAGGGACCACGCCCGCGGGTTGCCAAATCTTTGCCTCGCTGGTGCTCACTGAAGCGTCTTTCGAGATCGTCCGTTGAGCCGATATAGAAGCGCCCGGTTGTCTTGCTCTGCAGGATGTTAGCGAAGGCCATTGCTCAATAGCCAGGCATGGTAGGCCCGTGGGGACTCGAACCCCAGACCTCTACCGTGTCAAGGTAGCGCTCTAACCAACTGAGCTACGGGCCTAAAGTTCATCAAGTTTAGCATGACCGCCGCAACAATGCGGAAGACCGGAAACGCCCGCGGACATTCACCCCAGGGCAGTAACCAAACTAGGGTGTCCACCATCAAAATTACTGATGGTACGGAAGCAAAAAGATGATTTGTAGCGTCTAAGGGTATTGGGTATCATTGATGCTTGTGACTGGCTTTTTTCCAATGACCGCTGCCTGTTGTTGTCATTCCCAAATGACGGCGAGGGCCGCTGTGTCTTGTAGGAGTGAAAAGCCAGCTTTGTAAAGAGCCTTTTACTACGAGATTGTAGCCAACCCACCGCCGGAAGCCCGGGCAGGTGGGTTTTTTGTTTTTATACGGAGATCCATGGCTTACGTATCCGAAGTCTCGTTTTTGGAACCGGCGGTGCCTTCAACGCACGGCGGCACGACTGCGCCACCTGTCCCCCGCCGTTTGAATCACCTGCGGGCGCTGGAGGCGGAGAGCATCCACATCCTGCGCGAATCCGCGGCTGAATTTGCGCGCCCGGTGATGCTCTATTCCATCGGCAAAGACTCCTCCGTAATGCTGCGTCTGGCGCAGAAGGCGTTTTTCCCGGGCAAGATTCCGTTTCCCCTGCTGCATATCGACACCAGCTACAAATTCCCAGAGATGATCGAGTTTCGTGACGCGTACACGCGGGAGATTGGCGCGGAACTTATCGTCCACAAAAATCAGCCCGCCCTGGACGCCGGTGCCAATCCTTTCTCGCTGGGAACGCAGAAGTGTTGCGGGCTCTTGAAGACAAAATCGCTACTTGATGCGCTTGCGGAAGGAGGATTCGACGCTGCTTTTGGAGGAGCGCGGCGCGATGAAGAGAAATCGCGGGCCAAAGAGAGAATTTACTCGTTCCGTGATCCGTTAGGGCAATGGGATCCCAAGAACCAGCGCCCCGAGCTTTGGAATATGAGAGAGCATTCGCGTTTTTCCACTGTCGAATTGGACCGAGCTCGACGTCTGGCTCTACATCCAAGCGGAAAATATTCCCATTGTTCCTCTTTATTTCGCGAAAGAGCGCGAAGTAGTGCTGCGAAACGGTTCGATTGTCTTGATTCACAGCGCAAAGGAACTCTTGCCAGGCGAAAGGACGCAAATGCTGAAGTGCCGCATGCGTTCACTCGGATGCGTTCCTTGCACCGGCGCTATCCGTTCAGAAGCAGACTCTGTGGCGAAAATTGTTGAGGAAATGATCTCGTTCCGGCGGTCGGAGCGCGAAAACCGCGCGATCGATCACGATGAAGAGGGTTCGATGGAGCTGAAGAAGCGGGAAGGGTATTTCTAGTGATCTCCACTACGCAAGCAAGACCACGCGAAAGCTTCCGGGAATTCCTCGAGCACAGTATGGAGATGGAGCTTCTTCGGTTCACGACGGCGGGAAGCGTCGACGATGGCAAATCGACTCTGATTGGGCGGCTTCTCCATGACGCTAAAGCGGTCTACGAGGACCAGATCGCCTCAGTA
>WNFJ01716324.1_pt3 | contig 21671 bp, 19 predicted proteins | sample 5400461 | NCBI WGS metagenome assembly WNFJ01 (sample SAMN13153349, study PRJNA577476) | soil metagenome | isolation source: 115 cm saprolite on Douglas fir-dominated hillslope | place: USA:California | collected 2013-09-17
GACCAGTGCGCGATAGTGCTTTTCGTAGCCCTGCCCGCCGCGGCGCAGACCGGCGCCACCGGAATCGGTCCGCAGCGCCAGCTTTTCGACCAGAAGCGGAAATCGCGTCTCGGTGAATTCCGCGGGCTGATTGCGCGAGTCCGGCACGATATGGATCGCGTCATTGCCGTCAGCGTAATAGCGACCGCCGGAGCCGCCGCCGAGCACCTCGCGCGACAGGAACGGCTTGCCATCCAGATCGGTGCCGAAAAATCCGGTGTAGCGGATAGTCTCCTGATCGGCCGGCATGCGGCCATCCACCGCCTGCGCGACCACACCCGCGAGCAGGCCGAGGCAGCGCAGCAGCACAAAAGACCGCGCATTGGTCGCGGCCGGCCACTCCGGCGTGATCAGCGTGCCTTTTGGGGGAAAGACCACCTCGAACACGTCGCACACGCCTTCGTTAACGTGAATCTCCGCGGCGCGTTCGGGCGTATCGGCGAGATTGCGCAGGATCGGCGCGATCCATTTGATCAGGAACGCGCCGTCGGCATAGTCGGCCGGCCAGTTGATCGGATCGGTGCCGTTGAAGTCGAGCGCGATCTTGCCGCCCTTCTTGGTCATCTTCAGCGCAATCTTGTGCAGCTTCGGATCGGTGATGCCGTCGTGTTCGACGTAATCTTTCCAGGCATATTCGCCGTCGGCGATCTTCGCGAGCAGCTCGTTGCGATAGATGTCTCGGCACTTGTCAAGGATGGCCTGGAAGCAGGCTTCGACCTGCTCCCTGCCAAAGCGTTCGAACAACCCGGCCATCCGGCGAGCGCCCATCAGGCAGGCCTGAATCTCGCTGTCGAGATCGGCCGACAGCATCTCCGGCATGCGGGTATTGCGCCGAACGATGGTGAAAACGGCGTCGTTGCGGACACCTTCGCTGTAAATCCTAACGGGAGGGATCGCGATGCCTTCCTCAAACACCGTGGCCGCCGTGCCCGGCATCGAGCCCGGCACCCGGCCACCGACGTCATCATGATGACCGAATGCCTGGATATAGGCGACGACCTCTTCGTCGTGAAACACCGGCACCGTGCTGCAGAGATCAGGCAAATGCCCGATCGAACCTTCGGTGAGATACGTGTCGTTCATCAAGAACACGTCACCGGGCTTCATCGTCTCCGGCGGAAAATCCCGCACGACGGCGTTCGGCATCGCCGAATAGGAGCGGCCCGTCAGCTTGCGGCAATAGCGGTCGAACAGCCCGACGCGAAAATCATGCGCTTCGCGAATCATGGGGCTGCGCGCCGTGCGCTCGATGGCATATTCGATTTCGGCCTCGATCGAATTCAGCGTGCCTTCGACGATTTGCAGCACGATCGGATCGACCGCTACGGCTTCGCGTAGCGGCGCGGTCGGCCACGGATGCGACGCCGGATGTACGTTCATCTTGACGTCTCCCGCGGTGATACCGTCCGGATCACAAGGATCCCGCGCGGATCGACCTCGAGATATTGGCCGGGGAACACCACTGTCGTAGAGCCAAATTCCTCGACGACGGCCGGTCCATTGACGCGGCCGGCAGGCGGCAGCGATGCACGATCGAACACTGGCGTATCCCAGAATTGTGCGCCGAAATAAACCGGCCGAGCAGATTTCGGCGCGAACGTGCCTGTTCGTGCGGCGAGCTTGGGCATCTGCGGCCGCTCGATCACACCGAAGCCCGAAACGCAGAGATTTACCAGTTCGATCTTTTGGCGGCCGGCATAATTATAGCCGAAGGTTTTCAGATGCGCCGAATTGAAGGCGCCAATCAGTCCGGTGAGGAACGAGGCATCCACAATGCCGCCGGGGGCCACGACGCGGACCTCCATCGACTGGCCGGCGTAGCGAATGTCGGCTTCGCGAACCAGCCTGATGCGCGAGGCCTCTATGCCATCGCGCATCAGCGTCGCCACAGCTTCGCGCTCCAGCGCGGCATAGCGCGCGGCGACGTCGCCAAGATCGATCGCGTCTTCGTGCATCACCTTGGTGACGATATGATCGGTACGCCAGTCGACCGCGAGCAGGCCGAATGCCGAGAGATTGCCGGGGTTCTGCGGCACGATGCAGGCCCTCATCGCCAGCAAATCCATCACCGCCGCCGATTGTGCCGGACCTGCGCCGCCAAATGACAGCAGCGCAAATTCACGCGGATCGATGCCGCGCTGGATCGTCATCTGCCGGATCGCATTGGCCTGGCTCCAGTTTGCGATCTCGATGATGCCGCTGGCGAGTTGCTCGACGCTCATGCTGCCCGGCAGCTTTGCCGCGAGCGCCGCAATACCGCCGCGCGCGCGGCCGACATCGAGCGCGATGCCGCCGCCAATCAGCGACGACGGAATCCGTCCCAGCACGAGATTGGCGTCAGTGATGGTCGGCTCGCTGCCGCCGTTCGGATAGCACATCGGCCCAGGCTCGGCGCCAGCGCTGCGCGGGCCGACCTTGAGATGGCCTTCGCGGCTGATCCAGGCGATCGAGCCGCCGCCGGTGCCGATGGTCTCGATGTCGATCATCGGGATCCGCACCGGAAATGGACCGACCGATCCGCCATTGGTGGCCTGCGGCTTGCCGCCTTCGATCAGGCAAAGATCGGTCGAAGTGCCGCCGGCATCCAGCGTCACCAGATCCGGAAAACCCGCGATCTCCGCGATCACGGCTGAGCCGAGCGCGCCGGCCGCCGGCCCTGAGAGCGCCGTGGTGATCGGCTTGCGCACCACCTGATCGGCGCTGGCGACGGGGCCGAGTTCCTGATGCACGCGCTTGAGATAGCGTTCCATATGCGGCTTGACGAAGGCATCCACCAATGTCGTTACCGCGCGTTCGTATTCGCGATATTCGGGCAACACCACGCAGGACAAGGAAAGTGTCGCGTCCGGATATTCTTCCATGACGATTTCGGCAACGCGGCGCTCGTGCGCGTCGTTGGCGTAGGAATGCAACAGGCAGACGCCGATGGCGCGGACGCCCTGCGCGCGAAAGAATTTTGCAGCGGCGCGCACGCTGGCCTCATCGAGCGGGCGCAATTCGTACCCACGGAAATCCAGTCGGCCGCCGACTTCGCGAACGAATTGCAGCGGCACAATACGGTCGGGCTTGATCCAGAAATAGGAATTTCCGTAGCCCTCCGGTACCGACTGCCGGGCGATTTCGAGGATATGCCGGAAGCCCGCGTTGACGATCAGCCCAAGCGAATTGATCTCGCCCTGCAGCAGCGCGTTGGTGGCAACCGTGGTGCCATGGGCAAGGCCCGCAATATTGTCGGCGGTTGCGCCGCTGGCCGCGAGAATTTCATTGACGCCGCGCACGAGCCCAATCGCAGGATTTGCCGGCGTGCTCGCAACCTTGGTGACCTCAGTTGCGCCGGACACGATGTCGACCGATACGATATCGGTAAATGTTCCGCCCGTATCTATGCCGACGCGAAGGCGTGCAGACGCGGAACGACCGGACATGCTTCGCACCATTCACCACAAGGTTGAAGGAGATGCCGAGACGCTCCAGCATCATCAGTGTACCCACGTGGAGGATAGAATGGGTCACGCCGTTCGGTTGAGTCAAAAACCGATTATCGATGTTGTTATCGGAAAATCCGATCCAGCAGGATTTAAAGGAATGCCTGTGCTTTCAGCATCTCCCGCAATTTCAGCAACGCCGCTTCCTTGCGCCGCGACATCGGTTCGCGGCGCCGAAACAGGCTGAATGCAACGTTGCGGGCAGGAGCAATGGAAAGCGCCTTCAACAATCCCAGCGTCACCTCATTTTCCGCACAGGCGCGCGGGACGATCGCGATCCCGCCCTCCGATTGCACGATCATCTTGATGGTCTCGATATTATCGACGACTGCAAGAATATTGGGCCGGATACCGAGGTCGGTGAACAGCGAGAGCACCACTTGGCCGTATCCCACCGTCAATTCGCTCATGATGATCGGTTCAGCGAGCAAGCGTCCGATATCGACGGGCTGCTTTGAGCGCACCAGCGCATGTTTTGGATGCGTGATCAATGCCATCTCGGCGTCGATCAGGCGGTCGAAGACCAATCCGGCTGGCAGTCGATCCGGATCCGATTCAATCGCAATCCCCGCGTCGATCTTCTCTTCGTGGAGATCGTTGAAGATATTCTTGGTAGGCGCCGTCAGAATTTCCAATCTCACGCCGGGAAGATCATTCTTGAGGTCGGCGAACATCTGCGGAATGAAGATCTGCGCCATGCCCGACCCCATGCCGATCGTCAGGTTGTCCTGCAGCGCGCCGCGCAGCCGCCGCGCGGTGTCGGAAAGACTGAGCAGGTCACCCATCACGCGTTCGGACTCGTACAAAAAGGTACGGCCGCGGTCGGTCGACTCGATGCCGCGCGAGGTCCGGCGAAACAGCTCAAAGCCGACTTCTTCTTCGAGCAATTTGACTTGCTCGCTGACGGCCGACTGCGAGATATTCAATCGCTTCGCCGCCTTGGTGAAGCTGCGCTCCTTATAGACCGAAAGGGCATAACGCAGTTGCCGGAAATCCAATTTGGAATCCTTTATGAAGCCGGCGCTGCCGGCATATCGAAGTAGCGGCGCATCTCCAACCTGGTTTCAGCGATCAGCTTTCCGTTTCGGATCACCCAGCGGCGCGGAGCCCGCGTGGCGAATGCTTCGCGCGCATCGCGGGCGTCCAGTACCACCAGATTAGCCACGGCGCCGGCCGCCACGCGAAAATCCGGAACGCGCAATGCTTGAGCGCCATTGCCGGTGACCATGTCCATGACGGTGAGAATTTCGGCCGGCTGGCTCATATGCGATGCATGGCATAACAGGAACGCAATTTCGAGCGGATCGTTCTGGCCGAACGGATAGAAGGTGTCGTGCACGCAGTCCTGTCCGCAGGCGACGTTTACGCCTGCCGCCAACAGCTCCTTGACCTGCGTCACCCCGCGACGCTTGGGATAATCGTCAAGGCGGCCCTGCAGCATCAGATTGGTGGCGGGATTTGCAATCATGTTGACGTTGGCTTCGCGGAGGCGGTCGATCACATGATCGGCGTAGTTCCTTGGGTAACTCGCCAGCGCGCAGGTATGGCCTGCGGTGACCCGGCCCTGCCAACCATTGGCGATGGTCAATTCGGCCAGCATTTCCAAAGTACGCGCCATCGGATCGTCGGTCTCATCGACGTGCATGTCGATGTCGGCGTCGAACTCCTTGGCGATATCGAAGACAATTTCGATATGCCGCCGGCTATCTTCCGGCGACGCCTCGTTGAAGGGCATGCCGCCGACGACGTCGACGCCTGATTTCATCACCTCACGCATCAACGCTTCGGTGCCAGGGGATTTGATGATGCCTTCCTGCGGAAACGCGACGATCTGGATATCGATCAGATCGCGAAATCGATCGCGGGCGCGGATCAGACCTTCGGCGGGACGCGTGCCTCCGATCGGGTCGACATCGACGTGCGTCCGCAATTTGGAGATACCATTCTCCAGCGCCTGCGCGAGAACGCGGGACGCCCGATCGGCGATTTCTTCCACCTTGTAATTGCGCTTGATCTCCCAGAGAATTTCAATCGCTTCCGTCAGCGTCCCGGAAATATTGACCGACGCGCGTTCCGCGATCAGCGCCTTGTCGAGATGAATGTGCGGCTCGACAAATCCGGGAACGGCCATTCGGCCCTCGGCATCGAGCGTGAGGGCTGCAATTGGCGAGGCGGTATCGTGGCCGACACCCACGAAGCGGCCCTCGGCTATTCGGAGGTCGCACAGACCTTCGGTGCCCCACAGAGCAACGTTCTTGACGAGAATATCCAATGTCATCGAGGGGGGCTCCGTGCAGGGCATGCTGACCAATGTAACCAAATGCTCCGGGATGGGAACTATTGCAAATTGGGTCGCGCACTGGCGTGATCATCATCTTCATCACGCATCCGGTTGCGGAAGTCGCGCTATTGGCAGACCATGTGGTGATGAGCACCGGATCGCGACGGGATCACAGCGATTTCCGCATCGACCTTGCCCCGCCGCGAGACGTGTCTTCGCCGAAATTCAGTGAATTGCGGCGTGATTTTGCGCGCGGACTTGCATGGTTTGGTAGCGAATTGACCAGTGCTGCCCAAAGAGGCGGCACGAGATTTGACCGCTTTTAGGCTGCCGCCATAACATCATGATAATATTACATTTTTACACTCGGCCTGCTGGCATACAAGTGGCATACAAGTTGCCTTTATCACCAGGCAATGCAGCCAATCCCCGTCCAGTTGAGCGTTCGAAACGTCCGGAAGTCCTTCTCCGGCAAGGCCGGCGGGGTCCGTGTGCTCGACGACCTCAGCTTTAGCATCAACGAGCGCGACTTCGTCAGCATCATCGGGCCCAGCGGCTGCGGCAAGACCACGATCTTCAATATCATCGCCATTCCGGCTCGATGCACTATCGCGGCGAAGAGATCGAAAGCCTGCGCGGCCGCGTCGGCTACATGATGCAGAAGGATCTTCTGTTTCCGTGGCGCACGGTACTCGGCAATGTCCTGCTCGGGCTCGAGACGCGCGGCGTCGATCGCGATGAGGCTGAAGAGAAAGCCCGCGAATACCTCAAGGGATTCGGCCTCGCCGGCTTCGAGAATGCCTATCCGAAAACATTGTCCGGCGGGATGCGCCAGCGCGTAGCGTTGATCCGCACACTGATCATGGATCCGGACATCCTGTTGCTCGATGAGCCGTTCTCCGCGCTGGACTACCAAACCCGCCTCTATCTCGAGGGCGTCCTGAAGGATGCGGTGGAGACTTACAACAAGACCGTCATTCTGGTGACGCACGACATCGATGAGGCGGTTGCATTGTCAAAGCGCGTCGTCGTGCTGAGCGGGCGTCCCGCCCGGGTGAAGATCGTGCACGACATCGATATCTGCGCGCCCTCACCGATCGCCGCCCGCAGCGACGGCCGGTTCTCGGGCTACTTTCATTCGCTCTGCGCCGAACTCGACATCCAGACCGAGAAAACCGCTTGACCCTCACAATGCCCGGCACAGCCCCTCTGCAAAAGCGGAAAACGCGCAGCGCGCGCCGCCGAATCAGCTTCGACACCCCGCTCGGCCGCGCGGCGCTGCAAGCCGCGGCGGTGATCGGCTTTTTCGCGCTGTGGGAAATAGGCGTCCGCGCCGGATGGATTTCCGCCTTCTTGGTGGGATCGCCGGCTGGTATTTTCAGTTTCGCTTACAAAATGATCCTGAGCGGCGAGCTGCTTTCGGACACCTGGTATACTTTGTTCGAAGCGATCCTCGGATTTATCATTGGCACTATTTTCGGATCTTTGCTGGGACTGGCGCTCTGGTACTCGGTATTCGTGGCGCGGCTGGTCGAGCCTTTCATCGTCGCCATCAACAGCGTGCCCAAGATCGCGCTCGCGCCGATCGTCGTTCTCTGGTTCGGCACCGGCCTGGTCTCCAAAGTCGCACTGTCAGTATCGCTGACCGCCATCGTGGCGCTGATCGCCGCCTACCAGGCGGCAAAAGACGCCGACGTTGATCTGCAGTCGCTGCTCATCTCGATGGGTGCGGACAAACATCAGATCTTTTTCAAAGCGGTGGTGCCGTCGACGTTGCCGTCGATCATCGCGACGTTCCGGATCAATGTCGGCTTCGGACTGGTCGGCGCCGTGGTGGGCGAATTCATTTCATCGCAGCGCGGGCTTGGTCACCTGATCTATACGGCTTCGAGCCTGTACGATCTCAACACCGTCTGGGTGGGACTGTTCACGCTGATGATCATGGGGTTCGTGCTCTATTACGTGATCGACATTATCGAGCGGACCAGTTTGCCCTGGAAACAGTCGAACATCACGCATCAGGTACAAGTTTGAATCCAATATCGAACATACGGAGACGTCCAATGTCGTTGCTTACGCGTGTTGCCCGCGCCACCGCGCTTATCGCCATCCTGCTCGCCACACCTGCGCTCGCCGAAAACAAAAAGGTTACGCTGTCGCAGGCCTTCCAATCGATGTTGTATCTCCCGCTCTACGTTGCGATCGACGAGGGATTCTTCACCCAGCAAGGCCTCGACCTCACCAAAGAGACCGCCGGCGCGCCGACGGTTGCGCTCTCTGCCGTGATTTCCGGAAGCGCGCAGTTTTCGATCCACGGACCCGAATGGACGGCGATTGCAGCTTCCAAGGGTGCCCCCGTCAACATCATCGCCAATGTCGTGAATGGCGCGGCGGTGTGGATCGCGACTGCGCCCGACTTCAAATTCGATAGCATCAAGGACGTCAAGGGCCAGAAGGTCGTCACCGGCTTGATGCCGACAACCAGCACTTCGTTGTTCATGAAGCTGCTCAAGGAAAACGGCATGGACCCGAAAACCGACGTCGACATGATCCAGGTGGCGATCGGCTCCGAACCCGGACCATTTGTCGCAAAACAGGCGGATATTGCGATCATGTATGAACCAGGCCTTGATCAGGCCGTCGCCAAAGGCATGAAGGTCGTGCTCGGATTTCCGAAATCTTATGGTCCCTATGCATTCTCCACCGTGACCGCGCGGAACGATGTCGATCCCGATACGGCTCAACGGGTGGTCAACGGAATGGAAATGGCCATGCGCTTCATGACCAAGAACGAGGCCAAGACCGTCGAAATCGCCAAAAAAGAATTTCCGACGCTCGACCCGGTGGTGGTCGAGGCCGCTGTCAAGCGCATGCTCGGCGATGGTGTCTATCCCCCGAGCGTGGACATCACGGCTGATGCTTTGAAAGTGTCCATGGATACCCAGATCGCGCTCGGCAACCTCGCCAGCCAACCGGACTACAAGGCTTTCGTGGTGAAGAAATTCATCGACCGGGCTCTCGCGATGAAGTAGTCAGTGCGCGGCCCCTCCGCCGCGCACTGACGGGTTCTATATGCCCTCATCTGGGACTATTTGTCTGGGACTTTGCCGACATGACAGACCCGACTGCGCGCTCCGCCGCTGATACCGGCGCGGGGGTCCCCGAACTCCTGCGCCTGTTCAAGGACGATCAAGCTTTTGCGGATCAATACGCCCCCGCGCGGCTGGAGCAGGCGAAAGCCGTAGAGCCCACGCTGAAGGCGTTCGAATATCTTCCGCAAAACGCCGCGCGCCGGCCGGGCCCGCTGTCAGGCATTCCGGTGGCGATCAAGGATATTATCGCAACCGCCGACATGCCGACCACGAACGGATCGCCCATCTATCGGGATCACATTCCCACAGCAGATGCCTGGATCGTCGAGCGGCTGCGCGGTCTTGGCGCCACCATATTCGGCAAGACGGTGTCGACGGAATTCGCCTGGCGTCATCCTGGACCGACGGTCAATCCCTGGAATCGCAAACACACGCCCGGGGGATCGTCGTCGGGCTCCGCGGCAGCCGTAGCAGCCGGAATTGTCCCGCTGGCGTTGGGCACGCAGACGCTGGGTTCGGTCATCAGGCCGGCGGCGTTCAATGGCACCGTCGGTCTCAAGCCGAGTTTCGGCGCGATCCCTCGTACCGGCGTGCATCCCTTGAGTCCTTCGCTCGACCACGTCGGCTTCTTCGCCCGGCGTGTCGACGATGTCGCACTTGCATTGTCGCTGCTTGCCGCTTCAAGCGACCGCGATCCGCATGGCCGTCCTATTCCCGGCTTTCACGTCGATACCGACAAGGGCGTGGTTCCCCTTGACAAGCCGCGATTCGGTATCGTGCGTTTCGAAAAATGGTCACGGGCTGAGCCCAAACAGCAGGCCGTGTTCGAGGCAGCGATCGCAAAGTTGCGGGACGCCGGTGCCGTTTTGGAAGAGCTCGAATTACCCGAACTCGACCACGCCAACTGGAACGCGATCAACACCATCCTTGGCAGCGAGGCCGCGCTGATTTTCACCGACCTCGTGGAACGTTATCCTGACCGCACCAGCGGCAAACTGAAAGAGCTTGTTCAAGCGGGGAAAGCCTGCTCCGCGTATGATTATCTCGCCGCCAAAACCCTACAGGAAAAACTGCGGTTGCGTTTCGCAACTGACATCTCTGGCTTCGATGCCGTGCTGACGCTGCCGGCCTTTGGCGAGGCGCCGAAAGGCCTGGGCTATACCGGCGATGCGGAATATTGCGCGCCGTGGAGTTTTCTCGGCGTGCCCGCCGTGACGCTGCCGGCCGGATTTGGCAGGAACGGTCTCCCCCTCGGCCTTCAGATCGTCAGCGCGTATCGAGAGGACCATCGATTGCTACGCGTGACAAAATGGGCTGAGACTGTCTTGGGATTTGATCCCGGCATTCCGAGCATCTAACACCCCTTCTCGCGGCCCTGTTCAGGTCCCGACGCGAAGAGAGGCACGCTGCTTGCGAAGATAAGCAATAACCGAGAGCGCGGTGATGAGGCCCGTCTTTGGATTTTCTGACGGGATATTCTCGATCGACATGGAAAAGCGGGCAGAGTCGGATTCGACCTCAATGCGATGCACGTTGCGCGTCAATGTGGGATCGGCCCAAATTTCTAGTTTCGTCCGGTCTGGACCGATGCCGGCGAGCGACAGCGCGACAGCAACATTCAGATTCGCCGGAAATCCTTTTGCCGCTTCCCGCGCCGTGCCATCGAATATCTTGAGCGGTTTGCTAATTTGTTCGATGTCTATGTTGTTTTCGACGATGTAAGGCGCGCCGGCGAGCCCCGGGATCGGCTTTCTTGTTACCATCCGGACCGAATGGATCGTGCCGACCGCGGCTGCGGTCACTGCGTCGAGGCCGATCAACGCACCCGTAGGCACCACGATCTGGCCGCCATTTTGCTTGGCAAGCTCAATAAGGTCGTCGTGGTCGAGCAGCGCGCCGGCGCTAAGAACGACCGCAGTCTTGCCGCTTGCTACAAACGGGGCAACTATCGACCTCACCAGCCTGCTCGGGGCGCACTCGATGACAATGTCGGCGACATCGGAAAGCGCTTCGACCGGCAAGACCGCGGGCGTTCTTTTTAACTTGGCGAGACGGCTTTGGTGCTTCTCAGGATTTTGCACCGACACGGCGGCGAGCACCAAGCCATTTATTCCCTGGTCCAGCGCTTCTACTACCCTTGTTCCAATTGGCCCTAGCCCTGCAACCGCAACTCGCAGGTCGGTTCGTGCGCTTTGCAATGAATTCGCCATGAGCTGGCTTCTTGGAATGGCTGGCGGTGGGGAATACTGAATGGCCCGTCAGACGGCCATGAGTTCCGCCGGCGCGTTGCTCGCTCGTTTCGGCTTTTTCAGTTTTGAAGGTCCGAATAAAGAACTTGCGACCAGCCCCGCGGTGTCGGCGACGCCGGGATCGCGGGTTACCATGGCCGCAACGATTGCACCGTCCATCAGAAGTGCAAGCTGATGGGCAAGCACTGCCGGCTCCGCCGCACCCATGTCGCTGGCGAGTTTCTCAATGTACGCCAAAACGACTTTCTTGTGCCGCATGGCGATGGCGCGAAGCTGCTTCTGATCCTTGTCGTGTTCGCCGACGGCATTGATGAAGGGGCAGCCATAGAAACGTTCCTGGCCAAACCAATCCTTCAGCGAAGGAAAAATCCGCGCCAGTTTGGTTTGCGCGCTGCCGCCGCCGGACTCGATGGCGTCGATAAACCAGTCGCGCCACTGCTTGCCTTCGGTCTCCAGCACTACATGCACCAGATTGGTTTTCGATCCGAACAGTTTGTAGAGCGTGGTCTTCGCGGTGCCGGCTTCGTTGATGATGGCGTCGATGCCGGTCGCATTTATCCCGTTCTTGCAGAACAAATGCGTCGCGGCACTGAGCAAACGCCCGCGCGCGGACTCGTCATCGCCGCCAGCGAGACTTATAGCGACGGAGCGCTTCTTCGAAGATGATTTGCTCATAACCCCAGTTAACCGGACTGCGGCGCAATCATCAAGTCGCATCTTTCTGCGCGCAAAATAATCTCGACGAGTTGGCAATTGCATCAGCTTTGAGCAGCGCGCGGCTGATCAATTGCAAGGCAGGTGGCCTAAGCCGTTTCAACCTTTCGCGTTTTTAGTTGGGCGGCGTCTGGCACGGTTCGTGCAGGAAACAGACCGTTCGGTATCCTACCCTAGGGAGAAAACCAGATGACCGCGGTCGCTCAAAAAACAGCGCTTACAGGCTGCCTTGCCCCGATCGACAAAAACGGACTGGAGCAGCTTATCGCCAATAGTAAGGCCAACCCAAAGGTCATCAAGACCTTGAAATGCAAGACGGTGGCTGAGGGCAAGTTCCGCCACGCCAACTACATCCGCAACCTGCCGCCCTATATCGTCGACGAGCCTCCGGGCCTGTTGGGTGACGACACCGCGCCCAATCCATCGGAGGCCTCCCTGGCCGCATTGGGCTCCTGCCTTGCGGTCGGGCTCCACGCCAACGCGGTGCATCGCGGATGGATCGTCAACAAGCTCGAGCTTCAGCTCGAGGGTGACCTCAACATCACCGCGGTGTGGGGCACCGGTGACGTCAGCGAAAAACCGGTCGGCTTCACCGATGTGCGGGTCAAGGTCGATATGGAGTGCGAGGGCATTCCGCAAAGCGAGATCGACGCGCTGGTGTCCCACGTAAAGAAGTGGTCGCCGGTCGCCAACACCTTCACTCGACCGGTCAACCTCGAGGTCAGCGCGTAGGGGTCGCGAGAATTCTATCACTTGCAATCGCCTCCTGGGTAAGTTCGGAGAGCCTGATGAACTCAATGGCCGCAACACGTCTGCCGATCGACGAAGATGCCGATCTTCCGTCGGCCTCGATCACCGACGCGGTTGCAGCCATTGCGCGTAAGGATCTTGCACCCCTCGCCGCAGCAATCGACAGCGGCACGATCTATCCAGCCGACCTGCTGCGGCGTCTCGGCGAGGTCGGAGCCTGGGGCAGCCATCGGCCGAACAATGGCGCGGCCGATCTGCGCTGCGCCATTCAATCGATCTCGGCGCTTGGCGAGGTTTGCGGCGCGACCGCCTTCATGGCGTGGTGCCAGAACACCCTGGTCTGGTATGCAGTGAATTCCACTAATCCCGCGCTGGTTGGGAGGATTGCGGACAACGTCGCAACGGGGAAAATCCTCGGCGGCACCGGTCTTTCAAATCCGATGAAGAGCTTCTTCGGAATTGAAAAATTGAAATTGAAGGGCCGCAGGGTCGACGGTGGTTACGTGGTGCGCGGTGCGCTGCCCTGGGTGTCGAATCTCGGCCCCGATCATTACTTCGGCACGATTTTCGAAATCGAAGGTCAGCCCGGCGAGATCGTCATGTTTCTCGCCGATTGCGCCGATCCCACGATCAAGCTGCAGCCGTGCAAGCCGTTCCTCGCGATGGATGGCACCGGCACCTACAGCGTCCAGTTCCGCGACGTGTTCGTGCCCAACGATCACATCCTGGCGGAACTGGCAGGCCCGTTCGTCAAGAAAATCCGCGCGGGCTTCATCCTGCTGCAGACCGGGATGGGCCTCGGCCTGATCAGAGATTGCGTCGCGATCATGAACGAAGTTGTCGAGCCGCTTGGCCACGTCAATCGCTACCTGCAGCAACAACCGGGACACTTTCAGGATCTGCTTTCGGATCTTGAACTGGAAACCATGGAACTGGCGCGTGACCCATATAACGCCGACGACAGCTATTGGCGCCGCGTCTTGGCGCTTCGCCTGCACATCGGCGAGGCTAGCGTCGCGGCCGCTCACGCGGCGATGCTTCATTGCGGCGCGCGTGGCTACCTGAAGAGTCATCGCGTCCAGCGCAGGCTCCGCGAGGCCTACTTCGTCGCAATCGTAACTCCGGCAACCAAGCAGCTTCGCAAGATGCTGCAAGACGTTTGAGTTTTGCGCCTGAAAGGATTTCGGATCGACCCTACCTTCCCCACCACCAAGACAGGAGAGGCCTGACATGACGGACGTTCTGATTTCTGCCGGCGAACTCGCCGATCTCTCATCCAAAGAGCCGTGTGTGATCATCGACACGCGAAATCCCCCGAACGCGGTGAACGTGCACGAAATCTTCACTTACCTCGCCACATCGACGCCGGAAGGCATTCACGAGCTGAAGACCAAGTTCGCCGACGCTTTCGGAAAGGCCGGACTTTCGGGCAAGGAGACCGCCGTCATCTACGAGCAGTCGATGAACTCCGGCTTCGGCCAGTCCTGCCGCGGCTATTATCTCCTGACCATGCTCGGCTATCCCAAGATCAAGGTGCTTGATGGCGGATTCGACGCCTGGACTGCCAAGGGCTTGCCGGTGACAACCGCCGTGCCCACGCCGACGCCAGCCTCGTTCTCGATCGTTCCGGAAGCCAGCGATATCCTGATCGATGCGAAAACCATGCTTGCGGCATTAGACAAGCCAAACATCGCATTGCTCGACGTCCGCGATGTCGACGAATGGATCGGCGAAAGCTCCTCGCCCTATGGCAAGGATTTTTGCCCGCGCAAGGGACGTATCCCAGGCGCCGTCTGGCTTGAATGGTATCGCATGATGAAGCCGACAGCCGAAGGGCCGCGCTTCAAGTCCAGGGACGAAATACTTGCCGAATGCGCGACCGTCGGCATCTCGCAGAATACCCCGGTCTATCTCTATTGCTTCAAGGGAGCGCGGGCATCGAACACGTTCCTCGCGCTCAAAAATGCCGGCGTCAAGGACGTGCGGATGTATTTCGGGTCGTGGAACGAATGGTCCCGGGATCCGTCGTTGCCGATTGAAGAAGGCCTGCCCACCGAAGCCAAGCTGATCGGCAAGGCTGCTTAGTCAAGCCAAGCTATCGCTGCCCCGCCGCGCTCGAACGGCGGGACAGCGCCTGATTTTTTGGAACGGCTGCGGGTGAGGCTGCTGCCGTTTCAAATCTGCCGGCATCGCAGGGAGCGCCGTATGTCCACATTCGACGACGCCTTTGACGCTGGCCGCAAGCTTTCGCGATCGGGTTGCGCTTGCGGCCGACATCGCTCCGTGGACGAACATGTTCAGGCGGCCCTGTCGCTGCGCTGCGAGGCGCCGCCAAACGACCAAGCGCGCTATGAGGGCGTCGTGGCTTCCGCTGTCATGCGCGCGATATTTCCGATGGATGTCGCGCGCCGGGCTTTCCTGAAATCGGTCGGGGCTCGACCGCGCTCGCCGCTATCTCTCAATTCTTTCCGATCAAGACCGCGACCGAGGTTTTCGCGGAGGCCGGCGCGCCGGAGAAAAAGGACCTCAAGGTGGGTTTTATTCCGATCACCTGTGCGACGCCGATCATCATGGCGGCGCCGCTCGGCTTCTATGCCAAGCACGGCCTCAACGTCGAGGTGGTAAAGACCGCCGGCTGGGCCGTGATCCGCGACAAGACGATCAACAAGGAATACGACGCCGCGCATATGCTGGCGCCAATGCCGATCGCGATCTCACTCGGCCTGGGCGCACAGCCGATCCCCTTCACGGTCCCGGCGATCGAGAACATCAACGGCCAGGGCATCACGCTCGCCATCAAGCATAAGGACAGGCGCGATCCGAAGGACTGGAAAGGCATGAAATTCGCCATTCCATTCGACTACTCGATGCACAATTATCTGCTACGGTACTATCTCGCGGAGCACGGCGTTGATCCCGACACCGACGTGCAATTGCGTTCGGTGCCGCCGCCGGAGATGGTCGCCAATCTCCGCGCCGACAACATCGACGGCTTCCTCGCGCCCGACAACATCTGCCAGCGCGCGATCTATGACGGCGTCGGCTTCCTGCACATTCTGTCCAAGGAAATCTGGGACGGACATCCCTGCTGCAGTTTCGCGGCGAGCCGGGAGTTCATCACGACATCGCCCAACAGTTTTGCTGCCCTGACGCGGGCCATCATCGACGCCACCGCCTACGCCTCCAAGCCGGAAAATCGCAAGCAGATCGCGGAGGCCATCGCGCCGGCGAACTATATCAACGCCCCCGTCACGGTGCTTGAGCAGGTTCTCACCGGGACCTACGCGGACAGACTCGGGGGCGTCAAGACCGACGCCAAGCGCGTCGATTTCGATCCGTTTCCGTGGCAGTCGTTTGCGGTGTGGATGCTCACCCAGATGAAGCGCTGGGGCCAGATCTCCGGCGAAGTGGATTACAAGTCCGTGGCGGAGCAGGTCTACCTCGCGACCGACACCGGCAAGGTCATGAAAGACATGGGACTGACGCCGCCGGCAACGTCCTACAAGTCGTTCTCGGTGATGGGAAAGCCATTCGACCCCGCAAAACCCGACGAATACGTCGCGAGCTTCAAGATCAGGAAAGCATCCTGACGCGAAGCCTTTCGCCAGTCGTCGCGAGCGCGTGCAGCGCGCCACCTTATCTCCGAATTAGAGTGGACCGCCGATAGGCCAAGGCGTGTCATGTCTGCTATAATCCAAGGACACCATTTTCAGGCATAGGGCACCAGCCCTCGATGGCGAATATCTGGGCGCGCAAATCCACCGCGGTATTGCTGAGCGAGGCCGCTCAGAGCGACGAGGGTGACGGGCCGACGCGGCCCTTGAGACGAACATTGTCCGCGCTCAACCTGGTCGCACTCGGGGTCGGCGGCATCATCGGCGCAGGAATCTTCATCCTGACCGGCCACGCGGCTGCGGCGTATGCGGGGCCTGCAGTCACTCTATCATTTCTCCTTGGCGCCGTAGCGTGCGCTTTCGCCGGATTATGCTACGCCGAAATGGCGTCAACGGTCCCGATCTGCGGGAGTGCGTATACCTACGCCTATGCTACGCTTGGCGAGCTGGTTGCCTGGATCATCGGCTGGGACCTGATCCTCGAATACGCAGTGGGCGCGATCACGGTTGCGATTGGCTGGTCGGGATATGTCGTCAGTTTCGCAAGGGATTTCGGACTGAAGCTTCCGGAGCGATTTGCTTCCTCGCCATTGACCTACGATGCTGCTCAGCACGAATGGTCGCTCACCGGAGCCGTCCTTAACGTACCAGCGGCAGTGGTAGTCGTCGTGATCACCGCCCTGTTGGTGACGGGCATACGAGAGACAGCACGGTTCAATAATGTAATTGTGGCAGTCAAGCTCGTGGTGATTGTCCTTTTTATCGTGTGCGCAGCACCTGCTTTCAGCACCACGAACTGGATCACACCTGTTAATCCCGAAGGGGCGTTCATTCCGCCCAACCAAGGTTTTGGGATTTATGGCTGGTCAGGCGTGGTGCGCGGCGCGGCTGTGGTGTTTTTTGCGTATATCGGATTCGATGCCGTCTCGACGGCGGCACAGGAAGCTAAAAATCCGATGCGGGATATGCCTATCGGCATTCTGGGCTCGTTGTTGATCTGCACGGTTCTGTACGTGGTGGTCGGCTTTATCCTCACTGGAATCGTGCCATTCGACAGATTGAATGTGCCTGATCCGATTGCGGTTGGCATCGATACGGCCGGGGTCGGCTGGCTCGCTCCGTTTATAAAGCTTGGAATCATCTTCGGCCTGACCTCGGTCATTCTCGTCATGTTGCTTGCGCAGCCGAGAATTTTCCGGGCGATGGCGCATGATGGTTTGCTTCCGCCAGTGGCTGCGAAGATACATCCACGTTTTCGTACACCCTATATCTCGACGATCGCGACAGGCACCGTCGTGGCGATTCTCGCCGCGCTTCTGCCAATCGGACTCGTCGGCGAGCTCGTCAGCATCGGCACGTTGTTCGCGTTTGCGGTCGTATCCCTCGGAGTCCTGGCGTTGCGCCTTACCCAGCCCGAGCTTAGCCGTCCGTTCAAAGCGCCGGCGATCTGGATCGTCGCACCGGCCGGGGCTGCAACCTCCACATTCCTGATGTTCGGCCTGCCGCCCGACACATGGGTAAGGCTGGCGGTCTGGCTCGCGATCGGGTTAGTGATTTACTTTGCCTATGGAGCGCGACACAGCCGGATCGCGACGCAGACATAGGCTGGGTTGACATCACGCGCCGCAGCTCTACGGGGTTTACCTTTGCCGAGCCGACGGCTTGCGTTCGATCGGATGAATGTCGATCGCCCGCAACCGACCCATGCGCAGCACATCCATCTCGAGCGTGCGATCGATACGGTCGCGATCGAGCGCACGGATCAGATCGTCGACGCCGTTGACGTCAATGCCGTCCAGTTTGATCACGACGTCACCGGGCAACAACCCGGCCTGGGCAGCCGGCCCGTCCGGTTCGATTTGCGCCACTAGCGCACCCATCTTGTTGTCGACACCGGCGAGGACTGCGTGTCTTCTCGGGATCGGGGCGGTCTGGCCGGACACACCGATATAGGCGCGCCGGACATAGCCATGACGGATGATTTCCGACAACACGAATTGCGCGGTATTGCTGGCAACCGCAAAGCAGATGCCCTGCGCGCCGCTGATGATCGCGGTGTTGATGCCGATCACCTCGGCGCTAGAGGACACCAGCGGGCCGCCGGAATTGCCGGGATTGAGCGCGGCGTCGGTCTGAATGACGTCCTCGATGGTCCGGCCGCTCACCGAGCGGATCGAACGGCCCAGCGCCGACACCACGCCGGCGGTAACCGTCGATTCAAAGCCGAGCGGATTGCCGATCGCGACGACCAGCTGGCCGCGGCGCAAATTCTTGGAATCGCCGAGCGAGGCGTAGGGCAAATCCCGCACGCCGTCGGCGCGCAACAGCGCCAGATCGGTGTCGGGGTCGACGCCGAGCACGCGCGCATCGGTGACAATGCCCTCGATGTCCCGCAGCCTGATCTGCTTCGACGAACCGACCACGTGGCTGTTGGTCAGCACAAGTCCGTCAGGAGAGATGACGATCCCGGAGCCAAGGCCGCCGCGCTCGTGCGCGTTTCGCAGCTTCGGCCCGGTTTCGACGCGGACCACCGCGGGCCCGACGCGTTCGGTGACGCTGATCACGGCATTGGAGTAGGCGTCGAGCAAGGCGTCATCGCCGGCGGCGGTCAGCTTGGTCGCTTGCGATGACGCGTCCGGGTCTGATGTGTCGTGGGTAAAATCCAACATGGCGAATTCCTCGGCCTGTCAGATGGTGACCCTGTTTTAGCCTCGCAAGGGGCCGCAAGGTTCGGCAGACCCCGCAGCGGTGGGTGGAATACCGAACTGGACGGCGTGGACGGTAACGATCAGTTCGCCGCAAGATCGTTGACACGCTGCACGCCGGCTGTGGCCATCGCCGTCCACGCGGCATAGAGCGAGCCCGCCAGGTCGATGGCCCTGCATCCGGCCTCGACAACCACGGCCTCGAAGCCGAGCTGGTGCGCGTCCATGGCGGAGTAATAGACGCAAAAATCGGTCGCGAGACCCGCGAGGAAGATTCGCCGCAAGCCGCGCTCGCGCAGATAGCCGGCCAGGCCCGTGGGAGTACGCCGATCGTTTTCATAAAACGCGGAATAGGAATCGATTTCCGGGCGAAACCCTTTCCGGATCACAAGCTCCGCCCGCTCGGTCGTCAGTTGCGGATGGAAGGCCGCTCCCGGCGTGCCTTGCACGCAATGATCGGGCCAGAGGGTTTGCTGGCCATAGGGCATGCCGATGGTTTCAAACGGCGCAGAACCGGGATGGGATGTGGCGAAGGAGCTGTGGCCTGAGGGATGCCAATCCTGGGTCAGCACGACATGGTCGAAGCGCTCGGCGAGGCGATTGATGATCGGCACCACCGCATCGCCGTCGGCAACCGCGAGCGCGCCGCCGGGGCAGAAATCGTTCTGCACGTCGATGATCAGCAGCAAATCATCGTTGCCGGGCTGCGTTTGCATCTTGGACCTGCGCTACAGTTGACCTCCAACTTTAGCGCATGGCGAAAGCTCTGGCAGCAGGAATTGCGGGCCGCCCGCGCACTGGCGGCTTCTGCTCGGCGCTTCCCCGCTTGTTTAGCGTTCCACGAACGCCTTCTCGACGACGAACTGACCGGGCTCGCCGTGATTGCCTTCGACAAAACCCTTGGCCAATAGCAGGACCCGCATGTCGTGGACCAGCGCCGGGCTGCCACAGATCATGACGCGGTCATGTTCGCCGACAAGCGGAGCAAGGCCTACATCGCTGAACAGTTTTCCTGAACTCATCAGATCGGTGATGCGGCCGCGATTGCGGAACGGATCGCGCGTCACGGTCGGATAATAGATCAGCTGGTCGCGCACGAGCTCGCCGATCAGTTCGTCGTTCGGCAATTTTTGGGTGATCATCTCGCCATAGGCGAGCTCGGCGACGCGGCGGCAGCCGTGCAGCAGCACCACCTTTTCGAAGCGCTCGTAGGTCTCGGGATCCTTGATCACGCTGAGGAACGGCGCCAGCCCGGTGCCGGTGCCGATCAGATAGAGATTGCGGCCGTCCTGAAGATTATCGATCACCAGCGTGCCGGTCGCCTTGCGGCTGACGATGATCTCATCGCCTTGCTTGAGATGCTGAAGGCGCGAGGTCAGCGGCCCGTCCGGCACCTTGATCGAAAAGAATTCGAGCCGGTCCTCGTAATTGGCACTAGCGACGCTGTAGGCGCGCAGCAGCGGTTTTTCGCCGACCTTCAGGCCGATCATCGTGAATTCGCCGTTGCGGAAACGGAACGATGGATCGCGCGTGGTGGTGAAGCTGAACAAATTGTCGGTCCAGTGATGAACGCTGACAACGCTTTGCTGATTGAAGTTGCTCATGATTCGGCTGCCCGGAGCTCGATTTGCGCTGATTAATTCATTCGTGTACGATTGTTTGTATACAAATGAATAATCCAGCTTGATCCGTTCGTCAAGCCGCGCGCAAGATGCCGCGCAACGCGGCCTGCGAAGGCATTGAACAAAAAGGACAAATGATGGCCCACGATGAACCCCAGGCCGCCGGCCCCACCAAACTGGTGATCCGCAATATCGGGCTGGTGCTCTCTGGCGCCATGGAGAAGCCGATCCTCGATGCCGACACCATCGTTGCCGAGAACGGCAAGATCACCGCCATCGGCCGTGCCAAGGAGGTCAACGCAGAAGGCGCCACCACCATCATCGATGCCAATGGCACCACCGTCGCGCCGGGCCTGATCGACAGCCATGTGCATCCCGTCGCCGGCGACTGGACGCCGCGGCAAAACCAGATCGGCTGGATCGACAGCTTTCTGCACGGCGGCGTCACCACCATGATCTCGGCGGGCGAGCGCGACGTGGTCGGGCTGAAAGCGATGGCGATCTTTGCACAGCGCGCGTTCTGGACGCTGCGCCCCGGCGGGGTGAAGGTTCATGCCGGTGCGCCCGTGATCGAGAACGAGATGGTCGAAGACGATTTCAGGGAGTTAGCCGCGGCCGGCGTCAAACTGCTCGGCGAAGTCGGCCTCGGCGGCGTCAAGGATGGCCCGACCGCGCGCAAGATGGTGGGATGGGCGCGCAAGTACGGCATTCAAAGCACCATCCACACCGGCGGCCCCTCGATTCCGGGCTCCGGCCTGATCGACAAGGACGTGGTGCTGGAAGCCGACACCGACGTGGTCGGTCACATCAACGGCGGCCCCACCGCGCTACCCGACAATCAGATCCGCTGCATTTGCGAGGGCTGCAAGCGCGGCCTTGAACTGGTTCACAACGGCAATGAGCGCTCGGCTCTTTATACCTTGCGGATCGCGCGCGAAATGGGCGATCTCGGCCGCGTCATCCTTGGCACCGATGCGCCGGCAGGCTCCGGCGTTCAGCCGCTCGGAATCCTGCGCATGGTGTCGCTATTGTCATCGCTCGGCGAGGTGCCGGCGGAAATCGCATTCTGCTTTGCGACCGGCAACACCGCGAGGATGCGCGCGCTGGACTGCGGCATCAT
>WNFJ01301643.1_pt1 | contig 21662 bp, 22 predicted proteins | sample 5400461 | NCBI WGS metagenome assembly WNFJ01 (sample SAMN13153349, study PRJNA577476) | soil metagenome | isolation source: 115 cm saprolite on Douglas fir-dominated hillslope | place: USA:California | collected 2013-09-17
ATCGACGATGCCGTGTTCGATCACGGTGGTCGACGTCTGGCCGCAGTCCCAGAACAGGTCGTTGAAGTGGGTCACGTGCACCAGATGCAGGTCCGGCCGGTCAGCCATCCGGTGCCGGGTGAGCGGCACGTCCCGGTCCGGCGCGTCGTGCTCGAGGTAGACGGCGGCCAGGTCCGCGCCCGGCCGCCGGCCGGTGAGCTTCCTGGTCAGCTCTTCCTCGGCCGGCCGCTGCAGGATGACGGCGTCGATCGGCTCGGCCCGGAGCCGGCCCACTGGCACCTCCACGGCCGAGGCCGGCCAGTCCCAGGTGCGGGCCCGCCCCCGGCCGTAGGGGCCGCGGCTGGCGTCCAGCGGCAGCAGGTAGGTGTGCCGCCCCTGGACGAAGGCGGTGGTCCACGAGCCGTGCAGATGCCAGATCAGCAGCCTCATCGGCGCTCCAGGAGCCGGGGCGCCTGCCCGTCGCGCGCGGTGAGCTGGTCCAGCGCGTCGCAGGCGGCCGCGGCGCTGACCGCGGCCAGGCAAGGGTGGCCGGGCACCGGGCAGTGCACGGCCCGGCTGCCGGCGCACGGAGCGCCCTGGTCGCCGAGCAGGATGACCGGCACCCGGTACGGGGCCCAGCGGGCCGCCGGGACGACCGGCGCGAACAGCGACACCACGGGGGTGCCGACCGCGGCGGCCAGATGGGCAATGCCGGTGTTGGCCACCAGGACGGCGTCCGCCCCGGCCAGCACCGCGGCCAGCTCGGCCAGGGTAGTCCGGCCGGCCAGATCGGTGACCTGGCCGGCGCCGCGCGGCGCCCCAGCGGCCGCGGCGGTCAAATCCTGCTCGGACGGCCCGCCGGTCAGCACCACGCGGCGGCCTCGGCGGGCCAGCTCGGCCACGGCCTGCGCCCAGCGGCGGTCCGGCCAGCGGTGGGCTGGGGCCGATGCTCCGGGGTGCAGGACCAGGTAGGGACCGGGCCCGGTTAGCCCGGTCACGTCGGGCAGCGGGGTCCGGACAGCGAGCCGGCCGTCGTCACCTGGCGGCGGGGCGAAGCCCGCGGCGCGGGCCAAGGTCAGCGCCCGCTCGGCCTCCGGCAGCTGGTCGTCGCCGCGGTACCTGACGTCGAGCAGCGAGCCCGGGTAGTCCTCGCTGCGGGCGGCGATCCTGGGCACCCCCGCCAGCCGCAGCAGCAGGGCGGTGGGCAGCGGGGACTGGTGGAACGAGGTGAAGATCACCGCGTCGGTGAACCGTCCGGCGGCCAGCCGGGCGGCTAGGGCGAGCACGTCGTCGGCCCGCACCCCCGGGGGGTCGAAGACCACCCAGGGACACGACCAGACCAGCACGTCGGCGACCCCGGGCAGCAGCCGGGCGGCGGCCGCCCCCTGCGGCCCGGCCAGCACCGTCACCGGGCCGCGGTGCGCGGCCAGGGCGCGAATGGCCGGCCCGGCCAGCAGCACGTCGCCCATGTTGTCCAGCCGGACGGCCAGGCAGCGCCTGGTCATGCCGCCTGGCCCGGCCAGACCGGGGCCAGCGGCAGGTCGCCGGTGACCATGCGCACGGCGCTGAGTACGTCGGGAGCCACCCGGACGCCGGTGAGCTCGGTGGCCCGGGTCGGCGTGTCGGGGACCAGGATGCCCCGGGCGCCGGCCGCCCGGGCCGCGGCAACATCGGCCCCGATGTCGCCGATCACCGTGCACTCGGGCGGGTCCAGGCCCAGGGCGGTCGCGGCCGCGAGCACCATGCCGGGCGCGGGCTTGCGGCACTCGCAGCCGTCCGCCGGGCCGTGCGGGCATACCAGGACCACGTCGAACGGGCCGAGCAACGCGCCGACCCGGGCGTTGACGGCGTCCGCGGCGGCCCGGCTGAGCAGCCCGCGGGCGATGCCGGACTGATTGGTGATCAGCCCGACCCGCAGTCCCCGGCGCCGGGCCGCGGCCACCGCGGCGTCCGCGGCCGGCATCGGCTCGACCAGCGCGGGGTCGCGGTTGTAGGGCACGTCCCTGATCAGCGTGCCGTCCCGGTCGAACAGCACGACCCGGACCCGCGGCCAGGGCCGGGCCCGGCGGGCCCGGATCCGCCCGCGGGCCCAGTGCCAGCAGGCCAGCTCGGGGATGACCAGGCTGGTCGCCGTCATCGCGGCGACCTCGCGCGTGGTGCGCGGCCCTGGGGCGATCCGCGCGGCGGCGAACTCGGCCACCCCGGCCAGCGCGGCCGCCAGGGCGGCCAGGGCCGGACCGCGCCGACCCGCCGCCGCCAGCCCGGCGCCGGCCGCGACGGCCGCGGTGATCAGGGCCTGGCTGGGCAGCCGGTCCGGGCCGGCCTGGGCCCTGGTCTTCCAGCTGCGGCCGTGCAGCACCCGCATCAGCGCGTCGTCGGCGTTGCCCGCCTGGGCGCGGACGCTGACCCACGGGGAGGCCGGTCGCACCGGGTGCACCGTCTGGCGGCTGCCCTGGCCGAGTTCCCACCCGTCGGCCAGCAGCCGCAGGGCTAGGTCGGCGTCTTCGCGGAAGGCCCGCGGGAACCGCTCATCGAAGCCGCCCGTCTCGGCCAGCGCCGCCCGCCGGTAGGCCATGTCCGCGGTGATCCAGCGGGCGCCGGCCAGGCCCATGGTGGTGCGCTCCCAGTCGGTCGGCCGCCGGCCCTGCGGGGCCGGGACGGTGATCCGGCCCTGCACGCCGGCCGTGCGGTCCGGCCGCCCGGACAGGTCCTCGGCCAGCTGGCGTCGCCAGTCCCGCCCGACGCGCACGTCGTCGTCCAGGAACGCCACCCACTCGGTGCGGGTCCGGTGCCAGCCCGCGTTGCGGGCTGCGGCGGGACGCTGACCGGCAGCTCGAGCCCTGGATCGTTCGGCCCCGTCAATGGGTCCCCGGCCGCGGCGGCGGGCCGGTCGTCCACCACCAGAACCTGGTCCGGCGGGGGCCCGGCCGCCGCGGCCAGCGCCCGCAGGCAGTCGGCCAGGCAGGGCCGTCCGATGGTGGGGATGACCACCGAATAGCTGATCACGGCCGACGGACCAGGAACGGGCCGATGGCCAGCGCGTCGACCGACGTCGACCCGAAGCACTCGAGCGCGTCCTTCACGTCGTCGACCATGGGCCGGCCCGCGGTGTTCAGGCTGGTGTTGACCAGCACCGGCAGGCCGGTGCGCCGCTCGAAGGCGGCCAGCAGCGCGGCCAGCAGCGGCTGGCAGGCCGGATCGACGGTCTGCACCCGGGCGGTGCCGTCCACGTGCACCACGGCCGGGATGAGGTCCCGCCACCGCGCGGCCACGTCGTGCACGAACAGCATGTACGGGCTGGGCAGCGGGCCGCGGGAGAAGATCCCGGTGGCGCGGTCGGCCAGCACCATCGGGGCCACCGGCCGGAACCTCTCCCGGCCCTTGATGTCGTTGAGCCGGTCCAGGTTGGCCCGCTGGCCGGGGTGGGCCAGCAGCGAGCGGTGGCCGAGGGCGCGGGGGCCGTACTCGCTGCGGCCCTGGAACCAGGCCACGATGCCGTTGCCGGCCAGGACGCCGGCCGCGGCGCCGGCCAGGTCCGGCGGGCGGTCGAAGGGTACCCGGGCCGTGCGCAGCGCCGCCTCGATCTCGGCGTCGGTGAAGCCGCGGCCCAGGCCGGCGCCGGTCATCGACCAGGCCGGCTGCCCGGCGTCGGCGGCCAGCTGCAGGGCGGCGCCCAGGGCCGTGCCCGCGTCGCCCGCGGCGGGCTGCACCCAGACCTGCTCGAACGGGCCCTGGTCGGCCAGCACCGTGTTGGCCACGCAGTTCAGCGCGGTGCCGCCCGCCATGGCCAGCCGCCGGTCCCCGGTCTGGGCATGCAAGTCGGCAGCCAGCGCCAGCAGCACCTCCTCCAGCCGCCGCTGCACGCTGGCGGCCAGGTCGGCGTGAGCCTCGGTCCAGTCCTCGCCGGGCGCGCGGGCCGGGGCCAGCGCGGCCCAGTCGACCAGGTCGGTGCGGAAGCCGCCGGGGACCGGACGGACGCTCTCCCGGATCTGGTCGAGCAGCCGCGGCTTGCCATAGGAGGCCAGCGCCATCACCTTGTACTCGTGGCTGGAACGTAGGAAGTCGAGGTGGGCGGTCATCTCCTCGTACATCAGCCCGAGCGAGTGCGGCAGCGGCTGGGTGCTCAGCACTTCGAGCTGCCGGCCGCGGTAACGGCCGGTCAGGCAAGAGTCCCGCTCGCCCCGGCCGTCGCAGACCAGCACGCTGCATCCGGCGCCGGGGGCGGCCAGCCCGGCGCTGGCGGCGTGCGCCACGTGGTGCGGTACGAACCAGGCCCGGCCCGGATCCAGCCCGGGCAGCTCCTCGGCCAGGAACTCCGGGGCCAGGGCGGCGTACCTGGTGCGCAGCTCATCCCATGGGTCATCCAGGCCCAGCTGGCCGGCCGGGCGGACCAGGCCCGGATCGTAGGAGAAGCCGATCAGGTCGACCTCCGCGGCGCTGATCCCGCCCTGCCGCAGGCACCAGCGGGCGGCGGCGGACGGCTGCTCCCAGGCGGAGAACGGCACCGGGCGCTTGCCATGCTTGCGCCGGCTGAACCGCTCCTCCTCGGCGGCCGCCACGACCTGGCCGTCGATGACCAGCGCGGCCGCCGGATCGTGGAACACGGAATTGATCCCGAGCACGCGCATGCTGCCTCCCTGGCGCTTCTCCTCGCTGGCGGACCGGTGTTACTCACCCGGCCGCGGCGGGTCAAACATGATCCGCTGCGTTGGGTGTTTTATGCCGGTCTGTACCGATGTTTTAGTTGCCCGCGGTTGGTGAGAGAGGAGACTCCTGCACAGACGGACTGGGGACCCATTGAAGATCGACCTGGTTTCAGAACACGCCAGCCCGCTGGCCGTGCTCGGGGGAGCCGACGCGGGTGGGCAGAACGTGCACGTCGCCTCGCTCGCCCTGGCCCTGGCCGGGCGCGGCCACGAGATCACCGTGTACACCCGCCGGGACGCGCCCGAGCTGCCCGGCGCGGTGCCGCTGGCCTCCGGGGTGACGGTCGAGCACGTGCCGGCCGGGCCGCCCCGGCCGCTGCCCAAGGACGACCTGCTGGCGTACATGCCCGGCTTCGCGGCTTGGCTGGCGGAACGCTGGCAGGCCAGCCGGCCCGACGTGGTACACGCGCATTTCTGGATGAGCGGACTGGCCGCGGTCACCGCGGCGCGCCGCTGCCCGGTCCCGGTAGTGCAGACCTTCCACGCGCTGGGCAGCGTCAAGCGCCGCTACCAGGGCCGCGCCGATACCAGCCCGCCGCAACGGGTGCGGCTGGAGGCGGCGGTGGCTCAGCAGGCCACCGCGGTGATCGCCACCTGCACCGACGAGGTCCGGGAACTGGCCGCCTACGGGGCCCGGCCGGACCGGATGTACGTGGTGCCCTGCGGGGCGGACTGCGACCGGTTCTGGCCCGGCCCGGCGCCCCGCTGGTGCCGCGCAAGGGCGTGGACACCGTAATCGCGGCCATGGCCCGGGTCCCGGGCGCGGAGCTGATCGTGGCCGGCGGCCCGGAGCGGTCCCGGCTCGATGATGACCCGGAGGTCGCCCGGCTGCGCCGGGTGGCCGCGAAGGCGGAGGTCTCCGGCCGCGTCACGTTCGCCGGCCGGGTCGGGCACGAGGAGGTTCCCGCGCTGCTGCGATCCGCGGACGTGGTCGTCTCCGATCCGTGGTACGAGCCGTTCGGCATCGTGCCGCTTGAGGCTATGGCCTGCGGCGCGGCCGTCATCGCGTCTTCGGTCGGCGGCCACCTGGACACGGTGGCGGACGGCGTCACCGGGCTGCTCGTCCCGCCGCGTGACCCGAGCCGGCTGGCCGACCGCATCCGGTACCTGCTGGCCGGCCCGGCCCGGCGCCGCGCCCTGGGCGCGGCGGCTGCGGCCCGGGCCAGGTCGAGGTACTCCTGGGCCCAGGTGGCGGCCGAGACCGAGGCCATCTACGCCGGCCTGCGCCAGGGCCGGGCCGAAGACCAGACCGTGAGCGCACGATGAAAGACGGAGCCTGCCCGTGACCGATTCGCACCTGGCCCGGCTGCATACCGCGCTGTGCCGCTTCGAAGGCCAGACCCCCCGGCTGGAAGCGTGGGGGCAGGCCGCCGCCGGCCGGCTGCTGGCCGGCGGCCGGCTGCTGGCCTGCGGCAACGGGGGCAGCGCCGAGCAGGCCCAGCACCTGACGGCCGAACTTGTCGGTCGCTACCAGGACGATCGCCCGCCGCTGGCGGCGCTCCCGCTGACCAGCGACATGGCCGCGGTCACGGCCATCGGCAACGACTACGGCGCGGAGGAGGTCTTCGCGCGCCAGGTGCGGGCTCATGGCCGTCCGGGCGACCTGCTCGTCTGCCTGTCCACCAGCGGCACCAGCCGAAACATCATCGCGGCGGCGCGGGCCGGGGCGCAGGCCGGCCTGACCACCTGGGCGCTGACCGGCGCGGGGCCGAACCCGCTGGCCAGCGCGTGCGCGGAGGCCATCATGGTGGACGCGCCCGCGGTATGCACGGTCCAGGAGGTGCACCTGGCCGCGATTCACATGCTGTGCGCGGCGGTCGACGCGGCCGTCGAGGCGAGCCTGGCGCAGCGGGTGACGCTGCCGGAGTACGCGTGAAGCACGGCCCGCTGGTGGTCATCGGTGACGCGCTGCTCGACGTGGACCTAGACGGGACGGCCGAGCGGCTGGCCCCGGACGCCCCGGTCCCGGTGGTCGACTGCCACCGGGAGCGGCACCGGGCCGGGGGCGCCGGACTGGCCGCGGTGCTGGCCGCGGCCCTGGCCGACCCGGATGTGGTGCTGATCACGGCGCTCGGCGACGACGGCCACGGCGCGCGGCTGCGCGACCTGCTGAGCGGGCACGTCGAGGTGGTGCGGATGCCGCTGCACGGCGGCACGCCGTGCAAGATCCGGATCCGCGCCTCGGGCCGGCCCGTGGCCCGGCTCGACGCGGGGGACGGACGGGCCGCTGCCGCCCCGGCCGGGCCGGCGGTCGAACGCGCGCTGCGGTCGGCCGGCGCCATCCTGGTAGCCGACTACGGCCGCGGGGTGGCGGCCCACCCGCGGCTGCGCGAGATCTTGGCCCGGCTGCCCGCCCGCGTCCCGGTGGTCTGGGACCCGCATCCGCGGGGGGAGCCCCCGCTGCCCGGCACCCGGCTGGCCACTCCCAACGAGCGGGAGGCACGCGGGTTCGCCGGCCCGGCCTCTGCGGGCGGCCCGGCCTCGGCCGCGGCGGGCGGCCCGGAAGTGCCGCTGCGTCGGGTGGCCCGCGACGCCGCCACGCTCAGCCGGCTCTGGGGCACGGCGATCGCCGTCACGCTCGGCGAGCAGGGGGCCCTGCTGTCGGTGGGCGATGACGCCCCGTTCCTGGCGCCGCCGCCCGCCGTCGCCCGGGAACCGCGCGATGCCTGCGGCGCCGGGGACTGCTTCGCCGCGGCGGCGGCCCAGGTCCTGCGGACCGGCGGGCTGCTCACCGAGGCGGTGACCGAGGCCGTGCGGGCGGCGTCGGAGTTCGTGGCCCGAGGTGGCGCCTCGGCCGCGCCCGGCCTGACCGTGCCGCCGGAGCCAGGGCGGCCCGCGGCCGGCCCGCCGCCGGCCGGCTCCGCCTGGGACCTGGTGGCGGACGTCCGGCGGCGTGGCGGGCGGGTCGTGGCCACCGGCGGCTGCTTCGACCTGCTGCACGCCGGGCACGTGGGGCTGCTGCGGCAGGCCCGCAGGCTGGGCGACTGCCTGGTCGTGTGCCTGAACTCCGATGCCTCGGTGCGGGCGCTGAAGGGACCGGGCCGGCCCCTGGTCGGGGCACCGGACCGGGCTCGGGTGCTGGCCGCGCTGGAATGCGTCGACGCCGTCCTCGCCTTCGACGAGCCGACGCCCGCCGCGGTGCTTGACCGGCTGCGCCCCGACGTGTGGGTGAAGGGCGGCGACTACGCCCGCGGCGAACTTGCGGAGGCGCCGGTGGTCCGCCGCTACGGCGGCGAAGTGGTGCTGCTCCCCTACACCGGCCACTCCACCAGCCGGATCGTGGCCGCGGCCCGCACCAGCCAGCCCGGCGTTTAGCCGGGCCGGCGTCGATCCGCAGGAAACAGTTACCGGCGATTCCTCGGCGGACCAAGCGAGCTGAGATGCCGTATCCACCGGACGGCTGGATGGCGGCGGTTTATCTGGCCCCAGGAGGGCAGGGAAAGCGGCCACGCGGACAGCCGGAATCAAGGAGGACAGATGGCGGACGTGTTCACGGTCCTGAGTCAGGACCATCAGGAAGTCAAGCGCATGCTGGCCGAGCTGGAGAAGGGGCCGAGCCGGGTCACCGGGGCCAGCGAGGACCAGCTGGCGCTGCGCAAGAAGATGACCGAGCAACTCATCATCGAGGAGTCCAAGCACGAGGCGCTGGAGGAGATGTACTTCTGGCCGGTCGTGCGTGATCACCTGCCCGACGGCGACACGCTCGCTGACCAGGCCACCGGCCAGGAGCAGGAAGCCAAGGAAGTACTGGCCAAGCTCGACAAGCTCGACGCCGGCGACGCGGAGTTCGAGAAGCTGCTCGGCACGTTCACCGGGGCCGCGCGGGAGCACATCCAGTTCGAGGAGACCGCCGTGTGGCCGGGGCTGCGCACCGCCCTGAACACCGAGCGGGCGGCCGAGCTGGGCACCCAGATCGCCGAGGGCAAGAAGACCGCGCCCACCCGCCCGCATCCGCACACGCCGCCGTCGCCCGCCGCACTAAAGGCGGCTGGGCCGGTCGCGGCCGCGGCGGACAAGGCGCGCGACGCGGTGACCGGGCGCGGCGACTGATCCGTCTCGGCCGGGCCGCCCCTGGGGCGCTGGTACCGGTCGGCGACGGGCACTACGGCCCGTTCGGCACAAGATCGAATGAATGCCGAACGGGCCGTGGTGTTACGGTCCGGACCCGTTACGGCCCGGCGAAGAAAACCGATCTGGCGGGTGTCAACCCGGCGGCGAAGGGTAGAGCGGGCACTTCACCGGCGCGCCGCGGGCAGCGGCGCCGGCCGGTTCCGAGCGGCATCCAGGAGGGTCTGTGGCAACCAGCAACGACGAGGGCCGCCGCCAGGCGGTGCAGTACGGCGATCAGCGGGTCGAGCGCGGCCCCGGTGGCGAGACCCACCAGGTGGCCGACGACGGCGCGCCCCGGCTGACCACCCAGCAGGGCACGCTCGTCGGCGACGACCAGAACACCCTGCGGGCCGGGGAGCGCGGGCCCAGCGCGCTGGAGGACTTCTACTTCCGGGAGAAGATCTTCCACTTCGATCACGAGCGGATCCCCGAGCGGGTGGTTCATGCCCGCGGCTACGGGGCGCACGGGTACTTCGAGAACTACAAGCCGCTGACCGAACTAACCCGGGCCGACCCGTTCTCCGAGGCTGGATTGCGCACGCCGGTGTTCGTCAGGTTCTCCACCGTGGCGGGCAACAAGGGCTCCAGTGACCTGGCCCGGGACGTGCGCGGCTTCGCCACCAAGTTCTACACCCGGGAAGGCAACTGGGACCTGGTCGGCAACAACATCCCAGTCTTCTTCATCCAGGACGCGATCAAGTTCCCTGACCTCATCCACGCGGCCAAGCAGGAGCCGGATCGCGGCTTCCCGCAGGCCCAGACCGCGCACGACAACTTCTGGGACTTCACGTCGCTGATGCCCGAGTCGACCCACATGCTGATGTGGATCATGTCCGACCGGGCCATCCCCCGGTCGTTCCGGTTCATGGAGGGGTTCGGCGTGCACACCTTCCGGCTGGTCAACGCCGAGGGCCGGTCCACGTTCGTCAAGTTCCACTGGAAGCCAAAGGCCGGGCTGCAATCGGTGATGTGGAACGAGGCGGTCAAGATCAACGGCGCGGATCCCGACTTCCACCGCCGCGACCTGTGGGACGCCATCAACCAGGGCGACTTTCCCGAGTGGGAGCTCGGGCTGCAGCTGTTCGACGACGAGTTCGCCGACCGGTTCGCGTTCGACATCCTGGACCCGACCAAGATCATTCCCGAGGACGAGGTCCCGGTCCGCCGGGTCGGGCGGCTGGTACTGGACCGGGTGGTGGATAACTTCTTCGCCGAGACCGAGCAGGTCGCGTTCTGCACGCAGAACATCGTGCCCGGCATCGACTTCACCAACGATCCGCTGCTGCAGGGCCGCAACTTCTCCTATCTCGACACCCAGCTCAAGCGGCTGGGCAGCCCGAACTTCACCCACCTGCCCGTCAACGCGCCCAAGTGCCCCATCGCGCACTTCCAGCAGGACGGCCACATGGCCATGATGAACCCGCAAGGCCGGGTCAATTACGAGCCGAACTCCTGGGATCCGCCCGGCCCGCGCGAGGACCCGGCCGCGGGCTTCCGCACCTACCCGGACGGCCAGGGCGACGAGGCCGGCCCCAAGCGGCGGCTGCGGCCGGAGAGCTTCGCCGACCACTACAGCCAGGCGCGCCAGTTCTTCTTCAGCCAGACCGACGTCGAGCAGCAGCACATCATCGACGCGTTCGTGTTCGAGCTGAGCAAGTGCGGCAAGACCGCGATCCGCAGCCGGATGGTGGCCGCGCTCCGCAACGTGGACGAGGACCTGGCCCGGTCCGTCACCGGCGGCCTCGGCCTGGCCGAGCTGCCCGACGCCCTGCCGTCGGCCCGCGAGCCGGTCCGGGATCTCGCCGCCTCCCCGGCGCTGAGCATCCTGTCCAACGGCCCGGACAGCTTCGCCGGCCGCAAGCTCGGCATCCTGGTCACCGAGGGCGCGGACGCCGCCAAGCTGGCCGAGCTGACCGCGGCGGCCGAGGAGGCGAAGGTCAACGTCGAGCTCGTCGCATCTGCGGTGGGCGGCGTCGAGACCAGCGACGGCCACCGGGTGCCGGCCGGCCAGAAGATCGACGGTGGCCCGTCTGTGCTGTACGACGCGGTCGTCGTCCTGGCCGCCAAGGACGGCGCCGAGGCGCTGGCGGTCCTGCCCGCGGCCCGCGACTTCGTAACCGACGCCTACGTGCACTGCAAGTTCGTCGGCTACACGGGCGACGCCGCACCGCTGTTCGAGGCGGCCGGACTCAGCCGCCTGATGGACAACGGCTTCGTCAGCCTCGACGAGACCGCCGCCGCCGAGTTCATCTCCCGGTGCGCCGAGCTGCGGTTCTGGTCCCGTCAGCTAAGCGCGGCCGGTGCTCGGGCTCGTTGATGGGTGCCGAGCCAGGCAGAACGAAGACGGCAGGCAGCTGGAACGGAGGGACCATGGCACCAGCAGGCACCGGGCAGATTGGGTACCGCGTGCTCGGCATCTATCTCAACGATCATCTCGCGGGCGCGACCGCGGGCACCGAGCTGGCGCACCGGGTGGCGCGAACCCATCGGACGCACGGGCCAGACGGCCAGCTCAAGCACCTGGCGGTCGAGGTCGCGCAGGACCGCGCCGCCTTGATCGGCATGATGAAGGCACTCGGGATCCCGGTCCGCGCCTATAAGGTGTGTGCCGCCTGGGCCGGAGAGAAAGCCGGGCGGGTGAAATTCAACGGCCGGCTGCTCGCCCGGTCGCCGCTCAGCGACCTCGAAGAGCTGGAACTGCTGCGGCTGGGCGTGGAAGGAAAGGCAGCAGGCTGGCGCACCCTGCGGGCGCTGGCGAACACGGACCAGCGGCTGGACCCCGGGCAGCTCGACGAGCTCATGTCCCGGGCGCGGCGCCAGGCAGAGCTGCTCGAAGAACACCGGGTCCGGGCCGCGGAGCAGGTCATCAGCTCCTGACCGCCGGCCGGTCAACTCCCGGAACGCGGTGCTGGCCGGGGCCGCTCCCAGCTGGCCGCATCTGCCGTCATGGCGGCGCGGCAACTGGACAATCGCGCCGGTTGCGGGCAGTGGAGGACTTCAGCAGAAAACCAACCTGGCTGGGCCTGCCGCCGGAAGAGTTTGCCTCTCAGCTCCGCGACTGCTTCTCTTTCTTCCGCAGCTTGCGGTCGTCTCGCAGTTCCGAGAAAGGCTCCTGCCCGGCTGGATGCCCGGCCGCCATGGCGCGGCCGCGTTCAAGCTCGGCGTTGAACTCGGCGCCGAGCAGGATGGCGACATTGGAGATCCACATCCAGATCAGGAAGATGATGACGCCGGCGAGGCTGCCGTAGACCTTGTTGTAGTGGCTGAAGTCGGCGACGTACACGGCGAACAGAGCAGAGGCAACCAGCCATAGCACGACGGCGATGAAGCCGCCGGGGCTGACCCACTGGAAGCCGTGCCTGACGTTCGGGCTGGCCCAGAACAAGATGGCGAGGATCAGGCCAACGATGATCAGCAGCACCGGCCACTTGGCGATGTCCCAGACAGTGACCGCTGTCGAGCCGAGCCCGAGCACGTCGCCGACTTTCTGCGCCAAGCCGCCGGTCACGACCACGATGACGGCCGCCGCAACAAGCAAGATCATCGTCACCACGGTGACGCCCAGGCGGATCGGCGCGGTTTTCCAGATCGGCCGACCCTCGGGCACGTCGTAAATGACGTTGGAGGCACGCATGAAGGCCGCGACATAGTTGGACGCCGACCATAGTGCGAGCACGATTCCAGCGATGCCGAGGATCCCGGAGGCTGCATGACTGTGCTGCAGCTGGGTGACATCGCTGATGATAATCTTCCGCACGGACGATGGAGCCGCCTTGCCCAGGTTAGTGATGAGCGGCTGAGTGACCGACTTACCGAGAACCCCGAGCAGGGAGACCAGGACAAGAAGACCCGGAAAGATCGACTGGATGCCGAAATATGTCAGCGCCGCCGCACGGTCCTGCAGATCGTCGGCCTTATATTCCTTCAGGGCTCGCCTGACAGCCGCGAGCCAGGACCCGGCGCTTAGATCTGTCGGGTCGTTCGGCACATCGTCGCGAGCGCTGCTGTCCGTAGTCTGCGATCTGGCCATGGACGATCGCCCTCCCTAACTCGTCGGCGTGGCGGCTGGATTCCAGTTACCCGGGCGTGGCAGAGATTCCGAGCTGCGCGTAAGTCCAGAGAAGGACCTAGAACCTAGAGCGGTCCGCTACGACAAGCCGCGCGGGCTGCCAGGGTGGTTAGTGGCGGCTGTCGGTTACGGTGTCGCGGGCTGCCCGTGCCTGATCCCGGACGTCGTGCGCCGAGCTGGCGGTCTCGTCCTTGACGGCGGCGGTGGCGTCGGTCGCTGCGGCCTTGACCGACTCGGCTGCCTGCTTTGCTGGGTCCTGGAGGCTGGCCGCGGCGTCCTTGGCCGCGCCGGTGACGGCTGGCGCGGCGGTTTCTTTGACCTTCGTCGCCGCATGCTCCTCAGCGCTGCTGGCAGGCAGGAGCGAGCCGAGGAGCCAGCCGACGCCCACCGCGATCAGGCCGACCGCCAGCGGGTTACCCGTTACCTGTCGGCGAAGGTGTTCTGGAGCCGCTGACGTCTTTTCTTGAACCGCGGATGCCTTTTCTCCCGCCGCGGAAGTCGTACTGGAGACGGACTGTGACGCTGCACCCATGACCTTGTCCTTTACTCCGAGTACGGCAGAACGTGCGCTGGCTGCCTTGCGCTTTGCGGCATGCGCCGGGTTGACCGTGTCGGCCAGGGTATTTACGTCCTCGCTTAGGTTGATGCGGGTTTCCTCGATCTGCTCGCGGATCTGGTCCGGATCGCTGGTCATGATGTGCCCTCGTTTCCTTTTATTGCGTCAGGAATCTTCTTCACCGTCTGCGCGGTCTGCGGGACGCCCGGAACTGCGCTGATCTCCCGGCGTCCCATCAGCGCGAGGATCGACGCGACGATCAGCCAGATTGTCGCCACGATCAGCGCCGACCAGCCATGACCGGTGGTGTCGCCGATGCCCCACCACGCGGCGACCGACGCGAACAGCAAGACCATGTAGCCGCTGATGCCTGCACCCGCCAGCATCCCAGCGCCCTTCCCGGCCCGGGTGGCTGACTGGCGGAGCTCGGCCTTGGCCAGCTCCATCTCCTGGCGTATGAGGGTGCTGAGATCCATGGCAACGTCGGAGAACAGCTCGCCGACCGAGGCCCGCGAATCGGGCTGCGGCGGCAGGGCCGGATCGAGCGGGCTGCTCACGGCGTGCCCTGACGGCCCGCCTGGTCATCGGTGACCAGGGGGTTCCGCTCGCCGGACGCTGGACCGTCCTCCCAGGCCGGATCACCGCCGGCTGGCGGCAGGCCGCTGGCCGGGACAGATAGGCCCGGCGTCTGATCGCTGACGCCCGCGGCCGTTGCCGGCGGGTAGCTGGCCCTGTCAGACGGCTGGGCCCACGGCCCGCTGAGTTCCTGCGTAGCTGCAGCCGCCGCGGAATTATCGCTATTTGCGTCCTTAAGTCCTCGGGTGAGCCGGCCGGCCACGAGGCCTGCTCCCACCGCCAGGGCCAGGAATGCCGCCGGCCTGCGGCGCGCGAAGGACTGCATCTCGTCCGCCACCTGGCCGGGCTCGCGGCCGTCGAGCCACTGCCCGGCAGTACGGACCCTCGAGGCCGCCTGACTCGCCAGGCTGGCGGCCATGCCGCCCTGGCCGGAGGCACCAGCCATCGAGCGGAGCTCGTCACTGAGCGAAAGCAGTTGATTTGCCAGTTGCTGCTGTCCCTGGGCCGCTTGCTTCTCCAGCTGGCCTTGAGCGTGGTGTAGCAGGTCCCTGCCCTGACGGCCGGCCTCCGCCGCAACGCCGGAAGCCTGCTCCCGGGCAACGTCGGCCACGTGCTTTCCTGTCTGAATGCTGCTGTGACTCAGGTCGGTCGCCTGACTCTTAACGACGTCAGCCGTGCCCTGCTCCTCCGCCGACGCGGGTCGAAGCGGCTCGCCGCGCTGTGGCGGCGTAGATGCGTACGGGTAGTTTTCTGTCATCCGGGCTATCTCCTCGATTGAGCGATTTGCGGCCATCCGCAATCAGCGGGCCCGCGACGGCGTCTGAGCCCCCTCGGGCGGGTCGACGTAAGTCATCCGGCTGGCCCCCTCACTACCCGCAGCCGGATGACTTACACATTAAACTTACATCAGAAGCTTACGTGGGAAGCTTACAGTGTCCAACATCGAGCGAACCCCGACCGCGACGACACCGCCAGCAAGCCTGGCTGGCGTCGCAGCCGACCGGGCCTGCGCAGTAGGCTGCCTGCCGTCGGCGGGGACGCCACTGGCGGCGCGGTGGCGAGAATTAGGTGCGGGCGACGCCTCGTATGGTCTGCAACCTGGGGTCGGCCGGGTCGGGTGGTTGCATTCCGGCGGCGAGCCCGCTGCGCAGGTACCCCAGGAGTTCGGCCGTGATGCGTTCGGGTGCGCCGGCCGTGTTCCGAGCCTCGCGCCAGCACTGCGGCCGCGGCGAGCCCGATAATCCGTGATTGGACTCTTAAGATGATCGTAGCGAGCCGTTCCATCGGCGGCCGGTGCAGATGACGGCGGACCGCTACCATCGCAACAGTCCGCTTTCAAGATGGGGTTCCGGTGAGACGTGCGCAGGACGGGGACGGTCGTCGTAGCCGCCCGGGTCGTGGTCTGTCGCTGGACCGGATCGTCGCGGCCACGCTGGAGCTGGTGGATGAGCAGGGCATCGGGGCGGCGTCAATGCGGGCGGTGTCGGCGCGGCTGGGAGTCCGGTCGATGTCGCTGTACAGGTATGTACGGGACCATGACGAGCTGTTGGACGCCGTCGTGGAGCGGATCGTGAACGAGCTCGCCAACGATCCGGAGGTCCAGCTGCGTCCGGTAGACGGGTGGCGGCCTTACCTGAGCGGAATGGCGCAGGGAGTACGCCGCTACGCTCTGGCGCATCCGCATGCTTTCCCGCTAGTAGCTACCCGGCCGCCTGGGGCGCCGTGGGTTAATCCGCCGCTTCGGTCGCTGCGCTGGGTTGAGGCGATGCTGCGCGGACTGGCCGAGCGACGAGCAGGTCCTGTTCACCTACCGCACGTTCAACGGCTTCCTGCTCGGTCACCTGCTGCTGGAAACCAGCGCCATGACGCTCCGGGATCCCAAGCCGGGTGACGGATCCTTCGGCGGCACTGACACCGCTTCGAGCGACGGCGGCGAACCCGCCGGGGGAGCGCCCGCCGATCCGGTTTTCGGCGGCCTGAGCCCGGCCCGCTCTGCTGAGCAGCGGGAGGCGGTAGAGGACGCCGACAGCCCGCGCGAGCTGATCGACCCTGCGGGCGAGATCGACGCCAGGCGTTTCCCGACAGTGCACCGCCTGGCGGCCGGGCTCGCCGAGGACCACTGGGCAGCGGAGTTCGAAACCGGCCTGGAATCCATGCTCGACCGGATCGCGACATTCGTCGCCGACGAGTCGGACCTCAGGCCAGGCTGATAGCGCAAGCCCACCGCGCCCTCGATGCCCATCGCGGCCGGTGCCGATCGGATCAGACCTGGATTCCGGGAGAATGCCATGACCAGTCTTGACAAGTCTCGTCACATTGAGGTCAAGGAGGGTAGCCAGACGGTCGCCGCGGCCGAGGTGACGACTTTGGATAATGCCGAGGGGACCGTCCGGGCATCGCTGCTGCCCTCATCCGGGTACGCGCCGCCGGGTAGCCGGGCTTGCGGACATACCGGCGGGCCCCGGCCAGGAGCCTGGCGGCCAGGCATCCGCCTCGTGATCGCTGTTTGGTGAGAGGCCCCGGTGGTCATCAGGATCGGCACGTCGGGATGGAGTTACGATCACTGGCACCCCGAGTTGTACCCGCCGGGGCTTCCCGTCGGGGACCGGCTCGGCCGCTACGCAGCCGCCTTTCCCACCGCCGAGCTCAACAGCAGCTTCTACCGCTGGCCCCGGCCCGCGGCGTTCAGCAGCTGGCGGGATAGATTGCCGGACGGTTTCCGGCTGTCGGTCAAGGCACCTCGCGGCCTGACCCATGCCCGCAAGCTGTACTCACCGGAAGGATGGCTGCAGCGGATCGTGCCGGGCTGGCACGAGCTGGGTGATAAACGGGCGGTGCTGCTGGTCCAGCTGCCGCCCTCGTTGCCGCGTGATGATGTCCGGCTGGCGTATTTCCTCGGGCTGGTCCCGGCCTGGATGCGGGTGGCGGTGGAGTTCCGGCACCGCAGCTGGCATTGCGAGGAGATCTTTGCGCTGCTGGAAGCGCACCGGGCCGCGTATTGCGTGACGAGCGGGGCGAACCTGCCGTGCACGCTGCGCGCCACCACCGATTTCATTTACCTGCGGATGCACGGCCCGGATCATCATCACCTGTACTCCGGCTCCTACCCCGACGCCGACCTAACGTGGTGGGCTGACCGGATCCGGGAATGGGACCTGGCCGGCAACGACGTGTTCGTCTACTTCAACAACGATGGCAACGCCAACGCGGTACGCAACGCGCGGACCCTCCGGGCGCTGCCTGTGTCCGGCAGTGTCAGCCATCCGGCCACGTCCGCGGTCAACTTGAGCTAGGGAGCAGGCCGCTGGGCGCCGGTGCCCAGTACAGCTAGGAAATAAAGGGCCGGGTCTGTGCCTGACTGATCACATACCGCGTCTGCATGATCGCGGCAAGTAGTGGGTTTAGGTCGGCATGCATTAGGTACCCGATCATGGCGGTCTACGGTGCTTGACTTAGTACGCACTGCTTGATATAGTTAGCATAGCGAATCCGGAGCCGCCGAATTCGGACATCCCGAAGGAGTACATACATATGACCAGCACTACCGAGCGCTACAGCGCTGTGGCGAGCCAGTCGGCTGGCACGGCAGAGAAGATCGCAGACTTCTGGACACAGGGCTCGCAAAGGCTGAGCGACTACATGCTCCCGGGCCTGCCGCAGTTCGACCTGGTCCCGGTAGTTGAGCGCTACTTCGAGTTCCTGCAGCGGACGGTAGACATCAGCCGTGACCTCACCATTAAGTGGGCGCAGTCGGCGGGCATGCTGTCCGGCGCCGTCCGCGAGCAGGCCGAGTCCGTCGGCGGTCTGGTCCGCGAGCAGGCCGAGTCGGCCCGCGACTTCGTGCACGAGCAGGCCGGCAAGGCCGAACAGGCCGCCCGCGAGCAGGCGGAGCAGGGCGAGCAGGCCGAGAAGGAGCTGGCCCGCGAGGCTCGCAAGGCCGAGCGCGAGCAGGCCAGGCACGCCCATGACAAGGCCCGCGAGCGCTACGAGAGCCTGACCAAGGCCGAGCTGAGCGACCTGCTGGACCAGCGCCACCTGCCCAAGACGGGCAACGTCGACGAGCTCCTGGAGCGCATGGTAGAGGCAGACAGCAAGTAATCACACTGCCCGCTCCACCACGCTGAGACGCCGGTACCGGCGTCATCGCGCTGAGCTGCCCGCCGGCTGACCGGCCGCGGGCACGTGGTGACGGGATCCCGGTCTAGGATGGCCTCGATTTCCTCGATGCGTCCGGCGTCCTGCTCGACGTGCAGGGCAGACGGTTCAGCGGCCAAGTGCGCGCGCGAGCTGGGCTTTGTTCATTGATGAACGGCCCTTGATGTTGCGGCGGCGGGCCTCGGAATAGAGCTGCTCATAGGTCGGACCGCCAGGGCCGCTGTGCGAGCGTAGCCCACCGCGCCGGGACGAGGAGATGTCCTGTTTCGAGGTGCGGCTCGCCGTCTTCGTGCGCGCCGCGATCTCCTCGGCCCGCTTGGTGCTCTCGCCGCGCTGCTCGGCACTGTCTTTGATGTGTTCGTATTGCCGTTCCCGCTTCGGGCTAGATCCCCTGGGCATGTCAGCCACCTTCCGTCACCGCAGCTCGCACTTGACCGGCGCTTGCACACGCCGTGCTGGCGCCTCTACCCAGGTCGCCCTCATCCATTCCGGCGCTTACCGTTCGGGACCGTCCGCAAACGCCAGCGGGACCAGTTTTCCCGGGACCGGAAAGCCACGATCCGTTCGGAAAGTCAAGACCTCTTTACCCCGAACGGTCCGTGGCGCGAGCCATCTGGTCGGGATCACCGGGATCGTGGCCAGGTCCGGCGCGCCGGGCCCCGGCTGAGGGTTGACGGCTGGTCGCGAGCCAGGCGCCGATCGCGATCAGGATCAGCCCGGCGATGGCGCCGGCGGTGAGCCGTTCGCCGAGCAGGCCCACGCCCAGGAACAGGGCGACGACCGGCATCACGTAGGTGATGACCGATGCGGTGGCCGCGCCGGCTTCGTCGATCAGCAGGTAGAACAGCCAGTAGCCCAGGCCGGTGTTGACGATCCCGAGGACGGCCAGCGCCAGGATGCTGGTCAGCGGCGGCGGGTGCCGGGGCAGGCTGGCGGCGGCCGGCCCGAGGAAGGCCAGGCCGCTGAGGGCGGTCATGAGCGCGGTGACGCCCAGGGCCGGGGCGTCGGCGAGCCAGCGCCGGTACAGCAGCGCCGCGACGGCGTACCCGAGGGCGGACACGAGCACGGCCGCGGCGCCGAGAAGCTCCCCGGCCTGGCCCCGGAAATCGAGGCCCAGCAGGGCGATCACGCCGGCCAGGCCGATGAGCAACCCGGTGAACCGCTTGCGGTCCACGGCCTCGGACCGGATCAGCCACAGCGCCAGCACGGCGGTGAACAACGGGTCGGTGGCGGTGAGGATGCCCGCCACCGAGGAACTGACCCGCTGCTCGCCCCAGGCGGTGAGGAACGTGGGCAGGGCCATGTCCAACGCGGTCACCACCAGCACCGGCAGGACGGCGCGGCGCAGCCCCCGGAACGCGTGGTTCCGGATGGCCAGCGGGACGAGAAAGACGGTGCCGAGCGCGGTCCGCCCGAACACCACCGCGGACGGCGGCAGGTGCTCGACCGCGACCCGGATGAACAAGAACGAGCTGCCCCAGATGACCGACGTGGTGGCGAAGAGCACCGCCGCCTTCCTGGTCACGTCGCGCGCCTGCCGCTATCTGGTCGGGTGAGTCCGCTACCCGGCCTCGCGCAGCCGCGGGAGCACCTGCCGGGCGTAGAACTCGAAGAAGCCCTCGACCTCGCCGCCGACCTGGCCGATGTAGACCTCGTCGAACCCGGCGTCGGTGTAGGCGCGCACGGCGCTGAGATGAGTGTCCGGATCGGGCCCGCACGGCGCGGAGATCGTGTCTTCGGAGACGAGCTCGGCGACCTGGCTGAAGTGCCGGGGCAGGGGCAGCAGCTGGGCGGCCTCACCGGGAATGGCGTCGGTCGGCCAGAGCCGGTGCATGGTCTTGAGGGCCTGGCCGGCGTCCCGGTCCCAGCAGACTTTCAGCCCGCCCTGGACTGGCCGGTCCCCGCCGCCTGCCTCGCGGTACAGGCGGACGAAGTCCGGGTTCGGCTGCACGCACATGTAGCCGTCGGCGACACGCGCGGCCAGGCGGATGGCCTTGTCGCCGAAGCCGGACATATAGATCGGCGGCGGCTGGTCGGGCACCGAATACAGCCGCGCCGTCTCGACCGTGTAGTGCGGCCCGGCATGGGAGATTAGCTTGCCGCTGAGCAGGGCCCTGATCACCTGGACCGCCTCCTCGAGCATCTCCAGGCGCTCTTCGGCCGAGGGCCACCGGCTGCCCAGGATGTGCTCGTTCAGCGCCTCCCCGGTCCCGACGCCCAGCGTGAACCGGTCGCCGGTGAGCAGTGCTGAGGTCGCGGCGGCCTGAGCCACGATGGCCGGGTGCTGACGCAGCAGCGGGCAGGTCACCGCCGTCGTCACCGGCAATGACGTGACCCGGGAGATCGCGCCGATCACCGACCAGACAAACCCGCTCTGTCCTTGCTCGTCCAGCCAGGGGTGGTAGTGATCAGAGATCCACAAGCCGTCGAAGCCGGCCTCTTCGGCCAGCCGGGCCTGGTGGACAAGTTCGGCCGGAGGGTACTCCTCGCAGGAGAGGAAATAACCGTAGCGGGTCATGAATCTGCGGTCCCTTCGCTAAACGCCAGTCTGAACAGGCGCCCCCGCTACCCGAGGCGCTACCTGTTACACGGCAGCGAATCGCGCAGTTTCAGCGGTCGGCCGCGACCCTGCCGGTTTAGCCGTCCAGCCGGGTGGGGCCGACGTTCGCTGACCCGGGACGATCACGTTAGACCGGCTCCCGGCTGGGTACGCGCACGGGACTTAACCCGACTCGGACTAAATCAACCCGGCGAACGGACGGTTCGATGGAACGTTCAAGCACAACGCAGCTTCCCCGCGACCAGGAACACACGACGGGGCAGCTCGTAACGATGCTGTCGGAGCAGGTTTCCGTGCTCATCCGAGATGAGCTGAAACTCGCCCGACTGGAGATGACCAGCAAGGGCAAGCAGGCAGCATTGGGCACCGGGATTTTCGCCGTCTCCGGCGTCATCGCGGTCTACGGCGTCGGCTGCCTCCTGGGCTGCGCGATCATCGCCCTCAGCGGGGCTGTGGCGGCCTGGCTGGTGACCATCGGAGCGGCCCTGCTGGCCGCGGCGGGCTGCGCGGCACTGCTGGGCAGGCGGCGTCTGGCCGGGGCCGCGCCGCCGGTGCCCGAGCAAGCGGTGGCCGACGTCAAAGCCGATATCGAGGAAATCAGGGAGAGGACGCACCGGTGACCGCTGAGGAGCTACAGCAGGAGATCGAGCGGACCCGGCAGCGGCTGGGCCAGACCGTGGATGAGCTGGCCGCCAAGACCGACGTGAAGGCCAGGGCGCGAGCCAAGGCGACGGAGGTGTCCGGACGGGTGCGGCGGAGCCAGCTGGTGCAGCGCCGCTGGCCGCTGGCGCTGGCTGCGGGCGTCCTGATCGCGGGCTCGGTGGCCGTCTGGCGGTGGAAGAAAACATGACGGCGCCGAACCCGCGGCACGGCCGGACCGCTGGCCAGGAGACGATCCCGCCGCAGAACGAGGTGGCGGGCGGCCCCGAGACCCCGCTTGAGCTCGGCGGG
>WNFJ01184805.1_pt3 | contig 21658 bp, 16 predicted proteins | sample 5400461 | NCBI WGS metagenome assembly WNFJ01 (sample SAMN13153349, study PRJNA577476) | soil metagenome | isolation source: 115 cm saprolite on Douglas fir-dominated hillslope | place: USA:California | collected 2013-09-17
GACACTGGAACGTTAACCACGGTGGACGGGAGAACGATTGTTTATTTGCGCCGCCGTTTCGTGCCGCCGCCGGAACGCTTTGCTTTGCTGCAGGAATACACGGTCGTTCAGGGTGACAGGCTCGATAATCTCGCGGCCAAACTCATCGGTGATCCAGAAAGATTTTGGCAAATCTGCGATGCAAACGCGGCAATGCAGCCCGAGGAGTTGACCGATATCGTCGGCCGCACTTTGCGCATCACGTTGCCCGAAGGAATTCCAGGTCAACAACCGAATGCTTAACGGAATCTACCTCAGCTTGCTCGTAGGGCCTGTGGTGCCAGTGCCTGTGCCGCAGATCGTCACAGACGCGCTGACCAACATCAAAGTAATTAACAACACCGATCACAAGAGCGTTTTTGAGCTCTCGTTCACACTCAGCAATAGATCGCCGCTGCATACGATCTTTTTGCTGGCAGCGGGGAACACGCCGTTGCTGCGGGTCATTCTCATCGTCACCATCAACGGTTCGCCGCAAGTGTTAATGGATGGGGTAACGACAATGACGCAGGTCACACCCGGCGCCGATCCAAGCCACTCGACACTCACGGTCACCGGCGACGATCTGACCAAAGTGATGGCGTCGAACATGGTTGATTTGAGTGGCTTGCCGTATCCGGCAATGCCGCCCGAGGCACGTGTGGCGTTGATCATCGCCAAGTACGCGATGTTCGGTCTGATCCCCTTCGTGGTTCCAAGTTTTTTTCCCGATGTGCCGATTCCAACCGAGCGCATTCCGACGCAGCAGGGAAACGATCTCGAATACGTCCGTAAGCTTGCCGCTGACGTCGGCTACGTGTTCTACATCGATCCCGGCCCTGTGCCAGGCACGAACACCGCCTACTGGGGGCCGGAGATCAAGATCGGACCGCCGCAGCCTGCGCTCAACTTAAACATGGACGCGTTCACAAACGTGGAGTCGATCAATTTCAATTTCCAAACGGGCGAAAAAGTGTTGCCGATTGTTTTTATCCAAAATGCCCTAACGAAAGCTCCGATTCCGATTCCAATTCCCGACATCAACCCGCTGCAGCCGCCGCTGGGTGCCACAGCGTTGTTGCCCACGCGTGTCGAAGTGCTCCGCGACACCGCCAAGCTCTCGCCAATGCAGGCGATCAGCCGCGGTCTCGCGGTTGCGTCTTCTTCAGCCGACGCGGTGACCGGTAATGGTTCGCTGGATGTGCTGCGTTACGGGCGACTGCTTAAGGCGCGGCAACTGGTTGGTGTGCGCGGCGCCGGCCCTGCCTTCGACGGGTTGTACTTCGTCAAAAGCGTCACCAGCACAATGAAACGAGGCGAGTTCAAACAAAGCTTTGAGTTAACCAGAAATGGTCTGGTCTCTATCACTCCAACAGTTCCTGTATGAGCGACAAGAAATATTTCGGCAAATATCGGGGCATGGTCATCAACAACGTTGATCCGATGCAAATGGGCCGGCTTATGGTGCAAGTGCCCGACATTTCCGGTCTGATCCCATCCAGTTGGGCGATGCCTTGTTTTCCCGTCACTGGAAAACAGATGGGCACATGGTGGTTGCCGCAGATCGGCGCCGGCGTGTGGGTGGAATTTGAACAAGGCGATCCGGATTATCCGATTTGGTCCGGCTGCTGGTTTGGTTCGGCGGCGGAAGTGCCTGCGCTGGCGCTGGCCGCGCCTCCGGCGATACCAAACTTCGTGGTTCAGACGCAGGGTCAAAACACAATCATGATCAGCGATCTGCCAGGGCCGACTGGCGGCATTCTTTTGAAGACAACAACAGGCGCGATGATTTCCATCAGCGACATCGGTATCACCATTTCAAATGGCAAAGGCGCAGTGATCACGATGACTGGGCCGACTGTGGCAATGACGATTATTTGATATGCCCGGCTTTGTTCTTCATCTCGGAGCGACAGTCATGTGTGCGCACGGCGGGCAAGCGCAACCTACTGTGCCGAATCCGCGTGTGTTAGTCAGCGGGCAGCCCGTCACGACGCAAGTCCCGCCGTACCTTGTTGCAGGCTGTCCGTTTGTTCCGCCCGGCGGTAATGGGCCGTGTGTTACGGCGCAATGGGTGGTTGCCGCTACGCGCGTCCTCGCCGGTGGACAACCGGTGTTGACGCAATCCAGTGTTGCGATTTGCGCGCCAACCGGCACGCCGTTGAGCGTGATCGTTACACAAACACGAGTGACCGCCACATGAGCCAGGTGGATTACCCATTCACTTTCGACAATCGCGGCCGCACGTCGGACACAACAACGGACGATCATATTCGCGATTTGATCGAGCAGGTGTTGTTCACCTCGCCGGGCGAACGCGTCAATCGGCCGACGTTCGGCTGCGGGTTGAATCAACTTGTCTTCGCGCCGAACAGCCCTGAGCTCGCCGCCGCGACGCAATTCCTGGTGCAAGGCGCGTTGCAACAGTGGCTCGGCGATTTGATCGTCGTGGACTCCGTGCAGGTCCAGAGCGTGGACGCGACGTTGCGCGTGACGATCTCCTACATCGTGCGGCGCACGCAAACGCAGCAGTCTGCCGTGTTCACCCAGGGAGGTGGCGCGTGATTTACTCCTGCTGCGACGAACTGCGCCGAGCAGCGCTGGCGGATCCCTCGAAAAATCCTTTCGGGCTAAACGGCATCGATTTCCTCGAGGTACTCGATCGCGAACTGCCGCCTCCGCAAAAAATAATGCGGCAGCGGTTGTTGGAACTGCATTTCGTTAACGCTCTCACTGGCGGACCGCTGACGAAAGACAATGTGCGCATCGAAGGCGGCGAACGCATCACTGACGTGATTGTCACAAATGTCACACCCGGCCCCGGCGCAGACGTGCTTACCGTCGAAGTGAATCATCCCGGTGATTTTTCAATCTACACGCTGCGTCTCGTGCAAGACCCGCAGCATCCGCAACCGCCGCCGGGCTACGATCCCGTTTTGTCGGAAATAGACTTCTCGTTCAAGGTCGAGTGTCCGAGCGATTTCGATTGCCGGAGCCAATGCGTGTGTCCACCCATCTCGCGCGTTGAACCGGACATCAATTATCTCGCAAAAGACTACGCCAGCTTTCGGCAGTTGATGCTCGACCGCATCGCACTGCTGAGTCCGCAATGGACGGAACGCAACCCTGCCGATCTGGGAGTTGCACTCGTCGAAACGCTCGCATTCGTCGGCGATTACCTTAGCTATCAGCAAGACGCGGTCGGCACTGAAGCGTATCTCGGCACTGCGCGGCGGCGCGTTTCAGTACGTCGCCACGCGCGACTGGTGGATTACGCGATGCATGATGGATGCAACGCCCGCGCGTGGGTCCACATTGAAGTCGGAGCTGATAGCGGTCCGCTGCCAGGGGGCACAAGAATTTTTACCCGCATCACCGGGCAGCCCGCGGTTCTGCCAGATCAGCCCCGGCTTTTGCGCCAGGCACAGGCCGGTTTCGAGACGATGCACGACGTGCCAATGCTGTTCGAGGCGCAAAACCAAATGAACTTTTACACCTGGACTGACCAACGTTGTTGTCTGCCAACGGGTGCGACGAGTGCAGAGTTGGATGGACATTTTCCCGATTTGGGAATCGGCGACGTGCTTATCTTTGAAGAGGTGCTCGGTCCTGACACCGGCCAGCCGGGCGACGCTGATCCCTCTCATCGTCAAGCCGTGCGGCTGACGCAGCAACCAGCGCTGGATGTGGATCCTCTAAATAATAACCAATTTACCCACATTGAATGGGGCGATGAAGACGCGCTTACTTTTCCACTTTGCATTTCATCGCGCACAGATGAGGAACACGGAGAAGAATTTCTTGGCAACAACGTCACCGTGGCGCGCGGGAACATCGTGTTGTGCGACCACGGTTTGACCGAAACCAACACGCCGATTCCCAACACCGTTCCCGAACCGGCAATTTTTCGGCCGACAACGAATTGTTAGAAACCGAACCTGTCGCAGTCCCGCCGCGTTATCGGCCAGTGCTTAAAGATCAACCGCTAACTTTTGCGGCGCCGTTCGATGCGACTGCGTCGGCAGCATCAGCGATGACTTGGGACGTCCACACTGCCATGCCCGAGGTCTCACTTTCGAGCTTGCTCAACACGGACACGGAAACGTGGCTGCCCAAACGCGACTTGCTGAACAGCGCGGCGAACGCTCCTGAATTTGTTGTCGAAATCGACACCGACAGCGCGGCATATCTGCGGTTTGGTGATGATCTGCTCGGCGAGCGTCCCGAGCCGGGAACGCAATTCGCCGCGACGTATCGCGTCGGTAGCGGTGTCGCGGGAAATGTCGGCGCGGAATCGCTCGCACATGTCGTGACCGCACTCACGGCAATTTCCCTTGTTCGCAATCCGCTGCCTGCGCAAGGCGGCGTCGAGGCGGAAACGATCGAGGATGTGCGACAGCGCGCGCCTGCGGCGTTCCGCACACAGGAGCGCGCAGTCACAGAAGCTGATTACGCGGACGTGACGCAACGCGATCGACGCGTCCAACGCGCCGCCGCGACGTTTCGATGGACTGGTAGTTGGCACACGGTGTTTCTCACGGTGGATCGTCTTGCTGGTTTGCTAGTAGACGTTCCCTTCAAAACCAGCGTTGCGGACTTCGTCGAGCGCTACCGCATGGCCGGATATGACCTCGAAGTGGACGCACCGCGATTTGTGTCGCTGCAAATCGAAATGCACGTCTGTGTGAAACCCGATTATTTCCGCAGCGATGTGGAGGCCGCGCTTTTGGAAATTTTCAGTAACCGCATTTTGCCGGATGGCAGGCGCGGTGTGTTTCACCCGGACAATTTCACCTTCGGGCAAACCGTATACCTCAGTCCGCTAATCGCAGCCGCGCAAGCAGTCGACGGCGTGTCCTCGGTAGAGGTCACGGTGTTCCAGCGCGAGGGACAAGATGATCTAAAACCGCTGCAAGATGGATTTCTGCCGATGGGCGCGTTGGAAATCGCACGTTGCGATAATGATCCAAACTTTGCCGAGCACGGTGTGTTTCTGCTGACTCTAGGAGGCGGGAAATGAACGGCATAGTTAATACCTGTCACTGCTGCGAAGGATTAACTGCAGAGACGCCGGCTCCTGTCACGAATCGACCCGGACTCTCCGCGATTGCGTACCGAATTGGCACGCACAGTCAGTTCAAGCAAAGCATGCTTGCGGCCCTGTCGGATATCACGCGACCTGCGCTGCAAGGTCTCAAAACGCGCGACGATGATGATTTTTCCATCGCGCTGCTCGACGCCGCCGCGACGATGGCGGACGTGCTCACGTTTTACCAGGAGCGCATCGCCAATGAATCATATCTGCGTACGGCGACCGAGCGACGTTCACTGCTGGAATTGGCGCGACTAATCGGTTACGAACTGCGCCCCGGTGTGGCTGCGAGCACTTTTCTCGCGTTCACAATGGATGACGCGCCCGGCGCGCCGCTGGAAACCAGCGTCGACGTCGGGACTAAAGTTCAAAGTATTCCCGGTCCGAACGAAAAAGCGCAGACCTTTGAGACGGTGGAGCAAATCACAGCGCGCGTTGAGTGGAATGCGATCAAGCCGCAGACGACGCAAACGTTCGTGCCGCAATTCGGTGACACGCACGTTTATTTGAAAGGCACGGCCACGAATTTGAAACCTGGCGACGCGATTCTGCTCGTCGGCAACGAACGCGAACACGATCCGGGCAGCGAGCACTGGGATTTTCGGCGCGTCACAAAAGTCTTGCCCGATTTCGATGCGAATCGCACGCGCGTCGAATGGGCGGAAGGTCTCGGCACAACTTCGCCGCACGTCGTTTTACCATCGGCAAATCCGACTGTGTATGCGTTGCGGGTGCGCGCGTCGTTATTTGGCTTCAACGCGCCCCATCCGAAAACGCTGGCCAATGACACGCTGGATCACTATTCGATTTCGAAAACGCTGCCGATTAGCGATTGGAGCTTCTCCATCAGCGGCCAGGCAATTGACCTCGATCAAACCTATCCCGGGATTTTGCTGCAAAGCTGGTTGGTTTTGTCGCGCACAAATTACCAGGAGCTTTATCGCGCCTCGTCTGTAGTTGAAGCGTCGCGTACGGATTTCACTCTAAGCGGAAAAACCACCCGCGTCGGTCTCGACACAAATGAGAATTTGAACCTGTTCGAGTCCAGTTACCGCGACACGATGGTCTTTGCTCTAAGCGAATTGCTCGAAATCGCCGAAGCTCCTATCACAACAGCTATCACCGGCGCGACCATTTCGTTTGCGGAAGCACCGGCGAATTTAATCAAAGGCCAATGGCTCGTTGCTTCGGGTCAGGACAGCACCACCGGCGAATCAATCACCGAACTTGTTCAGGTTTCCGCGATTGACGGCGCAACACTGACGGTCACGCCGCCGCTGCTTAACAGTTACGAGCGCGCGAGTTTTTCGCTTAACGGTAATGTCGCGCATGCGACGCATGGCGAGACTGTTTCGGAAATTCTTGGAAGCGGCGATGCCAGCCAGCCATACCAGCAGTTCACACTGAAGCAATCGCCGCTCACTTACGTTAGCGCGGCGACAGCGAGTGGCGCCGCATCGACGCTTCAATTGCGTGTAAACGATTTGCTGTGGCATGAAGCGCCGACGCTGTTCGGCCGCGATTCGCAGGAACACATTTACGTCACACGTACCGGCGATGATGGCAAGACAACGGTTGAGTTTGGTGATGGTGTCACCGGCGAGCGCCTGCCGAGCGGCCAGGACAACCTGCGCGTCACCTATCGCAAGGGTATGGGCGTTGATGGACTCGTGAAAGCCGGGCAACTCACATCATTGCTCACGCGTCCGCTTGGCATCAAAACTGTGACGAATCCCGAGGATGCGACCGGTGCCCAGGACGCCGAATTGCTCGACGATGCGCGCACCAACGCGCCGCTCACGGTGCTGACGCTGGATCGCACGGTCTCACTTCAAGATTACGAGGATTTTTCGCGCGCTTTTGCGGGGGTTGCCAAGGCGCTGGCGACGTGGACATGGGACGGCCAGACGAAGCGCGTGTTTATCACCGTCGCAGGACCGGACGGTGCGGAAATCAAAGCCGATAGTGATACGTACACGAATCTTATCGCGGCGTTGCAGGACGCTGGAGATCCGTTCGTGAGTCTGCGCGTAAAATCGTATCGCCCGGCGTATTTCCGATTGGCAGGCAAAATCAAAGTAAATCCGGATTATGAAACGGACGCAGTGCTCGCCGCGGTTGAAAGCGCATTGCGCGCGCAATTTTCATTCGGTGTTCGCGCATTCGGCCAGCCGGTATTTTTGAGCGAAGTTATCGCAGCGGTCCAAGCTGTGCTGGGCGTAGTGGCCGTGGACATCAGCAAATTGTATCGCGCCGATGCAGCCGCGACATTGGAAACGCGGCTGCTGGCCGCACTGCCCGAAACATTATTAAACGCTGACGTCGCAGCCGCAGAATTGCTGACGCTCGATCCCGCGCCGCTGGATGGGTTGGGGGTGATGTCATGAGCTTTGATGCCGAGCGAATCTACGAATTGCTTCCGGCGATCTATCGGATTCGGGACGCGGATCAAGGCGAGCCGCTCAAGGGACTCCTTTCGGTGATCGCCGATCAAGTCGGCGTACTCGAAGAAGATCTTGCGCAGCTTTACGAAGACCAGTTCATCGAAACCTGCGCGCCGTGGGTGGTACCGTACATCGGCGATCTGATCGGTTATCGCGCATTGCATAACATCGTACCGAAGATCGGGAGCCAGCGCTCGGAAGTGGCGCACACCATCGGTTTCCGCCGTCGTAAAGGCACAGCCGCGATGTTGGAGCAGCTCGCTCGCGATGTCACCGGCTGGAATGCGCGCGCAGTGGAGTTTTTCCAACTGCTCGGCTGGACCCAATGGACACCAAATCACATTCGGCCAAAAAACTTTTACGCACCCGATATGCGGGAATGGGAAACATTGGAAAAAATCGATGGTCCATTCGACACGGTGGCGCACACAGTGGACGTGCGGCATGTCGCAACAGGGCAGGGCAAATACAACATTCAGAACATTGGCATCTTCCTCTGGCGTCTTGAAGCGTACTCGCTGACGAATTCACCAGCGTTTCAGCTCGACGCAAAACGCTTTCTGTTTCATCCGCTCGGGTACGACACACAACTATTCACGAATCCAGTAACCGAGGACGAAGTCACGCATCTCGCCGAGCCAATCAATGTGCCGGCGCCGATCAGTCGCCGCGTGCTCGACGCTTATTTGCCGCAGTATTACGGCGATGGCGCAAGTGTGTCGCTCGATGGCGTGCCGATTGAAAAGATTGTCGCGTGCGATTTGTCGGGCTGGGTCCACACTGCGCCTGCTGGAAAAATTGCGATTGACCCTGTGCTGGGTCGAATTGCATTCGGGGACGCGCAGAATGGACCGCCTTTGGTGACATTCCACTACGGTTTCAGCGACGACATGGGCGGCGGCGAATACGACCGCGCGGCAACATTCGATGCGCTGCTGAATCCGGCGGAAACAGTTCCTGCGCCGCACGCGACGATTCAAGATGCGCTCAACGCGGTGGGTGCGGGTGGCGTGGTGGAGATTTTTAACAGCGGTCGTTATATGGAAACGCCAGCAATCAACGTGAATGCCGGCCAACGCGTTGAGCTGCGTGCGGCCAATGAACATCGCCCAACGATCGTGATTGGGGGTGATTTGATAATCAGCGGCGCGGCGGATTCGGAAGTGACGCTCAATGGACTGCTCATCGCCGGGGGCGCGATTCGCGTAAGTGGCGCGTTGCGCACATTGCGACTCCGACATTGCACCGTACTCCCGTCACTGAATCCGGGCCTGATCGTCGATTTGCCGGACGTGGCAATTGAAATTGATCACTGCATCATTGGTTCGTTACGCGTTCACGAGCGATCCAACGTTTCAATCACGGACAGCATCGTCGACGCGACAAATGAAGCAGCAGTTGCCTTTGCCGCCGCGAATGGGACGGACGCGGGCGGCGCTTTGCAAATTGCCGACACCACGGTCATCGGCGGGGTTCAGACGCTGGAATTAAAGCTCGCGTCGAACAGCATCTTCATGTCGGACGTTCTCTCGGAGAAAAAGCAGCAGGGCTGCGTGCGTTTTTGTTATCTCCCACTGACGTCAGTTGTGCCGCGCCGTTACCGTTGCCAGCCAGAAGATGAGAGCGACGTGCTGCGGGTTAGACCACAATTCACTTCGCTAGTGTATGGCGATCCTGGCTACGGACAGCTCGCGTTGCGCACGGCCGCGGAGATTTGCACGGGTGCGGATGATGAAGCGGAGATGGGCGCGTTCCATGAATTGTATGAGCCGGAGCGGGCAACGAATCTGCGCATCCGGCTAGATGAGTATCTGCGGTTCGGTTTGGAGGCAGGAATTTTTTATGTGACGTGAACTTGAACAAGGAGAGCAATCATGAGCGGTGATTACAGTCGGAAAACATTCGATCCTTTGCGCGATTTCAGCGGCGTGCTGATGCAGCAGGGCCGCGTGCAACTGGACGCAGATTGGAACGAACTTATTGGGATCATCAGCCGGCGTGTCCGTGCAGAGACGACTGACATCATAGGACGCGGCACGGTACCAAACGAAACGCCCGACGGATTCAAAATCGAAATTACCGGCGGCGTGCTGACGATCGGCCGCGGCCGAATATACGTGGACGGTTTGCTCGCGGAGAATCATGGCAAGGCGCCGCTGGAATTTGACGCGGTGCTAACTGAGCAGTGCGGCACGCTTGCGGTCCCGTATGATGAGCAACCTTACTTTCCAAACGCGGCGACGGTCGCGCCCGCGCCAACTGAAGGCGGCCCGTATCTGATTTATCTCGATGTCTGGCAACGCGAAGTGACATATCTCCAAGTGCCCGAGCTCATCGAGAAAGCTGTGGGCGTAGACACGACCACGCGATTACAAACAGTCTGGCAGGTGCGCGCATTGGCGGACGTCGGTACGAACGTGACCTGCGGTACGCCGGACGATCAGGTTCAGGGCTGGTCAGACATCATCCGCCCAAGCGATGGACGATTGAGCACGGACGCCGTCGGCGTCGTGACTCCTGACGATCCATGTGTGATTCCGCCCAGCGGCGGTTATCGCGGATTAGAAAATCGTTTGTATCGCGTAGAAATTCACGACGGAGGCGAGGCCGGCACAGCCACGTTCAAATGGTCGCGCGACAACGCCTCCATTGCTACGAGCGTCACAGCGATCACGGCACTCGACAAACTCACGGTCTCGCGTGTGGGACGTGACAACACGCTGCGATTCAGTGTCGGCGACTGGATCGAAATCACTGACGATTTCCTGGAGTTCGCTCGGCAGCCGGGACTCATGCGTCAGGTAAAGGACGTTGATGACGCGACGCAAATTATCACGCTGACTGCTGCGTTGCCTGCCGGGACGTTTCCGACCGACGCACAAGGCAACACCGATCCGACGCGTCACACTCGTATCACGCGCTGGGACCAGAATGGCAAGGTCACCGATACAAATAATAATCTGCTGGTGGACCTCGATGCGCCGGGCAGCGACGGTCTGATTCCCGTTCCCGCGCAAGGCACGTCGATCATTTTGGAGGATGGCGTGCAAATCACTTTCGACACACCGGCGAACGGAATCTATCGCGTAGGAGATTTTTGGTGTTTCGCGGCGCGCACGGCGGATGCGTCAGTCGAAAAATTAGTCGAAGCGCCGCCGCGCGGAATTCATCACCATTACTGTCGTCTCGCGATCGTCACTTTTCCGGATCCGCCAACGGATTGCCGTCATCTTTGGCCACCACCTTTTGGGGAGACCGGATGCGACTGCAGCGTGTGCGTGACCGCGGAATCACACAACAATGGTACGCTCACGATTCAACAGGCAATTGACCAGGTAAAAGATATCGGAGGCACAGTTTGCCTGGGAGTTGGTCTTTATAATCTGGGCGACCCAATCGTCATTAGCAGCGCAAATTCGCTCCGCGTTCGAGGACACGGCGCGAAGACGGTGTTGGTGTACCCAGGCGAGAGCTCAGCAATTTCGATTGCAGATTCAACGGGCGTAACCATTGAGGAACTCGCGTTGCTGACGCTGGCACGTGGCGACACGCTCACTCCTGCAGTCGCGATGCGGAATAGCTCGGCGATCACTTTGCAGCGCAACGCGCTCGCTCGGGTCGGTGTCTTTGAGCGGCCGTTAGCGACGATCGGCTTGGGCGGCGTGTTGCTCGGTGTGCTGATTCGCGAGAATCTCATTCTTGGCGCCGTCGGAATCGGGCGGTTCGCCGTGGCGAATGCGTCGGGATTAAAACGCGCGGCGAAAGCTGCAGTTGTCGCTCCTCCTGAAATATCGCTGTTAACAGCCGGCCTCGTAATCCAGGACAACACGTTCCAGTGCGCACGTCGCGGCGTTAGTTTTGATGCCGTAAGCATTCACGCGTTCCAGACGCGGCTCGCGGGAAATCTGATCCTCGATTGCGACCAAGCTTCAATCAACATGATTGGATGGGTGTTCCCCGGCTCGGGACTCGAGGTGCGGGAAAACGAAATTCACACTGGCGGCGCGGGAATCGTTATCGGCACGGACGACGCGCGGATCGAGAGCAACAACATCGCCCCAGCACAAGCTGGAGAGGGGACTGATGGAATTGTTCTCGCACCCGGCTTTGACAAAACCGGGCTCGATCGCTGCCAGATTATGGGCAACCGCATCATCGCTATGCCTGGCAACGGGATTCACATCGCGGACGCCATTGTTCGCTCAGCGATGATCAAAAATAATTTCATACAAGTAATCGGCGGTGGCGGAATCGTGATGGAAGACAAAAGCAGCGCATTGCACCTGACGATCGAGAATAATCAACTGCTCAATATCGCGCCTCTGATTAATGACGAAAACACAGCCGTGGTTGGGCTGCGGGTCGTCAATACGGCGCGCGCGGAAATCCTGACGAACGTGATTTCTGATCTCGGTGTGGCGGCCACGCAAAATCCGAGTCGCGCAGCGATTCAGATAGCCAACGTCGAATCCGGTCGAATCAACGGCAACCAAGTCATTAACGTCGGACCGGCTGGAGATTTTTTAAACGACACGATAGGCATCGAATGTCTTGCTCCGTTCTCGCGACTGGACATCAACGACAACGTGGTGCGCCGGAACGAAACCCCTCCGGACAAACTCAGCACCTCTCGTTGGTTTGCAGTTCGCATCGGTACGCTGTTTGATCGTGGCTTTGCCAGAGCAGGCGCGAACCTCGCGTTCTTCGCTGCAGGAGAAATGATTTATGTTTTTGCAGGCGACAAGCTGACGGTGTTGCCGCGGGGCAGGGAGATTGTCGGTCTTCATGGGAACTTGCTGGAAGGCTACGGCGCCGCGCCGGTGATTCTGGTGGAAGCGGACGGTGCGTTGACGCTGAGCACAAATCGTTGCGTGCTCAATGCGGCGAGGGTACCGGCCGCGGAGGCACAGGCGGGCGCGATCATTGCCAGCGACAATTACCTGTTACCGGAGAATGGGCCGTTCACGGTGCTGGGCAACATCACCAGCGGAGAGATTTTCATCAATGGTGCAGCGCTTCCTGCACCGTGGGCGTCACTCAACGTCGTGTCATCGTGACAAGTGTTAGAACGAAGCCGAGGAGAGAAATATGAAGTTTGTTACAATTAAAACGGAAACAAGCCTGGCGGATTTGACTCGCGACGTATTCGAAATCAAAGGTGCGAAAGCTGCCAGTGCGGCCAAAAATGCGCAGGCAGCGTTACGCGAAGCGAATCCTCACATTGCCGATCTAAAGAAGGTGCCGTCCGGCACACTCGTCGTTGTTCCGGACATGCCGGGAATCAAAACGGCCCCGGCGCAATCGCTGGGGGGCGTGAGCGTGGAAATGATCAGACAATTGAAGAGCGCGCTGACGGCAGCCAAAGCTGTCATTGAAAAATCCGCCGCGGCGCAGGCAGAAGATGCTGAGGCGAGCGCTTCCCTCGCGAAGAATCGCGACCTGGTGGCTCTGGCGAAACAAACCCCCGAACTGAAGCAGCGTTTGTCGCAAATCGTCGAGCAAGCGAAAACCCAAGCGAAAGAAATTGCTGATGTCAAAAAGGCGCAAATTCAAGCGCTCGGTCAACTGGAAAGGGACCTTACCGGTCTGTCGCCGGAATAAGGGGCAAATTTTCCCATTCCGACAACTTGTGTCGAACAGTAAGCGATAATCAATGATCAGAAGTGGAACTCCTTTTTTTGTCCGTCATTGATCATCGATTGCGCGGATTGACCTGACTGGTTCGGAAAACAACCGGCGCGTGTGACGATTACACTTCGCGGAGCGTTCATAGGCGGAAGCGCGCTCGTGATCTCTGTCGGCATATATCTATTCTGGCTTTGGCGACCCGAGCATCAGATCCGCCTCCACACAGAACATTTCTTTCACGCAATCGACGGCAGAAATTGGGAGGGTGTTGCCGATTTCATTGGCGAAGACTATCGCGATCAATGGGACCACGATCGGGCGCGGCTTCTTGAGCGGATGCGGGAAGGTTTTCGATGGGTGCGCGGCTCCAGAATTACTGCGCCCGACGCAGCGGTGCGGGTTGAAACGCCGCGTGCGATCTGGATTGGCAAAATCAACGTCTATAGCAGCGACGATGGCTTGATGCAGGTGTTGGATGAACGCGTGAACAGATTGCCCGCGCCTTTCGAGCTGGAGTGGCACCACGTCTCAGGCAAACCGTGGGATTGGAAGCTCGTGCGCGTGAGCAATCCGGCGTTCCAAATCCCAGCGGATGTGTCTTACTGATTGCGCGATTTTTTACAGAATCGTCGCCGTTGCGTCATTTGCCCTGTGCTTGCCGCAACTGACTTTTGGCCGCATCGACTTCGCGCTGCGTTTGCTGGCAAAGAAGAATCCCACGGAGCTTATCTCCTTGATAGTATCGGGCGATGAATTTTTTCTTCGGGTACGTCCCATCAAGATTCACTCGCGTAGGTGGCAGCGTAAAGTCGCCCACGAAATCCATCCGCAAATCGAACATCTCCGTCCAAAAATAGGGGACCTGTTCGTAACGGATACGCTTCTTGCCCGTCATATTAGCCCCTGCAACCAGACCTTGCTCGCGGGCGTTTTCCCAATGCGTCTGTCGCCGCATGCCGCCCATGATCCTGTCCGGGTAGAAGGCGAGATCGCCTATCGCGTAAATTCCTTTTTCTTCGGTCTCGAGATATTCGGTGACCGGTGACCCGTGCGGCCCCGCTAATGGCGTGTTGCGAACAAGGTCGAGATTTGGTTCTGCGCCGCATGCAACGACGGCAAGGCCAACCGGAAAACGATTACCGCTCTTGGTTTGAATGTTGCGCAGGACGGTTTTGCCTTCGAATCCGTTGATCGAGAGCACGACGCCGTGCTTCGTAAAAAAATCAGTCAACCACGCGCCGGTCTCGGGGTCGACGTAGCGATTCAACAAGTAAGCGTCGCGATGCATCAAGCCGACCTTCATTTTCATCATGCGCAGGCTTGCTGCCGACTCGCATGCCAGCAAACCACCTCCGACGACCATGATCGTTTTCTCCAAGTTGGCCATTTCGCGTAATGCGAGCGCGTCACGAACCGTTCGCAGATAAATCACGTTGCCAAGACTTGTCCCTGCCATTGCCGGGCGTACCGGCCGGCTGCCCATCGCCAGACATGCTTTCGTAAATTCGATGCTTTCGCCATTAGCCAGCACAGCCAGGCGACGCTCGATATTGAATTGCGTGACCACTGTGCCAAAGCGTGCCTCGATCTTGTGCGCATCGAACCAACGCTCATCGACCTCCTGGAGTTTCTTCAGATTCGCTTCCTTTTCGCGCAAAAAGCCCTTCGAAATGATCCAACGCTTGTAAGGCGGCAATGCTTCCGCACCGACCAGCGTAACCGAGCCGCGCTTGTCGTATTTGCGAATCCCTTCGCATGCGCTCGCTCCGCCGATACCAGCACCAACAACGAGATAATCGCGCCGAATCATATACGAAACTAGGACCATAATTTCAGCCGAGGCAGGGCGACAAGCGAAATCGTTAAGGGACCAGAAGTATGCTTTAGCGGCAGATCTCCGACTGCCGTCCAGTCTGCCTACTCCGACGAGGTCGGGGCGCAGAGATCGCCGCTAAAGGAAATTGATCGAACGAGCGAAGGCATTCCTTCTTGCATTGTCCTTCTTTCTTTAGGCACACTGCCGTCGCCATGAACGAATCCACCACTCACCTCAAGGATACGACAGCGAATCCGGCGCCCCTGGGGCTACTCGGCTTCGGCATGACCACTGTGTTGCTAAACCTCCACAACGCGGGGTTTTATGAGCTCAACAGCATGATTCTGGCGATGGGGATCTGCTATGGCGGCGCGGCGCAAATTGTGGCTGGAATTATGGAATGGCGGAAAGGCAACACCTTCGCCACAACTGCATTTCTTTCGTACGGCCTCTTCTGGTTCTCGCTCGTAGCGCTGATTATTCTGCCGAAGTTAGGATGGGCCACGGCCTCCAACGACACCGCGATGGCGGCCTATCTTTTCATGTGGGGTCTGTTTACCGCAGTGATGTTCATTGGCACGTTGCGCTTGCATGTCGCCGGGCAGGTGGTTTTCGGTTCGCTAACAATTCTTTTCTTTTTCCTGGCGATTGGCGATTTCATTAACGCGGGTCCTGGTTTCAAACAGTTCACAGGCTACGTAGGAATTTTCTGTGGATTCTCCGCGATTTACGCCGGCTTGGCGCAGGTGCTCAACGAAATCTACGGCAAAGTCATCCTGCCACTCGGGACGGTGATGAAATAGTTGGGAATTGCATTCATGTAGCGGCGATCGACCTCAATCGCGCCGGGCGGTTCGGGTGAACCGCCCTACCTCGCGTGATTTCCATTATTGTTTCAGTAAACTGGCCGCGAGTCTAAGCGCTGAGTCGCTTTTGCCGCCAAGCATTCGCGCGATTTCTTCCTGGCGCGCTTTGCCCGCGACCTCATGCAGATTGGAAAACGTGCGGCCGCGCGTCACGTCCTTCGTCACGACAAAATGCGACGAAGCGATCGCGGCGACTTGCGGCAGATGCGTGATGCAGATCACCTGATGATCTCGCCCCAACGTTTGCATCTTGGCACCAACAGCGTGCGCGATTTCGCCGCCGACGTTCGTGTCGATCTCGTCGAAAACAAGGAGAGGAATCGAATCATGCGCGGCCAGTGCGGATTTGATCGCCAGCATCAGCCGTGAAATTTCGCCACTCGATGCGGCCGCGCGAAGCGGTTTCAACGGTTCGCCTGGATTTGGCGAGAACAGTAATTCTACCGAATCAAATCCGTTCGGGCGCGGCTCGTCGAGCGCGCTGAGGTTTGCTTCGAATTCGGATTGGCGGAAGCCGAGGTCGCGCAGGTTGCGGCGAATGTTTTCGGAAAGTTTCGGGGCAGCCTTTAGGCGCGATTTGCGCAGCGCTTCGCCGGCGCGGTTCATTTGCGTGCGAACATTTTCGATGTCTTTCGTGAGTCGCTCCAACTCTATGTCTCGCCCTTCAATCTTCCGCATCCGTTCAGCCGCGCGTTCACCGAACGCGATCACGTCGCCAATTGAACCGCCGTATTTTCGCTTCAACGTTTCTAACAGCGAAACGCGTTGTTCAAGTGCGGCGAGTTGTTCCGGATCGAGATCGAATTTCTCGGCGTAAGCCGAGAGAGTGCGCGCGATTTCGGAAAGCTCCACAACAGCAGCGGCGTGCGCCGACGAGAATTGTGCGATCGAGTTGTCGATCTTTTCCAATTCTCGAAGCAGCCGTTGCGTTTCCCCGAGCTGGGCGAGAACAGAATCGTCTGCCTCGGAAAGTCTGTTCGCGATTCCACTGGCAAGCTCAATTAGCCGTTTGCTGTTGCTGGCGAGTTTGTAGCGCTTCTCGATTTCTTCTTCTTCGCTTGCGACGAGATTCGCCGATTTGATCTCGGTGATTTGGTGCCGAAGCAAATCCAGTTCCTGTTCGCGCGCAGTTTCCGCCGTGTTGAGCGCGGTATATTCGGCGAGCAATGTTTGTAACTGCCGGTAGTATTTTCGATATTCCTCGAGTTGTTGTTCAGCGCGCGCGAACGAATCGAGCAAGTTCAATTGCGTCTCCGGCGAGAGCAACGACTGGTGATCGTGAGGACCATGAAGATCCACGAGTTCATCGCCAAGGTTTTTCAACACCGACAATGTCGTTGGCGACCCGTTGATGAACTGCCGATTAGTCCCGGTCGAGGAGAGAGTCCGCTTTAGGATCAAATCGTCTTCGCACTGCTCAATCCCCGCTTCGGCAAGCTGTGGATTCAACTCCTGCAAATCGTTTCCGCTAAAAACCGCCTCGACCGTGCAAAGGTCAGCACCAGTGCGAATCAGCGACTTGTCCGCGCGCTCACCCAGCAAGAGTTGCAGCGCGCCGATAATGATTGACTTCCCGGCGCCCGTTTCTCCCGTGACCGCGATAAATCCCGGCCCGATCTGCCACTCGAGCTCTTCCACGAGCGCGAGGTTTCTAATTCGCAATAGTGTGAGAACGGCGGACATCCAGAAGCCTGATCATCTCATGCGCGTAATCCGCGGTTATAAATCTCACCGAACAATTCCGCGTTCGCTCTTTTCGATGAATTGAATGAGTTCGGTGATTTCTTCTGTCTGGGGCAGGTCTTTCTGCATCGCTTCGATTGCCTGGCGTCGATTGTATTTGGAGCGGTAAATCAGGCGAAAGGCTTCTTTGATCAGCTTAACGCTTTCAGGCGGGTAATTTTTCCGTTCCAAACCAATGAGATTAACGCCGCGAATCTCGGCCGGGTTGCCGTCCGCGATCATGAACGGTGGAACGTCCTGGACAATTTTCGAGCAACCGCCGGTGATGGCGAATCGTCCGATCCGACAAAATTGATGTACGGCTGTGAGGCCTCCCATTACCGCGTGGTCTCCAACCTGAACGTGGCCTGCCAGTGTGCCGTTGTTGGAGAAAACGACGTGGTCGCCAACAGTGCAATCGTGCCCGATATGACTGTACGCGAGGTAATTTCCGCAGTTACCGATCCGCGTTTTGCCTTCGCTTGTTGTGCTCCGATTTACCGTAACGAATTCGCGAAACGTGTTTTCGTCGCCGATTTCCAGGAACGTCGGTTCGCCGCGATATTTTAAATCCTGTGTTTGCTGGCCAATCGAGCAGTAGGCGTAGAACTTGTTTTTTGCGCCAGCCTTCATCGGTCCGCAAAGCGTGACGTGATGCTGCAGCCAGCAATCTGGACCAGTTAATACATCGGCTCCGATTACACAGTACGGCCCAACGATTGTTCCAGAACCGATTCCGGCGGCCGGATCGACAATCGCCGTCGGATGAATCTGCACGTCGCTCATCTCCAACCCCTCACCTCAATCCTCTCCCCTTACGTAAGGGGAGAGGCGGAAAACAATCGCGCCGTCTCTGGGTGTTCGCATGTCGCGCGCAATTGGAAACGCCTCGCCCTTTGTAAGGGAAAGGGGGAGGGTGAGGGTTCATTCCGGTCATTTATCGAGGAACGTGAACATCAATTCGCCTTCGGATACGACCGCGTCGTTCACTACGCAGTAGCACTTCGTTTTCGCCATGCGATTGCCACGCGCTCTCGTCAGCTCGGCGTGAATGAAAATCGTGTCGCCTGGAAAAACCGGTTTACGAAATTTCACCTGGTCCGCACTCATGAAATAGCCGACACGACTCGAAGTCTTCGTCAATTTGAACAAAAGAATACTGGCCACTTGCGCCATCGCTTCGACTTGCATTACTCCAGGCAAATGCCCCTGGAAAAACGGCTCATTAATCGTGACGGATTTTACCGCTGTAATCTTATTTTCGCTCTCGAAGCCGATGACCCGGTCAACCATCAAAAAAGGGTAGCGGTGCGGAAGGATTTTCATCACTTCGCCAGTGTCCAGACCGGAATCGCCGATTGGGATCGCGCGCGGTGCGCTCATCGCGCTTCTCCGCGTCTGCTCGCGAGCGAGCGCGCGAGCCAATTCCGCATTCGCAGCATGTCCGGGCTTCACCGCCACCACGTGACCGCGGATACGGCGACCGACTAGCGCGAGATCGCCGATAATATCGAGGATTTTGTGCCGTACGAATTCGTCTGAGAAACGCAATGGTTCCTTGCTTAAGACCGCCTCGCCGCGCACGACAATCGCGTTTTCGAGGCTGCCACCCTTGATCAGATTTTTATCCATGAGTGGCTCAACATCCTCGTAGTAAACAAATGTGCGCGCCGGAGCGATCTCGCACTCGAAAATCAACGGCGTAAGTTCCAATGACAAAAACTGCGTGAATTGATTGTTTGGTCCGGCCTGTGTGCACGAAATGCGAAATTTGTCGTCCGGCAGTAAAACGAGCAGCGCACCTGTTTTCGCTTCCACGTGCATCGGTTCGCGCACGTCGAAAAATTTGCGCGACTCCTCCTGAGGCGTTACGCCGGCTTTCTTGATGAGATCGACATAAGGTTGCGCGCTTCCGTCTCCGATTGGCGGCTCGTTTGCGTCCATTTCCACAATGGCGTTGTCCACGCCCATTGCCGAGAGCGCGGCCAGTACATGCTCGACTGTATGGACTCGCACCGAGCCTTCTCCGATCGTCGTGGAGCGCTCGACAGTCTTGAGGTTCTCGATTTTAGCGTCGATCGTTGGCTCATCCTGCAAGTCTTTGCGCTTGAATTTAATTCCGTGATCCACCGGTGCGGGATGCAGTCTAAGCGTAACTTTTTCACCGGTGTGCAACGCGGTGCCGGTAAAACCGGCAACCTTGCCAACAGTCTGCTGAAATTCAGGCGTAGAAGGCATTTGTGATTAGCAATCGCTTGCGTTGTAGCGGTGCTTGTGTCAAGCACCGTTCTTCATTTCGCGGTCAGAGACCGCCGCTACAGTTCATTTCAATTCAAATTCGCCGCAATCGAAGGCCATCATCTGGTCAACGTTCGAGATGCGAAACGGATGCACGGTCGTGCCGTCATCCTGCCAAATATCGACGGTATTCTCACTTTTGACCGCGATCCTTGCGCGCGTCACATTCGGTGTCTCACTGACTTTGAACAAAGGCAGACCGTCGCTGGTTTTCAGATAACTTCCCTCGCTATTAAATCCAATACCGAGTTCGACAACCGGCCTTTTATCTTTCCGTAAAGGATTGCGGACCAGTCGGACCTTGACCACGTTCGCTTCGATTTGAGTTGAAGGCGGCGAAGTCTCGTTCAGATCTTCGCGTTTTAGTGAACCGACCAGGTACCCGCGCGCGTGATATCGTCCAGAAGGCGAGTCCTGGTGTCCATCATCCTTTCCATCCCATCGTGTCACGAGCGCATCAGCCCCGATCGCGAAGTCGTTCAATTGCGCGTTCTGATGGAGGATGCGCACGATTTTGCCAGCCTGATCGTAGATCCCGAGGCTGATCGTACCGTCCATTGGCGGAGGAACGAAACTGAGCCGGACGCTTCTCGCAGGCGAGGGTGAAGGCGTTTGTTCCGGGGTGGACGAGGGCGGCACAGATTGTTCTGGCGAAATCGACGGAGAAGGAGATTCGCCCGGGGTTGGCGAAGAAGTTGGAGTCGGCGGTTCTTGTGCCGTGGCGATTGCGACAAAAGCGACGCAAGAAAGCAAAGTGAGAATGTTGAAACAGCGATCCGCGATCCGTGATTTATGCATAGTAGCGCCAGTTCACGTTCGGAAAAATGTTGTCCCGCCATTCGCAGTCGCGCAGAAATTCTTCATCGAGATTATTTGTGACAAACTGATCGTGCAGACAGTTGAAGCGAGCAAGGTGATCGATTGTTCGTTGAGTAGCGTATTCGCGCGCAGTCCCGGTTTTCATTAGAAATGCCCAGTCACTTGATTGCGCCAGCAAAAGCTCGCGGGCGAGTTGTTTGAGTACGCGATCGCAAGTGTCTGTTATGTCTAAGCAGCCTGCCGCATACCTTCCCGCGACTTCACACATCCGCAGAGCTGCAGCATTGAGTTGCGGATAAATCCAGGCGTTACTCGGATCGAGCCAGACGGCGAGATGGCCGTTCTCGCCCCACGTGGAAGCAGCGGGCTCAACGATTTGCTGCGTCGGATGCGCAGCCAAATATTCACTCGGCGTTGTGAGCCGGAAATCCCCTTCGGTTGCTGTATGGCGAATGAATTGTTCCAGGAATATTGGTCCTTCGAACCACCAGTGCCCAAATAATTCCGCATCGAACGGAGCGACAATGATCGGTTCGAAACCGACTTCGCCGATTTCGCTAATCTGCTGATGGCATTGTTCCAGAAAGTGAATTGCATGTTGTGCTGCCGCATTTTCGGCTGCCGTTCGGTCATACAGTTGTTTTTCAGCGCCGCGTCCGGTGATCCGATGGTATTTTACGCCGGAGAATTTTCTCGTTCCGCGCGCGATCGATCCCAAATGTTCCATGGGCAGATCGAAACCGATGTCGCGATAAAATTCCCGGTAAGCTGGATCGCCAGGATAGCCTTCGTGCGAACTCCAGACTTGGCGGCTGGCGTGGGGATCCCGAGCGAAGGCCGCTGGTCCTGCTGGCGTGTAACAGGGAGCGTACATGGAGCGGTACGGGCGCGGTGTTCCAAACAGCAACCCGTGTGCGTCGATAACGAACCAGCGAAGATTCGCTTCCTGTAGAAT
>WNFJ01587816.1_pt2 | contig 21650 bp, 20 predicted proteins | sample 5400461 | NCBI WGS metagenome assembly WNFJ01 (sample SAMN13153349, study PRJNA577476) | soil metagenome | isolation source: 115 cm saprolite on Douglas fir-dominated hillslope | place: USA:California | collected 2013-09-17
CGATTCTGACGGTGCTGCCCGTGGGTGGAACGTATATCACGCAGAGAAATCTCAGCGGGACGTGGCGCGTGCGCGTTCACCTGGATGCCCGCCTCGCGTTCGAATCGGAGTTCACCCTGGTCCCCCGCCAGCCCGCTGCCGCAGCCAAAGCGGAAGAAAAGGCAGAGCGATGAAGGCGGCTTTCAAACCAATGCGAAATTATCCCGGGATAGTGCTCCGCGGGTTTCTCGCCCTGCTGCTGGTCTGCCCGGCGACGCCGCTCCTCTCGGACGAGCAAACCGCCGTGACGTCAACTCGAGACGCCACGGTCAATCAAGCTACTCCCGCGACCAATAACGGTGCTGCGACAACGGTTTCCACGAACACGGCGCAAAATGCAAACCAGCGCTCCGTGGTGCGATTCGATCTCAGCACCACGGGACTGAGCTCCAATACCGCGCTGAAGACCTCCACACTCAATCTGGTTCCCACAACGCCGCTATTTCTCAGCCGCAGCCAGGAAGTCCATCGCATTACCGGAGCGATCGACTGGACGGAAGCCGGCGTCACCTGGAATACGCGGGATGGAGTGCTAGCGTGGACCAACCCGGGCGGAGATTTTGATGCCACTGCGACGGACACGCAAGCGTCTGGGACGTCGGCTGGGACAGCCATTTCCTTCAACGTCTTGAGCGATTCGAGTTCCGCGAATATCCCACAGGGTTGGATCAACGGAACGATTCCGAATTACGGGTTGCTGGTGAAAGACCAGTTGGAAGACGGAGCCACGTGGTCCTTCACACGGGCGATTACGGTGACTGTCGGAGCAACTGCACCTTTCAACGGATACAACGGCTACAGTGCACAGATCAACGGCTTCAACACAGCGGCGCTGGTCACCGCCGGAAAGATGCGCGCCGATTGCAACGATTTGCGCATCGCGCGCTTGGCCGCCAACACTTGGACGCAGCTCGACCGGCAGGTCATCAATTGCAACACCGCCAGCACCACCATCTGGGTCAAGTCGCAGACGGATATTGCTGCCAATGGCACAGACGCGAGCTATTCAATGTTCTACGGCAACGCGAACGCGCCGGCTCCGCCGGCAAACCTGAACAACGTCTATCTGGCCTACGACAATTTTGACGCTGATACGCTCAACCAGCCGCCTGCCGGCTGGACGGTACAAGGGGGCGGCCCTTGGAACGTGGTGGCCGATGTCGGCACGAATCGAGTTCTCCGCGAATCCAACAATGCCGGGAACAATCGAAACATCATTCACGTTACCTCCGTTACCACCGAGCGGGACGTTTGGGTTCAGGCCGACGTTCGAATGACTACAGCCGCGGGGCTGGAGAGCACGGGATGTCCGGTTGGGCGCGTTGGCGGGACCACTGCCGCCAATATGACCGCCTACCGCTCCTGCCTGCAATACATCACCGTCGGGGCGAACCCGAACCAGAGGGTCTCGCAACTCGCGTATTGGAATGCCGGAGGGTTTAATAGTTTGCAGCAACCGCTCTACCCTTGGGTCGACGGCACGTTTTATACGGTTGGCGGAGCGTTTTTCGGAAGCCCGGCAACGCTGCGAACATTCGTCAATGGCGTACTTCAGGCGCCGTCCATTGTTGGCAATAACAACGTTGCGACCGCCGGTTCCGTCGGACTCTTTGTCTACGACGGCGATCCGGTCAACTACGACTTCGACAATTTCCTGGCGCGCCGGTATACCGAGCCGGAGCCGGCAACCGCGGTCGGCGCTGAGTCGGCCAATGCCTTGTCGCCGTTATATGGATCTCGCGAAAACGTTGTCGCCAACCAGCCGACGCTCAATCTACGTTATCTGCAGGATGTCACCTTGAGCGCTCCAACGCTCGGAATTTCAGAAATCACGTTGAACTGGACGTTCCCGATTGGCTCGACAAACGCCAACTATGACGGAGTGTTGTTCGCTAAGCAGGCAGGAAGTGTTGCGCCGACTTTTGCTCCCGCGGATGGAACGGTTTACAACACCGGAGCGCAGCCCGTCGCGGGACAATTCGTCGCTGCTAACACCAGCGCTTTCGCGACCGTCAGCGCGTTCGATGAAAACGGAGACAACAGCATCGTCCTTCCGGGCACGCAGTACGCTTACAAAGCCTACACTCACGATGCCACGGCCATTGCAGGAGCGGCTTCTCCTGCTGCGCCTCACTATTCTTTCGGCAACACCTCTACACAAACGAACACTACGGTGACCGGCGGGGGCACGAACAAGAACTGGAGCTATAAGACGAGCGCAACGACTCTCGCGGCACCCGCTCTGGATCCTGGAAATATTGTTCTTACCGGTGGAAACGACAACGCCGTACACGCCATGTCCGTTACCAACGGCCAGCGCAATTATCAGCCGGGGGGAATCTCAGGTGTTACCGGTGGAACGATCCAAGGACGGCCTCCTCTCATCGCTGCGGGCGACACATCCAACCCCACCTGCAAGAATGTCTGCGCGGTCACTTATGTGGCCGCTGGCGACGGCACTGTTTATGCCTTCCGCGCAGACACGGGCGTCTTGCTGTGGCAAACCGCCGTGCTGACCACTGGTGCTGGCAGCGGTTTCCTGGCGGCCCCAGCGGTCCAGGTGAAGTCGTTCAGCGGCGTGGGTTACCTCAATGCCTTTGACCTCGTCATCGTTGCCACCCGAAATGTTGGTGCTGGCAGCACAACCAACAATAGGGTTTTCGGGTTGAACGGAAACACCGGCGCAACGGTTTGGACATTCAATCCGGGAAACATGGACATTGTGAACGCCACCCCATACATCGATTACGTCAACAACATGGTTTGGGTCGCGAGTCGCTCCATTGGTGGTATTGGCCAGCCCAGCCTTTGGCAAATCAACACCAATACTGGAAGTCTATCAGCGTCCTTCAATCTGAACGATATCGACCAGGCGCCGACACAAAACTTCGACGGCCGTGTGATCTATGTCACCACTAACGGCGCGTTGCTCTACGCCGTGCGCACGGATATCAACAATTGCGCCCAGGGCAGCGCCGCTCTCGGCGTCACTCCCTTAGGTTTCCCCATTCCCATGCAAACTGCGGCCTTGAACGACGATGTGTTCTTTTCCACTTCGACCGGGGTATCCAAAATTCACGTGATCTATCCGTTGGCGGCATGCGCTCCGGTCACGTTTACTGTTTCACCCGGCGGATGGGTGAATCCCGCGATTACGAACCCTTCGTCCCTCATGTTCACTTCTCCACCGCAAGCCGAATTCATGTATGTCGCTTCCTCCGACGGACACCTTTACAAGATCAACCCCATTACCGGCGCAAATGCCGCGAATCGCTTGATCAATGCCGGTGCGACGATCGGCGATCCGAGTTTTGACACCGTTATTCAGAAATTCTATGTGGGCGACTCGACCGGCCACATCTTCTCGTTCGATTTGTTTTAAGCGGCTGGACAGGGAAGCGCAGGCTTCTTTCTAACTTCTCTCGGCTTTGCCCATGAGCAAGCCGCGCAGCCCGAGAAGCACCAGGCGCGGCTGGCGGCGCACCACGTTCCACAACAAGCGAGTGGACTCATCACGGTTGATTTCGCCGAGCGATTGCCGGGTCGACGCGTCGAGCAGATCCACCAGTTGTGAATAATCCTTCTGCTCAAAATGGTGCAGCGCGCGGCGGATCAGCCAGTGCGTTCGCAATTCACGCCGCAAGGACGCAAGCTCGTGGCTCTTGCCATTCTGCAAAAGCGCCTGCGAGACGCCGAGCGCGCCGCGAAAACCGGTGACGATTCCTCCGACGGTTGAAACTTTGACCTGCGCAGCCGCGTCACCCACCAGATAAACTTCGCCGTTCCCGATTTGCCGCCGTACCGGCACCCAGCCGCGATAGACCGGGATACGCGCGCCTTGCCATTCGAGCGGCTCCAGATGCTTCTTTTCGAGGAAGCGTTCGAAGCAGCGCTTCGTGTCGCTGCCGTGCTCGCCGATCACGCCGAGGGCGCCGCGTTCCGGCGATTCCGGGATCAACCAGTAAAAGTAGGGCGTATCATCCGGCACGAACCAGACGCGGGTCGTATCCGGAGGGCAATCCTTCGGCAGGCGCACGATGGCTTGAACGAGTGGCACGGTCTCGATCGGGGGCCAGCCGGAAGCGCGCGCCACGCGGCTCGCGGCGCCGTCCGCACCAACCACGCTGTCCGCGTGCAACTCCTCGTGCTTGCCGCCGGATTCCACCTCGAGCCGCAAGCCGCGCGCATTCGGACCGATACTCAGGAAACGCGTATCGAACGATAGCGCCGCGCCGGCTTGCTGGGCCTCGCGGGCCAGAGCCGGAATCAGGCGCGAGCGCTCAATGATGAGATCGGGCTTGGTCAGCGCGACCTGCGCCGAGCGGCCATCTGTGAAAAGCTCGAACCGTCGAATTTCGTTGATGATGCTTTCGCGAGCGAAAGCTCCCATTTGATGGCGGAAGTGATCCGTAACAATCAGGGTCCGAGCAGCAGGCTCGAATTGCGGTTTTGATTCCAGCACGCGCACACGCCGGCCTCCGCGGGCCACGCTCGCGGCGGTGAAGAGTCCCGCCGCAGAGCCGCCAACAACGATAACTTCCCGGTCGCTTCGTCCAGGCCGGGGCTGTGCTTCTGTGTTTTCCACAGTTTCCGTGCTTCCCAAGGACGTGCATTCCCTGCAAATTCTATCCATCAGGGATCCCACGCCAAAAAAATTTACCTGCTTCCCGCTCGACCCGTGGGGGACTGCTCGAGTTGTGAGTGAGAGGGCGCCCGGTAAGTATAGCGAATCCACCATCGAGGGCCAACCCGCGGAGAGTCTCAATCCCAGCGATGGACAATGTTTTCGAACCCGCAGGTAGTCCTAGGAGGCCGGGGAGGTCTTGCGAGTTTGGCGTTCGTAGGGCGCGCGCTCAAGACACGCGACGCCGGAAAAAATGACGACGAGAGCCAGGGCTCCAACGAAGAAAGCCACTCGCGCGGAAAGATAACTGACGAGCACGGCTGCTCCGCCGCCGATGGCTCCGAGCAGATACAGCGTGAGGACGGCGCCGCGGTGGCCGAGACCTAGATTGGAAAGGCGGTGAGCCGCGTGGTCCTTCCCGGGCGTGGTGAAGGGCAGCAGCCCACGCCGCGAGCGGGAAATCGTCACCAGCGTGGTGTCGAAAATAGTCACGCCCAGGATCAGAATCGGCGCAAGCCACGCGGACAGATGATTGGAATTTTCCAGGCGCAGTTTTAGGCCCAGCGTGGCCATCAGGTAACCGAGAAACATGGCGCCGCCATCGCCCATGAAAATCTTCGCGGGTTTGAAATTCCAGCGGAGAAACCCAGCGGCTGCGCCGAGAACCGCGGCAGCCAGCGTGGTAACCAGCGTCTGGCCGTTCAAGTAAGCCAGCATGGCGAAGAAAACGGATGCCATGGCCGCGACGCCTGCGCACAAGCCGTCCATGTGATCGAGGATGCTGAACGAGGCCGTAATCCCCACCACCCAAACAACCGTGATAGCGGCGTCCAGGAAATCCCCGCTGCGCCCCCCCACGAGCACGCTAAAAACCTGCGCGTGAATTCCGCTGACCAGCAGTATCGCTGCCGCCAGCGGCATGCCCACAAACAGTTTGACTTGATGATGGAGCAACCCTTGGTCGTCGAGAATGCCAACACCCGCGACGAGCGTCGCGCCGATGAGGATGCTCACAATCTGGGCGCGAGCCGGTCCGTTGAAAGCGAAGAGCACCGCGATCACCACCGCGGCGTACATCGCCAGGCCGCCAAGAAGCGGGATTGGAGTGAGGTGAACTTTGCGCGGCCCCGGCAGATCGACCATTCCAACGCGCAGCGCAAGGGCGCGCACGGGAACGACAAGCATCAGCGATGCAAATAACGCGATGAAAAAAGCGAGCAGGCCTGCGGCCATGCAACCTCGTTTATCAAATGAGCCGAGCCCGGCCAAGCTGCCGGTGACTCACGTGATCCTCGCCGGATTGAGGGTCCGGCTCCCAAGTCGCGCTAACAAATGGCTGCCCCACACAGCCCAAACACAATACTGCGATTTTAGTTTTGCGGCAATCCCCGGGGAAACATCTGTGCCAGGGTGGCTGCAAACGATCTGATAACTGCTCAGCGGAGTACACTGCGCGGCAGTGGTTGCCGCGGGTCAGCGCTCCGTCAACATACGCGTAAAGATCCGCTTCACTTCCTCTTTGTCCCGCGTGGCGTAGTACCAGTCGATGGTGCGCTTGAGGCCCTCGCGGAAGAGAACCTTGGGTTCCCAGCCGAGGAGCTTCTTGGCGAGTGAATTGTCAGCGACGCGATTGAGCGGGCCGGTGGGCATATCCGGGCGGAGCTTGATGTCGGCTTTATGTCCGGTGAATTCGCACACCATTTTGGCGCAATCGATAACGCGGATACGTTCCATCGTTCCGAGGTTAATGGCCGTGCCGTCGTTGATCTTCTCCCCGGCCAGAATCGTGCCCTCGACGATGTCCTCAATGTAAGTCCAGTTGCGGATTTGTGTGCCGTCGCCCCACACTTCGAAAGGGTTCTGCCCGAGAAACGCGCGGGCAATCATGGCGATGACGGCGTGATTCTCCACCCCGCGCGGGCCATACACCGTGAAGTAGCGGCAGGAAGCGGCTCCCATTCCGTGTTCCTTCGCATAAGCTTGCAGTGTGAATTCGCCCATCAACTTGGCCCAGCCGTACGTGTTGTCGGCATCATTTGGGCCTTTGGTGAGGTCTTCCGTGAGGTAGAGCTCTTTCTTGGTGTCCGATTGCAGAAAATTCGGATACACGCAGCCGGAAGAAGCGAAGACCGCTTTTTTTACTTTGGCTTTGAGCGCTTCCGCAAACACCAGACCGTCGAGGAAAAAATTCGACGCGGGGCCGGCTTGGTGGAGATCCACATAGCCGCGCCCGCCGTGATCCGCGGCGAGATGGAAAACGGTGGCGACGTCCTGCCCTGCAGAAAATCGACCTTGCCCGTGCCGAGATGCTGGCGAATGTTGTCGAGATGGCCGCTGCTCAGGTCATCGACGATGCGGACTTTTTTCGCGCCTCGCGCCAGCAGCTGATCGGTAAGCGTCGAGCCGATGAACGATGCTCCGCCCGTTACAAAAACGGTTTTTCCAGCCCAAAATCCATCCGCCGTCTTCACTCTTGTGTTTCCCCCTTGATTTTCTAGTCGACCGTCAAGTGATCGATGATTTCCACGAATTTTTGCAATTCCTTGACTCTATCATAATCAGGAGCAGCGGCCCGCGCCGCCTCGCCCATGGCCTTTAACTTATTTGGGTCGGAAGCCAGTGCGCGCACGGCGTTGACAACTTCTCCGGGGCGGTCCGGATCTGCGGCTACCGCGAAGCCGCGCTGAATCCCTAGCGACACGGCATCCGTCTCTTTCGGCGCCACCGCGACGATGGGTTTTCCGGCCGCGAGAATCCCGTACATTTTGCTGGGCACCACCACGCCTTCCAGGCCTCTCTTCACGGTAATCACGTGGGCATTGGCGGCCGCGAGCACCGACGGAATCTTGCTCGCCGGGAAAAACTCCAGAAAACGGATATTGCCGGAATCCGCGGCCGCCGCTTCGATTTGCGAGCGCTGCGCGCCGTCGCCCACGAACACGAGACCCACACCGTCGCCCGCCAGCAGGCGCGCGGCCGTCACGAGCGTGTTCCACGCGCCGTAGAAACCAAGGTTCCCCGCGTGCACAAGGACAAACGAAAAACTCCCGCGGATCGCGCTGACAACTTCGGGATCGGGTGTTGGAAGCGGCGTATTCTGCGGGAGGATTTCGGTTCCATCGCGGACGATCAGTACGCGGGAAGGTTCGACACCTTTGGCGATAATGCGCCCGCGCATGTCTTCGCCGAGAACGATCACGCGCGTGGCGCGGCGCAGCGCCCAGCGATGAAGTTTTTCCCATACCCTCGCGATCCTGCCGGGTTCGACGATCGAGCCCCCCACGGCCATGTCCGGATACATGTCCCGTATGTTGTAGACGTACGGCTTGCGTTTCAGCATGGCGACGATCGCGCCGACGATTCCCTGAAACGGCGGATCGGTCATGGCCACGACGGCCTCGCAAGGCACAAAGAGCGCACCCGGAATCGCCAGCGCGACGTAGCTGAGATAATTCAACACCCGTTTTTTCATGTCGAAGCGCGGAAAGTCCGTCGAACCTGCTCGAATGACGCGCGCCCGGCCCGCGATTTCCGTTTGGTACGGCCGCCACGCGCGGCGTTCGGTGGGATCGTAGGAAGGCCGCCCGCACAGCACCGTCACGTTGTGGGAAATGGAAACGGCATCCACGACGCTCTGCGCCATCTTCGCGGTCGCGGAAGTGTCCGGCGGGTAATAAAGATTGAGCAGCAGAATGCGCACGGAAAGATTGTACAGAGTTCCGGCTCTCGGCGGAGCGCGGTGGCCTAGTGGTTTTCGGCAGGTTTTTTGAAGATCGGCGCGGCGGCCCGATTCAGTTCATGGGCGGTTGGTTTCTTTTTTGGCGGCTTCTTCGTTTCGCGTTTTCGTGCGTCCTTGTTTCCCATGCCCGATAGCTTGCCACAGTTCGTTAACGATGGCTAGAGGCTGTGAATTCCAAACCGGAAGATTAAACTTTAAGGGCGCGAGATCAGGAAATCACCGAGGACCAGCGCATCCATCTGCGTGCGTAGGAAGCAATCGATTGCTTCTTCCGGCCGGCAAACGATCGGCTCGTTGTCGTTGAAGGAAGTGTTGAGCACGACGGGCACGCCGGTGAGATCGCGGAAGGCGGAAATGAGCGCGTGATAGCGCGGATTGGCCTCGCGCGTGACGGTTTGCAGCCGGCCCGTGCCGGCCACGTGCGTCGGCGCGGGGATCTTGCCGCGTTTCTCCGCGCGTACGGAGTAGGCCAGGGTCATAAACGGCGAGGGGTGCGACTTCTCAAAATACTCCCCAGTCGCCTCTGCGAGGATGGAAGGCGCAAACGGGCGAAAGATCTCCCGGTGCTTGATCCGGCGGTTGAGGATTTCCTTCATTTCCGGACGGCGCGGGTCGGCAACGATGCTGCGATTACCAAGCGCGCGCGGACCCCATTCGGCGCGGCCCTGAAACCAGCCGAGAATTTTCCCGTCCGCGATGATCCGAGCGGCACGGCGTGACAGTTCTTCTTCGGGCAGTTCGGCGATGGAATATCCACTTTGTGCTAAGCAATTCGAATCGATGGCACGGCGAATCTCTTCACGCGTGTATCCGGGTCCCCAGTAAGCATGATCCATAACGAAGGAGCGCGGCTTGCCGAGTTTCTGATGCCAGACGTAGTACGCGGCGCCGACCGCTAATCCCGCGTCTCCCGCCGCCGGATGCACGTACACCTGTTCGAACGGCGTGGCGTCAAAGATTTTTCCATTCGCGACGCAATTGAAAGCCACGCCACCGGAAAGACAAACGGCCTTGAGCCCTGTTCGCTCCGCAAGTTTTTTCAACATGCCGAGATAAACTTCTTCGAGCCGCGCTTGCAACGAACAAGCCAGATTGCGGTGCCGCTCCTCCAGCACTTCTTCGGGAGCGCGAACCGGCCCCAGGCGTTTTGCCATTTCATCCGAAAACATTTTGCCGAGCGCCGGCGTCTTGTCGGCTTCGGCCCAGGACATCTCCGGGCCCGTGCGGTGATGCGAGAAGTAATCCAGCCCCAGGCGGAAGCCGTTCCCGTTGGAGCGGCCATCAAAACGCACGATGTCGCGGAATACGTCGAGCTGCTCCGGGTGGCCGTACGCGGCCAGCCCCATGACTTTGTACTCGTCGCCAAATTTCAGGAAGCCGAGATACTGCGTCACCGCGCTGTAAAACAGTCCAAGCGAATGTGGGAAAGCTACCGATCCGTCGATACTCATGCAGCTGCCCGCGCCGGCGCCCCACATCGTGCTGGCGAAATCGCCGAGTCCGTCGGCGGAAAGCAACGCGGCGCGTTCTAACGGCGAAACGAAAAAGCTACTCGCAAGATGCGCCTGGTGGTGCTCGATCCGGTGAAACTTTGCGCCAAGTTTTCTTGAATCCACGTCAAAGGCCGCCGCCAGCGCCGCGGGGATCCCCGTGAATTTCGCGAGAACTTTAACGCGTTCCCGCGCGAAAGACGGCATGCGCAGCGCGTAAAAAAGTTTCGTGCCCAGCCTCGCGTACGGGTTTCGCGGCACAGCAACGTGATCGACGTCCGCGAGCGTGAGGCCCGCCTCCTTCAGGCAATAGCGAATCGCCTGCACGGGAAACCCCGCCGCGTACTTCACGCGGTTGAAGCGTTCTTCCTCGACCGCAGCGATCAGCCTGCCTTCGCAGACAATCGCTGCCGAAGCGTTCCCGTGGTACGCATTGATCCCAAGAATATTCATCGCGCGATTTGTCAGTGTACCTCAGCCGGAAGTTTATGCGGCGAGGTGTTGGCGGCACCACTCGTTCAGGACGTACAAGGACCAGGGGCGCGACCAGGTGGTTTTCCCGGCAAGAAAATCCGTCCAGACCGAGCGAGCGCCTCCCGGTCGAAGATAAGCCGACAGCGGCGGCGCAGGATCCGCGAAGCTCGCTTCTATCCGCGCGCGCAGCGGCCCGCGCAGCCACTCTTCCCACGGCAGGGTAAACGTTCGTTTCCGCTGCGTTAGAATTTCCGGCGGCAGCAAACCGCCGAGCGCTTCCACTAGGAGCGCCTTTTGAACACCAGGGCGGCGGCGTGCGTCATCCGGCAGTGACCCTACAAATTCAACCACGGGGGTGTCGAGGAGCGGCACGCGAACTTCGAGCGATTGCGCCATGCTCACGGCATCCGTGTCGCGCAGCAGGGTGCTGGCCATGTAGGTGCGCATTTCAAGCCAGGAAACTCCGGCGACCGGTTCCAACTTCTGCGCTTCGTCGGCTGTCCGTTCGAGCCAGCCGAGCCAAGTCGGCTCGAGCGTGACGCCGTCGGCGTTCACCGTGCTCGGGCGAAATCGCGGCTCGATGATGCGTTCGAGCTGCCCCGGCGGGAAAAGCGTTCGCGCGAAAAAGTACGGATGCGGCAAGGCCTCCGGATGGGCCCACGCGGCCGCAGCCTTGCGCGCAGCGTCCGGTGAACCTAGCCGTGCCGCGAGACTGGCAATGAGTGGAGCGGTCATTCGCCGCATCGCTGCAGGCACATACCCAGCGCATCCCACCAGTCTTGAAAGGCGCGGCGTATCTGTAAAAGTTTGATAGCCCGCGAAAAGTTCATCTCCACCCAGCCCCGATAAAGCAACCTTTAGCCCGACTTCTCTAGCCGCCCAGGAAACAAAGTACGTATTGATCGCGTCCATGGTGGGCTGATCGAGGGCGGAAAGCGCTTCATCCAGACGCGCAAGGACCGACTCTCCGCTTAAAGGCACTTCGGTGTGCTTCGTCTTGAATCGATTCGCGGCCAACCGCGCCAGCTCCGCTTCATCGAACGCCGTGCCCGGGAACGTGAGTGTGAAGCTCTGGATTCCGCCCCGCGCCTGAGCGGCGAGCGCCGCGATCGCTCCGGAGTCCAGCCCGCTCGAAAGAAACAAGCCCACGGGCACGTCGGCGATGAGATGCGTGCGCACGGCATCTTCAAGAAGCGGCCGCAACTGTTTCCCCGCCGAAGGAAGATCGCGCGGCTTACGCGGTTCGCGTGCTGCAGGCGAAACCGCGGGGTCCCACCAGGGCCGCGCGCGCGGCGTGCGCCGCCGCTCCGGGACGTGCAGCAGCATGCGATGTCCCGGGGGAAGGGAAAACACTCCCTCCAGAATCGTCACCGGTTCCGAGACGTTGCCAAAAAGCAGATAAGCGGTGACTGCATCCTGCGACAGGTGTTTGGGCACCGCGCCGGACGCAAGCAGCGCCCGAACCTCCGAAGCGAACGCAAAACCCTCCGGCGTCTGCGTGTAATAGAGCGGCTTGATGCCCAGCGGGTCGCGCGCAAGGAAGAGAATCGGCGCCGTGGCATAGCGCTCGCGAAGATCAAGCAAAGCGAAGGCGAACATGCCCCGCAGTTCGGTCAGGGAGTCTTCGCCCCACTCTTCCCAAGCATGAACGAGAATTTCCGTGTCCGATTGTGTGGCGAAGCGGTGACCGCAGAGCGACAGGCGCTCGCGCAGGTCGCCATAGTTGTACAGCTCACCGTTGAAGATGACCGCGACGTCCTTGGTTTCGTTCCAGGTGGGCTGGTGGCCGCCGGCCAGATCGATGATACTCAGCCGGCGCATCCCCAGTGCGAGTCCCGGCGCCCGCGCATCGCCGGTAAGAAAGCCTTCTTCATCCGGACCGCGATGTTCCATCGCCGCGGTCATCACCCGCACGCGCGATTCGGCATCTGCGTTGCGCGAAGCGAAGGCGACGCCGCAGATGCCGCACACGCTACTCTTTGATCTCCGGGGCCGAGAAGAAGGTGGCGCCCGCACGGACGGCGTGCTGCCGGAGATGGAATCGCGGGATTCTCAAACGGCTGTCTGCATACCAGGCAAGCAGGACCCGCAACAACAAGAAGCACAACGTCGCCGCAGCGGAGAGCACCAGATAGAAGAAAGATTCACGCTCCAGGAGCAGGCTCCAGTCCACCGTTTCATCCCATCCTGGGTAAATGCTGTCCAACAAGCGCCGCAGATGCAAACCTTCGAGCGGCAGCCTCGCCAGCCGCACATGGGCGAATTGGTCGTAATTCAATAGTTGGCGGTAGGTGAGCGTCATCTCCGGATCGCGCTTCGCAAGTGCTTCCGGATTCGTGGTGTTGGCTCGCGACGGCTCGGCGCGCATCCAGTTCAAAATGGCTGCGATTTTTTGTTGCGCGGGCAGGGTGTTGGGCACAATCGCGTCCGAGAAGCCATCGAGATACCGGCGCACGGAATATTCCCGGACACAGCAGTAAAGCATCGCCACGAACGCGGTGGCCAGCAGCACATTGCTGCTCAACCAGATGACGCGAAAAATTCGATGTTGGCCCGTAAGCAAAAATTACTCCATTCGCTTGGATTCTGCGCGCGGCGCTTGCTGTGAGGCAAGCGTAGCGTATAGCGCTTCCATGTCGCGAACGGGTTCCTCCCACCCAAGACGTGACGTGACCACGGCGCATCCGGCCGCGAGCCGCGCCCGTAGCTCCGCTTCGCGCAAGATCCGCTCAAGCGCTCTTGATAGTGCCGCCATATCGTGGCGTACCACCAGGCCAGCCTCATCCGCAAGTCGTGGCGCAATCCCGCATTGTTCTGTCACGATGACCGGAGTCCCCGCGGCCACTGCTTCCGCCGCCGTATTCCCGAAGTTTTCATTCTGCGAGGGAAGCACGAAAACATCAGCATCTCTATAGGCCGCCCACTTGGCCTCGCCAAAAACCGGTCCCACGAATCGAACCTTTGACCGAACGCCCAGTTGTATTGCCATTTGATCCAGCCGTGCCTGTACTCCGCCCTCGTCTGGTCCCGCAAAAACGAGTAGCAATGATATTCCCGCCGAGCGTTTAAAAAGTTCCCCGAATGCCTGCAGTAGCAATTCTGGACTCTTCTTCAAAGATAGACGTCCCAGGAAGAGGACAAGTTTCACATCGTCGGAAATACCGTGCGCCCTTCGAAATGTGCCTCGTTTGGGCCACGATGCCGGGGCTTCCACGCCGTTACGCCGCACCACCAGCCTCGTGCGAGGAAGACCACCGGCGACCAGTTCCTCGGCTTCCTGCTCTGAAGTGGCGATGACCGCGGTTGCCCCCTCGAGCAGCTGCCTTCCCCAAACCGCATGATACATCCGTTTCAGCCAAAGATTTCGCACAATTGGCACAAACATACCGATGGGCTCGAGCACGTACGGCAGACCTCGCTTGCGGCTGGCCGCAGCCACCGCCGGACCCAGTAGGTCGTAAAGCCCGAAAATGTGCACGATATCGAAATTCTGCAGCCGCGCGCGGCAGTAGCGCTTGACCGCGGGATTCCAACTAACTGTACGGTAGCGTAACCATGTAGGTATATAAATGGATTGTACGCCGTTTTCTTCGCGGCGCCAGCCGAAGGGTGATCGCTCTGCCGTGATTTTCTCTTCCTGCGCTTGCAGGCGCTTTTCCAGGTCCCAGTCGGCCGTGAGAACAGTGACCTGGTGGCCGCGCCGCGCCAGGCCTTCGGAAAGCGCGCGCACCTTTACAGGCGGGCCGCCGAATTCGAGAAAGGGAGCGTACGTTTCCGTGACGTTCAGGATTCGCATTGTTCGCGCAGGATTTTTTTCAATGCTTTGGCGAAGGCATTGAAGCGAAACTCGTGCTCGGCGCGCTGCCGCCCGCGTGCGCCCATCTCCTTGGCATGCGCCGGGTCCGCCAGCAGCACTTCAATGGAGGTAGCAAGTTGGATCGTATCGCCGTGCGGCACCAGGTAGCCCGTAACGCCGTCCACGATGATTTCCGGTGCACCGCCATGGGTGCCTCCGATGACTGGTTTTCCGCAGGCCATCGCTTCCAGATACACCAGGCCGAATCCTTCGCCCTGGCTGGGCAGAGCGAAAATTTCGCAGGCGGAGTAGCACGCGGCAAGTTCCAAGTAGCTCATTCCGGTCAAAAAATGCACGTGGCGGTGCACACCGTTTTTTTCCATGAGATCCTCAAGCCAGGCGCGGTCATCGCCTGTTCCCGCCAGGACGAGCTGCAGCTCCGGCCAGCGCGTCAGCAACCTCGGCAGCGCGGTAATCAAGGTGTCCATGCCCTTGTATCGTTCCGTCGCCAGCCACCGCCCCACTGCCAGGATCACGCGTCCCGAAGGAAAATCCGCTGGCAGCGCGGGATGCGAGCCGGGGCGGATCAGCGCTTCGAAGTGCGGATCGAGCGCCCAGGGCAGAATGCGAATCCGTTCGCGCGCGACCCTTTGTTCCGACGCAAGGTGATCGGCCGTATCCCGGCTTGGAGCCAGAACCAGGTTTGCGTGAAGCAGCGCGCGCCGGCGCAATCCCCCCAGCGGCTCCCAGACGTCCATCCCATGCGTGCAGATAATACTCTTCATCCGTGGCGCCACAAACCGCATCGCCTGTACCACGGGTCCTAAATTCGGGTGCGCGGCCAGAACCAGTTTTGCCTTGCGCCGCGCTGCTCGCAGCGCTGTCAACGTGAATCGCCCCTTGGCGCGGTCGCACCCTGTAAACACAAATTCGCGTCCTCCCAGCGTCATCCGGTGCAGCTCCGGCGAATCATGCAAACTGAGCAGCAGGCAGGCCATGCCGCGGCTGGATGCGAATTCGGTGAGCACGGCCGCCAGGTGGCGGCCCGCACGCTGCACCCCGCCGGGTGCGTCCAGTTCGGGAAAGAGGCCAATGAGCACGCGAAAAGTCTGCCAAGTACTGCGAACGATGGCAAGTCGGGATGTATCGCGGCGTCAAGAACGCAGACTAGCCGACGCGTTCGCTTTTTGTCTAAAGTTTCAAAAGCGGCGCGGCTGGGACGGATTTTGAGCTGGGGGGGCCGGCGCGGCGCTGGAAGTGTCCCTTGCGGCCTGAAAGGCCTGTTTCTTTAGCTGCATGTCCCCATCAACGTATGCGGTGAATTCGGCTCCTTGCGCGAACACCACGTCTTTGCCGGAAGACAAGGGGAGAACCGCTCCCGTCGAATTGTTTGAGCCGGTGCTCTCCTGGAAGGAGCGGACCGCAGCCTTTTCGTCGTCCTTCAGATGCACAAAGTTGATACTCAAAGCCAGCTTTCCGCCGTGGCCCATGCGTTTCTTGGGTTCTGCTTCCGTTACCAAGCCGATGGCCGCCGCTCCTTCCGGAATCACCAAGAAGCCATCCACAGTAACCTCTTCCACGACCTTCAGATCCACTACGTCGCCAACGTGGGCGGTCGCGGAAGAAATGGTTTTGCCAAGTTTCAGGTGAATCGGGGTGCCATTGCGCAAAGTGAAGTCAGAAGCGGAGGGGGGAGCGCTCGGAGCAATTTCAGCGTGTCTGGCGGGCGCGTCGTACGGGGTACGCTCTCTCGCGGGCGGCACGGATTTTGGTTGCGGTGCCTTGGTGCCCGGCTTGTCTTTCAACAGCAGGAGGCTCTCCACCGGGACGTAACCGATCTCGCCCTTGGCGGTGCGCACGCCGAAGTAGCGGTCGTACCGTCCGGTGATCTGTAACTGCTCACCACACTGGAGCGTAATGCGCACATCCAGAGTGGTCATGGAACTATAGAGATAGACGTAGTCGCCGGAGCGCGGGCACTCAACGATACCGGCACTCTGAGCTTGGGCAATTGCTGGCAACACCAGGCAAAGAAATGCGGCCACGTACTTGGCGCTTGATATCATTTTGCACCTGCTGGTCCGAAGGGTAGAAGATGCCACGCTTCTATCTCAGCGTATGATGGTTCTTGCCGACAGGAACTGGAACTCCCGTACTGTGCATAAAGAGATACGGTGCGGAAACAACCTGACGGTCTGCATCCGCAACGGCCGTGTCCAAATCCGCGATGAAACCCATCAGCGAGGGCAGAGTCTGCTTTGTTCCGCGCGATAACACCGGACGACAAATGCAACGAAAGTCTGCTCATTGGCGGCCATTCATGAGGAGAGGGACGAGATCCGGGAGGCGGTTGAGATATATGTCCGCAGGATAGGCGGCGCGGTCGTGCGTGCCGAAGCCATAATTTACCGCGGCGGCCAGAGTGCCGGCGTTGCGGGCGGTCTGCACATCGACTTCGGAATCGCCGATCAGGACGGCTTCTGCGGGGGCGGCGCCGAATTCGCGAAGAATCGTCCGCGCACCGAGCGGATCGGGTTTTTTTGTTTCAAAGCTGTTGCCGCCATAGACGGCGCGAAAATATTTCGCCAGGCCGAGTTCTTCCAGTATGCGCATGCTGACGCGCACCGGCTTGTTCGTGAGGATGGCCATCGGGAAGGCCGCGAGATGCTCGAGCGCTTCCGGAACTCCGGGGTACGCACACGTCGAATCCAATTTGTGTTCTTCGTAGAAGGCAAGAAAAAATTTCAGGGCGCGCTGGCATTCGTCCTCGGTGGCGCCGCTGCCCAAAGCGCGGCCAACAAGTTGCGGCGCGCCGTGGCCGATAAAGCCGGAGATGGTGTCTTCGTGCAGTTGCTCGCGGCCCATTTCCTCCAGCATGGCGTGGACGGAGCGGATCAGGTCGCGGCGAGAATCGATGAGCGTGCCATCCAGATCGAAAATCAACGCGCGCACGGAAGAAAAATTCGGGGCGGTCATGAACCAATAATTGTAATATGACCGCGCTATTTTCAACATTCATCCCTCTCACGTCAAATTTCCACTGAAAATTAACCTTTTGCCTTTTTCGGAAATCCGGCGTGTTCGCGTAAACTAGAAAGCTTCGCAGGCGGTACAAAACGATTCCGGAGAGCCCATGGCCCAGGTCTACCCCTTTCGCGCTTTTCGCTACAACCCGGCGCGCGCGCCGTTCGACCGCGTACTGACGCAGCCGTACGACAAGATTTCTACGGCGATGCAGGAAAAGTATTACGCCGCCGACCCGCACAACTTGATCGCGGTGGAGAAGGGACGCGGGTATCCCGGCGACACGCCGCAGAATAATGTTTACACCCGCGCGGCCGCGGCGCTGAACGACTGGATTCGCGAGAACCTCGTGATGCAGGATCCCGAGCCCGCTTTTTACGCCTACACGCAGGAATACACGGTGCCGGGGACGGAAGAACGCCGCACGCGGCAGGGATTTATCGGCGCGGGAAAACTCGAAGAATATTCCGCGGGAGTGGTTTTCCGGCACGAGCACACGCTTTCCGGGCCGAAGGCGGACCGGTTGGAACTCCTGCGGCACACCAAGACGCACACGGGGCAGCTCTTCATGCTGTATTCGGATCCGCAGCGGCGCATTGACGCGATTCTCGCAGAGGTTGAATCGGCTGCGGCGCCGGCCACCGAGATGCGCGACGAATACGGCGTGTTGCACCGGCTGTGGGTGATTGCGGAGCCGCAGCGTGTCGTTGCAATTGCGAAAGCGATGGAGGATCAGAAGCTGGTAATCGCCGACGGGCATCATCGCTACGAGACGGCGCTGAATTACAGGAACGAGTGCAGAATGCGCGCAGGAAAGATCGATCCGGACGCGCCGTACGAGCGCGCCATGATGACGTTCATCAACGCGCGCAGCGAGGGGCTGACGATTCTGCCGACACACCGGGTCGCGGCGCAGGTTCACGATTTTTCGTGGACTGCCGTGCGGCGGTATCTTGAGCCGTGGTTCACGGCGGAGGAATTTCCGTTCTCGGGCAGCGGAGAAAGGTCCGAGGCGAAAAAGAAGTTTCTTGCGAGACTCACGAGCACGCGCGCGAAACGGGCGATCGGTGTTTATCCCGCCGCGGAAGCGCGGAAGCGGGCGTTCTACGTGCTGACGCTGCGGGAAGGCGCCAGCCTGGCGCAACTGCTGCCCAATGTTTCGCCGCTGCAGCGCGAACTGGACGTGGTGCTGCTGCACGAAGGAATTCTGGAGCCCGCGCTGGGAATTACGCGGCAGGCGGTGACGGCCGAGGCGAACCTGACCTATGAACGAGAAGCGACGGCGGCGCTCGATGCCGTGGACAGCGGGCACGCGCAGATTTCGTTTTTGCTGAATCCTTGCGGCGTCCAGCAAGTGATGAAAATCGCGACGGCCGGCGAAGTGATGCCGCAGAAGTCGACGGACTTCTATCCCAAGCTGATGAGCGGGATCACGATGTACCGCGTCGAGAGCTAATGTGTTGGGGATCCTTGCCGCGGCGGTGCGGCGCCGAACCGATGGGTCTGAATTCTGGCTCCGCGGCGGGGACTTCCGGGTCCCCCAGCCTCATACCTGAAGCCACAATCCTTTGATTCCAGCATATAATTGATGCGTGAGTACGACGATTCGTCTCTCGCCTCATGGCGAGCAACTCCTGCGTGAACAGCTTTCGGCTGGTCCCTACCGCTCAGCGGAAGAGGTCATCGAGCGGGCCCTGGAGACTCTCGCTCATCAAAACTCCCGGCGTAATGGTTTGACCGGCACCCTCAAAAGGAGCGCATCCGAAGCCATTGCGGACATGATGGAGTTGCGCAAGAACCTCACTCTCGGCGGGCTCAAGATAAAGGACCTGATCAACGAGAGCGGGAAGCGCTGATGTCCCGCTTCGTGCTGCACGCATCGGCCACGCTGGTGTGGTGCTTCAAGGACGAGTCCGTTGACTGGATCGATTTTGCGCCGAGGCACTGGGCACTGGAGATTGCCAACGCCTTCCTTATGGCTCTGCGGCGTGGCCGTATGAAACGCGATGAACTCGATCGCGCCCTCCGTGTGCTTCTGGCTCTGCCAATCCACACCGACCTTATCGCCGACGCGGTCTTGTTCGACAAAATTCCCATCCTCGCCGAGCAGTACGCGCTGACAGCTTACGATGCTGCGTATCGCGAATTCGCGATCTGTGCGTAGTTGAATCTCTGTCAAGTGCAAAAGCGCGATTTGCATCGACTACTCCTGGATCGTGGCCATGATTTCAGTGCCTATCCGCGTGCCGCGTGCATATTGTGGCAGGCAGGACACCGATGCGCCTTCCTTTGGAGCATACTAGTTTCAAGACACTGCCAATCGGGAGATGGGCGTTCCCGGATGCGTTGCGTTTGGCCTAACCATCGATTGTGACGGTCTGATTCATCGCTGCAAAATTCACAGCGATAGGGCGCGCGAGCGCTGGGGTATGCCATCTTCGCGCAAGGCGAGACGCTCGAAGAATTGCGGCAGATGGTGCGAGACGCGGTCAACTGTCATTTTGAGAAAGAGAACAAGCGCAAACTCATCCGGCTGCATATGGTGAAGGATGAGGTCATTGTGGCGTGAAATTACCGCGCGATCTCTCCGCCGCGGAATTTGCCAGACTGCTGCGCCGATACGGTTACCAGGAAATCCGACAATCTGGAAGCCACATTCGCGTTAGGTCCACCTTCAAGGGCTCAGAACACCAGGTTACAATCCCCGCGCATGGTCCACTGAAAGTCGGGACGCTCAGCGGCATCCTTCTGGAAATCGCCGCCTACCTTGAAATCAGCAAAGAAGTGCTCGCGCGCAGAGCGGCCTAAAGCCGGGCGAGTCCGACGTAGCGCGGTTTGGCAATCCTGGCCGGGCAAAGAATTCCGGAATCGCTCATCCATACATTCGTCGATCAGAATGCGCATTTAGGGACGCGTGAGCAAGAGGTGTTTTGCTTCTTCGAATGCAGCGACCGCCGATTCACGCGAGACGGTGGGAAGTCCCTCCAGAGAGTCTTCGAGAGTTTCTCCGTCCTCCAGGTAGTCGAAGAGGGTTTGGATGGGCACGCGGGTTCCGCGAAACACGGGAGTACCGCCAAGAATATCGGGGTTTTTGATGATGACTCCCATGGAATGAATGTATCACGTGCGATTGTTACGAGCGCATCGCGGTCACATGAGCCGGACTAAAGTCCGACCTTAAAGGAATCCTTCGTCAGCAACTTCTTTGGGCGCTGATTTGGTTCTTGGTTTTCGGTCGGCGCGGGCTAGGGCTTCTTCGAGCATTTTGGCGATGCGGCGGTCGCGGGATTCGGGGGTGCGGTAATAGAAGATACCGAGTAACTGGTGGCGGCGCTGCAGCGGAGTCATGGACTGCCAGCCTTGATAGGCGCGGGGATCGCGGGCGAAGGCGCGCTTGAGGATGGGGGGCAGGTCGAGCTCGGCCTCCATGGTGGAGAGCAACTGCTCGGCGACTTGCTCGGCGCGGCGGACGCGGGACGCGGGGTTCTTTACGTTGACGATCCAATCACAAATCCACTTGCGCATGGAAAAGCTGAGTTGGTCGAACCAGCGGCGGAAAGAGCGGTCTTCGTTGAGGATGCGCTGGAATTCGGCGGGGATGATGGCGACGCGTTTTGCGGTGTCGGGAACGAGGCGGAACTGGACGGTTTCGCCGACGGAGGCATTGGCGCCGATCTGCATGCTCCTTTTGACGAGCATGCAGTGATAGCCCTTGCTGGTGGGGAAGACGGAACTGCGAAACGCGAAACCGTTGATTTCGCCCTTGACTCTTACCTTGGCGCGGGTTCCCCAGACTTTAGAGACGTCGAACGGGATGCGGATAATGATCCAGCCGAGTTTCGAGGGTATGTGCTCGAGGGTGGCTTTGAAGGATTTGACGACTAGTTTGGGCTTCGGCTTCATGGAATGATACAAGCGAGGGAAAAAAATCGAAGGAGGGCACGCAGGAGCGCGCCCTCTTCTTGTGAAAAGACTTAGCGAAAAAAACTGTGCTATTTCGAAAAGCTGGCAACGGCTTCGGCTTCGGTGTTGTACACATCGAAGACGGTCAGCAATTTGGTGATCTGTAGCACTTCCTGGAACTTGCTGCCCAGATGGCAGAGGCGCAGAGAAGCGCCCTGCGTCTTCACGCTGTGATGAGCGGCAACGAGGGTGCCCAGCCCGGCGCTGTCGATGAAAGTGACGTTGTCCATGTTGAGGACAATTTTCTTTTTTCCTTCGGCGATCAAGCTTTTGACCTTTTCACGCAAGGCGTTGCTTTCCTCGCCGAGTACGATACGGCCGTCCAGCGCCAACACAGACACGCCATCCACTTCGCGGTAAGTCATCTTCAAAGCCACGTTATTTCCTCCTCATCGGAAAGCGGTTCCGGCGGCAACCCGGGCCGGAGCCGTAAAGCTTATCAAAATATGGATAATCCCGGAGCGAAGAATCGTAATCGATGACCGTGTAGCCGTCAAATCA
>WNFJ01073791.1_pt1 | contig 21642 bp, 18 predicted proteins | sample 5400461 | NCBI WGS metagenome assembly WNFJ01 (sample SAMN13153349, study PRJNA577476) | soil metagenome | isolation source: 115 cm saprolite on Douglas fir-dominated hillslope | place: USA:California | collected 2013-09-17
ACGATCGTCGTGTCGAGCACCACCATCAGCTGGGCAAACGCGATCACGATCAGCGCGAGGGTGAGGTTCCGTGGCCTGGTCATTGCGGTCTCCTTGATTGGTGTGGATGGCGACCAGGCGGCGGGAGCCTGCCGCATTCGCAGGTACTCGTTGATGCCGAGCAGCCGGAACTGGAGCCGCTCGTAGCGCGGGAAGGCCGGCGCGGCGGCTGCGTAGTCGATGACCTGCGGGTCGATCACCGTGTAGTCGTGGCCCAGGTAGGTGACCACGCACCAACCGGCCGCCTTGGCGTTGCGGTACCAGCCGGCGTTCTCGCTGAAGGTGAGTGGCATCACGAAGCTCTCGCCCAGCCGGCGCATGCCGACAGGCGTGGCATACGGCCGCCCAGAGCTCCGGCCGCGGTGGCGGAGCACGCCGAGGATCGGCATCCACCGCCTGCCTGCGATCACCAGCGACGGCGGGTTGATCAGACGCGCGAGGAAACGGACGGCGCGACGGGTGCGGGGACCTTTCATGACCCACCAGAAGCCGCCCTCTGGAGGGGTTATTCCCTTAAGCGGATGATTCCTTCAAGGGATGATCCGATGGAGGTCAGGAACGCCCGTCAATCTCGCCCATGGTTTCGTCGGCCGAGGCGATCATCCGGCGGAGCATATCGGCGAGCGCGTCCCGCTCGGCCCGCTTCAGCGGGCTGAAGAACTCATCGGCCACGCCGTCAAACGCGCGGCTGGCGCGCTTCTGCACCGTCCGTCCGCGTGGCGTCAGCGACAGGGCGTAGGACCGCCGGTCCGCCGGGTTCCGCCGCCGGACGACGACGCCCTGCCCTTGTGCTCGAGATCGTCGATGAGCTCGACCATCGTGGTGCGGTCGATCCCGAGCTGGGCGCCCAGGTCGTGCTGGGAGATCGGTCCCTGGGCGAGCAGGTTGAGCACGCCGCACATCTGGACGTTGAGGCCCATCGGCGCAAGCCGGCTCTTGGCGAGTTCCTGGCCCGTCCTGGCGGCAATCGTCAGCAGGGCCCCAGGACGGTCGGCCAGCGAACGGGGTATTGGCATGTCGGTCCGATTATGCCCAGATCGCGCCGGCGATCAACCGGGCTGATCTTCCGCCGTGGTGACGATCAGGCTTCAGGAGGTTCCAGCGCGCTCCGCTGGTCGAGGTAGTAGAGCAAGCCCATCGAGGGCACGACCAGGACGACGACCGCGATCGCGATGCCGAGAAGCACAGCCTGGCTGGCGGGAGGCGCGATGGCCTGGGCGATCGTGAGCTTCCCGGGCAGGAGGTAGGGCGACTGGGCGAAGCCCCAGGCGAAGACCAGGGATCCGACCGCCGCGACAGACAGCACGCGGTACCAGCGGAAGATTCCTCGCCAGAGAAGAAAGGCAACCACAGGCGTCAGCGCCATCGTGGTCAGGGCGAATGGCAACCCGGCTCCCGCGAGCATCGACTTGAGCAGGCCAGGAGCCTGGAGCTCGATGGTGACAAGCGCGGCCGTCCCGACCACGATCAGCAAGATCGCGGCGGCGACAGCGCGGCGGCTGAAGTAATCGACCAGCTCGGTCGCGCCATAACGCCGCGCGTCGCCCACCAGGAAAGAAGCGCCGGTGAAGGCTGTCGCAGCCACCGAGACCAGGCCGAACGCGATGGACATGGGGTTGAACGAGGCCTCGAGCACGGACGCGCTCCAAACGCGCCCGGATGCGATCGCGCCAAGCGATGCGGCGAAGAAGAACGGGGTCAGCACAGAGGACAGGCCGAACACGAGGTCGGCGGCGCGGTGGGCCCGGGGATCGTCGGCCACATGTCGGAAGGCGAAGAAAGCACCTCGCAAGACAAGTCCGGCAAGAGCCAGCGCGAAGAGGGGATAGAGGCTGGTGAAAGTCGCCTCGAAGAGCTGCGGAAACCCCGTCCAGCACAGCACGATCGCCAGGACCAGCCACACGTTGTTGACCTCCCAGACCGGCGCCATCGCGTGGTCGATCAGCCGCCGAGCCTGCCGGCCACGCTCGCTGTTGCCCGCAAGCAGGTCCCAGATCCCGGCGCCGAAGTCGGCGCCGCCGGCGGTGCTGTAGGCCGTGATCGCCAGCAGCAGCACAAGCGCGATCAGGTTCGGCAGGAGATCGTTCATTGGCCCGCCCGGCGGAACGCCGGTCGGGGTCCGTAGGGCGCGCCTTCCTCAGGCGCCGACGGGCCGATCGCATCGTCCCGCTTCCAGCGCGCCGCGAGCCTCATCAACAGATACACGAAGAAGTAGGCGATCAGCGCGTAGATCACGACAAGCGTGGCGAGCATCGTCCAGACGAACGACGCGGGGGCGGTGGTGACCGCGTCCGCGACGCGCATCAGGTTGTAAACGATCCACGGCTGGCGGCCGACCTCTGTGGTGACCCAGCCTGCCTCCACGGCGAAGTAGCAGCCGACGCCGGCGAGGGCGGCCAGCCGGTAGAACCACTCCGAATCGGGCAGACGGCGGCGGCGCAGCAGGATCCAGAAGTACCAGAGGGCGAGCAGCGCTCCGGCGCTGCCGAGGCCAACCATGACGTCGAAGGCGAGGTGTGCGATGTTCGCCTCGACGATGCTCGGCCGGGCATCTGCGGCGAAGCTGGTCAGCCCCGGGACGACGGCGTTCGCGGAGTAGCCGACCAGGAACGAGTCGAAGGATGGGATCGAGATTCCCAGGTGGACGGCGCCCGAGGGGTCGATCAGCCCGCCGATCACCTCAGGGTTGTGGTCGCGAGTCTTCCACGTCAGCTCGATCGCCGCGAACTTCGCGGGCTGGTCCTGGACGAGCGCGCGGGCAGACAGATCTCCGACCACCAGCTGCACCGGCGTCAGCGCGGCCGCGACGGTGAAGGGGATCGCAAACGCCAGCCGCTGGTAGTGGTCGCGCCTGCCTCTCAGCCAGGCCACGGCATATACGGAGGCCACGACGAATCCGGCGGTCATGTAAAGGGCAATCAGGAAGTGCCAGAACTCGTAGCCCTCCGCGGGTGTGAACAGCGCCGCCCAGACGTTGACGTCGGTCACCTTCCCGTTGGTGATCGTCACGCCGGCCGGCGTGTTCATGAAGGCGTTGGCGGCAAGGACCGAGAAGGTGCCCAGCACACCTGCCGGCGGCAGGGCTAGACCGAGCAGGAAGTGCGTCCTCGGGCGCAGACGTTCCCACCCGTAGAGGTAGATCCCGATGAAGATCGCCTCGAGAAAAAAAGCAAGGCCCTCGATCGCGAAGCCGAGACCCAGCGCGCTGCCGAAGCGGCCCATGAGGCGCGGCCACAGGATGCCGAACTCGAAGGACAGGATCGTCCCCGTCACGGCTCCGACCGCGAACTGAACCGCCATCACCACCGACCACCGGCGCGCGATCTTGAGCGCGGCCGGGTCCTTCCTGGCGAGGCCGATGCCCTCCATCAAGAGGGTCAGCGCCGGGAGCGCCACGCCCATCGGCACGAGGAGGACGTGAGTGGCCAGGGTGAAGGCCATCTGGATCCGGCTCGGCAGAAGAGCTGACTCGCCGGCGAGCCACAGCGTCGATGTCATCCCCGTCAAGACCATGCTCGCACCCTCGCGGGAAGCGCGTCGTATAAGTGATGTGGCTGTGGCTGCTGCTGCGTGCGCTCACATCACCGACGACATCGTCATCCCCGAGCCGAACACGCCCGAGGGCTGCGAGGAATGCCTCAAGATGGGCGCGCGCTGGGTCCACCTGCGGCTTTGCATCCAGTGCGGCCACGTGGGCTGCTGCGACGATTCACCCAATCGCCACGCCACGAAGCACTTCCACCAGACAGGCCATCCGGTGATCGCCTCGTACGAGCGAGGCGAGGCATGGATGTGGTGTTACGCGGACGAGGTCTTCGTCGAGACCGCGGCGCCCGTCCGCTGAAGCTGCGCGTCGCCGTTGCCTGACCACGCCTCGGCGAACTGGCTGTTGTAGAGCCGGTAGTAGAAGCCCTCGCGCTGCAGGAGCTGGGCGTGGCTGCCCTGCTCGACGATCTTGCCGCCGTCCATGACCACGATCGAGTCGGCGTTGCGAATCGTCGAGAGGCGGTGCGCGATCACAAAGCTCGTCCGGCCGCTGCGCAGCTCCGCCATCGCCTTCTGGATGAGGACCTCGGTCCGCGTGTCGACGTTGCTCGTCGCCTCGTCGAGGATGAGGATGCTCGGGTCGGCGAGGAACGCGCGGGCGATGGTCAGCAGCTGACGCTGGCCTCGTAGCCCTTGGGCAGCGTCCGCACGAAAGAGTCGACATGCGCGGCCTGGGCGGCCGCGACGATCTCCTCATCGGTGGCTCCTTCCCTGCCGTACGCGATGTTGTCGCGGATCGTGCCGGCAAACAGCCAGGTGTCCTGCAGGACCATGCCGAACGCCTTGCGCACCTGGTCGCGAGACACCTCGCGGGTGTTCACGCCGTCGATGCAGATCCGCCCTGAGTCGATCTCGTAAAACCGCATCAGGAGGTTGACGATCGTCGTCTTGCCGGCGCCGGTCGGTCCGACGATCGCGATGGTCTGGCCGGGGCGGACCTGGAGGTTGAAGTCGGTGATGAGCGGCTTTTCCGGCTCGTAGCGGAAGTTCGCGCGCTCGAGCGCGACCTCGCCGTTCACGTCGCCGAGGAGGATGCCCTTCTCGACGTCCGGCTCTTCTTCCTCCGCATCCAGCAGCTCGAACACGCGCTCTGTGGAAGCCAGGCCGGACTGGAGGAGGTTCATCTGCCCCGCGAGCTGCATGATGGGCATCGCGAACTGCCGCGAGTACTGGATGAAAGCCTGCACGTCGCCGAGAGTCATCGTTCCCGTCGCGACCCGGTAGCCGCCGATCACCGCGACCGCGACGTAGTTCATGTTGGAGAGGAACTGGATGGCCGGCTGGATGAGACCGGACAGGAACTGGGCCATGAAGCTGGCCTCGTAGAGCCGCCCGTTGTGCTCGTCGAAAATCTGCTGCGCCCTGGCGCGCCGGCCGAAGACCTGCACCAGCGCGTGGCCGGTGTGCATCTCCTCGACATGGCCGTTGAGGGTGCCCGTCCACTTCCACTGCGCCGCGAACTGCTTCTGCGAGCGCCGTGCGATGAGCAGAGTCACGACGACCGAAACCGGAACCGTGACCAGCGCGATCAATGCGAGCAGCGGGCTGATCCAGACCATCATCACGAGGACGCCGAGCACCGTCAAAACCGAGGTCAGGATCTGGCTCATGCCCTGCTGGAGGGTCGTGCTGATGTTGTCGATGTCGTTGGTGACCCGGCTCAGGATGTCGCCATGCGGGTGGCTGTCGAAATACTTCAGAGGCAGCCTGGCCAGCTTGGCATCGACGTCGCGGCGCAGCGCGTACACGGTGCGCTGCGCGACTCCCGCCAGGATGTAGCCCTGGCCCCACGCCAGCAGAGACGAAAGGAGATAGACCGCCACCGCGAGCAGCAGGATCATGCCGAGCGCGTTGAAGTCGATGCCCTTGCCGGGAATCACGTTCATGCCCGAGATCATCTGGGCGACCTGGCTCTGCCCGTGGGACTGCAGCAGCGCGATGGCCTGGGCCTTGGTCAGGCCGGCCGGCAGCAGCTTGCCGACGATGCCGTTGAAGATGATGTCGGTCGCGCTGCCGATGATCTTGGGCCCGATCACAGAGAACGCGACGCTGCCGATGCCGAGCAGCGCGACGAAGACGATCAGAGGCAGCTCAGGCCTGAGGCGGGCGAGGAGGTTGGCGAGCGTTTTGCGCGGGTTGCTGAGCTTGGCCGGCGGAGGTCCCCCCATGGCGCCCATCCAGCCACCGGGTTGACGTCTCTGGGCGGCCTGGCCGGGGCCACCTTGTGCGGGGCGGTTGATCACGCGACCGCCGCCTCGCCGAGCTGCGAGTCGACGATCTCGCGGTACGGCTCGCATGTCGCGATGAGCTCGGCGTGGGTGCCCATGCCGACGATGCGTCCGTCATCCAGGACGATGATCCGGTTCGCGTGCATGATCGTGCTGACTCGCTGGGCGACGATCAGGACGGTGGACTCTCTCGTCTCGGCTCGCAGGGCGGCGCGCACCCTGGCGTCCGTGCCGGCGTCGAGCGCCGAGAAGCAGTCGTCGAAAAGGTAGACGGCCGGGCGCTTCACCACGGCGCGGGCGATCGCCAGGCGCTGCCGCTGACCGCCCGAGACGTTTGTCCCGCCCTGGTCGATCGGGGCGGCGAGGCCGCCGGGCATCGTCTCGACGAAATCCTTCGCCTGCGCCACCTCGAGGGCGCGCCACAATTCTTCGTCGGTCGCCCCCTCGTTGCCGAAGCGCAGGTTGTCGGCGACGGTGCCGCCGAACAGGTAGGCGCGCTGCGGCACGAGGCCGATCCTGCCCCACAGGCCGTCGAGCGTCTGCCGGCGCACGTCGACACCGTCGACGAGGACCACGCCGTTGCTGACGTCGAAAAAGCGCGGGATGAGGTTGAGCATCGTGGTCTTGCCTGAGCCCGTCCCGCCGATGACGGCGGTGGTCTCACCGGGCCTCAGCCCGAAAGTGAGGTCATGGAGCACGGGCTTCTCGCCGCCGGGGTAACCGAAGCTGACCTCTTTGAACTCGACCGAGCCCGACACACCGCGGGGTTCCAGCGGGTCAGCGGGCTCTTCGATTGAAGGCCTCGTGGTCACGACCTCCTGGATCCGGGCCGCGCTGGCTTCCGCACGAGGCACGAGGATGACCATCGCGACGGCCATCATCAGCGAGAACAGGATCTGCATGATGTACATGAGGAAGGCGGTCATGTTCCCAATCGAGAGCTGGCCGCTGTCGACAAGATGTCCACCGAACCACAGCACCGCGATCGTGGTTCCGTTCATCACGATCAGCAGCGCCGGGAAGGCGACGACGAAGATCCGGTTGACGCGAAGAGCGGTCGACGTCAGGTCATAGTTCGCTTCCCCGAACCGGCGCTCCTCGTACGGGGTTCGCCTGAAGGCGCGGATCACGCGGACGCCCATGATCTGCTCGCGCATGACCTGGTTGATGCGGTCGATCTTCGCCTGCATGGAACGGAACAGGGGCACCGCCTTGACGAGCATGAAACCGACGATCGCCGCCAGGAGCGGCACCACAATGATCAACAGCCCGGACAGGGTCACGTCTGTCCGCAGGGCCATGATCACCCCGCCGACCAACATGATCGGCGCGCTCACCATCAGGGTGAGGGCGATCTGCATGAAGAGCTGGATCTGCTGCACGTCGTTGGTGTTGCGTGTGATGAGGGAAGCCGTACCGAAGCGGTTGACCTCGCGCGCAGAAAAGCTCTGCACGCGACCGAAGACCGCGGCGCGGAGGTCCCGCCCGACACCCATCGAGGCGCGCGACGCCCAGTACACGCCTCCGACCGCGATGACCCCGAGCCCCAGGGTGATGGCGAGCATCACCGCGCCAGTTCGCCAGATGTAGGGGATGTCGCCCTTCGCGACACCGTTGTTGATGATGTCCGCGTTGAGGTTGGGCAGGTAGAGGTTGGCGATCGACTGGATCAAAACGAGCACGACGACGATCGCGACCTCTCGTATGTACGGCCGGATGTAAGTGCGCAGCAGCCGAATCAGCATTGATCGAACCCCATTCCTAACCGTTTGATAATATCAAATGATTGACATGAGTCAAGCCATTTGATAAATTCAAATCGGTGAAGGCTTCGCCACCGGATAGCGTCGAGCTCCGTTCGGTGATGACGGCCTTCGGCCGCCAGCAGGCGGCGTTCTCCGACGACTTCCTGCGGTTCTTGATGGACGTCGAGTTGACCATGCCCCAGTTTCGCGCCCTCGCCACGATCCGCCGCTGGGGCCGCCAGAGCGGCCGGGAGCTGGCAGGCCGGCTCGGCGTGACGCCGGGCACCCTGGTCCCGCTGGTCGATCGCCTCGAGGAGCAGGGATACGTGCGCCGAGTCCCCGACCAGGACGACCGCCGCCTCACCTGGCTCGAGCTCACGCCCAGAGCCGACCGGCTCTTCCTGCGGCTGCGCGGTATGGGGGCGGGCCGGCTCGCGTCGGCGATCGCGCAGCTCGTGCCCAGGGACCGCGCCGAGCTCCGAAGGCTCCTCAACCGGCTGGCTGAGCACATGGAGGCCGCCGCGGCGAAGGAAGCCACGGCCTGACCTCGGCCGGCGCCGGAAGTCAGGTCAAAAACTGTTAAACGGCGTTCTCTTATCGTGCTGCTTCACGCCGCGCTCTTCTTCGGCGCGCTCAGCGCGGCCACCACCATCGCCGCGTTCTGGCCCGGGCTGATCCAGGCCCGTGCCTGGTTCGGCCTGCCCGTGGGCGGGTTTCTCATCGCGCTTCTGGCCTGGAACGCGTCGATCCTCAGCCAGGCCCCCGATTACGAGATCCAGCTGGCGGGCGCGGCCTTCATCGCGACCGCGCTGATGCGGGTCTTCATGCGCCGCTGGAGCTGGGTGGGCGCGCAGCTGTTTGCCGCCGCGACGCTCGCCTCCACTTTCTATCTCCTGTACGCGGCGTCCATCACGTATGTGGTGGCTCGCGACGCGGTCTACCTGGTCGCGTCCAGCCTGCTCCTGACGCTCGAGATCGCCGCGCTCGCGCTGTCGCTCTCCTACCTGTTCGAGATCGTCGACACGCTCAGCCGCCGCTCGGAGCGGCTGCATCCTGTCGATCCGAACTATCTGCCGAAGGTCGCCGTGCAGATCCCCGCGTACAACGAGCCCCTGGAGGTGGTCAGCGAGACCCTCGACGCTCTGGCCCTGGTCGACTACCCCGACCTGATCGTGCAGGTCGTCGACAACAACACACCCGACCGCGAGACATGGACTGCGCTACAGGCGAAATGCGAGCAGCTCGGCGCGCGCTTTCAGTTCATGCACCTCGAGAACTGGCCCGGCTACAAGGCAGGCGCGCTGAACGAAGCGACGCGGCGCCTGCCCAAGGGCGTCGAGATCATCGCCGTCGTCGACTCCGACTATGTCGTGAGGCCCGACTGGCTGCGCGCCACCGTCGGCCACTTCGCCGACCCCAGGGTCGCCTTCGTCCAGACCCCGCAGAACTACCGCGACTGGGAGGACGACCAGTACCTGCGCGGCCTGTACTACAGCTACCGCTACTTCTTCGAGATCACGATGCCGTCGCGGGCGCACCGCAACGCGATCATCTTCGCCGGCACGATGGGCCTGATCCGGCGGCAGGCCCTGGAGGAGATCGGAGGATGGAACCCCGACGTGGTGACGGAGGACGCGGAGGCGAGCCTGCGCATGCTCGCCCGCGGCCATGCGGGAATTTACGTGCCTCGTGCGTACGGACACGGGCTCATGCCGCTGAGCTTCGACGGGCTCAAGAAGCAGCGCTTTCGCTGGGCGCTAGGCGGCGTGCAGATCCTCCGCCTGCACTGGCGCCGCCTGATCCTGCCCGGTCACGGTGAGCGGCTGACCGTCGCGCAGCGAATTCACTACCTGCTCGGCAACGTGCAGTGGTTCGGCGACGTGCTCATGTTCGTCTTCACGGCGGTGCTGCTCCTCACGGCGCTGTCGACGGCGATGCACCATCAACTCCCGGTTCGCAGGATGACGGGGTTGGCGCTCGGTCTGCCGATCGCCTTCCTCGTGACGGGCGTGCTTCGCGCCGTGTGGGCGATGAAGCTGAGGACCCGGTGCACGTGGCGCGACGCGATCGCTGCGCTCCAGGTCTGGTTTGCCCTGAGCTGGGTGGTCGCGCTCGCGTGCTTGCGCGGGTTGCTGCGCTTCCACACGGCGTTCCTCCGCACGCCCAAGCTGAAGGAAGGCCAGGCGTCGCTGATCAACGCGATCCGGTCGGCGCAGATGGAGACCCTGCTCGCCGGGACCGGCCTGGCCGCGGCCGTCGTGATGCTCGTGCGGGCGCCCTCGATCCCGACGATCGCGCTGGCGCTGCTCCTGATGTTTCAGGCCGGTGTCTACGCCAATGCCGCGTGGGCCGGGGCTTCGGCGGAGGGCATCCACCTGACCCCGCTGCGCCGCGCCTACCGGAACTCGGCCCAGAACACAGGCGAGCGGCCTGGCTCCGAGCGGCTCGCCATCCCCGCCGCGCTCGGCGCGGTCGCGATCGTCCTCATGCTGCTGATCTCGCTCGCCGCACCGCCGCCGCCGCCGGAGCCTCAGTCGCCCGCACCCGGAGAGGTGCAGGCGGCACAGGCGAACACGTCGCCTTCGCCGTCACCATCAACTTCGCCCTCGCCTTCCGCGTCTCCGTCGCCGAGCGCGTCTCCGAGCTCGTCGCCGTCGGCGTCGCCATCGCCCTCGCCTTCACCCAAGCACTGACGGGACCTCTCAGCGAACGTTAAGGATCCGTATAGTCGCCTCCCAGCCGGCCGGGTCACCTTTGTAAGCATCAAGTCCGTCAGAGGGAGATCCCGGAGGTACAGCGTGATGTCAGAACAGAATCCAGACGAGGCAGGGCAGGCGCCGCCCGACCCCTCAGAGCAGACGTTGCTTCCACCGCCCGGGGCCGCGAGCATGGGGCCGCCCCCGGCATGGATGGCCGCGTCGCCGCCGCCTCAGACCTCGGTCTGGCAGCGCATCGCCGCGTTTGTCGTGCTGATCGCCGTGGTCGCTGCCGTCGCGGGCGCCGGCATCGGCTGGAGCCTCGCGCGTGTCGTGAACAACCGGCCCGTGGCCTCGGCCACGACGCCCCCGGCCGAATCGCCCATCACCCCTGCGACCCCGAGCGCGAATCCTTCGACAGGCAGCACCAGCGCCGACGCCGTGGCGGCGAAGGTCGACCCGGCGATCGTCGACGTCAACACGGTCGTCGGATCGAGCCAGGCCGCGGGCACCGGGATGATCATCAGCTCGACGGGCGAGATCCTGACCAACCACCACGTCGTCAGCCAGTCGACGAGCATCACCGTCACGGTTCAGGGCCGCTCCCAGGCCTACTCCGCGCACGTCGTGGGCGTGGACGCATCGCAGGACGTTGCGGTGATCCAGATCGACTCGAACGTCTCGGGACTGCCGACGGTGACGTTCGCCAACTCGTCATCGCTCCAGGTCGGTGACACAGTCGTGGCGGTCGGCAACGCGCTCGGCCAGGGCGGTTCGCCCCGCGCGACGCAGGGCCAGGTCACAGCTCTCGACCAGACCATCACCGCCAGCGAAGGCGGCGGGCAGTCAGAGACGCTGAACGGGATGATCCAGAGCGACGCGGTCATCTGGGAGGGTGACTCGGGCGGCGCGCTGGTGAACACGTCGGGCCAGGTGGTGGGGATGATCACGGCCGGACAGGCCCAGGGCTTCCGCTCCTCGGCCTCGGATGTCGGCTTTGCGATCTCCTCCAACACAGCGCTCGGCGTCGCCAACCGGATTCGCGCGCACGAGCAGGCGTCCGACCTGACATACGGGCAGGTCGGATTCCTAGGCGTGCAGGTCCAGAGCCTCGACGCGGCGAGCGCCGCGCAGCTCGGGCTCAACGTGAGCTCCGGCGCACTTGTGGTCGCCGTCAACAGCGGATCGCCCGCGCAGTCCGCGGGGATCACCCGCGCCTCGGTCATCACGAGCGTCGGCCGGACGGCGGTGACCTCGACCGCCACGCTGGGCACGGCGATCAAGTCGCACCACCCCGGCGAGAAGGTGTCGGTGACCTGGGTCGACCAGGGCGGGACGCACAGCGCGACCGTGACTCTCGCTGGAGTCAACCCCTGACGACTCAATACGCGTCTGCCGCATATCCCTCGAGCGCCGGTTAAGCCAGCAGGCCCCGCCGGGAGGCCTGTATCCTTGTCAGGTCGTGCGAATAGTCGTCAAGGACCCCGAGGAGTTCGAGCAGGCGCTGCGCGAGTTCCGCCGCAAGGTGCAGGAACAGGGGCTCGTGCGCGAGATGCGACGGCGCTCGCACTACGTCCCGCCGGCGGAGGCCCGCAAGATCAAGAGCCTTCGCGCCCGGCGCCGCCGAACCCGCTAGGAGATTCGGCCTCCTCTCGTCCCGGTATAATTCCGCGTGTTCGGTGACCATGGCGGAGGGGAGACACCCGTTCCCATTCCGAACACGGAAGTTAAGCCCTCCAGCGCCGATGGTACTGCCGGGGTAACCCGGCGGGAGAGTAGGTCGTTGCCGAGCGTTTTTTAAGTCCCGCGGCCCTCCAGGGTTGCGGGACTTAAATTTTCCACCGCCAGCTCCGGCTCGGCGACGCTCTCCGCACGCAGGCTCGGCAGGAGCAAGTAGCACCTGATCGACAGGAGGAGCAGCAACCCCAGCAGCGCAACGAGGACGTCGAGCACGATCTGCCCGACGCGCGCGTGGAAGAGAAAGATCAGCACTCCCTCGGTCACGACTCCGAGCGCGAGGATTGGCACGAACAGCCTGTCGTGCACCGCCATGAAAAACTGCACGAGCAAGTTGTCGAGCGACAGCGCGAGCCCGATCACGCCGACGGGGAACACGAGCGGCGTTGCGTCCCTGAAGCTCGGCCCGAAAAGGATGCCCACGACGAGCCCCGGGACCACCGCGAAAACGAGAAGCGCGGCGGCGCCAAGCGCGGTCAGGATGCCGGCCGAGGAAAGCAGGATCCGGCCGGGGTTCTGCTCTTTGGCGACTGCCTCGACCACGCGGGGAAAGAGGACCTGGCTGACGCTCAGGGTCAGGAAGTAAAGGATGGTGCCGATCTTGTTGAGGCCACCGTAGATGCCAGCGTCGTGGTCGCTCAGATAGTGCTTGGCAAGGATCACGTCGAGGTTGTAGAGGACGAGCACCCCGATGATCCCAGCAGTCGCGGTCAGCGAAAAGCTCGCCATGACGCGAAGCCGGACCCGGGTCGGGCTGCCTCGGAAGTGGTCGCGCAGCGAGAAGATGCCGAGGCAGAACACGATCGCCAGGCCGACGAAGACCGCGGCCATCGCGCCTGAAACCGCGTAGCCGGCTCGCAGCAGGGCGAACACGACCGCGGTCCGGATGACAAGCTCCAGCGACAGGTTCAGCGACAGCGCGGTGAAACGCTGCAGGCCCTGGAGGATGCCGCGCGGAATCGCCACCTGCCAGATGAGCGCGATCGAAAACCCGAGGATGAGAATCGGGATCGTCGAACCGACGTGCGCATACAGCGCGATCGGTCGCGCGAACAGAGCGGTGAGCAGGATGAAGAACAGGCACGGGATCGCGATCAGTCGAACCGTCCGCCCGAACAGGGAACGGACACCAGGGTCGACGCGGGCGCTCAGCATCGCCGTGTAGCGGGCCAGGACCACGATCAGGATCAGCGCCGGGCCAGTTCCGACGGCGTACACCGCGATGAGGAAGGCGACCTGGCCGTAGGTCTCCGGGCCCAGGATGCGGCCGGCTATCGCGTGGTAGACAAACCCGCCGATCCCGGCGACGAGGCCGCCGAAAAAGAGGACCAGATTCTGCCGGACCAACCGGTTGCGCCGGATCTGGGCCAGGCGCTGGCCGAGGCCCAGGCGCTGCACGTCCGCCGATTCTAGTGGCACGAACGCGATAATTCTTGGCCGATGCCCGAATCATCCAAGCCACTCGTCTCAGCACTGATCGTTTGCCGCAACGCCAAAGAGGAGCTGCTGCAGTGCCTCAAGGCGTTCTTCGCGAGCGCCGACGTCCCGGTCGAGGCAATCGTCGTGGACAACGACTCCTCGGACGGATCGCCGGCCGCGGTCACCGACGAGTTTCCGCAGGCGACCGTGCTGGTGCAGTCGAAAGACCTGGGCTATGGCCGCGCCGCCAACATCGGGCTCGAGCGCTGCCAGGGCCGTTTCGTCCTGCTGCTCAGCCCGGACGTTGCGCTCGACCCACAGTGCGTCGGGCGTCTCGCTGACCTGTTGCTTACCAGGCCCGATGCGGGTGCTGTCGGCCCACGGCTGCTTCTGCCGGACGGCCGCATCGACCCGGACGCCCGGCGCGCGTTTCCCCTGCCGAGCACGCTGTTCTACCAGACAGTCGGACTCAGCAGGATCTTTCCCAAGAGTCCTCGCTTCGGCCGGCACAACATGGGCCACGTCGAAGAGTCGGAGATGCATGAGATGGACGCGGGAACGGCCGCCTGCCTGATGCTGCGCCGGTCAGCGCTGGACCGCGTCGGTTTCTTCGACCCTCGGTACTTCATGTTCGGCGAGGACCTCGACCTGTGCTACCGGCTGAAGCTGGGCGGCTGGAAGATCTTCTACGTGCCTTCCGCAACGGCCGTCCATCGCGTCCGGCCCGCGCCGCGTGACCGCCAGCGGAAGATCTCGTACGAACGCCACCGGGCGATGTGGACCTATCACTTCAAGCACCACTCGGAAGACGTGTCGGCGTTCGGCAACGGCCTGGTGTGGGCGCAGATCTGGGGCCGCTTCGTGGCCGACCGCGCTCGCAGCCTTCTGGGGCGCGGCAACAGGGAACAACCAACCTAGATGTATCACCAGATAGCGCGCAATAAACGAAACAGCATCTTCGTGATCGCCGGCTTTCTGATCGTGTGGATCGCCGTCGGGTTGCTCGTGGGCGCGATCGCTTACGGCCAGGGGGGCGCAATCGCCGGTGCGGTCGTCCTCGGCCTGCTCGGCGTCGCCGCCGCGCTGTACGCGTACTTCTTCGGCTCTTCCACGGTGCTCGCCGCGATGGGAGCTCAGCCCGCCGACCCGAGCCAGTACCAGCAGCTGTACAACGTCGTCCAGGCGCTGGCCATCGGCGACGGCCTGCCGCTGCCGAAGGTGTACGTCATCAACGACCCGAGCCCGAACGCGTTTGCCACGGGCCGCGACCCGAACCACGCGTCGGTGACGGTGACGACCGGGCTGCTCCAGATGATGAATCGCGAGGAGCTGGAGGGCGTGCTGGCGCATGAGATGAGCCACGTCAAGAACTACGACGTGCGACTGCTGCTGGTCGTCACAACCATGATCGGCATGGCGGCGCTAATCGCGAGCGGTTTCTGGAACAGCATCGGCCGGATGCGCCTGCGCGGCCAGGGCGCGCTGGTCGTCCTGGCGATCGGCATCCTGTTCACCCTCGTCGCGTTCGTCGTCGGACCACTGATGCAGCTGGCCCTCTCGCGCCAGCGCGAGTCGCTCGCCGACGTCAGCGGCGTCGAGCTGACACGAAATCCCGCCGGCCTGATCTCGGCGCTGCAGAAGATCGCGCAGAACGACAAGCCGCCCGAGCGGTTCAACCACGCGGTCGCCGCCATGATGATCGACAACCCGTCGGAGCATCACGGCAGCTTCTACAGCCGCCTCTTCGACACGCATCCGCCGATCGCGGAGCGCATCGCCGCGCTGCAGAGGATCGCCAGCGTCAAGCAAACGTAGTGGCCGCTAGGTTTCAGCAGCCGGAGGCGGTGTCGCCTCTCCTCGCGAAGATCCTCCATGTGCGACGCACCGAGCTCAGGCGCACGCTCCAGCTCGCGGGGTTCGCGATCGTGGTCGGGTGGGCGATGTACACGGCGTTCAGCGCCTCGCAATCGATCTTCCTGAACAAGGCCGGCCCGCACGCCTATCCGCTCTTCTTCATCGTCCTCGCGATCGCCGCGTGGCCGACCGCGGCGCTGCAGGGTGCGCTGGCGCGCCGGTTCGGCATGGGGCGCGCGTTTCGGATCGTCCTGGTTGCGAACGCGGTCGCGGCCATCGGAGTCTTCACCGCGTACACGATCCGCGAGGACGCCACCGTGGCGTTCGCCGCCTACGTCGTGTACTCGGTCGCCTTCGAGCTGGTCATGCTCAACTTCTGGAGCTTCGCCACGCAGCACTTCAACGTGCTCGAGGGAAAGCGCATCTTCCCGGTCATTGCCGCGGGCTCGAGCGTGGGCTACATCCTCTCGGGACTGACCACGACGATCGTCGCCGTGTTTGCGACGGAGCCCCTGATGTTCGTCTGGGCCTTCGGCTCGCTGGCGGCCGCGATGACGTCGGTGGGCCTGGAGCGCACGCTCTTCCGGCCGGCGTTCATCGACGACGCCGACCAGCTTCTCGTCGAACACGAGGTCGAGCGCAAGCGCCATGGCGCCGTCGCCGTTCTCAGGCGCGCCGTCGATTACGTGACGGGCAGCCGCCTGGTGCTCGCGCTGGTCCTGCTGGCCCTGGTGCTCCAGGTGGCAAGCCGCGTGGGCGACTACCTCGTGGCCGTCCTGTTCGTGTCCGCCACCCACAACAACCTGCAGGCCTTGACCATCCTCATTGGCAACGCCTGGCTCGCGACGTACGTCGTGCAGCTGGTCGTGAGCCTCTTCGTCGCGCCGTGGGTGCTGAACCGCCTCGGCGTGAAGAACGCGATCATGATCCTGCCGGCCTTCACACTGATCGGATTCGCGGCCGTCGCTCTCAACCCTGTCCTCGCCACGGCGCTCTTCCTCTTCATCGTGCGCAACGGCCTGCAGACAGGGCTCGACGACCCGGCGCAGAACGTCCTCGGGGGCGCCCTTCCTTCGCAGGTGGTGCCGCGGCTGCGATTCCTCGTGAACAACCTCGTTTTGCCGGGGGCCGCGGTGTTGAGCGGGGTCGGGCTGTTCCTGGTCCAGCCCGCGATCGCCGCCAGCGTCGAGGTGCTGGCCGTGATCGGCATCGCGATCGGCGTGCTGTTCATCGTCGCGGCCTGGCGCGTGAGGAGCCTCTACGTGGATGCGATCTACGCCAGGCTTCGGACTCACGCGCTGAGCCTCGCCGACTTTCAGCAGGCTGTCGGCCGCCCGACCCCGGACCAGATCGCCGAGCTGCAGGGCTATGTCCGCGGCCCGGACGACCGCACGCGTGAGTTCGCCGCGGCGGCTCTGGCCAAAGTCTCGCCCGAGACGTTCACCTCGATGCTGCCCGAGCTGCTCGGGTCGCGCGACGCGGTGGTGCGGCGCCTCGCGTTTCAGATGGCGCCGCCGGATCGCCTCACGATCCGTCAGCTCGAGGCCGCACGGGACGACGAGGACGGATGGGTGCAGGCGGCCGGGGCGGTTGCGGGCGTCATGAGGAAGGACCGGTGGGAGGGTTCGGACGACCTGCTGAGGGGACTCGGAGATTCGACGGCTCCGGTCGACCGCGCCGCGGCCGCGTGGGGGGCGGCTTTCGTCGCGGACGCCGGGAGGGTCGTCGGTGCGATGTCCGACGAGGATCCAGGTGTGCGCCTCGAGGCGATTCGCAGCTTCGCCAGGATGAAGGGCCAGGTCGCGGGAGTCGCCGCCCAGCTGATCGCATGCCTGCGCGACCCGGACGTCGGAGTGCGGCGCGAAGCGCTCCGGCAGGCGGTGCGCTGGACGCCGCCCCCGGAGTCGCAGCAGGCGTTCGGCGAAGCCCTGGCCGACGGCCTTGCCAGCGGCGACCGCGACGTCAGGCGGCTGGCCGCGGAGGCGATGGCCGCGCAGGCGCCCGAGGCGCTGATGCTCGTGCTGCCGCTGCTGCTCATGCGCGACCAGACGGCAGCGGCCGCGGTGGAGGCGCTGGTCCGCAGCGGCCGGCCGGAACTTTTTCAACGGGTGCGCGAGCACCTGGACACCCAGCTGACCAATGGCGCACAGCTGGCACGGCTCTCGGCGAGAATCGCCGGGGCTTTGCGGCATATGGATGGAGACGAGGCCGCCGGCTACGCGCTGCTCCGCATCGGGCTCGAGGACTACATCCACGACGCGGCGGAGTCGGGACTGGCCGCGATGCGCGCGCTGCATGGCAAGCGTGGCTTCGCGACGGTCGAACGCGGTCTTGTCTCGCTACACGTCCAGACGAGGGTTGAGGCGCTGGAAACGTTGATAAACTTTGGCCCGGGTTGGCTTGCCGGGCCGCTGGCGCGCCTGCTCGACCCGGGCGACTTCGACCCGGTTCTTGCGCGGCCCCTGTCGCATGCGGAGCTCGAAGCCCTCGCCAACCACCCCGACAAATGGGTGCGCGAAACAGCGGAAGCGGCCCGGCACGGACTCAATGAACAGATGAAAGAGCTGATCGCGCTGAAGAAGGTCCCGCTATTCAGCACCCTCACTCTCGAGCAGCTCGCCAGCATCGACAGGTTGATGGTCACGCGGCATTACGTGAAAGGTGAGCTCGTCTTCCGCCAGGGTGACGTCGGCGCCGAGCTGTACGTGATCGTCGACGGCGAGATGCGGATCTATCTCGATCATGCCGGCACCGACGTGACGCTCGCGAAGCACGGCCCTGGAAGTGTCGTGGGTGAGATGTCGGTTTTCGACGAGGAGCCGCGCTCGGCGAGCGCCCAGGCGATCACGGAGACCACGGTGCGCGTGCTGCGGCGCGACCGGCTCCACGCGATCGTCAACGAGCACCCCGAGGTGCTGCTGGAGTTCATCAAAAACCTCAGCCAGCGGCTGCGCGCGATGGACGAAAAGCTGGAGTCGACCGATTCAGCCCCTCCGGCCCTCCGGGCCACCTCCCCATAGGTGGGGAGGACAGCTCCTACTCCGTAGGTTCGGGCCGCACCTCTATCTTCTTGCGGGCTTCCTCGAGCCGCTGGACGCAGATCCGGAAGTAGCGCTGCGCGTCTTCCGCCGCCTTGACGGCGTCGTCGAGCGAGAGCTTGTCCGACTCCATTCGTTTCAGGGTCTCCTCGAGCTTGTCCAGCGCCTGCTCGTAGGTGAGCTCTGCGCTCAAGGACTCACCTCCTCGATGCGCCCCGCGAGCTTTCCCGATCCAAGCTGGATCGTGACCCGCTGCTCCACCGCGGCCTCGGACGCTGACCGGAGGATCGTGCCGCTCGACGCGTCTCGGGTGATGCTGTAGCCGCGCGTCAGGACCGACTCCGGGCTCAGCGCGACCAGGCGCTGGCGCTGGCTTTCGAGCTTGCGCGCGCTCTCGGCCAGCCGATTCGCGATCGCACGCTCGATCCTCTCCATGCCGCCTGTCGCGGCAAGCCGCGAGCGGCTCGACTGCATCTTCAACGTCACCGCCGCGTGGAGGCGCCGCTGCTGCTCGCGAAGCGCCAGCTCGCGCCGCTCGATCTGATGCACTGGGCTCAGCTTCGCGAGGTCCGCCTGCGCGCGCGCCAGGCGGTCCGCCGGTCGCTGGACGACAGTGGTCAGGAGCCGGACGAGGCGCATGCGCAGCGACGCCAGCCGGTCGCCCTCCTGGCCGAACCTGCGCTCGACCTCGCGTTCGAGCCGCCGCCTTCGCTCGCGAAGCGCAATGAGCAGATCCGCCTTCTTCGGCACGACCCGCGCGCCGGCCTCGGTCGGGGTGCGGCACTCCGCGTCGCCCACCAGGTCGGCGACCGTGCGGTCCGAGGTGTGCCCCAACGCGGTGACCACGGGGAGCTTCGAGTCGAGGATCGCGCGCGCCACCAGCTCGGTGTTGAATGCGTACATCTCCGCGAAGCTGCCGCCGCCGCGTGCCAGCACGATCACGTCGGCCGCTCGGTCGTGGTTGCAGCGGCGAAGCGCGCGCGCGATGCTCATCGGCGCGCCCGCTCCCTGGACCTGCACGGGGTACACGACGATGCCCATGTTCGGGTAGCGCTCCCAGATCGTCTCCTGCAGGTCGTGGATGACCGCGCCGGTCGGTGATGTCAGCAAGGCGACAGCCCGTGGCAGAAACGGGAGGTGCCGCTTGCGTTCATGAGCAAATGCGCCTTCCGTCTCGAGCCGTCGCTTCAACTCTTCGAGGCGGGCGCGGAGCTTGCCGACGTCGTCGAACTCGACCTGGTCGACGACGAATCGGATCGTTCCGTACTGCGCCCAGTAGTCGACCCGGCCGCGAAAGATGAAGGCCTGGCCGTCCTCGGGCAGGGTCGTGATCCGCCTCGCGTCATCGGCGTAGATGAACGCGTTGATCAGGCTCTGGCTGTCACGAATGGAGAAGCTGTAGTGGCCTTTGGTGCTTTGTTTCATCCCGCTGACCTCACCCTTGACCAGCAGCGCGGTGAGCGGGCGCAGCTCGCGCCGGATCTCGTTCGCGAGCTCGGTGACGGTGTACGGCCGCTGCGCCTCTTCGGGTTTCAGCACCTAGTTAGGTTAGAGCCAGCCCCTCCGGCGCCTTCGGCGCCACCTCCCCATGAATGGGGAGGATCAGCCTCCGATCTGCGACATGTTCTTCGCCGGTTTGATGAAGCCGGGCTTGTTGATCAGGTGACCCTCCTCCTTGCGCCAGATCGCCGTCTCGATCACCGATCCGAGGTGGTCGTCGGACACTCCTGAGCGCATCAGGTCGCGCAGGGGCGTTTCGTGCAGCGAGAACAGGCACGTGCGCAGGCCGCCCTCGGCGGTGAGCCGAACCCGGTTGCATGTCGAGCAGAAGGCCTGGCTGACCGAGGAGATGAAGCCGATCCCGCCTGGGGCGCCGTCGGCGAAGGTGAAGCGCGTCGCGGGGCCCGGTCGCGGGTCGTGGAAAGGCACCAACGGGAACTGGTCCTCGATCTGTTCCTGGATCCGCAGGCTCGGCACGACCTGCTCGTTCGTCCATATGTTGTCGCCGTCGAGGGGCATGAACTCGATGAACCGCACCTCGTAGCCCTCGGAGCGGGCAAGGCGCGCGAAGTCCACGACCTCGTCGTCGTTGCGGTCCTTCATGACCACCATGTTCAGCTTGATCGGACCCAGGCCCGCCTCCCGCGCTGCGGTGATGCCGTCCATCACGCGCTCGAACGCTTCGCTGCGCGCCATCTCGTGGAACCGGTCCATGTGCAGCGTGTCGAGCGAGATGTTGATGCGCTTGAGCCCCGCGTCCTTCAGCGCCTGCGCCTTCTGCCGCAGCAGCACACCGTTGGTGGTCATCGTGATGTCGAGCGTCGGATCGATCGCGTTGATCATGCCGACCAGCTCCTCGAGCTTCACCCGGACGAGCGGCTCGCCACCGGTGATCCGTATCGTGCGCACGCCGTAGCGCTCGACGAAGATGCGCGCCAGGCGCACGATCTCCTCGTAGCGGAGGATGTCGTCGCGCTTGAGCCACTTCAGGCCCTCGGCCGGCATGCAGTAGATGCACCGAAAGTTGCAGCGGTCCGTGACCGAGATCCTGAGGTCGTCGGCGATCCGCCCGTAGCTGTCGACGAGCCTGCGATTCGGCATTTAGCCGATGATAGCCGCGATGGCGTACGAGCACATCCAGGTCGAGATCGAGCCCCCGATCGCGACCGTCACGCTCAACCGGCCGAAGGTTCTGAACGCCCTCAGCCCGGCCCTTATGCAGGAGATGACCAGCGCCCTGGCGAGCCTTGACGGCGACGAAACGGTCCGGGCGGTGGTGCTCACGGGCGGGCCGAAAGTCTTCGCTGCCGGAGCCGACATCGGCGACATGGCGGACCGGTCGGCGGTGGAGCAGCTGACCCGCGACCAGACCGGGCGGTGGGGCCCGCTCGCGGGATTCACCAAGCCTCTCATCGCCGCGGTGAACGGCTACGCGCTGGGCGGAGGCTGCGAGGTCGCCCTGATGTGCGACCTGATCGTTGCGGGCGAGACCGCACGATTTGGCCAGCCGGAGATCAACCTCGGCATCATCCCGGGCGCCGGCGGCACGCAGAGGTGGCCTCGCACGGCCGGGAAGCACGCGGCGATGGAGGTGATGCTCACGGGCGCGCCGGTCACCGCGCAGCGCGCGTACGAGCTCGGCATCGTCAACAAGGTCGTGCCGGCCGAGATGACCATCCCGCTCGCGAAGCGTTTCGCCCGACAGATCGCCGAGAAGCCGCCGCTCGCCGCGCGCCTGGCGAAGGAGGCGGTGCTCAAAGCGTTCGAGGCGCCGCTCGCGGAGGGCCTGGCGTCCGAGCGCAAGAGCTTCTACTTCCTGTTTGCGACCGACGACCAGAAG
>WNFJ01376509.1_pt3 | contig 21642 bp, 20 predicted proteins | sample 5400461 | NCBI WGS metagenome assembly WNFJ01 (sample SAMN13153349, study PRJNA577476) | soil metagenome | isolation source: 115 cm saprolite on Douglas fir-dominated hillslope | place: USA:California | collected 2013-09-17
GCGCTCCGGTTGCGCTCTCCCCGGCGGCCGCAGCCTTCCGCCAGCAGCTTTCCCTCGATGAATTCTCCGGAGTGCCTGACCTGAGCCAGGTCATCCCGCTCATCGGCCCCATCACCGACACGCTGACTTTCTATGTTGACCTGCGGCTGGCTACGCGCCAGCGTTCGCTGGCCAAGCCCAGCGACCATTTCTACTTCAAGAGCGGCGTCCCCAACTCGTGGGCGGACGGCAACTACTTCATCAACCGGTGAAGATTCCATCGATTTTGATATCACGCTCGCCGCGGTTGATCCCGCAGGCCATGTCGCTACCGTGGTCGTTCGCCACGTGGTTCCGGCTCAGCCGCAGATCAAGATATCCGCCGACTGGATGCGTCCGCCGGTAGCGGACACGCCGAATAACTGGAGCGAGATACACCGCAACTTCGCGTCTCAATCCGACGCGGACAAATACGTCGCCGCGGTCGGCAAAGAAACATTGGACGTGGAGCTGAGGGCAAGCCTGGTAGATGGCAAGATAATTTCTGGCAAAATCGACAACCCGGTGGAAGTCCTGGAGCGCAATTGCTCCCACCTGACGCTTGCAGTTTGTGGCGCCGCGGTACGGTATCAGATACTGCGCCAGATCGAGCTCCATTGAACGAACTTGATTAGCTCGCCTTGGCAAACTCGCTGTGGTGGCGGCTGTAGAACCGATAAATCCCCAGCCCGATCAGCAGCCACCCAAGAAATCGCAGCCAGGTAAGAATCGGCAGCCCACCCATCAGTAGCACGCAGAAGAAAATGCTCAGCACCGGCGCAATAATTCCGCCCGGGGCGCGGAAGCCGCGGTGCCGATTGGGATCGCGATACCGCAGAATAATCACTCCTAGCGAGACCAGAACAAACGCGAACAGCGTCCCGATATTCGACAAATCGGAAAGCGTCCCAATGTCCAGAATTCCCGCCGGAACTCCAACCACAAATCCCGCAATCCAGGTCGCAGTTGCCGGAGTGCGAAAGCGTGGATGCACTTTGCCAAACAATTTCGGCAGCAAGCCGTCTCTCGACATCGAAAACCAGACCCGCGCCTGTCCCAACTGAAACACCAGCAGCGACGAAATCATCCCCATCATCGCCCCAAACAGCACTCCCAGCCGCACCCAACGCAACACCGGCGACCCTGTAATCTCCGTCAAGTGCTTCATGCTGTTGACTACCGGCGCCGCATCGTCCCTGACTGAATCCCAGGGAACAATCCCCGACAGCACAACCGCCACTCCGATGTACAGCACGGTGCAGACAATCAGCGTGGCAATGATTCCGATGGGCAAATCGCGTTGCGGATTGCGCGCTTCTTCCGCCGCCGTCGAAACCGAATCAAATCCGATGTAGGTGAAGAAAATGATCGACCCGCCCGTAAGAATCCCCGACCACCCGTTAGGAGCAAACGGATGCCACAGTCCCGGATGGATGTAATGCGCCCCGGCAATAACGAACGCCAGAATCGCGGCAATTTTCAAAATCACCATGGTGTTATTGGCTTCCGCCGACTCGCGAATGCCCCGCACCAGCACCACAGTAAGGATCATCACCACTAGAAAAGCAGGGAAGTTGAAGCCGAAGTGGAATCCCGGCGCGTAAAGCATCTCTCCCTGCAGGCCCGACATGCCGGAGGGCAAATACGCCGGCGAGATCCAGCGCAAGGCAGGATGCCAGCCGAACCAGTCAAACATGTTGACCAGATGTTGCGCGAAGCCCACGCTGACCGCCATGTTGCTGACCGCGTATTCCAGAATCAGGTCCCAGCCAATGATCCAGGCAATCAGCTCGCCCATGGTGGCGTAGGTATAGGTGTACGCGCTACCCGCGATCGGAATCATCGAAGCCAGTTCCGCGTAACACAGCCCCGTGAATGCGCAGACCACAGCCACCAGCACCAGTGATATGGCCAGCGCCGGCCCCGCCCCCGGCCGTCCAAGCGAAGCTGTGTGTTTGATCAGATAGTCGAGCAGCGGCGCGTTCAGAATGGAAGACGTATCGAACTTCTGCCCGGCCATGGCCGTGCCAATGACGGTGAAGATTCCCGACCCAATCACCGCGCCGATTCCGAGCGCCGTCAGCGAAACTGGGCCCAGAGTCTTCTTCAGCCGCCGTTCCGGTTCTTGCGAGTCAGAAATCAGGTTGTCGATGGATTTGCAGCAGAAAAGCTGGTTGTCCGAAGTGCGAATAGACGTGCGGGTAGAGGTACGGACGGTTCCCGGCGGCCCCGACTCTAGTTCTGGCAAGCGGTTGATGTCTCCTAAGATCCTGAAGATCCGTACATCAGCCAAGACACTCAGCCGGCAAAACTCTCGCCGCCCAAGCGCCAATAGCTAAATGCCAAGTGCTGCTCCTACCGCTTCGCCGTGCCCCGCGCGAGCTTCTTCACTTTGCTCTTCTTCGATCCGCGCGCGTACTCCCGCGGCTTTAATGGATTCTCGGCTTTGCGCTTCTTACGCGCGGTACGTTTCAGTTTCTTACGTTCGTCTTTGCTAAGTGCTGCTGTGTTTGCCATGAATACGATTGGTTTCCTTTGGACAAATTTTGTGCCGTCCCTACGGGACTCGGCCATTCTTCGTACGCCTAGCCAGCGCTGAAGCGCTGGGCTATTATCGTTCGCCCCTACGGGGCTTTAAGAACCAGAACCGGGGGGCTAAAGCTCTGCTCAGGGCCAATAGCCGAATGCTCGGAGGCGCTCGAAAAGCTTAAGAGCCAAGAGCTTACAGCTAGCAGCCGCCCTTCTCCAGCTGCGCATACTTCTCCACCAGCTTCTTCAACCCGAAGCGAGGGAATTGTACCGTAATCTTAGCCTCTTCGCCTTCTCCTTCCCGCTGATATACCGTACCCTCGCCATATTTCGGATGTTTCACCTTCTGCCCCGGACGAAATCCGCGGCGTCCGTTTGGCACCTCAACCGGCAGCTTGGGGACAGTAAACTTCTTCCCCCGCGAAGCAAAAAACTCGGCAATATTGTCGATCGAGTTATATTTCGGGCTCGTCTTGGCCTGCGCGCGCCCTGGCCTCTCCACCCACGGCGCTGACTGATCTTCGTCTTCGTAAGCATAGTGAGGCTCAGACTTGTGCAGCGCAGAAGCCCCCGCCCGCCGCCCCTGCCCGTGTGGGTCGGACACTCTTGTCCGACCTGCCTGCTGAGAATATGCTCCCGAGGTCTGTCTCGAACCCCGTCTCGATGTCCCCAACGGCTCTATCAACTCCGCTGGAATTTCTTCCAGAAACCTCGATGGCACGCTCGCCTCCGGCAAGTCCGTCCCATACCTCCGCCGATAGACCGCACGGGTGAGCACCAACTGGTCCATGGCCCGCGTCATCCCTACATAGCAAAGTCTTCGCTCTTCCTCCACATCATCCGGATTCAGAAACGTCCGCGAATGCGGAAACAGGCCTTCCTCTAGGCCGCACAGAAATACCAACGGGAACTCCAACCCCTTGGCCGCGTGCAGTGTCATCAGCGTAATCTGCGCCCGCTCATCGTAGGCGTCGGCGTCACTCACCAGCGCAGCGTGGTCAAGAAACTGGTCGAGAGTTTCGCCGCGATCTTTCGAATCCATGGCCGCGTTGACCAGTTCGTGCAGATTCTCAACCCGCGAATAAGCCGCGGGAGTGTCTTCGGCTTCGAGTTGCTTAATATAACCCGTGCGGTCAATCAGGAATTTCAGAAGCTCAGCCGTGTTCGCGGGGGCTCCCGGAGTACGAAATCCTGCAACTGTACGAAATCCTGCAACTGGCGCTGCTTGGCCTTCGTCTTCGCCTTCGTCCGGGACAAAACTCGTAGCCTCGATGTGCTCTCCTCCCCCAAAATCAAACGCCGCGGGATCGAACTCGGCAGCGTCTCCCGACTCAAGGCCATGGAGAGACGGGCGTCCTCCCCCGTCCACTGGAGGGGCAATGCCCTGCTCCCGCTGCTCGGCGTCCGCAGTCTCCCGCAACCTCTCCACATAGGTCCCCGCCAGCATCGCCCGCGCATCTTCAATCAAATCACGAAAGGATTTCAAGGCCGCCAACGCTCTCGGTGGAAGCAGTCCGCGCCCCGCGCATTCCCCTAACGCGCTCCATAGCGATTTCCCTGACTCCAGCGCCACCCGCTCGATCACATCCAGAGTAGTTTTCCCAATTCCTCGCGCCGGAGTATTAATCACCCGCAGCAGCGAAACCGAATCGTCAGGATTGTGAACGACTTTCAAATACGAAATAAGATCTTTGATCTCCGCCCGCTCGTAAAACGAAAATCCGCCCACCACGTGATACTTGAGCTGATACCGCCGCATCGCCTCTTCAAACAGTCGCGACTGCGAATTGGTGCGGTACAGGACCGCCGCCCGTGCATCCTCGCCCCGGTCAGTGGCCTCGCGCACATAACGCGCAATCGAATCCGCCGCGAACAGCGCTTCGTTTTCGCCATCTGGAGCCTCGTAGTACCCGAGCTTCGTCCCGCCCTGCCGCGACGTCCACAGGTTCTTTCCTTTGCGCCGCAGATTATTCGCCACTACCGCCGACGCCGCTTGGAGAATGTTTTGCGTCGAGCGGTAGTTCTGTTCCAGGCGGATGATCTTCGCCTCGGGAAAATCTTTCTCGAACTCCAGAATGTTGCGAATGTCCGCGCCGCGCCAGGAATAAATCGACTGATCTTCATCGCCCACCGCGCACACATTGTGCCGCGTCCCCGCCAGCATCCGCATCAGCTCATATTGCGGCCGGTTCGTATCCTGATATTCATCCACCAGAATGTATTGAAACCGCTGGTTGTAATACTCGCGCACCGGTGCCGCCGACTTCAGCAGCCGCACCGCCTCGAGCAACAGATCGTCGAAGTCGAATGCATTTGCCCGCCGCAGTTCTTTGCGGTACTCCTCGTAAATGTGCGCAATGCGCTCGGTCTTGGAGTCCGCCGAATTGAGATAGACCTCCTGCGGATCGAGCATGTGATTCTTGGCCCACGAAATATGCGCCAGCACGGCGCGCGGCGTGAGCTGCTTGTCATCAATCCCCAGCCGCTTCATGACTGATTTCGTCACCTGCTGCTGATCGCTCTCGTCATAGATGACGAAACTTTTCGTATGCCCAATCGCCGGCTGACCCGGCACCGACGACGGAATCCGCAGCGCCTCAATGCCCCGCCGCAACATCCGCACACAGAAAGAATGAAACGTCGAGATAACCGGCTTGGCGATCGACGATCCGCCCACCAACTTCTCGACACGCTCCCCCATCTCAGCCGAGGCTTTGTTGGTAAAGGTGACCGCGAGGACAGACTCCGGCATCGCGCCGATGTTTTCGATCAAATGCGCAATACGGTAGGTAATAACGCGCGTCTTCCCGCTGCCAGCGCCAGCCAGGATGAGCACCGGCCCGTCGGTAGTCTCAACAGCCTCACGTTGCTGCGGGTTGAGTTGGGAGAGAAAAGACAAGGTAAGGAAATCGCCCCGATCTAAACGGATTTCACCTTCGCGCGGCGGAGTGATCAGTGAACCTGTATAGCAGTATAAGGCAAGCGAGTATCGTCAATCCCAAGAAGCGTCTGCGCGATTCCCAGCAAGGCGTACGCACGATCCTCTGCATCGGGCAGGGCGACAGCCCATTGGTACACGGAGGTTGACCCATTTCGTTTTGCCTCAAGCGCTGCGGATATTCGGAGTGCGGTGTCCCGTTCGTGGCTTCCCGATCGAGAACTACGAATAAATAACGCCACAGACCGAGCCTCACCGTATCGCTCTCGCTGCGCAAGAAGGACGACGCGTTCTAGCTGCACCTCGGATAGAAGAGTCACCTTCGAAATATTGTCGAGGTTCTTTTCGGTCGAATCAATTACCCGCTCGGCTTCTTCGAGGAAGTTGGCATCAATCAGCGCCGCGGCAATATTCAACGATTGCAGCTTCTTGTCAAATGACAACGTCCCCGCATCTTCGCCCGGTTCGGCGGTTATCGCGGTTCGCCTAAACATCCACCTTCGCCTTTCGCACCGCCCGGCACTCCGCGCAAGGACACACCTCCCGCAAAAACTGCCACGAATAGATCCCCAGCTCATGTCCGTCGTTCCATTTGAACTTCAGCGCGTACCTGCCCACTGGCCCGGCCGAAACCGGCTTCGCGGCCGCCTTGAACATGACCAATTCTCCCGGCTTGGCCTGCCGAGACTCCCCTGGCTCACGCCCGGTCTTGCTACGCTCTTCGTCGCATAGCGCGCAGGGACAGGCGTCGCGCAGGAAGGGAAATGTGTACTGCGAGAGATGCCCATCCTTCCACTCGATTTCCACCCCGGTTCCCGCCTGCAGGTGGACTTTCACGGACTTGGGGTCATGGGATGGCACGGGTTTCAGTATCGCAGAAGCCGTCGTTGGTCGTCGTCCCTTCGGCGCGCTTCGCTTGTTCAGGGCAGCCTAAGAGCGGTCATTGGCCGAAGCCCAACCCGTCCGCGTTGTTCGCACATCCAGCTACAGGCGGGCAGGCCCAGACTTGACCTGGCCCTTCTCGGCGTCGTCTGCGTGTTCGGCGGTAAAGCTTTTGTTGTTGGATTGAACTCGCCAAAACCATCGAAATAGCTTAAAATCTATAGTTTCAGCGTCACGCACTATACCTATCCGGAGCAGTCATGGCACAAATTTGCGCGATCTGCGGCAAGGGGCCGCAATTTGGAAATAACATCAGCCACGCCCACAATGTGACTAAGCGGCGCTGGAACGTCAATCTGCGTCCCATCCGCGCCAAAGTTGGGGGCGGCGCCAAGCGTATCCGCGTCTGCACTTCCTGCCTGCGCAGCGGCAAAGTTGTGAAAGCGTAGAAACCCGCCATCGGTCTTGGTCAGTCGTTAGCAACCCTCCTTAGAGAAGGACTCGTTGCATTGACAAACGGGTTTGCCCGACGGCCTACGACTGAAATTTCCTCGGGTTGGCCAACGACCGTTCTTAGCCTGCCCTGAACAAGCGAAGCGCGCCGAAGGGACGAACGACCAACCACGTCTTGCCCTACTGTGCCGGCTCCTGCACGCTCAGCAGTTGCACATCAAAGATCAGCGTGGCATTCGCGGGAATGGTCCCGTCAGGAGTTCCGTTCTCGCCGTAGCCCAGCTCCGGAGGAATGCGCAACTGGCGCTTGCCGCCGACGTTCATTCCTGCAACGCCTTCATCCCATCCGCGGATGACCTCGCCATTGCCCAGCGCAAACGTAAACGGACGCCCCGCATCCACCGAGCTGTCGAACTTCTTGCCAGTCGTAAGCCAGCCGGTATAGTGCACCCGCACGCGGTCGCCTTCCTTGGCAACCGCGCCTGTGCCGACTGTAATGTCCCAATACTGCAGCCCGGATTCCGTCTTAACACCATCGCCAGTCACCTTGGTGGGAACCTTGGTGTTAGGACGAACCACTGAGATCTTCGGCGGCAACTTTGTCGGTTTCTTTGGGGCCGCGGTCTGCGCCAGAACAAACGCATCTCCCAGCACAAGCATGATGACGCCCACAGCTACGGTCTTGCTCATTACTCGACTCCTGAAGGAAGAAGAATCTAGCTTTCTAGCTTCTAGCGGTCTGGCAAAGACTGAAGGGTATGCCGAACCAGAATGCCTGCTAGCAGCTAGGAGCTAGTAACTATCTCATTCGACCTGCGCAATCACATCAATCTCGACCAGCACATCTTTCGGCAGCCGTGACACCTCGACCGTGGACCGTGCCGGAGGCGAGGCGTTGAAATACTTTCCATAAACCGCATTCATCGCCGCAAAGTCATTCATGTTTTTCAGGAAAACGGTGCAGCGCAATACATGATCCAACCTGCTCCCAGCCGCCGCCAGAATCGCAGACAGATTCTTCATCACCCGCTCGGTCTGCGCAGCAACGTCGCCCGCGATCACTTCTTGTGTGGCCGGGTCAATCGCCACCTGCCCGGAGCTAAATATCAGCCCGTTGACTTTAATCGCCTGCGAATATGGTCCGATGGCCTTAGGAGCCTTGAGTGTTGAAATAACTTCGCGCATGAGTCTCCTGATTGCAGATTGCAGATTTCAGATTGTAGATTGAAAAGCTCGCAGAGCAAAGTTGAAGGAGCAGCGCCAACACAGGTTTTACCAACGACCAACGACGCATTTCACACTCTCTGCAGCCTCTGCACCTCATGCACCCCCGGAATCTTCCGCACTCCCTGAATAATTGACTCGAGGTGTTTCAGGTCTTCAATCTCGATCACAATGTCCACATTCGCCTGCCCGTTTTCCGTCCGCGCTCCGATATTGCGGATATTAGTTTTGCTGTCGCTGATCACCGCCGTAATCTGTTTTAGCATTCCAAACCGGTCGTCGCAAAAAACGGTGAGCTTCACCGGGAAAGCGACGTCTGCGCCTTCTTCTTTTCCCCACTCGACATCAATTTTCCGTTCCGGTTCGTACATCAGGTTGATGACATTCGGGCAGTTCACCGAATGCACTGCTACACCCTTTCCGCGAGTCACGTAGCCCACTACGGCCTCGCCGCGGATCGGATTGCAGCAACGCGCGCGATACACCAGCAGATCGCCGTGGCCCTTCACGCGAATGGCGTCGCTGTGGTCGCCGCCAAACACGCGACGCACAACACTGCCAATGCCGCCTGTACCCTCTTCCTCGGCCGGAGCCGGCGCATCCGCCGCCGGCGTCAGTTTCCCCAGAATCTGGCGCGCCGAATATTTTCCGTAGCCGATGCCCGCCATCAAATCATCCGGCTGCCCCAAGCCATAATCTGACGCGATCCGCTGCCAGTCTTCGTCCTTAATATCCTTCAGTGAGATCCGGTATTTGCGGGCTTCTTTGTCGATCAACTTCTTGCCAATTTCGATCGCGCGTTCGCGCTGATGGATATTCAGCCAGTGCTTAATCTTGTTGCGTGCGCGCGACGACCGCACCACGCTCAGCCAGTCGCGGCTCGGCTTGTGCCCCGACTGGGTGATGATCTCGACAATGTCTCCGCTATGCACCTTGTGACGCAGCGGCACCATGCGGCCGTTCACTTTCGCGCCCACGCAGGCGTGTCCAACTTCGGTGTGGATGGTGTAAGCAAAATCAATGGGCGTGGAATCCCGCGGCAAGACAACCACCTTGCCTTTCGGCGTAAACGTGTAAACCTCTTCCGGATAAAGATCAATCTTCAGCGTAGATAAGAATTCGTTGGGGTCGGACACGTCGCGCTGCCACTCGACGACCTGCCTGAGCCATGCCAGCCTCTGCTCATCCTGCGCCGAAACCGGGCCGTCTTTGTATTTCCAGTGCGCCGCGATTCCTTCCTCCGCCATGCGGTGCATCTCTTCCGTGCGAATCTGGATTTCAAAACTCGTGCCTTCTTCGGTGATCACCGAAGTGTGCAGCGACTGGTACAAGTTCGGCCGGGGCATGGCGATGAAATCCTTGATTCGCCCCGGCACCGGACGCCACACGTTGTGCACAATTCCCAGAACTGCATAGCAATCCTGCACCGAGTGCGTGATCACGCGCATGGCGTAGAGGTCGTAAACCTGGTCCACCGAAATGTGCTGCTTCAGAAGTTTCTTATGAATGCTGTACAGCCGCTTGATGCGGCTCTCGACCTTGGCCGTGATGCCCGCTTCCTTGAGCTTGTCGCGCAGTACGTGTTCCACGCTGCCGAGAAACTGCTCGCCCTTCTTGCGCCGCGCCTCGACCGCGTCATGCACTTGCTGGTATCCAAACGGATCCAGATAGCGGAACCCCAAGTCTTCCAGCTCGCCGCGAATCTTGCCCATCCCCAGCCGGTGCGCGATCGGACCGTAAATATCCAGCGTTTCGCGTGCGATCTTCTGCTGTCGATCCGGTGGAAGGTGTTCGAGGGTGCGCATGTTGTGCAGGCGGTCCGCCAGCTTGATCAGGACGACGCGGATGTCGTCCACCATGGCCAGCATCATCTTGCGCAGGTTCTCTGCCTGTTGCTCTTCGCGGGTGGAAAAATCTATCTGGCTGATCTTGGTGACGCCCTCAACAATGTGCGCCACCTGCTCGCCGAACTCTTTGCGAATATCAACGATGGTCACCGAAGTGTCTTCAACTGAGTCATGCAACAGCCCCGCCGCCACCGCCACCGCGTCCATTTTCAACTCCGCCAGCACCAGTGCAACTTCCAGGGGATGCACCAGGTAAGGTTCGCCCGACGCCCGCTGCTGCCCGGAATGCTGTTTCTGCGAAAACTCATACGCCTTGCGAACCAGTTCCAGATCGTCGTTGGGACGGTTCTCCTTCATGTCCCGCAACAGCTCGCGGAACTTCGTCACCGTGAGCATGTTGGTCGCGATTTGTTCGCGCAGTGTCGTCATCTATGTTCTGTGTGGGCCGGACACCCTTGTCCGACAAAGTCGGGAAAGCGCCGTTATGGCGCGGCCTATTTCCTTGTAGCCGATTATATCGGCTGAAACTCGCTGAATGTGGGGACACCGCCCTCGGCTGTCCCGCTCCGCGCAGTGGAGCGCGTTTCGTGCATGCCTACAAACGTCGAGCTTCGCTCGGCAGGACACCCGCGGTCCCACATGGTCATCTCCAGGTGCTACAGTGTCGCCATGCCCCGCATCCTGATCAGCGGCGCTTCCGGACTGATCGGTTCCGCGCTCGTGCCATCGCTCGAATCGAAGGGATACGAGGTCATGCGTCTGGTCCGCCGGAAGACACGCGGCGCCAACGAAGCACAGTGGGACCCCATGCACCCAATCCCGCCGCAATTGGTTTCGGGATTCGATGTTGTCATCCATCTCTCGGGCGAAAAGGTGGCCGGCCGCTGGACCGAGAGCAAGAAAGACCGCATCCGCGAAAGCCGGGTTTTCAGTACGGATTTCCTGGCTCAAGCTCTCGCCAAAGCCGAGAACCGGCCTGGTGTTTTTCTTTGTGGCTCCGCAATCGGTTACTACGGCAATCGCGGCGACGAGGTTTTGACTGAGGCGAGCCTCTCCGGCGATGGCTTCCTTCCCGAAGTGTGCCGCGAATGGGAGTTCGCCGTTGAACCCGCCTCAGATGCCGGCATTCGAACCGTCAGCCTGCGCACCGGAATCGTCCTCAGCCGCAACGGCGGAGCGCTGCAGCAGATGCTTTTGCCGTTTCGTCTCGGCCTGGGAGGCAGAATCGGCGACGGAGGCCAGTGGTGGAGCTGGATCCACATCGAGGATTTAGTGGCTGCCATCCATCACATTCTGCGAAGCGACTCCGTAAAGGGTCCGATCAATATGGTCTCCCCCGATCCCGTAACCAATGCTGAATTCACCAAAACTTTGGCGAAGACCCTAAAGCGTCCTGCCACCCTGCCGGTTCCAGCGTTTGCGGCCCGGCTTGCCTTCGGAGGGTTTGCAGATGAAGGGCTGCTGGCCAGCGCCAGAGTGGAGCCGAAGAATTTGATCGAAAGCGGCTTGCAGTTCAGGTTGCCTGATCTCGCATCAGCACTGGAAAACTTGCTGTGAACCAGACAATGTAGGGAGAGGTGCTTTCACCTGTCCAATCGAGCCCTGCTCGAACCGTGCTGGCACCGACCAATGTGTACAAGGAACCGACCGGGCTTGTGGCTCGGAGGACAGCCGAGGGCGGCTGTCCCCACGAAGAACGATCTACTTCGCCTTCGCCTTCCCAAACTCTTCTACTCGCTCCCGCACTCCCAACACATGCTTGGGCAGCGGCAAGCGGCTGCCTTCTTCAAGGATAGGAACCAGTTTGTCAAACTCCGGCCCCGAATGCGACCCAGTGACCACAATCCGAATTGGATGAAACAATTCCTTCCCCTTGGCTCCGGTTTCGGCCTTCACTTCGTTCACGATCTTCTTGAATTGCTCAGGAGTAAGTTTTCCTTCACCTGTCGACTCATCCTCGAGAATCTTGACCGTGAACCTGGCCAACACCGCGTCGGTGTTGGGCCAGCCCAGCACCTCGGTGTTGTCCGAGGAGGCGAGCGCAGCCTTGGCGTCATAATGAAAAATCAGCGACGCGCGATCGGGAAGCTGCTCCAGGCGGTCCACCGAAGGCACTAGCATCCGCGTGATTGTGCCGAACCAGTTCACAACATCGGGCGGCCACGGATAGTCAGTCGTCACGCCGCCACCGTGCTGGGAGGCGAATTCCTGTGCGATGGCCCGAGTGTAATAAGCCAGCGCCAGCTTTTCGATTCGCTCAGGCGAACTCTCCTTGATGTAATGCCGGTTCAGCCAGTACAGTTTCTCCATGTCGAACACCGCCGGCGAAGGCGTCACCCGCTGCAGCGAAAACTCGTTGATTAGTTCCTGCGAAGAAAATATTTCCCGCGTACCGCCGCTCGGGGCCCAGCCCAGTAGCGCCAGATAATTCACCAGCGCCTCGGGCAGAACCCCCATGTCGCGGAAGTTGGCAATCGAGGTCGCACCATGGCGCTTCGATAAGCGCTCCCGGTCCGCACCCAGGATGGTTGAAAGATGCGCAAACTCCGGCACCGGCCAGCCAAGAGCCTCGTACACCGCAACTTGTTTTGGGGTATTCGAAAGATGATCGTCACCGCGAATCACATGCGTGATCTTCATCAGCGCGTCGTCAATGACGACGACGTAGTTGTAGACCGGCATTCCCGACGAACGCAGAATAATGGGGTCGCTCACCACTTCGTTCGAAAACTCAACCGCCCCGTGGACAATGTCGTGAAAGCGAATCGGATGTTCCGGAATCCGCAGACGAATCGCGCAAGCCTCTCCCGCAGCTCGCCTACGCTGTGCTTCCACCGGATCAATCGCGCGGCATTTGCCTGAATAAATTGGTTGCCGGTGCTCAGCCGCCGCACGTTCGCGTTCCCGCTGCAACTCCTCTTCCCTGCAAAAACACAAATAAGCCTTGCGCTCGCTCAACAACCTCTCGGCATGTTCGCGATAAATCGCCAACCGGTCCGATTGCCGATACGGGCCGAACCCGCCACCTACGTCCGGCCCCTCATCCCAATCCAAGCCGAGCCACTTGAGGTCGGCGATGAGCTGGTCTTCAAAGCGGGCTTCGCTGCGGTCTACGTCGGTATCTTCGATGCGCAGCACCATCGTCCCACCCTGCTGCCGCGCGAAAAGCCAGTTAAAGAGCGCAGTGCGCGCGTTGCCGACATGCAAATGTCCAGTGGGGGAAGGAGCGAAGCGGACGCGTACGGGCTTTGAGGTCACCAAGAGATGTTAGCAAAGAGCGGCGGCATCCAGGCGGACGGACGTCACCCTTAGATCCCCCTCTATCCCTCCAGAATACGGAAGAGACCAGGACGAGGAACCACACTCTACCGAAGGCGAGGCATGGTACCCAAATGAGTTCTGGTAATCCGGTCGTGCCACGAAAGCTGATCTTCGCCACGCGTACCCCAGCCCCAGTGAAGCACAAGACAGCAGCGACGCCAGCACCCGCCACCGCCGAAGACTTCGTGAAGCCGGCCCACCGTCGAAACGAGTCACTTCCAGCTTTGCCACGCGCAATCCGGGGGTAGTTTTCGAAAACACGAGAAAGACGTACTGGTAAGCGGGCCAAAAGCCAGCTAGCAGGGCAGCCGCAGCTTCAGTTGCGGTCCGCCAGGGGAGAAAAGCACCGCTAATCCGGAAGAAAACGTATGCGAAGGCAGCTAGCGCAACACAGACTATTCCGGCATCAACCGCGCCGGCCAGCAGCCGCCGTGAAAAGGGCGAAGATCGCAGCGGCATATCGAATCCTGGACGCCGCTCCATTTCCACCGCGACCGCTGGTTCAATCAGGATCCCCCCTAGCGCCGGCGGAGGAGGAAGCAGCTCCGGAGCCTCCACGATCCGGGGACGCGCCATCACTGGCTCCGCCAGTTCCTCATCTCGGGTTGGAAACGCAGCAGAACGAGGAAATTCAAGCACCCTGGCGGTCACCTCCAGGATGACTGGTGTCTCCCGCGGGGACTGCAGGTCCGCAGTCTCAACCCATGTCCTTGAATCGCCCTGGGCATCCAGGGCAGACTCTCGTAACGCCTGATCTCGAAGTGGCGTCCCCTCGAACCGCAACTGCAATGACGGATAGCGGTCTATTCGCGGCTTGCGCGAACGGTAGTGGCTCACTTTTGCGCTCACTTGGCCTCGCCAGTCAGGTTCGCCAACGCCGGGCTCGGGCGCAAACTCAGTCGTCGCCTTCGACCCCTGTTCCGAAAAAGCTGCTGTATTATGCGGCTCCTCCGTCATACGGCTTTTGCTCGCGGGATCGCCAGCGATCTCCGCATGCTTCACCGTCGCCGGCTCCTGCGGCACATCCAGCACAAATCGCGGCCGCTCCACCGGCGCTTCCAGACTGGCGGAGAACTCCTGCTCGCTGGTGTCAGGCGCGTCGGGGTCGAAGTATTCTTCCGGATGAAGACCGGGCGGATCAAAATCGGGTGGATCGAGACCGGGCTGGGTGTCAGGTGAGTTCATCGAAACCAAAAGTGGCACGTTGCGTGAAGCAATCCATCGGGCAGGACACGCGCTGGTAATGAAAGCCGAGTCCCCGGCGCGCTTTTTGCCTCCGGCCAGGCGAACGTGCTACCTTCACGCCAAGTCCCGCATCTGGACTCCTGCGCTCCCGATGACATCCCGCATTCGATTGCTTATCACGGCGGCGGTGCTTTGTCATCTGCTACTCGCGCCCCGCTTAGTAACCAGCCAGTTGCTTCCGGCTCCGGCGCCACCGCAAAACCCTACGCCTGCCCCGGGCAAGCGGTCCCAGCCGGTCAGTATTAGCGCCGTGCATCAGGAAAAGGACAGAGACGTCTACAAGCTGGAGGGCGATGTAAAAATTGACTACGGCGTTTACACGATTTACGCCGACCAGATTACCTACGACTCCGATTCCGGCGCTGTCCATGCCGAGGGTCACCTCCTGCTCGAGGGAGGCCCCAACCATGAGCATATCCAGGCCGCCCGTGGCACCTACAACCTGAACAGTGAATTCGGCCACTTCGAGAACGTAACCGGAAGCATTGGCATCGAAACCAACAAGAACCGCACCGTCTTCACTACCTCTAACCCATTTTTCTTTACCGGCAAGATCGTAGAAAAAAAAGGGCCGGACCATTACGTGGTCACCGACGGCAGCGTGACCACCTGTGAACTGCCGCGCCCCAAGTGGCAGTTTTTCGCACACAAAGTTGTGGTCGAAGCCGGGGGCAATGCGACCATCTATCACAGCAACTTCCGTATTGAAGGCGTCCCCGTCCTCTATCTTCCCTTCGTTACACACCCGGTGCAAAAAGAACCGCGCCAGTCGGGATTCTTGATTCCTAACATTGGGCGCTCTTCTACTCGAGGCAACACGTTTGGGGAGTCGATCTTCTGGGCCATCAACCGCAGTATGGATTTGCTCGCCGGAACCGAATACTTTTCTCGCCGTGGCTGGGCACCGCAAGCTGACTTCCGTGCCCGGCCAACCGAAACCTCTTTTCTGGATCTGACTTATTTCAGCCTCTTCGATCGCGGCGTGAGGGGCATCGACCAGAGCGGTAAGACGGTCCTGGTCAATCAGGGCGGGACTGAGGCCCACCTTAACTCCGAAGGCGCCTTCGCCCACAACATCCGCGCCGTCGCCGACCTGGATTACCTGAGTTCCTATGTTTTCCGGCTGGCGTTCAGTGATGTCTTTACTCAAGCGGTGAATTCTGAAGTGAAATCGTCGGCTTTCCTTTCGAATACCACCGGGAGTCTATTTCTCAATGCCACCGCTCGCCGCTATCAGGATTTCCAAAGTACTATCCCCGGCGATGTGATCACCATTCTTCACGCCCCGGGAATCGAGGTCTCCAGCCTGGACCGTCCGCTTCTGCACTCGCCCCTGCATGGCACCATCGAAGCTTCGGCTGGAGGGCTATACCGCAGCGAACCCTCGTTTAGTACCGCTCCCTTGGTCGGACGCTTTGACCTCGACCCGGTGGTTTCTCTTCCGCTGCTATTCAAGAATTGGAGCTTTCGCCCCGAGCTCTCTCTCCGCGACACTATTTATACTCAGCAACTTGTGCCCTCGGGAGGCATTGCCCTCACCGACGTGGGGACCGCCATCTCAGACGTGATCAATCGCAAGTCACTTGGAGGCTCAGTCGAAATTCGCCCCCCGGCACTCGATCGCATCTTTGACCGCGAGGTTCTTGGCCGCAAGTGGAAACACGTCGTCGAACCGCGCGTCACCTATAACTACGTCACCGGAGTGGAAAACTTTGCTCACATCCTTCGCTTCGACGATCGTGACACTCTGAGCGACTCGAACGAAGTCGAGTACGCGGTGGTGAACCGCCTATACGCCAAACGGACTTCTTCCCAACCGGAAAACTGCGGCCCGGAAGGAATGCCCGCGTTGATGGTCGGAGTTGCTCCGCCCTCCGGCCGCCTCCCCTGGGAGCACAGCCAGCGCACTGTGGAGCAGCCGTGTCCCAAGCAACCAACCGTACGTGAGATTGTCACTTGGGAAATCGCCCAGAAATACTTTGTGGACCCTACCTTTGGAGGCGCACTGGTCCCGGGAAAACGCAACGTCTTCACCAGTACTGTGGATTTGACCGGAATCGCTTTTCTCACCGAAGCTCGCCGTCTCTCTCCGCTGATTTCCAGGCTACGCATCTCCACCGGCCCCCGCAACGATGTGGAATGGGATATGGATTACGATTTCCGCCACGGGCGTATCAACACCAGCACCGCCTTGTTCGATCAACACTTCGGCGCATTCACCGTGGGGGTGGGAAACGCTTTCCTGCATGTTCCGAGCGAGGTTTCAACCACTACCAACCCGCCACCACAAATTTTTAATCAGTTTCGCACGGTTCTGGGCTACGGCAGCAGCAACAAACGGGGTTTCAGCGCGGCAATGAACCTGGGCTTTGACGCACATCTGGACCAGGTGCAATATGGCTCCGGACAGTTGGCCTATAACTGGGACTGCTGCGGAGTAAACGTCGAATACCGCCGTTTTGCCTTGGCCTCGGTACGCAACGAGAATCAGTTCCGCTTTACCTTCGCGCTGGCCAACGTTGGCGCCTTCGGCAACCTTAGGCGAACCGAGCGCCTTTTCTAAGCGAAGATTGTGGGGCCACACCAAGATCGTGGAGTGCCGGGGTCCCCCACCGGGCAGCACGGGCGACACGCCCGTTCCTCCACTGTCCCCTGTTTCGGCTAAGATATCCAGATGGTCGTCTCCCCCGAACTGACCGCCAAACGCGCTGCGCTCGAAAAGACTCTGCAGTCGCTGGGACGCACCCTGGTTGCCTACTCCGGCGGCACCGATTCTGCATTTCTCGCCTGGGCTTCGCATCAGGTCCTTGGCAACAACATGCTCGCCGTCATTGCCGATTCTCCCAGCCTTGCCCGCTTCCAACTCGCCGACGCCATCGCTTTTGCCCACGAGCAAAGCATCCCGCTCGAAATCGTTCCTACCAGCGAACTAGACCGTCCCGAATACGTTCGCAACGATTCTGCGCGCTGCTTTCACTGCAAAGACGAACTTTTCACCGTCATGAAAGACTTCGGCGCAACCCGCAGCTTTGAGACCATCGCCTACGGGGTGAATCTGGATGACAAGAGCGATTTCCGGCCCGGACAAGCCGCGGCCTCCCAACACCGGGTTGCCGCCCCTTTTCTCGATGCCGGCCTGACGAAGGAAGACATACGCACCCTGGCCCAAGAAGCCGGTCTGCGTATCTGGAACAAGCCTGCCTCCGCCTGCCTGTCTTCCCGCATCGAATACGGTCGTCCGGTCACCACCGCGGCCCTGAGTGCGATTGAGCACGGCGAAGAGGCTCTTCGACAGCTCGGCTTCCGCCAGTTTCGGGTCCGCCATCACGGCGAAATCGCCCGCATTGAAATCGCTCAGGACGAACTACCGCGCGCCCTGACCCTGGAAATGAGCGCTACGCTCACCCGGATTTTCAAGTCCTTGGGCTTCAAGTTCGTGACTCTCGACCTCGAGGGTTTTCGCTCTGGCTCGATGAACACCCTGCTTCCCCCCGATCAAATTGTGATCAGCTCTAAGAGATAGCATTCAGCACTCAGCATTCAGCAACAACCTTCTCAGTCGACTCGGCAATATGCCGGACCACGATCTGGCTGAGTGCTGAAGGCTGACGGCTGAGTGCTCCCCGCAGCCAGTCCCTATGAGATAATCTGAAATATTCCCGATGATCAGGCGGCTTTTGGTGACCTCGTTTAGGCGCGTTTTTCTACTGTTTCTACTGGTTTGTCTCGGTTGCTCGGCGCAACTCGCTCCCACCGAGCTGACCCAGCGCATCGAGCGCCAGCTCCGTGCTTCGTATAGCGTGCCTCCCACTGTTAAGGTGATCATTTCATCCCTTCACCCCAGCGAGTTCGCTAACTATGACGCCGTGACTGTCACTTTCGATGGCGACGGAAAAAAACAGAATTTTGACTTCCTGATCTCCAAAGACCAGAAGACACTGGTGCGTCTGACCAAGATGGATCTCAGCAAAGACCCCTATGCCGAGGCCATGAAGAAAATCGACGTAAAAGGGCGTCCGGTGCGCGGGAACGCGAATGCCAAAGTCGTCGTGGTCAATTATGACGATTTTCAGTGCCCCTACTGCTCGCAGGTACACGGAATCCTGTTTCCCGAATTACTGAAAGAGTATGGCGATCGAGTCGCGTTTATTTACAAGGATTTCCCGCTGTCTGAAATCCATCCCTGGGCCATCCATGCCGCGGTGGATGCGAATTGCCTTGCGGCACAGAACAGCGATGCCTACTGGGAGTTCGCCGATTACACCCACGCCAACCGACAAACCGTGAATGCGGAGAAGGGATTGGACAATCAATTCGCCGCGCTCGATCGTGCCGCGCTCTCTGAAGCCGGTAAGTTTCATCTGGACGCAACCAAGCTGCAATCTTGCGTCAAAGACCAGAAGGATGATGCGGTAAGGGCTTCTGTCAAAGAAGGAGAGTCCCTGGGAGTAAGCGGTACTCCAACCATGTTCGTAAACGGTGAGATGTTGGATGGAGCGCGCCCGGTCGCAGAATTCCGCACCTTGTTCGATAGGGCACTGCAGCAAGCTGGCGTGCCGAGCCCTACCCACGCCGCCCCGGCGGCCAGCGCTATTCCTCAGCCAGCTGGCTCTGCGGCCCAGCAACCCGCTGCTGTCCCGCGCTGACTGTCTCTTGAAAAGGAGGGGGATTTTGCAACTCAATCCGGGCTTGTGGCAGGCTTTTATCGTCCCACTCGCTTTGTCAGTGGGCCTCTCTACAGCCTGCAACCGGAAGCCCTCGGGTAATGACATCGCCGCCGCCGTCGATGGGCAAAAGATTTACCGTGCCGACCTCGAGAAGTATTTCGACAGGCAGATCGCCGGCTCAAACCAGCCGCTCAGCGACGAGCAAGCCACCAGCATGCGCCTCAGCATCTTGCGCGAACTCATTGAGAACGAAATCCTAATGCACCGTGCCGAGAAGCTGGGCCTGCTCGCCACCGACGAAGAGGTTGACCGAAAACTCACCGAGATCAAGTCGCCCTATACCGCTGAAGTGTTCGCACAACGATTGCAGGAGAGAAAAACCTCAGTGGAGGACTTCAAGCGTGACATCCGCCGCGCTCTTACCGCTGACAAGGTCCTGCATAAGGAAGTCACGTCCAAAATCAACGTCACACAGGAAGACATTGTCGCCTATTACAACCAGCATCGGTCGGAGTTCAACCTCATCGAGTCCCGCTATCATCTCGCTCACATCATAGTGACCACTTCCCCCGCACCACAAGGACAGGAAAGCGGGAACAAGGCCCACAACGAAGCCGAAGCCCGCAAGAAGATTCAGGCAGCGCTGAGCGCTCTGGAAACCGGAGATGACTTTGCGTCGCTGGCCATGACCTTCTCCGAGGACACCTCAACCGCGGCCAACGGTGGAGACATCGGAATTGTCCCCGAATCCGCTTTGAAGCAAACCGACCCCCTCACTCGCGAGAGTGTCTTGAAACTGAAGCCCGGCCACTACACGCCAATCATCCCTCTCGCCAATCCTAACAAGCAGATTGCTGCGTTCCAGATTGTAAAACTTATCGCTTTGGAGCCTGCGGGACAGCGACAGATCTCCGACCCACGCGTAGAGCAGGAAATTCGCAGCCAGTTGCAGGACCACCGCGAACAACTTCTGAAGGCCGCCTATTACGAAGTCATGCGCGATCAGGCCAAAGTCGAGAATTACTACGCGCAACAGGTGCTGGAGACGACCGGCGTAACCCACTAAGTTCCCCGCTTCCACCAGCCCCAACCTCACTCTACGATTGCCAGCACATCGCCGGCGTTCACCTTCATGCCTTCGTGCGCGAGCATCTTCTTCAGCACGCCTGCCCGGGGCGAGCGGATTTCGTTCTGCATCTTCATCGCCTCGACCACCACAATTCCCTGTCCTGCAGTAAGAGTGTCGTCCTCCTCCGCCAGCACCCGCACCACTTTGCCGGGCATCGAAGCAACCAGTCTTTGAGGACCTGCTTCGCCCTGAAGCGCGCGCCTTCTGCCTCGCCAGGACCGGGGGTCTGCGACAGATACCTCATACCGCGTTCCCCGAATAAGAACCGCGATACCCCCGCCCGTGTAGGGCAGGCGCCCTCGCACGCCACTTTCATGCTTGACCTCAAACGACTTTCCGCCGATCAACACGGAAATCGTGTCAGCACTGATCTGCACCGCCTGAACCAACATTTCCCGCCCATCCAGCCGACACTGCCACTTCTCATCCTTTTTTTGAAGTTCGAGGCAATAGACTCTGCCGCTGAGAACGATGTCATAAAGCATGACTTATCTCAGTCCCTCGTCGCGTCCGGCCTTTTTCCAGTTTGAAGAAATACTGACCCCGGGCTCGATTCCTTGAGGCGGCTCCGCGTCCAGGGTAAAAATGATCCCCGCCGCAATAACAGCGATTTCCGAATCGTTGCCGGTCAAGTCCGACACCCGCAATCTCCCGATCAATCCCGTGTCCGTGTTGCCAGCAAGAAATTCCGGATTGGAAAGAATCTGCTTGAACAGTGTCAGGTTTGTCTTCACCCCGCCGACCACGTACTCCTCGAGCGCACGCTTCAATCGCCCAATTGCCTGTTCGCGGCTTTCCCCGTATCCAATCAGCTTCGCCAGCAGCGGATCATATTCCAGCGGCACATTCCATCCCTGGTAGATTCCGCTATCCACCCGGATTCCCGGCCCCGAAGGCTCACTCAACACCGTGATTTCTCCCGGGCTGGGGAAATAATCGTTCGCCGGATCTTCGGCATAGACGCGGCACTCAATTGCGTGCCCACGAAGTTCTACGTCCCGCTGGGTGAACGGAAGCTTTTCCCCCGCCGCAATTCGAATTTGTAATTGCACAAGGTCCAGGCCGCTAACCAGTTCGGTCACTGGATGCTCCACTTGCAACCGTGTATTCATTTCCAGAAAATAAAAGTTCCCTTCGCCGTCGGTTAGGAACTCGATGGTGCCGGCATTCGCGTAGCCCGCCGCTTTGGCCACCCGGACCGCAACGTCTCCCATCTTCTTGCGCATCTCCGGAGTCACAACCGGCGACGGAGATTCCTCAAGCACCTTCTGATGACGGCGCTGCACGGAGCACTCTCGCTCTCCGAGGTAAACGCAGTTCCCATGCTCGTCCGCCAGTATCTGCATTTCGATGTGCCGTGGATTGACGATTGCCTTTTCCAGGTAAACT
>WNFJ01288338.1_pt1 | contig 21632 bp, 16 predicted proteins | sample 5400461 | NCBI WGS metagenome assembly WNFJ01 (sample SAMN13153349, study PRJNA577476) | soil metagenome | isolation source: 115 cm saprolite on Douglas fir-dominated hillslope | place: USA:California | collected 2013-09-17
GAGCGCTCAGCTCCGCACCTCGTTCCTGCTGGATACGGGCGACAAACCGAGCCAGGATGGCCGCTTCTATTGCGGTGTTTTCGGTGGCGGCGGCCAAACCGCCAATAGCGCCGAGTTTGACATTCCCGGTCTGCCCGCAGGGAGATATGCCATCGTGATTCAGGACTTCATCGGTAACAAAGGACCTTATGCCCTTACTACCATCTTCCAAGAACTTGGGGGATGGAAGCTGGCCGGTTTCTACGTGCGTCCGGAATCGGCGCTGGGGCATGACGGGATCTGGTTTCTGGATCGAGCCCGCGACTATAAGGCCAAAGGACAAAACCATAATGCATGGTTCTACTACGTGACGTCCTGGGATTTGCTGGCGCCGGTTACGTTCATGGACTCCGGGTTGCTCTCGAAAATCTCACAGGAGTCCGGCGCGATTCAGCCCAAAGACGTTCCCTCCGGTACGCCCGTGACCTACAGCGCGAACGGCAAGAGCTATAGCATCACGGAAATGACGGTGCAGCACTTGGACACTCTCGACCTTTCGGTCAAATACTCTGTCCCCACCACCAGCGACTTCGTCAAAACGCAAACCGACGCGCGTGAGCTAGCCAACTCACTGGCGGCTCAATATCCTGAATTGAAAGACGCCTTCAACAAAATCTGGGTGCATGCGATTGATGCCCACGGCGGCGATGTGCCGGGATTGCTCAATCTGAAGAAGTAGCCGTCAGCAGTCAGCAGTCAGCTAGCGCTGATTGCCGATTGATGGGAATTCCGCTGGCCATTACGAATTGCATGACCAAAGAAAAAGCTACACGCCTGGCCGAAGTCAAGCACCAAATTTCCCTCATCGTGGCGCCTCGTGGTTACAAGTTTCCTTGGGCTCGCTTCCTTCGATAAAGGCTGCTTCATACGAGTCGGGGCATTCAGTGGTGGAAACGAGGTTACTGAGTTTATCCAGCTTCACCGTCACTATTCCCGGCGGAGGCGTGAAGGGCTTTGGGTCTTGATATCCGGGCAAGGTTGCGGCCTTCTTCATGAACATGCCCCAGATCGGAGCAGCGGAATGTGCTCCTTCGAGCTTAAGGTCGCTGTAGTCGTCGAAGCCGACCCACACAATGCAAAGCAGGTCGCGGGTGTAGCCGGCAAACCAGCCGTCGTGCGATGTACCGGTCTTCCCCGCAGCCGGAGCGGTGAAGCCCAACCGGCGGACGCCGGCGCCCGTGCCATCGTTGTTCACGGCGGCTTCCATCATGTTCGTGACCAGGTAGGCCACGCGAGGATCGAGGACGGATTTGTTCTCGGCGGCAAAGTTCTGTAGGACGTTGCCTTGGGCATCTCGAATTGAAGTGATCATCGCTGGGCTTACGAGCGTGCCCCCATTCGCAAACGCCGTGTAGGCCCGGGCCATTTCCATCGGAGTCGCGTCGTATGCGCCCAACGCTATTGCCGGAGTCGGCTTGACCGAATCGATTCCAACGCTCCTGGCTAGCTCGGCAACCCGATCATAACCAACCATCTCCGCCAGTTTGACGGTGGCATTGTTCAGAGAATGCGCCAACGCAAATTGCGCAGTCACCTGCCCGTGATACACGTCGTGGAAATTCTTTGGTGTATACACCTTGTTCCCGAATGGAAAGGCAGATTCCGAGTCGTCGATAAGTGTGGATTGGGTATAAATCGGCGGCGCTCCGCCGAGTGCCGAATTCAGGGCTGCGGCGTAGACCAGCGGCTTGAAAATCGAACCGGTGGGGCGGGCGGCAAGCGCATGATTCAGCTGGCTGAGGCCATAATTCCTACCGCCGGAAAGCGCCAAGACCCGTCCGGTGTGCGGATCCATGGCAATAATGGCCACCTGCGCTTGAGGTCCGGGCAGCACCCGAATCTCTGTCCGGGCGTTCTTACCCTCTCCGATCTTTACCTTCCGCGTTCGCTGTCTGCGGATCAACTCGTCAATTTGCTTAGTGCCAACTTGCACCGCCTCCGCGGCGGCCCGTTGCAGAGCCGGCTCTAAGCTTGTGTAGATGCGCATGCCGTTCCGGTTCAACTGTTCTTCGTCGTAATCCGAGAGAAGTGCTTCGCGCACCATGTCCACGAAATAAGGAGCGTCGCCGGAATCAGTAGCGGGCGCGGCGAGCTTGAGCGGGGCAGCCTTGGCTCGGTCAGCTTCCCCACGCGAAATGGCGCCGGTTTTAGTCATAGCATCGAGAACGAGATTGCGACGCTTCAATGCCCGGTCAGGGTGACGAAACGGATTCAGGGAGCTGGGAAGCTGGACAATCCCTGCTAACAGAGCAGACTCCGGCAGTTCCAGGTTCTTGATGTCCTTGCCGAAATAAGACTGGGTGGCCTCTCCCATTCCCGCGATCTCGAATGACCCGCGTTGGCCCATCGGTGTCCAATTGACGTAGTCTTCAAAAATTTGTCTCTTGGATAAGCGCCGTTCAAGCTGTAAAGCAATCAGGATTTGTGCAATCTTGCGCTGTGGGGTCTTCTCCGCGGTGAGAAAGAATCCCTTGGCGAGCTGCATGGTCAAAGTTGAGGCTCCGCCACCGTGCAGGTTTTGGCCGGTGCCGAGATCCGTCAGCGCTGCCTTAGCCAGCCGGAGATAATTGACCCCGCTGTGATCGAAGAAGCGACGGTCTTCTATCGCCAGGATGGCCTCGCGCAGGCTTCTGGGCACATCGTCGTAGGTAACCAGCCGGCGCTTCGAGCGCTGCGCTTGTTCATACAGTCCGGTGACAAGCTGCGGCTCCAGTTCATAGCGATCGAGATCGCCCTTGACCGGCTCGGCAAGGCTGATAATCTTTTCAATCTGACCTTCGGAGAATGAAACCCTTACCCGCCCTGGTGTGTGATAAGACTCCGCTCCTGGCATGATCTCAAGCGAACTTGTATGCAGACGATAGGTCCCCATAGGTGACTCGGTGTGATCTCCGGCTGAGGTATATGAGGCTTGGCGCAAGGCTGCGGCGATTTCCTTGGGCCCGATTCTCTCGCCAACCCTGATCACTTGGGGAGCGGCGTAGATTCTGGCTGTGTTCGGAAACATGGGATCGCGAAGGCGTGCAACCACGATGTTGCCGTAGCGCACGTATGCGTACGCCAAGGCTGCCGAGCCCAGCATCGACAGGACAACCAAGCCTACGGTCAGGCCCTTTACCCAAGGCTTGGAGAGAGTCTTGGGAATTCTGATTCTACCGGGAATTCTGATTCTGATTTGCACTCTCGACAGAAAGGCAATTGTCGAACCAACGTCCAAGGGAATGACATGCAGAGCTTTGTAAAAAGAGTTCCTGTCAGGGCATGTGTCAGGAGGTAGACACACGTGTCAATCCAAACACAATCTCGCCGCACAAAGCACCGGCCAAACTCCAGTATCCCTAATTCACATGCACCTCCGCCATCCACCTGGCAAACTCATTGCCAAAGTCCAGATTTCTTCCGCCGCTGTTACTTTGTCGGAACCATTGGCAAGATGTGACGCGAGGGAATCGAAGACTATCTATGCGTTGTCGTTTGCGATGTGCTCTTCTACTCTTGCTATCACCGCAACACTCATGGAAACGGCGCTCAATTTGGTGGGAACGTTCGCAGGCTCCCGTTGTTCACGGCAACGCCGCTTTTGACCGCGTGAATGACTGATACCTCTCACTTTCCGTGACCTGAGAATTCACCAAAGAGTTCCACTCCACCTAGAACCCGCCATTGCGGTGCACCGAAGTTTTGGACAAGGCCATGGCCGAGAGCCATCTTGATCCGCAAATTTCGGCCATGACCAATGCGTTCGAAACGCGTCGTTAGCAGTCCTTCTACCCCCGTCTGTTGCGGAGTGAAAAAAGAGACAAAGGCTGTTTCACCAAAGACCTCCGGCCCCACAATGGCGGTCCAGTCCCTGGCAACCGTGAATCTGCGACCTGCACTGCCACCAAAGAGGAACTCGCTGCCGTTGGGGCTGCCGGGCGCGGGCGAATCATTGAGCGGGCGGATGTGGACACCGAGCTGGACCGCATACGAGAAAGCTCTGGAGTCGCCCGCGGCGAGGAAGCGAAGCATCCCACGATAGCGGCCGTCGCTCACGTAGTCAGCACGATCACCGATCGGGAAGATGAGCTGGGCCCCCGCGCCTAAGCGAAGCAGCCCTCCTGGTTTTCCCCAGAGGCGCATGTCGAAACCGATGCGAGGATCGGAGACGGCATCGGGGTTCGTTCCGACACTCACAGCGGGCGCGTTGAGTTGAAACGGTCCGAGCATTCCGCTGTGTCCGCTGACCAGGAACGGGATGGGAAAGTTCAGGTAAACGCGATAGCGCTCGTAAGTAGCCGCAATGCCTGCATCCGCAAACGCTTCATCGGATACGAGTGTGAGTCGCGTTTTGCCGTCGGGGCTCGTGACTTCGAGCGGCTTTCTGGCGTAACCGCTCGTAAGCTCAACCGCGCCGCCGAGACCTCCGCTTATGTTGAGGTCGTCCATGACGAACCAGCCTCCGCCCGGCGCCGAGGGATAGAAACGCTCAACCGCAAATCCGCGCACGCTCGGCTGCTGCTGCGCGCTTGCAAGCGAAGCCAAAACGCACAAAGCCGTGAGCCTAAGTGCCAATCCGAGGACGGCGGAGCCGCGGCTGCGACGGGTTTCAAAACTCGCCATGGATCCTCACACCGAATATATTGACGGGACCGCGGTCCGCGTTGAACGCAGGATTTACAACGCGCTGATAGTCAGCGGTTAACCACAATGACGACTTCGGGAGATAAACACTGTAGAAGACATCGAGGGAGTTTTCCCTGGCCGGATGAATAGTCCCATCCCCGACAAAACCGTCGACGCCGCCAAGGCGCAGGTACTGCGCGTGCGCGTGCGAAATCCAACCGAAGTTGACACCGACACCAGCGACGTCCCTGGCACGTGACCACAACGAGCCTTTGGCCAGCGTCCCAAAGGAGGCGGAACGATCCGCCGACGTGTAGGCATCTACTTCGGTTTTACCGTCGGAGTACATTGCTCGGGAGAATACGCCAATGTCCTGGGCAACGTACTGCTCGCCGAACACGCCAATCCCCACCTTTACGTTCGGCTTTCGTACCCAGCAGAGGTCTGGCGCGCTGGCGTTTAGGGAGCCGTAATTGAAGCTGGTGCAGGTGGTTGCGTTTTTCTGTGGGTCTGCCGCGAAGGTCGCCACCGCATCGCTAAAGCGGCCGATGTTCTCGTGATTTCGATACGCAAGGAGGCGAAGAGTGCCATCCTGTCCATGAATCTGGTGGTCGTGCTCTATCTCCATTTGGTCTCCGTAATACTTGAAGAGCCTGAAATCGACGGGCAGTTGATTGGGGTCTTTTGGGGGAGTAATGCGGCCGAAGCGCACTGCCCAGTCATCCCAATAGAATTCAGCGACGCCGCCATACGAGTACCCGCGCGCGTCTGAGGCGAAATCATAGGCAGCGTAGGTCAGGAATCCGAGGCTTAAGAAACCCTGGCGCGGGTCGATGTCAAAGGCGTTCTTGTCGAAGAAATCGAGGATGCTGAAGTTGCCGGCGACAAAGACAAGTCTCCTGCCGTCATAGGTCGTGCCGAGTTGCAATGGGCTCGATTCCTTCGCCACAGGCTGCCCGCCGAGTCCCAATGTCTGCCGGATGTACACTCGCGAATGGTAGACCTGGGGTGTCTCGCCGCCCCCTTTTTGCAGCTCGAAATTCTGGATAGCTCCTCCCAACCCCCTAAGCTGAGACAACGGACGTTCCGAAATGAGTTCGGGAGCGAAATAGGCCTCGGCGCCTCTCCAGAGTCGGACGCCCAGGTAAAGGGTCGCAGTTCCCGTAAAGCTCCGCTCAGCTTCGGGAAGGAGTGAATTGATGCTGCCATTCAAGTTGGTATAAAGCGCCGGGAAGCTGAGCTTCCAGCTGGAGATGTATGTGAACTGTCCGTAGGCATTCCAGCTCTCGTTCTCGATATCGTGCTCGCCGTGCTCCGCCAGTACCTTCATCAAGCTGGGTTGCTCTTCGGGACGAGGTGCGGGGGAGCCGCTTTGGGCGTTCGCGACCCAGGAAACGAGCGCAGAACCGATCATTAGCAGTGCTCCTCGCCGAACGATTCGGCCGAGGCAAGTCGGACGAAACGCCCTGCCATTTTCGGCAGACCTTTCCATGCCCGCAACATTGAAGCGCAGAAGAGAGTTTTCGAATAAGCGTCGCATTACATTTCTTTTTCAGATTCGTCTCGCGTGATGACTGTTGCCGGATCCCTGGAGTTTACATACCGTGTGAAGGCACGGTTAATTTTCTTATTTGCTTTTACTATACTGTGTATAGTACGTCAAGGAGTTTGTAGCGCTGATACGAGGCGTTCTGCAATGAGTCTCACGATCGTCATCAGCGTGCCCGAATTGCTCATGTGCGATCCTTCATTTCCCAGCATTGCGGCTACTCAGGTTCGGCAAACGGCGAATGCGCCCTCCGGTCAGTTTGAAGATCTGTTTGAAGATGTTGTTCGTTTCCCTTGTGTTTTACTATACTGTGTACAGTATGTTAGGAGGTGGATAGGTGGCACACACGGTCGAAGAGAAGAAGGAACTTCTCGTCAGGGTGAATCGAATTCAGGGCCAGCTACAAGGTATTAAAGAATCGATTGAAGGAGAGAAGGAGTGCGCGGACGTACTGCAGCAGATTGCGGCCTGCAGGGGCGCCATGGGCAGCCTGCTGTCTCAAATCATCGAAGGCGAGATCAAGTTTCATGTCCTTACCAAGAACACCAAGGCAAATTCGCGCGAGATGAAAGCTGCACAAAACCTGGTCCAGTTACTCCACCGTTACATCAAGTAGGGCTCACATCTGAATTCCCGACTCTAAGCTTGCCGAAGGGGAGGGATCCCTTTCTTCAGTTTGCGCATGGGCCGCACGAATCAGGCAACAGAACAGCAGTACGACGAAAAGTATTTCGACGGTGTGAGCAGAACGGAACAGTCAGCTCCTTTTTCTCGATCGACTCAGTCCGTAAGTTCAACAATCTGTCCCAACTCATGGTCGAAAGTCTCGACACAAGCAGGGCACGTATAGCTGCGAGGCGGTGTCATTGCGCCGCCATGCGGCTGCGCGCGTCCTTCACCAACTTCGTGAACCTGCGTGCCAACTCAAGGATGCGTTCTGCTTGCCTCCGTTGCACCGCTTCTTTAGGGATCAGCTCTCCGCCAATGCCGAGGGCGGCAGCCCCCGCCAGAACGAAATTCAAAGCGGTTTGTTGATTTACGCCTCCCGAGGCAATTAACGGTACGTGCGGTAATGGTGCCCTCAATGCTCGGATATAGCTGTCACCGCCTACCTGCGCACATGGGAAGACCTTGACTAAGTCAGCTCCTGCCTTCGATGCGGTGATGACTTCCGTTGGTGTCAACGCGCCGGGGAAAACGGCCACTTCGTTTTTGGCTGCGAACTCTACCACTTCCAGAACGAGTCCGGGGCTTGTTAAGAATTTTGCCCCAGCATCCAAACAGCGTTGCGCCGTTTCTATGTCCAAGACAGTTCCTGCGCCTACGATCATTTCCGGAAAGCTGCTTGTTAGACCGGTAATCACTTTCATTGCTTCGGGCACAGTCACAGTGATTTCGGCGACGGGAATGCCGCCACGGCTAACGGTCTCCGCGGCAAAGCGTGCGTCTGCTGCAGAAGATGTCCGAACGGCCGGAATAATGCCGATCTCCTCGATACGAGCGCGAACTTCTTGCTTTTTCACCGATCCGCCTCCTTCGTGGACCATAACCGACTTACTTAACTCGATTCGCGACGGGCGAACGGAGATACTGCTACGCGCTCTCCTCAAAGCCCGGCTCCGGTTCGGGGAGCCGGTCGCCATCTCTTGCGAACCACACATACAAGGTCGGCAGCAAAAAGATGCTCAGCAGCAACGCCCCAACCAGTCCTCCGACTATGACGATGGCAAAGGGCCGCTGCGAGTCCGACCCGATGCCGTGCGAGAGTGCCGCAGGCAGCAAGCCGAACGTCGCCACCAGCATGGTCATGATGATGGGGCGAAGGCGAAGGACGGCCCCGTCAATGGCGGCGTTTTCAATGGTGTGTCCCCGCGCGCGTAGCTGATTGATGTATTCCAGCATGATGACGCCCGTTTGCACGGAGACGCCGAAAAGGGCCAGGAAGCCGACACCTGAGGAAACGCTGAAGTGTGTTCCAGTGAACAAAAGTGCAAGCAGTCCGCCGATCGGAGCCATGGCCACGTTGCCGAGAATGAGCAGGGCCCATTTGAGCGAACGAAACATGGTGTAGAGAATGCCGAAAATCACCAGGATGGTGAGCGGTACGATGACGAGCAGCCGGGCTTCGGCCCGCTTTTGGCTTTCGTACTCGCCGGCCCAATCGATGTGGTATCCACGCGGCAATTGGACTTGTGTGTTTACCTTTTGAATCGCTTCCTCAACGGCGCCGCCCAAGTCTCGACCGCGCACACTGTACTTGATGGCTACATATCGCTGGTTTTCCTCGCGGTAAATCTCGGAGCCGCCGTCGCGCGATTCGATCGTGCACAGCTGCGCCAGCGAGACTCGTTCACCCGACGGAGACAATAAGCGAATGTTGGCGATGGCTTCCTTGGTTATACGGAATTGGGGGAGATAACGCACCACCAAGTCGTACCGCTGCTCGCCTTGCAGGACCTGAGTTAGAGCGGTTCCTCCAACCGCGGTGTGGATGGCATCTTGAACATCGGCAACGTTGATTTGATGACGAGCGGCTGCCGCCCGGTCCACGTGGAACTCGATGTTCGGCTGGCCCAGCACGCGAAAGACACCAAGGTCTTCCACCCCTTTAACTTGACGCATGGTACCGACGATCCGCTCGGCTATGCCCTCAAGAAGTTTGAGATCATCACCGTAGATCTTCACGGCAAGCTCACCTTTTACTCCGCTAACTGCTTCCTCCATGTTGTCGGCGATGGGCTGCGAAAAGTTCCAGATCACGCCGGGAATTTTGTCGAGTTCGCGCTGCATGGCGCCGATCACTCTTTCTTTATCCTGGTGGAACACCGGCCGCCACTCTTCCTTGGGCTTCAGGCCGACGTAGTACTCGGTATTGGAAAAACCCGTGGTATCCGTCCCGTTATCCGGACGCCCCACTTGACTCGTGCATTCTGTCGCCTCTGGAAACGAGCAAAGCAGGACGCGAGCCTGGTTCGCGAGCCGGATGCCTTCACTAGGTCCGGTGCTGGGAGCGAGCGTGCCGCGGACCCAGAGCGAGCCCTCGTCCAAATGAGGCAGGAACTCGGAGCCAATGACTCCGCCCAGGGTCAAATAGATAGCGGCGAGCAAACACAAACCCGCCAGCCCCACCGTGACAGACCGATGTTCGATCGCCCATCTCACCGAGTAGCGATAGCGAGCTTTCAAGAATTCCATTACCGGGTTGCGCCATTCCTTCACGCCCTTGCTGAATAAGACACTGGACAGAACCGGCGCGACCAGCATGGAAAACAGGAGAGCGCCCAGGAGGGCAAAGGCCACCGTCCAGGCCATGGGATGGAACAAGCGGCCCTCGACACGTTGCAGGGTGAAAATTGGCAGGTACGCGGTGATAATGATTGCTCTCGCGTAGAAGACGGGACGCTGTACCTCATGGGCCGCACCGCGGATACGCTCCATCGGTGTCTTGTGGTTGGTGTCGCCGTGGCCCATGTGGCGGAGGATGTTCTCCACCATGACGACCGTGCCGTCCACAACCATCCCGAAATCGAGCGCGCCCAGAGACAGCAGGTTTGCGGGAATGCCTTTCAGCTTCAGACACGTGGCGGCGAACAAGAGCGAAAACGGGATGGTGAGGGCGACGATCAAGGCTCCGCGCACATTCCCGAGAAACAAAAACAGAACAACCACCACCAGAATGATGCCTTCGGTAAGGTTGTGCAGCACCGTATGCGTCGTGTAGTGGACCAAATCACTGCGGTCAATGAAAGGAAGTACCTTTACGCCCGGAGGCAAAATGCGCTCATTCAGCTCTTTGACCTTGGCGTGGATTCCAGCGAGCGCTTCGTCTGCATTTGCGCCTTTGCGCAAGAGCACGATGCCCGAGACCACGTCGTCGTTATCGACGATCTTTCCATCTTCGCGATGAATGGCGCGCGCGAACTGGCCAAGCCGGATCTTCGGCCCCTGTTCGACGACGGCAATATCCTTGACGCGCAGTGGCGTGCCCGTCTTGGTGGTAATGACGGTGTTTTCGATATCGTTTACGTTCTTGACCAGGCCCACAGACCGAATATTGATTTGCTGCAGACCGGCTTCGATGAAGCTGCCGCCCGCATTGGCATTGTTGTTGGTGAGCTGCTGCTCGACCTGGGCCAGGCTGAGCCCGTAGGAGATCAGTTTGTTGGGATCAACTCGGACTTGATATTCGCGAGTCGGACCACCGAAGCTGGCCACATCGACCACGTTGGGGACGGCCTTGAAGCTTTTCTCGATCACCCAATCCTCGATCGACTTCAATTCCATGGCGTCGATGTTGGGATTCGTGCTTTTCAGGGTGAAGAAGTAAATCTGGCCGACGGGACTCCAGTCCGTACCCATCTGGGGCACGACGCCCGCCGGCAATGTCACTTGCGAGAGCCGCTCCAGAACCCTCTCCCGGTTCCAGGCGTTCTCCTCTTCATCGTCGAATATCAGCTTCACGTCGGAAAGGCCGAAGAGTGAAAACGAGCGCAGATGAACCACGTGAGGGATGCCATTCATCACGACTTCCAATGGAATCGTGACCTGCTGTTCGATTTGCTCCGCGGAGATCCCTGGCCATTGGGTGATGATGTCGACGTAGTTGTTGGCCACGTCAGGATAGGCTTCCACGGGAAGCTGATGGAACGAAATCGCGCCCCAGAACAACAGCAGAAGCGCCGCTCCGACGACAAGAAAGCGGTTCTCCAGCGCGAAATCGACGAGTTTGCGAATCATCTACTGTTCTACCGTGTTCTGGAACACAAGCGCGTTGCCAACGACTTGTTGGCCTGGCTGCAGGCCGGAAAGAATCTCTTGCATGTTGCTGGCCAAGGTTTGACCAACGATGACCTCGGCTCGGCGGAACTTCTTGTCACCCGTTGGAACGTAGACCCAGTTGCGATCGTGTAAATGCAAAATGGCGGTGGCTGGAACCAGCGTATGCGTTTCCTTTTTCTGCCCGTGAAAGGTGGCGGTAACGAACATGCCCACACGCATCAGTCCCGGATTACGTAGCTCGATGCGTACTTTGGCTGTCCGCAGCGTTGGATCGAGGACAGGACCCACGTTGCTGATGCGGCCGGTAAATACCTTGTCGGGATATGCGTTCAGGCGGATCTCCGCGGATTCGCCAAGGTGCACGTTGGCGAGATCGTTTTCATATACGTCGCACACAACCCATATATGGCTCAGGTCGGAGATCGTGAACGGATTGGGTGAGCCTAAGCCCGCCACACCCGCGGCGTTGGTGACCTGCTGATCGGTGATTACCCCCGAAACCGGAGCGCGAATATCCACAATTGCGGCCGGATGATCCATGCTGCCCCCAAGGACGCGAAGCCGCTCTGTCGTGTTCTCCACGTCGACCTTGGCTTTGGCCGCCGCATCCTGCGCAACTTGCAGATCATTCAAAGAAATGGCTCCCTTGCCATACAGCAGTTGCGCCCGTTCCAGTTGTGTGCGCGCAAGCTGTTCGTCGGCGACGGCCTTGCGATAGTCCGAAAATGCTCCGGACATGTCCGCGCTTTGCACGCGCAGCAGGACTTGGCCCTTTTTCACGACGTCGCCGAGCCGTGCATGGATTTCTACCACGCGGCCGGTGGCAATTGAAATCACCGGCACGCTGCGGGAGATGTCTGGACTGACGGTGCCCGTTGCGTTCAACAGTGACCTGGTCTCATGCGCTACGGCAGTGGCCAGGGGAAACTGCTCGGGATGATCCACCTGCACAACATTCAGGTCCTGCTCATGCTCGACCGTTACTGGAGGCGGGGCCTCCGCTTTGGGATCGCCTCCCTTCTCTCCACAGCCGGCCAGCCACAACCACGAAAGAAAAAGGAGGGCTAACAATTTAATGTTAATGCTCGAACTTCTCATGGGATAACCTCACGCCCTACGGCCAGATTCAACTGGTTCGCTGCGTTCAGATAGGAAGCAACCAGGTTCAAGTAGCTGACTTGCACGGCACGGTAATCGGCTTGGGCGCTTAGAAAATCGAGGAGCGATGCCGCACCATGTCCGTACGAAAACGCAATCGTCTCGCGCACTCGCGAGGCCTGCGCTAGATAACGGTCCTTGTAGGGCTGGAGGCGGACCACCGTACTCTTAATCGTGGCGTAGGCGGAGTCTACGTCGCTGAACACTTGCGCCCGCGTGGCCTCCGCCAGCTTCTGGTTGCGGTCGATGTCCAGCTGCGTGCGCCGCTTTTCCCCCTGGTTGCGGTCGAAGATGCGGAGAGGGACACTGACGCTGGCGCCAAGCGTTTGGTGAGCAAACGGATTGTTGAACGAGGGGTTATACGTGTACCAAGTGCCGAAGGTCGGATCCGTTGAGCCGTTGGCGATGGCGAGCACGTGATCGGTCTTGGCCTTATCGGCCGCCTGCAGTGCCGCCCTCAAGTCGGGCCGCGTATCCAGTGCCATCTGCCGGATGTCGTCTAGCGGAGCAATCTGCGCTGAGAAGTCGAAGGGGCCTGCCACGTCGAATTGTTCGACCGGCGTTCGGTCGTTCAAGAGCGTTAGAAGCTGGATTTTTGCCGTCCGCAGGTTTACTTCCGCGGTCTGCAAGTCGGATTCATATGTGACCCTCTGAAGCTCCAGGCGGTCGATGTCCACCTGAGCAATCGCGCCGGCTTTGTAGCGCTCGCGGTTCAAGTCCAGGACATGGTCGTAGTAGGAGAGATTTTCTTTAGCAAGTTGGAAAATCGCCTTTTGCTGGAGGGTCTGCACGAAAGCCGTTCGCAGCGTAAAAACGAGGGTCCTCTCCAGGTCAGCCTGGCTGGAGACGGCGATTCCGGTGGTTTTCTGAGCACTCTCCAGCCGCAGTTCCCGCTTGTGCTGCCGTTCGTGCAGATAGCTAAAGAGGGGTGAATACTGAGTGCCGGCGAGCGGCCGCCAGACGCCTTCGAAGGGAGCTACTTGAGTCCCGTCCGTCGAGAGAGTGAGGTTCGGGTTGGGGCGCAAATACGCGGTGATCTCCTGTGCCTTTGATTCGTCGATACCAATTTGTCCGGCCCGCAGCGTCGGGTTTGCGGCCTCGAATTTGTCCCGAACTTCCTGCCAAGTCAGCGCTTTTTGGGCAAAGCAGCTTTCTGCCAACAGCACGGCCAGAAACGACCCTAAACTCAGACGTACTAACAAAGCCCGCATGTTCCTTTTCCTTTAACTCGTCCGCTCTGGGTACGGAGGTTCCACGTACCTCCTAATACATTTGGGACACCGACTACTGACGGCTGGATGCCGGCGTTTTTGCGCGTCTTTTGGTTCGGGCTTCTTTGTGCCCAGGCGCGAGCCTATTCATTCTTGGTTGTGCGTCTACTCCTGAAGGGATGCCGCAAGGCCAGCTCGAGGCACACTTATTCTCTCGGGCAGCCATCGAAAACATATCGCCAACATTTGAGTATCCAGCTCGAAGCACTGCGCTGTGAACCCTATCTTTTGGTAACCGCGTATATCTTTCGGTTATCATCCGGCTATCTTTCGGCTAAGTCTCTTTGTTTGTTGAAGGTATTGGGCCATCATGTTTTCGTGGATTACGGTCGTACACTTAAGGTTGAGGACGCGGACGTCAGCGTGATGCCGGATATCCTGGTCATCTATTCCGAGTCAAATCGCAGGAAAAACCTGCTGATTGCGGCTGCTCTCATCCTGGCGATCGCGATTGTGGATTGGCGAACCAAGCCCTATCTCTCACTCGGGTTCTTGTACCTGTTTCCCATTATGCTGGTAGCTGGATTCCTCGAGCGCTGGCAGATTGTGGCAATTTCGCTCCTCTGTTCGGGCTTGCAGGAAGTTTTCAGCAATCTCCCGACCAGCGCGGCGATTCCGCGCCTGGCCATGGTGACCGTGGGTTACATCGGGACCGGATTCTTCATCTCTGAGTTGGTATCCAAACGCCGGCTGGCGACGAAGTATGTGGAGGATTTGGAAAACCAAGTCCGTTTTCGCCGGGATGCAGAGCAACAACTGGAAGCTCTTATCGAAAGCAGTCCTGCGGCTATCGTGACGGTTGATGCCGAGGGATGCATCGAGCGCGGGAATCAAGCCGCCCAGCAGCTTCTTGCTCCTGATGCACAACCCTTGCGGGGCCAATCCATCTCTGGTTTCCTACCGGTTTTACAAACAATTGTACGGACCTATCAATCGCGGGAGTTTCGCACGACATTACAGTGTGAGGGGCATAGGCAGGACGGCGAAGCGTTTATGGCCGGGGTATGGTTCTCGACTTATTCCACAATCTCAGGGCGCCGATTGGCCGCCATCATCGTGGACCTTTCCGAAGAGGTGCGCGACCGCGAGCAATTGGGTCTGGATCAGCTTTTGAAGAATGCCCGCATTATCGTGGGAGCTGTCTCTCACGAGATCCGCAACTTGTGTGGCGCCATTGCGGTAGTCCACAGAAACCTCACGCAAGTAGCCGTCCTTTCCGCCAACCGCGATTTCCAGGCTCTTGGCACACTCGTGGAAGGACTGGAAAAGATCGCTTCCCTCGACATAAAGCCCTCGAGCGACCCCAGCGTGGCAGCCATCGAAGTTCCAGCGATCTTGGACGAACTGCGCCTTCTAATCGACCATTCGCTCCACGAAACCGGCGTGCAAGTTGCTTGGCGGATCGAGAGCAACCTGCCATTCGTATCGGCTGATCGTTATGGCCTGATGCAGGTCTTCCTGAACTTGGTGAAGAACAGCCAGCGCGCCATGGAGAAGAGTGACAGGAAGCAATTGACGATCTCCGCTGCCGTAGAAAATCGGGGCGTGGTCATTCGATTTGAAGACACGGGGAGCGGAGTTGCGGACCCTGAGAAGCTCTTCCAGCCGTTTCAAGCAAGAGCCGCGGCCACAGGGCTGGGTCTGTACGTTTCTCGAGCCATCTTAAGAACGTTTCGTGGGGATCTTCAGCATGAGCCCAGGGACCGGGGTTGCTCGTTTGCGGTATCGCTGGTGCCCGTGGTGAGCGCATGAGCCTATCCGCATCACAGCCTAAGCAGGTCCGCGTGCTCATCGTCGATGACCACACTTTGTTTCGTGAGAGTGTAGCCCGTTTGCTTCAGGCCGAGCACGACCTTGAGGTGCGGCACTGCGGGTCCGTCGATGAGGGAATCTCGATCCTGGGTAGCTGGGCTACGGACGTAGTGCTGTTGGATTTTGACTTAGGCAATGAGAAAGGGTCATCGTTTCTGCTCAAGGCCCAGGCCGCCGGGTTTCAAGGTAAGACGTTGCTGCTGACCGCCGGAGTGAATGAGCTTGAAGCAGCTGATCTGATTCGCCTGGGCATCTCCGGCATTGTCCTGAAGCATAGTTCATCGTCAGAACTCTCAGCCAGCATCCGCGAAGCTCTCGCGGGCAAGGTGTGGTTCCAACAAGAATATCTGAAGAAAGTCATGGAGAGGGCCAACGTCCAAGAAAACGCCACGTCTTCCCTGAGAAGCCTTACCGAACGGGAACGCCAGGTGCTTTCGCTGGTCTTTGAAGGCTTGGCCAACAAAGAAATCGCAGACCGGCTTCAGCTCTCCGAAAGCTCCGTTAAGATTTGCCTGCAACAGCTCTTCGAAAAGACTGGAGTCCGCACGCGCGGTCAGCTGGTACGCGTCGCTATCGAGAAGTTCAAAGATCGGCTGTGACCAGTAACCTCTAAGTGTGGCCCACCCTTTCTGCTGCTGTCTCTGTCCTCCACGAAGTTGAGGGTGTCCCGTTCTTTGCGGAGTATCGAGCCAATAAGAAAACCCGCCAACGGCCCGGCGCAGCCGCTGGTTCTTTTTCCTGGCGATTGCGCCTTCTAAGTCAGGAACGTACTTAATCTTCGCCAGTAAGTTCAATCCACTTGCCTTCACGGCAGTAATAAATGACCGAGGCCTGCTCGTCGCCCACTTCCAGGCCGGCGTGTGTAATGGGAGGAACTTCTTCAGTTCCGCCAACGGCGTCGTGTAACAGTGCGATTCTTTTGGCGTCAGCCGCGCGGAGGTTAGCATCGTGCAGCGGATCGCTGAGTAATTCCTTGTAGTCCCTTGCTGGCGAGGGCCGGGAATCGCACTGCGTCTTTCCGCCCCAGACCACAACCGGCTGGATCTTGCCGTCAAACACGCACATCGCCGCCCAGTCGTCTTGGTTCGCTGCGGCGAATCTTCCTTCGATCAAATTGCTCTTCTTAAAAATGCGGCAGCGCATTTCCTCCAGCCGCTTCCGTACGTGCTGGGGAGCGTGGGTAAATGCGGCGGGCGGAAACGACAGGCCTTCCGGAGCTTTCCGGACCTTTTGCGTAGTGCCGCTCCATGCAGTCATGACCAAGGCGCACAGCAGCAGCTTTTCGCGGGCACTCATGCCGGTAGATGGTACAACCGTGGTCTCCCTGGCGAAAGATTACTGAAGGCGGATGAAGAGCCAATAAAATTGCGGGATTTACGGCACGACTGAAGTCATGCCCTGTTACGAATCGTTTTCTTGAAGCACGCTCTAGCGGTTATCGCCAGGTCGCGCCCACACTTTCGCCTTCAAGGAACGTGGACCGGTGCAGCCAGCGTCGCTATTCGTAGCGGATGCCTTCGATGGGATCGAGTAGAGCTGCTTTGCGCGCTGGGTAGTATCCGAAGAAAATTCCCACGCCGGCCGAGAACAGGCCGGCGATGCTCATGATCTGGGGTGAAAGCTTTATGTCCCAACCCAGCGTGTTCTCGAGCAGCCACGCGCCGAGAGTCCCGGCCAAGACGCCGAGCAAGCCGCCGGCTAGGCTCAAGACCACGGCTTCGCTGATGAATTGCAATTGAATGTCTTGCTCCGTGGCTCCCACGGCCAGGCGGATACCGATTTCGCGTGTTCGCTCGGTGACCGAAATCAGCATGATGTTCATGATCCCGATGCCGCCGACGCCGACTAACAGCGAAAGCGATGCCACCAATCCCAAGAACCACATGAAAATATTGGCCGCGGCTAGCTGCGTTCGAATGAGTTCTTCCGGTGTGCGAATGTTGAAGTCGTCGTTGTCGCCGGTGCGCAGGTGGTGCCGCTCGCGCATCACCCCGACGATTTGTTTAGTCGTGTCCGGAATTCCTTCTCGGGAAACAGCTGAAAAATAAATGTCATCCAGCCATTCTTGGCCCGTGATTCTCTTTTGCGCCGTGGTCAATGGCATAACCACAAAGTCGTCCTGGTCGAGACCTGTCGCCGAGAATCCTTTGGCCTGGAGCACGCCGATCACTCGGAAGGGAACCGCCTTCACATTGATGGTCTTGCCGATGGGATCTTCATCGCCAAACAAGTTGGCGGCTACGGTGTGGCCAAGCACGCAAACCGCAGCGCTTTTTTCCAGATCATCCTGGGTGAAGCCGGCGCCCAGCGCTATATCCCATTTGCGGATCTCGAAGTTACTCCGGGCTCACACCCCGATATTGCGTGCCCCAGTTGAGGTTGCCGTAAACCACCTGGATGTGGCCGTCGACGTTCGGCGAAGCGCTCTTGATGCCGGGCACTTGCTCGAGAACGGCTTGCGAATCTCCAGCCGTCAGCGTCTTGGTGCCGCGGCTGCCCACGCGGACTCCATTGCGGGCACGGCTGCCGGCTTCAACCCAAATCAGGTTGTCACCAACTTTGCTGAGCTGGTCTTCCACGCGGCTGGAGCCGGCGTTGCCTACTCCAACCACGCAGATGAACGAGCCCACGCCCATGATGATGCCGAGCATGGTCAGCACGCTGCGAATCCGGTTGCGAACCAGAGCTCTGAACACTTCGCGAAAAATGGTTTCTACATCCATGCCAAACTGTTCACGCTGAGAAAAAGTTCATTCATAGCGCAAGGCTTCGATGGGATTCAACCGGGCTGCCTTCTGCGCGGGGTAATATCCAAAAAAGATACCAACCGCCATGGCCACGGCCGCGGCGCCAGCAACCGCCGCCGGCGAAATCAAGATCGGCCAGCCAACGAGGAAAGAAATGGTATAGGCAAGTCCCACTCCGAACACGATACCGATTGCACCGCCCATCAAGCTGACGACCAACGCTTCAACCAGGAATTGCTGCTGCACGTCAGCTTCCGTCGCGCCGATGGCCATGCGGATGCCGATCTCCCGAGTCCTCTCCGTGACCGCCACCAGCATGACATTCATGATGATCACGCCTCCCACCAGCAGCGAGATCCCCGCGATCGTGCCCAGAAGCAGGGTCATGACCTGGCTGCTTTCTTTGGCCAGGTCGGCCATGTCGGCGAGATTGCGTACGGTAAAATCGTCAGCCTGGTCCGGACGAATGCGGTGGCGGTCGCGTAGAAGAACCTCGATCTGTTCTTTGGCGGCGTAGCTCGCTGAACGCGACTTCGCTGAGACCATGACGAAGCGCAGCCACGGTTGTCCCGTGATCTTCTTTTGCAGAGTCGTCAGTGGCACCACGATATTGTCGTCCTGGTCTTCACTCATTGCGGGCGACTGGCCTTTGGCCTCGAGCACGCCGACGACCAGGAAGGGAAGGTTGCCGATGCGAATGGTCTTGCCTACCGGCTCGGTTGCCGCAAACAGGTTCTTGCGGACGGTCTCGCCGATCACGGCTACGTTCGCCGCTGTGGTCACGTCGTCCTGGGTGAAGCTACCGCCGCTGCGAAAGTCCCAGGCGCGAATGTCGAAATACTCCGGCGTAGTGCCGGTGATCCGCGTGCCCCAGTTGTCGTTCTCATAGACAACCTGGGCCGATGTCTGGGTGCCCGGCGCTGCGGAAGCGACAGCAGGGCATTCTTTGACCATGGCGGTTACGTCGTCTCTCACCAGAGTCTTGGTCGCGCCCCAGCCCAACCTCAAGCCGCCGAAGTTTACCGAGCCCGAGCTCACGAACACCATGTTCGAGCCTAGGTTGGCCAATTGCTTTTGGATAGTCTGGTCGGCGCCCTGGCCGATTCCCACCATCGCAATCACCGCGCCGATGCCGATGATGATCCCCAGCATGGTGAGCACGGAGCGCAGGCGGTTGCGCGCCATTGCGCGAAAAGCGATTCGCAGTGTCGAGATTAGATCCATGCTCGATCCTTAGGGGACGTTGTCGCAGATTAACGCAGATGAACGCAGATCGGGAATCAACCGCGAATGAACGCGAATGACGAGTCGTCTTTCCAGTTCTTTGTTAAAATTCGCGTATTTTCGTGTGCATTCGCGGTTCATATTTGATTCTTTGCAGGATCAGCGTTCATCTGCGTTAATCTGCGGCAAGTCGGGCCCTGATCCTGGCTTCCCTGGGATACCGCAACCCGGGAAAAACTTTAATCATCCAGCACCGGCAAGGTCTTCAGCACTTCGCCGGCGAAGGCACGGTTGGCCACGGCTTCATCGCGTCGAATTTTGCCATCGCGGAAAATAACATTGCGTTTGGCAAACTGCGCGATGTCGTGCTCGTGCGTGACCAGGATGATCGTAAGACCACGGTCATTCAACGATTGAAAGATGTCCATCAGTTCGACCGAAGTGCGGCTGTCCAGGTTCCCTGTGGGCTCGTCGGCCAGCAAAAGGGAAGGTTGGTTGACCAGCGCGCGAGCAATGGCTACGCGTTGCTGCTGGCCTCCGGAAAGCTGCGAGGGAAAGTGGTCGGTGCGGTCGCCCAGCCCAACCATCTTGAGCGTCTCAAGCGCGCGCCGCTGCCGTTCTGCTTTGGCAATGCGGGCATACAGTGTAGGCAATTCGGTGTTTTCAAGAGCTGTGGTCCGAGCCAGAAGATTGAATCCCTGGAACACAAATCCGATTTTGCGATTGCGGATTGCCGCCAGCTGTTTTTTATCGAGCTGAGCAACATCGGTTCCTTCGAGCAAGTAACGACCCGAGGTGGGCTTGTCCAGACAGCCAAGAAGGTTCATGAAGGTCGACTTGCCGCTGCCGCTTGCGCCCATGATGGCAACAAACTCACCGCGGTTGATCTCCAGGCTGACGCCGCGCAGCGCGTGGACCTGGGTTTCGCCTAAGTGGTAGATCTTGTGGACGTCATGAGCTTGAATGACAGCTTCATGAGTCTTAAGCGCCGGCGTCGTGAGATCGGGGACAGGGACCGAGATGGGTTCTTGTGCGCTCATAGCGAATCCGCTATCGTCCACGCGGGGTTCCCGGACCCCCCACGCGCGGAGTTGCGGTCGACGCGCGGCCTTGAGCTACGCCGGTGACCAAATCATCGCCTGGCTTCAGTTCGCCGTTGAGCTCCTGTACCAGCTCCGTGAAAGTATGATCGGTGATCCCGGTCTTGATTCTTGCCGGCTGCAAGGACTTGTCCGGGAGCAGCTTCCACACGACTTGGGTTTCGTATTTAATACCGGATTCGCCGTTCGATTTGTTTTCGGGACGGCTGCCTACTGATCCTTGCTGGCTGATGCCGGCTCCAGCCTTTGCGACTCCCGTCCCGGTTCGTCCTTGCTGGACGGCGGCTTCAGTAATGCCGTACTGCCGATAGAGGGCAAGAATCTCATCACCGGAAAAGTCGGGCTTATAGCGCAGAGCGCCATTGGGAATCTTGACCGCGTTGGCAGCGGTCGCCACCGGGATTGTCACATAGGCGGTCATACCGGGGAAGAGCTTCAGTTGGGGATTGTCGAAGTCGACGATCGTGTCATAGGTCACCACGTTCTGCACTACCGTGGAATTCATGCGGACCTGCGAAACGGTGCCCGTGAAAGTATCGCGCGGATAGGCGTCCACTTTGAAGACAACTTTTTGCCCAGGGCGGATTTGACCCACGTCGGACTCGTCCGTCTTGGCATAGACCTGCATCTTGGTCAGGTCCTGGGCGATCGTGAACAGGGTCGGTGCTTGCAGGGAAGCAGCCACGGTCTGGCCAACATCAACGTTGCGTGCCACCACTGTGCCATCAATCGGGGCATGAATCGTGGTGTAGTCCCGGTTCGTCTGGGCCACCTCCACTGCCGCTTGCTTCTGAAGAACCTGGGCGCGAGCCTGCTCTTCGGTGGCCAGCGCGGCTGAGACCTGAGCTGCGCCGCTCTCCGCGTTGGCCCGGACCACATCCAGGGCTTGCTGGCTGATCACTCCCTCTCGAGCAAGTCCGAGATTACGATCGTAGTCCGCCTTCGTCTGAGCGTCGTTGGCTTTAGCTTTTGCCGTATTCGCGACAGCTACTGCCAGATTAGCCCTCGCGTTGGCCAGGTCTGCCTTAGCTTGGGAGAGCGCGCCTTCAAATAACGCCGGGTCGATCTGTGCGATCACCTGGCCCTTTCTCACGTGTGAGTTGAAATCAACGTACAGCTTGGAGATCGCGCCGGAAACCTGCGAGCCTACTTGCACAGTGATCACAGCGTTGATAGTTCCGGTAGCTTCCACTACCTGCTTAATCTCGCCATTGTCGACCTTGGCGGTGTAGTACTCGACCGGGCTCTTGCTTCGCATCTCGAAGGCAGCAAAAATAGCCACGCCCGCCACGAGCAGGAGAATGATTGCGATCTTTTTCTTGGGCAGCTTCACGATTGGGTCTCAACG
>WNFJ01639588.1_pt1 | contig 21630 bp, 14 predicted proteins | sample 5400461 | NCBI WGS metagenome assembly WNFJ01 (sample SAMN13153349, study PRJNA577476) | soil metagenome | isolation source: 115 cm saprolite on Douglas fir-dominated hillslope | place: USA:California | collected 2013-09-17
CGAACAAAACTGATCATCTTGCCGTCGGGGCTAAAGCTTTCGCCGACTTCCTCTTCCGGATTGTTCGTCAACCGCACCGCGCGGTCGCTCCCCAGTTCGTAAAAGAAGAGATCGTTTGATTGATTGATGAGAACGGCGGTCTCTTCCGGATTCATATGATAGGTGGTTTGATTCGCCAGGCGCTTTGCCGTCTCTTTGCTGATGCCCGAGAGAGCATTGAACGCTGCTTCCATTTTGGTGACGTTATAGAGCGGCTCTGACTTGCCGGTGATCGCGTTGACCTTGAGCAACCGCGGCGATGCCGTTCGGTCTTTGCTAACGACGATGTAATGGATGCCGTCTTTCAACCAGCGCGGGTTGGCGGGCGTGCCGTTGAAGTTGACCCGCTTTGCCGGATCGAAAATGTCGTCGATGGTGAGCTGCTTTTCCTGGGCCCTGATGGAAGGAACCAGAAAACAACTGACCAGGACGCTAATGACAAGGGTAAGCTGTTTTCGCACGTTCACTTTTCTCTCCAGTGGATATCAGGCTGCTTCACCGTGTGGTGTTAGTTTCCTAATCAAAGGTGTTATCACCGCCAGAATGAACGCTGCCGCCAGCGTAATCGCAGCGAATATGCCGAAGGCTTTGGTCAACACGGCGGTGCTGTTTCCTTCAAATAACCGTGTAGTAAGCCCTGCGATATAACTCCCGATCGAAATCGAAAGGAACCAAACTCCCATCATCAGACCGACCATCCGTGCGGGAGATAGCTTCGTCACGGTGCTGAGTCCAACCGGGCTCAGGCACAACTCACCCATCGTTTGCAGCAGATAAACCCCGACCAGCCACCAGGGACTGACGCGTCCGCCGCCGGCCAGGGCCGAGGCAATCGTAACGAGAACAAATGCCAGGCCGGCGAAGATCAGGCCATAAGTAAATTTCCCCGGGCTTGAGGGCTGGCGATCGCCGAGGCCCTGCCATAACGCCGCGAACACCGGCGCGAGGAGGATCACGAATACGGCCGGAACGGATTGAAACCAACTGGACGGATACTGCCAGCCGAAGACTGTCGTTTGCGTCAATCGATCCGCAAACAGCGTGAGGCTCGAACCCGCTTGTTCGTAAGTCATCCAAAACAAGATCGAAAAAACAAAGAGAATGAAGATAACGAGCACGCGCTTCAGTTCATCGCCGGTCAGCAATCTGGTAGTGCCAATCAAATAGCCCGCAAAAAAACCTACGACGCACGGAAACAAGGCCGATATTAAACCAGCGTCACCAAAGAACAGACCCAACGCCGCGCCTATGACGCCGCCAAGTACTGCCAAACCCAGGGTAATGAAATCAAAACCCGATTGCCCTTGCTCGATAGTCACATGCTGTCTATCAGGTTTGACTCCGACCGTACTCAACCGATTTCGTCCGACCACGTATTGTATGAGACCAAGAGTCATTCCTACTCCAGCCGCCCCAAAACCCCAATGCCAGGCGCTGTTGGGATTAAAGCCGAGTGAGGTAAGGAAATTCCTGAACCATTGGGCCTGCGCCAGGAAACCCACCACGATAGGAGAAAGAAAAGCTCCCAGATTAATCCCCATGTAAAAGATCGAAAAGCCGGCGTCACGGCGCTTGTCACCCGCAGAGTACAACTGCCCAACCATGGCGCTGATGTTCGGCTTCAACAAGCCAGTGCCACAGGCGATTAAGATCAAGCCCGCGAAAAAGTTAGCCTTGGTGTTTATGGCCATCGAGTAATGGCCGCACGCGATCACGATGCCGCCGATCAGAACGGCGCGGCGGGCTCCGAAGATCTTATCAGCCAACCAGCCGCCAATCAGCGGCAAGTACCAAACGGAGGAAACGTAAGTCGCGTAGATCAAGCTCGCATACTTTTCGTCAAAACCCAGCCCGCCTTCAACCAGCGTCTTAGTCATGTACAGCGTGAGGATCGCGCGCATGCCGTAATAGCTGAACCGCTCCCACATCTCAGTAAAGAAAAGTGTGGACAGTCCACGCGGATGACCAAAGAAACCTCGATCGATTGCTGTGGCTTCCGGACTGGCCCCTGTTCCGTCAATCGGTGTGCTCATATCTTAAGAGTCCTCACTCGAGATCCTGCGGATTCAAACGCAACTCGTTTCTTCCTGCCGGTATTACTGGGTGTGGAGAGTTGCGAGCATTCAGCCAGAAGCGGCGGATGCTGTCAAGGCTTGCAAGCCACAAGCTTTGGCGTGCGGTGGCAAGCGAGCGCGACACCGCTTGGTTCCTTGTTTACTAGCTCAGCAATCCAAAGCGCCGTCGCCACTGCGTTCTGCCGGCGCACTCCATGCCGCTTGACACATTCTCCGCGAGTGGCGTATAAACTCCTTTGAAAACGTGGTGAGTTAAGGCGACTTGCGGCCACGCAAAACAAACAGCTAAACAGCTCGGCGAGTCGAGGGAAACGAACCCAAAACTTCAGACGATTTGAAGTCCCGCGTTGTTTAGCGCGGGATTTTTATGTTTAGGACTTTGGTCTTTGGAATTTGATCTTTGGTGACTTCAAATCGGAGGTTAATCGCCACTAAAGAGAATCAAAGACCGAAGACCGAAGACCAAAGCCCAAAGACCAAACCGTTATGGAATCCTTTAGAACTCTTCTGGACGGGGACGGCATTCACGTCTTTGACGGCGCGATGGGCACTATGCTCTACGAGCGCGGCGTCTACATCAATCGCTGTTACGACGAACTGAACCTGACCACTCCGGACCTGGTGCGTGGCATTCATGAGGATTACGTGCGGGCCGGCGCCGACATTATTGAGACGAACACCTTTGGCGCCACCTCGCCCAAGTTGAGCCAGTATGGCCTCGAAGGCAGCCTGCGCAACATCAACATTTCAGCGGCGCGTCTGGCTCGCGAAGCCGCCGGAGATCGAGCACATGTCGCCGGCGCAATCGGCCCGCTGGGATTGCGCATCGAACCCCTGGGCCCGACATCGTTCGACGAAGCAAAGGAGCTTTTCAAAGAACAGGCCGCGGCATTGCTCGAAGGCGGCGTCGATCTTTTTATCCTGGAAACCTTTTCAGATCCCGCGGAGGTCGAGCAGGCCATTCGCGCTGTCCGTGAAATTTGTGACTTGCCGGTAATCGCTCAGATTGCGCTTTATACGGATGGCAACACCGCATACGGAACTACGCCGGAAATCTTTACTGAGAAACTTGATCAATATGGCGCCGATGTAGTAGGTCTGAACTGCGGAGTCGGCCCGGCGATTATTCTGGCCGCGCTGGAAAAAATGCGCGCGGTTACGACAAAGAAACTTTCAGCTCAGCCAAACGCGGGCTTGCCGCGCGACGTGCAGGGGCGGCAGTTCTATATGTGCTCGCCCGAGTACATGTCGAAATTCGCCAAGCGATTCATTCAGGCGGGCGCGAAATTCATCGGCGGTTGTTGCGGCACCACGCCTTCGCATATCAAGTTCATCAGCGACGCGGTGAGGGCGGCCTCGCCGCGCGCACAGAGGGTTTTCATTCCGAGCGGCGCCCCGGCTCGCGTTGAGGAGCAGCCGGCGCTGCCCGACGTCAAAGTCATGCCTCCGGAACTGCGTTCGCACTGGTCGCGCAAGATTACTCGCGGCGAGTTTGTGACGTCGGTCGAGGTGCTGCCACCGAAAGGCGTCGATTCAAAGAAGACCCTGGATTCGATTCGGCTGCTGAAAGATGCGGGCGTCGATGGGGTGAACATTCCCGACGGGGCGCGCGCCCAGTCGCGTATGAGCGCAATGGCCACGGCGGTGCTGGTGGAGCAGCAGATTGGGATCGAGTCGGTGCTGCATTACTGCTGCCGCGATCGCAATCTGCTCGGCATGATGTCGGACTTGCTGGGTGCAGCCGCGCTCGGCTTGCGCAATCTCCTTCTAATCACCGGCGACCCGCCCAAGATGGGACCGTATCCTGATGCCACGGCCGTGTTCGACATCGACGCGATCGGCTTGACGAACATGGTGAACAAGCTCAATCACGGTTTGGACATCGGCAACAATCCCATCGGCGAGCCGACAAGTTTCTGCATCGGCGTCGGCGTAAACCCCGGCGCGATCAATCTGGAGGAAGAGATCAAACGCTTCGAATGGAAGGTCGAAGCGGGAGCGCAATATGCGATTACCCAGCCCGTGTTTGATACCGACCAGCTTCGCGACTTTCTCAAGGCGATCGAACACTGTCGCGTGCCGATTGTCGCGGGCATCTGGCCGCTGGTTTCTTTTCGCAACGCAGAGTTCCTGCACAACGAAGTTCCCGGCGTCCGCGTGACTCCCTCAATCATGGAACGCATGCGCGCCGCGTCGGCCGTCAGCAAAGAGGCTGGCCGCGACGAAGGACTGAAGATCGCCCGCGAGTCGCTCATGGAAGTCCGCGATCTGATCCAGGGCGTGCAGGTTTCTGCACCATTCGGAAACGTGAAGTATGCGCTGGAAGTTTTCGAGGCCCTGCCGGAGTTCGCGTCGAAGGAAGCCGCTGCGCCGGTGGTTGGGTGAGTCATGAGTGTCAGAAGCCCGACAGTTAGGGAGGGCAACGTACGCGCCCCCCAACAATCCAGTACGGCGACGACTGACCGACATCAAACTAGCCCTCCCTCACGATCGGGCTGCTGACACTATTTCTCCGAATCCAGCAGCTACCGAAACATGCGGCGATCATGTCAATCAACCGACATACCTCCGCAGTGCTCCTTCCAATTCCGGATACTTAAACTCAAAGCCGGCATCGGACAGACGCTTCGGTACGACATACTGACTGGCCAGGAGCGTTTCGTCCGCCATCTCGCCAAACGCCAGACGCGCGGCAAAGGCGGGCATGGCCAGCGCCGTCGGACGAGATAGGACATGGCCCAGCGTCTTGGTGAACACTTCATTGGTGACCGGATTCGGAGAGACGACATTCACCGGTCCGCGAAATGTTTCATCGTTCAGCGCTAACTTGATCGCACTGACCACGTCGTCGATCGCTACCCAGCTTATGAATTGTTTTCCTGAACCAACTTTTCCGCCCATGCCCATTTTGAACGGTGTCAGGAGCTTTGCCAGCATTCCGCCTTCCCCCGAGAGAATTACTCCGAACCGCAGATTGACCACGCGCACGCCCGCCGCGACGGCCGGTTCAGTCGCCTTCTCCCATTCACGACAGACGCCGGCAAGAAACCCGCCGCCTGAATCGCTGTGTTCGTCGAGCACTTCATCTTCGCGATCGCCGTAGAATCCCGTAGCAGAGGCGCAGAGGAACACGCGCGGCCGCGTTGCGAGTTTGGCCATGGCCTCGCTCAACAGATGAGTTCCGTTGACGCGGCTATCGTGAATCTTGCGCTTTTGATCCTCCGTCCAACGGCCGGCCGCCACGTTTTCGCCGGCCAGATTTATGGTCGCATCGAAACCTTCCAGGCGCGCAGGATCCATCGCGTCCTGATTTGGGTGCCATTCTATTTCGCCCGGCTTCGGGGTTGAGCGAACCAGACGAGTTACTTCAGCGCCCTCCGCTGCTAATGGCTGAATGAGCGCTGAGCCTATCAGCCCGCTGGCACCCGCGATCAAGACTTTCATGCTCTCGGTCTCCTTGAGCAAACCGCCTGCGCGCAGACGGTTTGGCTTGGCTTAGATCGAAATTCGTGAATCGATCAATCGTAACCCAGCGATTCCAAAGATGCTATCACTGATACCAATTTTGCCGGGAAAAAGCAGGCTGATTATTATCCAGAGCTTGCAAGATCCGTTGGATTGAAATTAAGACACAACTCTGTAGAATCCGCGCGTTTTGAATCGACCTTGCCTCGTGCACTGCGTCCGGATGCTCGCCCTGATTGTTGTGGGCGGCGCCGTGCTCTGCCTGGTTGCGCTTCGATCTGCTGAGACCCAGTCATCCGGACTTCGTCGCATCACCAATACTACCGACGAAGGCATCAATATTAATCCGTCGATTAGCGGTGACGGCAAGATAGTCGCCTTTGAATCGACCGAAGACATAGCCGGCGCGGGTGGTAGCGATCACTTCCGCGCGATTCGAGCGAACGTTTCCGTCGATCCGGCGACCTTCTCTCAAATAGGTGGCACTCGTATTCCAGCGGCGGGCCTTTCCCAGGATGGATCGCGCATCGCGTTTTCTTCAAAGGACGATCCGTTGGGCACGAACCCTGACGGTAATTCCGAAATCTTTTTGTTCGATGGCGCCAAGCTGATTCAGATAACCAACACGTCGCCGGGCGATATTGCAAATCGCATCCGCAACGGAAACTATCAGCCTTCGATTTCCGACGACGGGCGGTTTATCGCCTTCTCGTCCAATCGCGATCTGGTCTCTCAGAACTCTGACGGTAATCTGGAAATCTTTGTTTGCGATACGGTCGACAGTAGCTTCGCTCAATTGACCAACTCTTCGGGAATGGTTGGTTTCAGCGATGCGAAGATTAGCGGCAACGGCGTCAGTGTGGCCTATATTCGCGACAACGGTGCTACGGCGAGCACCAATCGAGATCTGCTGCGCCAGCCGCGCGCCGGCCCGGGCCCGGTTACTTTATTGGCGGCAAACGTACAGGCGCTTTCGATGACTTACGGGCGAGCAATCAGCGATGACGGCGCGCGCGTTGTTTATTCCGGCGAAACCGCGACGAACTCGAGCCAGGTGTTCCTTTATGATGGCCGTGGCACCGCGATCGTACGGCAAATCACTTCCCTCGGTGTCCGAGTCACCGAAGTTCCGCTGCACCCGACTATCAGTGGAGACGGCACCCGGATCGCCTTTGCCACGCGCCGCTCGATCTCAGGCTTCAGCAATTCAGACAACAGCATAGAACTTTACACTTACGACCTGGCGGTCGGGCAGTTTGCGCGAGTCACCAGCGCGCCCGCGGAGGCTGATGGATTTGACGGGAGTACTCTGGCGACTGAGGTCGTCTCTTCGCTTAATGACGAGAGCACAATTGTAGCTTTTAATTTTCCGCGCGCTTTGTCCGGCTCGGTCACTGCCGGGCTGGAAAACAGATCAGAGATTTATGTGACCGGCACGGCTGCCCGCCCGCCCTTCGGCGCCTTGACCACAATCCTGAATGGAGCGTCGCTTGGCAATGAACCGTCTTCAATCAAAGCCGTCGCCCCCGACAGCATCGCAGTGGCGCGTGGCAGTGCGCTGGCTAACACCGCCGTGCAATCCCAGCGTTTACCAAACGGTGGCTTTCCCACGAACGTCGGCGGCACCACCGTTACCGTCAACGGCCGAGCGGCCCAAATCTTTTTCGTCTCGCCGGGCCAGGTCAATTTTCTCGTTCCTCCACAGACTGAAATAGGAACCGCCGACGTCGTCGTAACGAACGCCGACAACTACCCTTCACGCGCCAGTGCTCCTACGCTGCGTGTCGCGCCCGGCGTGTTCACGAAAAGCGGCGACGGCATCGGCGAGGGCATGATTCTGAGCAGCGACACTCTACAGGAAGGCCCGTTCGATCCGAGTAGCGGCAATCTGCGTCTGAGTATTTTCGCGACCGGCGCGCGCAATGGTGTGCAGACTTTGGTGAACATCGGCGGCCACGTAGTTAATGCTGAATCAGTCATGCCTTCGCCGGACATGCCGGGGCTTGATGAAGTTCATGTTCGCGTGCCTGCCGACCTGCGCGGCGCGGGTACAGTTAATCTGTCAGTACAGTCGGACGGGCGGGATAGTAATCCGGTAACCGTCACATTCACCGGCGATTCGAGCCGCGCTGTTTTCATCAACGAATTGCTGGCTGATCCACCAGACGGCATGGCCGGCGACGCCAATCACGACGGAGTTCGGGATGGAACGCAGGACGAGTTCATCGAATTAGCGAACGGAACGGCGAGCGAAGCGATCAGCGTAAGCGGCTGGACAATTCGCACGCGCACCACCAGCGGTACGACGGAAACGACGCGCTTCACTTTTGCCTCAGGGACCACGCTTCCCGCCGGCGAAGCGATCGTGGTGTTTGGCGGCGGTGGAGCGGGCTTTAATCCCAACGATGGCATATTTGGTTGTGCCCAGGTGTTCAAGGCAACGTCGCCGGCGGGACTTTCACTAACCAATTCAGGTCTCACCATTTTGATTCGCGACGGAGCAGGCAATCTAATCACGCAGTTCACCTACGGTGGATCGACGAGCCTGGACGGCGACGCCAATCAATCGTTAACGAGATCTCCGGACATCAACGGGAATTTCGTGCAGCATACGTCGGCTGTGGGCGCCAATGGACGAAGGTTCTCGCCTGGATTGAAGGTTGACGGCACGCCCTTTGGCAATTGTCCCAGTCATCTTACCAGCGTCACGATAGCGCCGCCGAGCACGCGCATAACCGCCGGGCAAACGACGCAGTTCACTGCGCAGGCGTTCGATCAGTTTGGGCGGTCGATGAAAGGCATCACGATCAACTTTGCTTCGGACAATACGACGGTGGCCACGGTTGATTCCCTCTCGACGAACTCGATCACGGGTATCGCGACCGCAACGGTCAGCGGACACAACCCGGGGATGGCGCACATCACGGCGTCGGCGACCGACGGGAGTACCACCGTCAACAGTACTCAATCCACCGTGACGGTCACGGGTCCGGTGCTGTCGATTAACGATGTCAGCGTAAACGAGGGCAACTCTGGCCCAACAACTTTGACTTTCACTGTCAGCCTGTCACAACCCGCACCAGCCGCGGGAGTAACGTTTGATATCGCGACTCAGGATGGCAGCGCCACCGTCGCCGACAACGATTACGCGCCCCGCGGCCTTTCAGTGCAGACGATCCCCGCAGGCCAACAGACCTACAACTTTGACGTGACGGTACAGGGCGACCTAAACATCGAGGCGAACGAAAACTTCTTTGTTAATGTCACCAACGTGTCCGGAGCAAGTGTCGGGGATGGGCAGGGACTGGGAACGATCCTAAACGACGATAGCCCGGTGCTCAGCGTTAGCGACGTTTCGGCGAATGAAGGCAACAGTGGGACGACTACCTTCACGTTCACAGTCAGTTCTACCTTACCGGCACCCGCGGGCGGGATCGCATTTGATATTGCCACTCAGGACAACACCGCTACCGTGGCCAGCAACGATTACGTGGCCCGAACTCTCACCGGCCAAACCATCCCGGCCGGCCAACAGACTTATAGCTTTGATGTCAATGTTAACGGCGACATTTTGGTCGAGCCAAACGAGAATTTCTTCGTCAACATCACCAACGTCACTAACGCGAGTGCCGGCGATGGTCAGGGCGCAGGAACGATTCAGAATGACGACAGGGCGCTTTTGGCGATCAGCCAGGTCTACGGCGGCGGGGACAATTCAGGCGCGCCGTTCCGTAACGACTTTGTCGAAATCTACAATCGCGGCACGACGACCGTAGACTTCTCAGTCACTCCTTACTCTGTCCAGTACGCGAGCGTCGGTTCCAATTTCGGAAGTTCCAAAACGAATCTGACCAGCGGCACCATCGCTCCCGGCCGTTACTTTCTGGTTCAGGAAGCGGGCGGGACGACCAACGGCGCCGCGTTGCCGACACCCGACGCCACAGGAACTATCGCCCTGGCCGCCACCTCGGGCAAGGTCGCCCTGGTTGCCGGCACCACGGCGCTGGCGGCGGCGAGTTGTCCAGGCGATGACGGTTCGCCTCCCTTCAATCCGAACAACACCTCGATTGCCGACTCTGTTGGTTACGGGAGTTCTGCCGCGAATGCCGGTCATTGTTATGAAGGAGCCGGGCCGGCCAATGCGCCGTCCAATACGACTGCGGACTTTAGAAAAGCCGGCGGTTGTGTGGATACGAACGAAAACGGTGCGGACTTTTTCGTCGCTTCGCCCAGTCCGCGCAACAGCAGTTCGCCGATTGGGGACTGCAAACCTGAGATCACAATCAATGATGTAACGATGACGGAAGGCAACAGCGGAACGGCCAATGCCACGTTCACGGTTTCGCTCTCCGCCGCCAGCGCCCAAACCGTGACCGTGAATTACGCCACCGCCGACGGAACTGCGGTGGCACCGGCGGATTATCAAACGACGAGTGGCCTGCTCACCTTTAATCCTGCCGACTTGACCAGGACCATCACAGTGCTGGTTAACGGTGACACGCTGGACGAGCCGAGCGAAACTTTCTTTGTCAATCTTTCTAATACCACGAACGCGATGCTGCTCGACAATCAGGGTCAGGGCACAATCAACGACAACGATCCGGCGCCATCGCTCTCAATCAATGACTTGTCCATTGCCGAAGGCGACAGCGATACCACGCCGTTCACCTTCACTGTAAGTCTCTCCGCGGCCAGTGGCCAAACTATCACTGTGAACTACGCTACCGCCGACAGCTCGGCCGCCGCCGGCAGTGATTATCAGTCGGCAAGCGGCACGCTGACGTTCAATCCTGGTGATACTTCAAAGCCTGTCACGGTGGTGGTGAATGGCGACACCGCGTTCGAACCGAACGAGACCTTCTTCGTCAATCTCACCAGTCCGACGAACGCGAGTATCACCGACAGTCAGGGCCAGGGCACGATCATCAACGACGATGCTGCGCCGCCTACGCCGACTCTGTTCATTAGCGATGCCAGCATCATCGAGGGCAACAGCGGAACCTCGATAGTTACGTTCAATGTCACGTTGTCGCCGTCAAGCGGCTCGACCGTTATGGTGGATTACGCCACCGCGAACGGCACAGCTACCGCCGGCAATGATTACGTGGCAACCAGCGGCACGCTCACCTTCGCTCCCGGCGATACCAGCAAGCCCATTAACGTAACTATCAACGGCGACACACTTGTCGAGCCGGATGAAACTTTCCGGGTCGATCAGTCGAACGCTACAGGCGGAGCCACAATCGGCACGCCTTCAGGAACCGGAACAATCCAGAAAGACGACACGGCCAATCTGGTTATCAGTCAGGTTTACGGTGGCGGTAATAATTCGGGGGCGACCTTCCGCAATGATTTCGTGGAGATCTTTAATCGTGGAACGACTACGGTTGATTTTTCGATCACGTCGTACTCGGTTCAGTACGCCAGCGTCGGGTCAAACTTCGGCACCAGCAAGACAAATCTGACTGCTGGGACAATTGCGCCGGGCAAGTATTTTCTGGTTCAGGAATCGGGCGGAACTATGAACGGTGTCGCGCTGCCAAACCCCTGATGCCGCCGGCGCGATCATTTTAGCTGCGACTTCGGGCAAAGTGGCGCTGGTTGCCGGCACCACCGCGTTGTCAGCCGCTGCTTGTCCCGGCGATGACGGTTCATCTCCCTTCAATCCAAACAACTCGTCTATAGCTGACCTGGTTGGATACGGCGATTTCACCGGGACAGCTGAACATTGCTACGAAGGGAGCGGGCCGACTGCGGCGCCGAGCAACACTACCGCGGATTTCCGCAAGGCCGGCGGCTGCACCGATACTGACCAAAACGCGGCTGACTTCTTTGTGTCAGCACCTTACCCGCGCAATTCGACTTCACCGTCCAACAATTGCGCCGGTGGTGCGGCGCCGAATTTGACGATTAGCGATGTGACGGTCACTGAGGGCAACAGCGGAACCACCACGGCGAGCTTTACGGTCACTCTCTCAGCCCCGGCACAGGGAACGGACGTGACTTTCGACATCGCGACCCAGAACAACACAGCCCTGTCCGGCAGCGACTATGTCGCGAGGACTCTAACTAATCAGGTGATTCCCGCCGGGCAAACAAGCTATAGCTTTGACGTCACTGTGAATGGCGATACCACCGTTGAGCCCGATGAGACTTTCTTTGTCAACGTTACCAACGCGGTCGGCGCCACCGTCACTGACGGCCAGGGTGTCGGCACAATTCAGCATGACGACCTGCCGACACTTTCCATCGATGACGTCTCGGCGGCTGAAGGCGACACCGGCACCAAGACCTTCACCTTCCACGTGACTCTATCGGCCGCGGCGCCCGCGACGGTTACCTTTGATATTGCCACTGCCGACGGGACTGCGCAGGATGGTGTCCCGGGGGGCGAGGATAACGATTACGTCGCGCACAGTATTCCGGCCCAAACCATCGCCGCCGGAAGTTCGTCCTTCAACTTTGATGTAACCGTCAATGGTGATCTGAATATCGAAGCGAACGAGACCTTTCTGGTTAATGTCACTAACCTCTCAGGCGCTACCGTTCTTGACGGACAGGGCCAGGGCACGATCCAAAACGATGACAGTCCGGTGCTCAGTATCAATGATGTGTCGGCAAGTGAGGGGAATAGTGGGACGACCACTTTCACCTTTCACGTAACGCTTTCAATCCCGGCGGGCCCGGGCGGCGTTTCTTTCGACATCGCGACGGCGGATGGGACAGCGCGGGATCACAACCCAGTCAGCGAAGACAACGACTATGTGGCGCACAGTCTGACGAACCAAACAATCCCGGCGGGACAATCCAGTTACAACTTTGATGTGACGGTTCATGGCGACACCGCAGTCGAGCCGGATGAATCTTTCTCTGTCAACGTCACGAATGTCACGGGTGCAAACGTCCTGGATGGCACCGGCGTCGGTACGATCCAGAACGATGACGCGGCCAATCTGGTGATCAGCCAGATTTACCCTGGCGGTGGCCTGACGAACGCGTCATTCACTAACGATTTCATAGAAGTTTTCAACCGAGGCACGACTACTGTGGACTTTTCTGTGACGCCCTATTCAGTGCAGTTCCTGAGTACGGGAGCTACTACCTGGGTCAAGACCGACCTAACGTCCGGCACGCTCTCACCGGGGCGCTACTTCCTGGTTAAGGAGGCATCGGGCGGCGCTGCCGGTGCTGCGCTCCCAACGCCGGATACCACGGGAACCATCAATCTAACCAGTACGACGGGTGGCAAGGTTGCGCTGGTCGCAGGTGCTGCCCTTCTCACCGGTAATTGTCCCGGCGATGACGGAACCACGCCGTTCAATCCAGCTAACGCCACGGTTGTCGACTTCGTTGGTTACGGCGGCAACGCGGCCACGGCGAATCATTGCTATGAAGGAGCCGGCCCGGCATCGTTCACACCTGGTAACAACACGATCGCAGAATTCAGAAAGTCCGGTGGTTGTGTTGACACGAACGAGAACGCAGCTGACTTCACCACCTCAACGCCGAATCCTCGTAATACCAGTTCGGCAGCGAACGATTGCAGCACCGGATTCCGGCCGGACATCACCATCAACGATCCTGAGGCCGTAACCGAAGGCGATAGTGGAACCACCACTTTGACCTTCAACGTAACGCTTTCAGCTCCTAACAATACCCAGACTGTCTTGGTAAATTATGCGACGGCTGATGGCACTGCTACCGCCGGCGCCGACTACCAATCTGCCAGCGGCACAGTCACTTTCAATCCGACGGAAACCACCAAACCGGTTGTCATTACTATCGACAGCGACTTGCTGGATGAAGTGAGCGAAACACTCTTTGTCAATCTTTCGAATCCCACAAACGCGGTGATTCTCGATTCGCAGGGACAGGGTACGATTATGGACAATGATCCAACCCCATCGCTTTCAATCAACGACCTGCCGAGCATTGCAGAGGGCGACACCGGAACGAGCACCGCATTTTTCACCGTCACGCTTTCCGCAGCGAGCGGGCAAACGGTCACAGTGAATTACGCCACAGCCGACGGCAGCGCCACCATAGCCGACAACGATTATTTAGCCACGAACGGCACGCTTACATTCAATCCGGGAGAGACGACTAAGTCGGTACTGGTCACGATCAATGGAGATTCCACCTTCGAACCGAATGAAACGTTTTTCGTGAATCTAAGCAGCCCGTCGGCAACGGCGACGATCTCAGATCCCCAGGGTCAGGGCACGATCGTGAACGACGATGCTGCTCCGCCAACTCCAAACATAACCATCGACGATCTCAGCGTTGCAGAGGGAAACGCGGGAACCAGGACTCTCGATTTTACCGTGTCACTCTCAATCTCGAGCGCAACAACTGTGACCGTCGATTATGCTACGGCAAGTGCGGCTCCCGCGAGTGGCGTCGCCACTGCGGGCACGGACTACGTAGCCGCAAATGGGACCGTCACCTTCAATCCCGGCGAGACGAGCAAGCCGATCACCATTACTATCAACGGAGATAAGCTGGTTGAGCCAAACGAAACCTTCTTCATCAATCTAACGAATGCGTCGCCGGGCGCGACGATTACTGATTCCCAGGGCGTGGGAACGATAACTAATGATGACATGCCGCTGCTGGTGATAAGTCAGGTGTATGGCGGAGGTGGCAATAGCAGTGCCACGTACACGAATGACTTCATCGAGATATTCAACCGCGGAACTACGACTGTGGATTTCGCAGTCACACCGTATTCAGTCCAATATGCTGCGGCCACTAGTGCGTTCAGCAGTAATAAGACTGATATCACTTCAGGAATGCTGGCCCCGGGACACTACTTCCTTATTCAAGAAGCGTCCGGTGGAGCTGTCGGAGCGGCTTTACCTACGCCAGACGCAATAGGCACAATTAATCTAGCTGCAACCTCAGGCAAGGTTGCTCTGGTTTTAGGAACCACGCTCTTGAACACCGCAACCTGCCCGGGCGACGACGGGGTGACTCCTTTCAATCCCAATGTTGCGGCGATTTCAGACTTCTTAGGTTATGGAAGCACCGCCAATTGTTACGAAGGGTCCGGACCTCCCACTGTCTCAAGCACGAACTCAAATGCGCGTTCGGTCATTCGAACCTCAAGCTGCACGGACACGAACGTAAACTCGGCTGATTTCAGCAACCCGACGACCGGTCCGACAGCGCGAAACACAGGCTCGCCCACAACTTCGTGTCCGTAGCATTTAGAATCCTGTGTAGCGCGTGCAGATCGATGACCGGCGCCTAATTGGTTTTGAGAAAATATCGGCTAGCGGATCACGCCGGCTGGCGGACTGGAGGCGCTCGCATAGAGTCGTTTGGGCATGCGGCCTGAAAGATAGGCGAGACGACCAGCTTCAATCGCGAGTTTCATCGCCTCAGCCATCCTTGCCGAGTCACTTGCTTCGGCGATGGCAGTATTCATCAGCACGGCGTCCGCGCCGAGTTCCATCGCGATCGTCGCGTCGCTGGCCGTCCCGACCCCAGCGTCCACGATAATGGTCGTGTCGGGCAACTGTTCGCGCATGATCCGCAGGTTGGTGGGGTTCTGCACGCCGAGGCCGGAACCAATCGGGGCAGCCAGGGGCATTACCGCCGGGCAGCCGGCATCGAGAAGCTTTTTCGCGACGATCAAATCATCTGTAAAGTACGGCAGCACGATAAACCCTTCCTTTACCAGCGTGCGGGCCGCTGCGAGTGTTTGTTCGTTGTCAGGAAAAAGCGTCGTCTGGTCGCCGATGACTTCCAGCTTGATCCATTCAGTGTTCAGAGCTTCACGCGCAAGTCGCGCGGTGCGGATGGCTTCTTCGGCTGAGTAACAAGCTGCGGTGTTCGGCAGAATTTGCAAAGACGGATCCAGATGATCCAGGAACGATTCGCTTTTACGATCCAGAGGGACGCGGCGCACGGCGACCGTAACCATTTCAGCGCCTGACGCGCGGTGCGCTGCTTTCATTTCATCGTAACTGCGATACTTACCCGTGCCGATGATCAGACGCGACCGAAAAACGCGATCTGCAATCTTAAAGGGGTCAGTTAATGCCGGTATCACGCTGGACATGAAAGTGAACTTCCTTTTCTGTGTGCTACAAAGACTGTACACCCGACGGCTGGAAACATAGAAGTGACCGCGCGGTCATTTATGGTTCGCCGAAACCGGATTTTTCCAAAAAGTGATCGGCTATCCGCCGCCGACGAAGTGAACCACCTCCAGCCGATCGCCTTCGCTGAGCACCGTCTCAGTCCATTTGTTCCGGCGAACGACTTCACCGTTGAGTTCGACTGCGATTCGAGCCGGCGCCAGCGAGAGTTCATCCACGAGATCACTCAGGGTCGAGTGATCAGCAACATTTCGAATCTCACCATTGATCTGGACGCGCAGTTCTTTCTTCTCCGGTCTTGTCGCAACGATCATTCCGGCAAGATGATCCGGCGCAGCTCAGCAATCTCGCCATCGGCCTCGGCGCGGAACAGAATTGCCGCGCGGCCGGTATCGAACTTTGGCAAGAGCACATCGAACATTGCAATGCCTTTACCGTCGGTCGTTGCATTTGTTGATTCCGGACGAAACGTGGTGCCGAGCGTTTTCAAGGTCACCCGGGCGCGTGGCACTGGTTCACGAGCATTCTGCGCCGAACGTGTTACCAGTACCCGCAATGTCACGGATTCCCCGGCGTGCAGTTCTCGTTCTGCGAGCAGCGTTACTTGCAGCGCTTCCTCTTCGGCGCCGGACGCAAGCGTCTCGCTCGCGTAGTCCTCCGGATCCGGCTTTGTGACCGGCAGCTCAGTGATGTTGGCTTTGTTTGGTTCCCTGGCCTGCGGTGCAGCATTCTCAGCTGGCTTCGGTGCGGGCGGTGTTTGCGCCTGCGACCCGCGTTGGCCGAGCTGTTTCAAGTCCTCGATACGCCCGGCGCGCACGGCCGCGCAAATGAGTTTATGTTGGCGCTGAAGACGGCGGGTTAAGATCTCTTTATCGAAACCGCCAGCGATCAGATCATCGTAGGGCGACCGCTTACTCGCCAGGATTGCTCCGTCCACATAAACGAGCGAAAGAATAATGGGATGTTCCACCCCCTTATCCTCGGTCTGGATGTGGTAAACAATCCCGTCGTATTCAACATCAGTGTTGTAGCCGGTAATCAATGCCGTTAGAGTCGCGCTTCAAACTCGCTGACACAAGATAAGTCTCATGTGCGTAACTCGAAAGTTAGCATAACGATTTTTGGCCGGTCAAACACCTCCTCCTTTCGCTCAAGGGCGAACTAGCATCGCCTTGACACCCCTTAATCGTTGCAATACGATCCGCTTTAACGAATACGCCCAAACACCATATTTGGACTTCCTACTGTGGCTACCCAACCACCACACTAAGAACATAGACCATGACTAGCAGCAACACTTGTGAACTCGAAACTTCCAGATCCGCACGCCCATCCTGACTTCAAAATAGGCTTATCAGCGATGCCGCCCAGGTGAAAGGATGGCTGCGAGTCGTCTCGCCGTCGCTTCCGGCCAGTCGCGCGGATCGGTCATTATCGCGTCCTTCAGCGCCGACGCACATTCACAAGTTCTGGGCCGATCGGCGAGCAGCTTAACAGCCCCTCGAATCACCAACTGGGCATTCTGAACATTCTGCACCAATACCTCGACGACAGTCTTGGCAGAAACCTCAACGTTTACGCCACTAACGGCAACTCCACCAGGATACTCATTGGCTGCTGACTGCCAACAGCCTGGCTATATCTCTCATCCAAGCCAGACCGAGTTAATGGCCGGTGAGGATCGGCCCAGGATCGACTTACGCGACGAGCGGTAACTCAACTAACATTGTATTATCAATCATTCCGCTTGTACAATGATTCTCAAGCAGAAGCTGCTCTGAACGCTTTAGATAAGGTTGAATTGCGCTTACTTCAGAACGGGGACGTCGGACGCTAATGAGCTTTAATTTGATGGATTACCTGCCGGTGCTCTTGATGTTCGTGGTCGCGGCAGGCTTTGCCGTAACTTTCATCACGCTCTCTCAACTGGTGGGCCAACGCAAACGGACGCGCACGAAATTGATGCCCTACGAATGCGGCAAAGATCCGGTCGGTTCGGCGCGCGAACGATTTTCCGTCAAGTTTTATCTGATTGCGATGCTCTTCATCCTGTTCGATATCGAAGTAATTTTTCTGGTGCCCTGGGCGGTTGTTTTCAAAAGACTCGCCAGTCCGGCGTACGGTCTGAGCAATGTTATCTATTTTGAGATGGTGATATTTATCGCGCTGCTGGCGGCCGGCTTGATTTACGTAATCAAGAAAGGCGCGTTTGACTGGAGCGTCACCGCGCGCCGCGAGGCTGAAGCGGAAGGAAGGCTGCTTGAAAAGGTCGAGAAGCCTGTGAAGAAAGCTGCTTGAGATCCAGCTGTCCTGGTTCCGTCTAACCTGAAACCTGAAACCTGGAATTTGAAACTAAGCAATATGGGACTGGAAAACATTATCGCCGAAGCCCTGCCGGAAGTTTTGACTACCCGGCTGGATTCGCTGATTAACTGGGCGCGCAAATCATCGCTGTGGCCGGCGACCTTTGGTTTGGCGTGTTGCGCGATCGAGATGATGAATGCCACTTCTTCGCGGAACGACCTGGCCCGTTTTGGCTCTGAAGTCTTTCGTGCTTCACCACGGCAGGCTGACGTGATGATTGTATCCGGTCGGGTCTCGAGAAAAATGGCCCCCGTGCTGCGCCGAATTTACGATCAAATGCCTGAGCCGAAGTGGGTGATCTCGATGGGTGCGTGCGCCACCTCGGGTGGGGTCTTCGACAATTACGCGATCGTTCAGGGCGTCGACAAGATCGTCCCGGTAGATGTTTACATCCCCGGCTGCCCTCCCCGTCCTGAGATGTTGATTCACGCGGTGATGATGTTGCAGGACAAAGTAATGAAAGAGTCGATTCGAGATCGGCGTGATGCTCCTGAGAATGAATCGCGAGAAGCTTTGACACCCGGCACGCTGCCCGTGACCGATGGCTCGACTGTGCAGGGCGATGGAGCAAACATCTCGCGACCGTATACGATCGCTTCAAAGCATGAAAAGCGGCGATCTTTCTGAGAGTCAGAGTTTTCGGTTTTGAAGTTAAATCCTTTTTTCGAACTCCCCCGGAACTGAAGATTTAGATGGAAGAACAGCACGGGCCGGACATCGAAGCGAACCAACGATCATCGGGCAGTCAGGAAAATATAGCGTCGTCGCCGCTGGCGTCGGCGTTTTTGCGTCAGCATCCCAAATGGGTAAGCGAAGTTGTCAACGCTCTTGGAGAAACCACGTGTGTAATCCCGCGTGAGCAGATCGTGGCTGCCTGCGCGTTCCTCAAGAGTACGCCCGAACTGGAGTTCAATTTTCTTGCTGATCTCTGCGGCTTTGACCGTGGACCTGAAGAAGAGCCACGCTTCGAAGTCAACTATCATCTCTTTTCAACCACCAGGCATCACCGGCTGCGCCTGAAGGTCCTGCTGAACGAAGATGATCCGCACGTACCTACGGTCACTGGCGTCTGGCGCACTGCGAATTGGCACGAGCGCGAAACTTTCGATCTCTTCGGGATTGTCTTTGACGATCATCCGGATCTGCGCCGCATACTCCTGCCCGACGATTGGCAGGGACATGCGCTGCGAAAGGATTTCCCCTTGCGAGGTTACGAACCGTATTCCTTGAAGTAATTGTTTGGAGTACCGCCTTTAGGCGGAAATCAATGGCCGCCTGAAGGCGGAACTCCGAACTCTGAGATTAGTAATGAGTGCAGTCGCAAACATTCCGCCGCAGTTTGAGATTGTCGATCGACCGCTGGACACGCAGATGACGATCTCAATGGGGCCGCAGCATCCTTCGACGCATGGAGTGCTGCGCCTCGAGCTGGTGCTGGACGGCGAGATGGTGGTCAAGTCAACGCCCGACATTGGCTATCTGCACACCGGAATGGAAAAGCTGTTCGAGTACAGGAAATATCAGCAAGGCATCGTCATCACGGACCGGATGGACTATCTCAATCCGCTCGGAAACAACCTCGCCTATGTGATGGCTGTGGAAAAGCTTTTACAGATTGAGATACCCGAACGGGCCCAGGTAATTCGCGTCCTGATGTGCGAGCTGCAGAGGATCGCTTCCCATCTGGTCTGGCTGGGCACCCACGCGCTGGACATCGGCGCCATGACCGTCTTCTTCTATTGCTTTCGCGAGCGCGAGAAAATTCTGAATCTGATTGAAGCTGCATCGGGCGGCCGTCTGACGCCGTCTTATTTTCGCATCGGCGGGCTGATGATGGACTTGCCCGCAGGGTTCGAACGAAGGGTGCAGCAATTCCAGGATGGTTTCCTGAGCGCCGTTGAGGATTTTCACAAGCTGCTTACCGGCAACCGCATCTTTCAGAAACGCACGCAGGGTGTGGGCTGCATTTCAGCCGAGGACGCGATCGATTGGGGATTGTCGGGTCCCTCTCTGCGCGGCAGCGGTGTTGCGCTCGACATTCGCCGCGCGAATCCGTACACGGGTTACGAAAAGTATGATTTCGAAATTCCCACCGAGCAGGATTGCGATGTCTGGGCCAGGTACATGGTCCGCATGCGCGAGATGAAAGAGTCGCACAAGATAGTCCAGCAGGCGCTGGCCCGTTTGCAGCCCGGCCCGGTCAAAGCCGACGCGCCCAAGGTCGTGTTGCCTGATCGCGAAGCGATGAAGACGCACATGGACGCCCTGATTCATCATTTCCTGATCGTCGCCGAAGGCTTCGATGTGCCGGCCGGCGAGGTCTATCAACCGATCGAAGCTTCCAAAGGCGAGCTGGGCGTGTACATCAAGTCGACGGGTGGGCCAAAACCGGCGCGCGTGCATTTCCGCGGGCCGAGTTTTGTGAACCTTTCGGCGCTGCCGCACATGTCACGCGGCGCCATGATTGCAGATATCGTGGCAATCATCGGATCGTTGGATATCGTGTTGGGAGAGATTGATCGATGAGCTTGCCACAGAGACACAGAGACACGGAGAAGAAAAAAGAGAGAGAATATCCAATGACAGTCCCGCGTCTAGCGCTTTCTAAAATTCTCGTTAAGTCTTCTCTGTGTCTCTGTGCCTCCGTGGCAAACGTGGTGTTATGAGTCAAGTCTTGACGCAGATTCAACCGCTCTCCCAACCGGTGCAGATGCCGGATGAGATCGCGACGTTCCCGGCCGAAGTCGAAGCCGAAATCGATCGGCACCTGGCGAAGTATCCGGTGATGCGTTCAGCGATTCTGCCTTTGATGTTCATCGTGCAGCGCCAGCGCGGCTACCTCGATCCGCCGGGCGTGTCTTACCTGGCAAAGCGTTTGAACTTGCGCATCACGGACATCTGGGAAGTCGCGACCTTCTACTCGATGATCCATATCGAGCCAATCGGCAAATATCATATCCAGGTATGCAAAACCCTTTCGTGCAAGCTGCTTGGCGCCGACAAAATCACGAAGTACTGCGCGGAAAAGCTTGGCATTAAGGTGGGTGAGACAACCGCGGACGGTCGCTTTTCGTTATCAGAAGTCGAATGTCTCGGCTCATGTGGCACCGCGCCAATGTTGCAGATCAACTTCGACTATCACGAGAATCTGACGAGTGAGAAAGTCGATCAGATTCTCGATTCATTGAAGTAGTTGCGGCTCCGCCGCCTGATGTGCGGAAAGGCTCTGCCTTTCCGACAGTGACTTTCATTTACGTCCGAGGCTGCGTCTCAGAGTCGGAGGCATAGCCTCCAAGATACGCAACAGCAGACGACGGAAAGGCAAAGCCTTTCCGCACATCAAGCGGCGAAGCCGCGAAATTGTAGACGCTCATGTTCATCGGCGCCATCGGATGTGAACCACTTCAGCTACGTCGAGTTCATCTCGAGAGCTCGCGTTCCCTCGAAGTGTATCGCCAAAACGGCGGCTACGAAGCGATCAAGAAGGTCCTCGATTCGATGTCGCCGGACGATGTCATCAATGAAGTGAAGAAGTCCGCCTTGCGTGGCCGTGGCGGAGCGGGTTTCCCTACGGGCATGAA